>Ga0209736_1000798_pt1 | contig 10169 bp, 10 predicted proteins | sample BlaSpr_A8_Ref_M3_FD_187992 | JGI IMG/M metagenome (GOLD analysis project Ga0209736, IMG submission 187992) | Forest soil microbial communities from Thunder Bay, Ontario, Canada - Black Spruce, Ontario site 2_A8_Ref_M3 (SPAdes) (version 2) | ecosystem: Environmental > Terrestrial > Soil > Boreal... | reverse complement strand
CCCTGTCTATAAGGACTCAGCCAACTGCATCGCGAGCCTGCGGTGTCCCTCGGCGGTTAGATGAACCTGGTCAGCTTGTGACATGCCTGGCTGACGCATAATCAACCTCATGGTTCCAAACGCATCGACTACTCTGATGCCACGACCGGCTAGTTGCCTCTTGATCGCAACGATATTTGTCTGAGCAATGTCGGCGCTGCCGCCGGTTCTCTCGTCGTTAAAAGGGCCAATGTCCAAGATCACAACCTTTGTTCCAGCTGGCACCGCACTTGAAAGGCGCGCGAGTACCTCGCCGGTGGTATCACCAGAGACCCCAGCATTGGTTACATGGGCGCCTGAGCCCTTGGCTCTCAGCATGCTTTCCAGTTGAGCCGGCCAGGCTTCCGATGAGTTGACGCCATAGCCCTCCACGTTGCTGGCGCCCAGGGCCACAATTTGCGCCGAAGCAAAGCTTGTCAGCGCAAAGTTCGCGCAAATAAGCGCCGCCGCGAATACCGAGACCTTCACGAATTTCATTTTTTGTTTCCAGTTGTTTGCTTGACAGGTTTTGGATCACCGAGGTCAAGACGATTGCAAATGACCGCACACTTATTCAAATACGTTATTCGGGACGCTTATTTGGCGTCTCGCGCAATCTCATATTTCTCGCCCTCAAGATGCCGCCGGCCAGTTCGTATGGCTGGCATCGTCTGCCGTAAATGACTTCACCCGTTCGGGTGAATGGCGTACCATGGCGCGGACGGGATCGGCAATTATTCCGTGAGCCGAAATCGCTGATCGACCGAATTTCGGCACTGGCTCGGCGGTTTGGGGGACAGGATGTTGCTCGATGAGTCCGGCCAGTTGCTGGACCTTATCTACGAAGCGGCCGCCGTTCCTGAGATGTGGCCAGCCGTTCTCGACAGCCTGGCCGAAATGGTCGGAGGCGTCGGAACATTTCTAATCACCACCGATCCGCGCAACTTTCGTTGGATCTCATCGGAGTCGGTCAGGCAATTGGGTTTGGATTTCCTGGAGGGGCGGTGGCATGAGCGAAACCCCAGGATGGAGAGGCTTTTATTGAATCGGCACGCCGGGTTCATGCGCGAAGTCGACATGTTTACGGCGGTCGAGATGGATCATGATCCTACGTTTCAAGAGCTGCTTCGCCCGCGAGGCTTCGGCTGGGCTGCAGGAGCCGTTGTGCAGGTTCCGAGCGACGATATGCTCGCTTTCAGCATTGAGCGCTGTTTCACGGACGGTCCAATCGAGGACCACCACATACCCCGGCTGAACGCTCTCCGGCCCCACCTCGCACGGGCGGCATTGATGTCTGCCCGGCTGCGCTTTGAGCGCGCCGAGGGGATGGCTCAGTCGTTGAGCACGATGGGACTTCCGTCAGCGGTTCTGCTCGGAGACGGCAAGGTGGTTGCAGCAAGTCCGCTGTTTGAGAAGATGGGTGGACAAATCGCGTCGAGAGCTTTCGGCCGGGTCGCGCTCGTCGACGCGGGCGCTAATGCCCTGCTGTCTGAGGCAATCGCGAATCTGAATTCATCTGAATACCAATTTGGTGCGAAGTCGATCGCCGTGCCTTCGGACGGCGAAAACGCCGCGATGATTGTTCATCTCATACCGGTCCGCCGTTCCGCCCACGACGTCTTCGGGCCGGCGATGGGCATTTTGGTGGTAACGCCGCTCGGGTCATCTCGAGCCCTGCCCGACCAACTGCTCAATGGCCTCTTTGACCTATCGCCCGCCGAAATTCGTGCTGCCAACGGACTGCTTCAGGGTAGAACGATTGAAGACCTCGCGGCCAGCTTCGGTCTGTCTCGAGAGACGATCAGGACTCAGGTGAAGGCGGTCTTCGCCAAGACCGGAACAGCAAGGCAATCCGATCTCGTTTCGCTGCTGGCGAATGTAAACATGCCGCGTTGGCACCAGGCCCGATGAAGAAAGAAGTTTCTATCGCGCGAAACCATACGGACACAGATCAAATCGGTTTTGTCGAAAACCGGAATGCGCCGGCGGTCCGAATTGGCGGGCTTGCTTGCCGGCATCCGGAAGTTCGACTGGCCGGCTGCGGTTGTGCGTAAGCCGGCGCCATGGCGGTCATGTAATCCCGAGCCGGTAAACCTCCGTCGCCGTCTTCGAGAACAACGCGGTCTTCTCCGCTTCGCTGTAGGGTGCGGCGATGCGCTTGAAGGCGTTGAAGATCACCTGATAGCTGCACTGGCCTTTGTCCGGCGGAAAGTTGCTCTCGAACATGCAGCGTCCGGGGCCGAAGGCCTCGATGCAGCTCTCGATATAGGGACGCCAGGCGGCCGCGGCTTCTTCCGACGATGGCGGCCTGGGGCGCTGGTGAAAATCATACCCGAGCAGCCGCATGGCGAGGCCGCCGAGTTTGACGACCACATTGGGACATTTGGCGATTTCCTCGATCGAGGCTTTCCACACCGCAAAAGTCTCCTCGCGCCGGTTGGCAAAACGGCCGAGGCCGACCGGTCCGCCGCAATGATCGAGCACGATTTTGGTCTCGGGAAAGGCACGGGCGAGATCGGTGAGTTCACCGATCTGCGGATGAAACATCCAGGCGTCGAAACTCAAGCCGAGCGGCGCGAGGCAGGCAAAGCCCTTGCGAAACGTCGGATCGAGCAGCAGGCCCTTCGGCCGCGTGGTGTACATGTGGCCGACGTCGGGGTCCGCATCAAAGGCGGACGAATGCCGGATGCCGCGGAAACGGCCCTGGCCGGCGGCGATTTCCGCTTCCAGCACGGCGCGCGCGGCTTCACCGAGCGACAGATTGGCGTGGCCGACGATACCGGCGCAGATCGCAGCCGGTCCGTAGCCGCCGCTGGCGCTCATCGCCGCCGCGCCATTGGCGAATTCGACCTCGCCGACCGGGCGCAACGCTTCCGGTCCAGTGGCGCGATACATCGAGCGGGCCTCGACATAGACGGTGGCGACAATATTGTGGCCGGAGGCGATGTCGGCGGATAATTCCTCGATCATGTAGCGCTGGCCGCCGCGGTCCCAAAGATGATGATGCGGATCGACGATCGGGCGCGAGGGATCGATCACTTCTTCGCTGTACTGGGCGAGCCAGTCTTCGCGCGGATCGGCATAGAGGCCGCTTTTCGAGGCGGGGGCATTGCTGGTGGCCATCGGCTTTTCACTCCCTGAGTTTCTCTTTTTGTCGTAACCGTCTAAAGATCAAGTCAAACGCCGTCGAGAATGATCACCGTCGGCGTGCCCGGCAGCGTCTCCCGCGAAATGTTCAGGGTTCGCTCGGTGCGCACGTCGATCGCGAATTGCTCGCCGATCCGGCGCATGAATTCGTCAAGCGGCGTCATGAAGCGATGCATCGGCAGCACCACGGAAGCACGCAGCCGCCGCGTGATATCCGAAATGCCGTCGAGCGACATGGTATAGGTGCCGTCGATCGGCACCATCACGATGTCGAGCCGGCCGATCGCGGCGAAATGGCTTTCGTCGAGCTTGTGATGCAGGTGTCCGAGATGGCCGATGCAGAGGCCTGCGACCTCGAAGATGAAGATCGAATTGCCGTCCTTGATCATCTCGCCGCTGGAATCCTCGCCGAAATGGCGCCGGATGTCGGTCGTCACATTGCGAATGTACACATCGCCGATCCGCTGCGCGATTTTCGCCGGCTGCCCGTCCTCGCCCCAGCCGTGCAGCACAATGGGAATGCGCGGATCGGGAAACAACGTGTAGTGGGTGCTGTGGGCGCGGTTCATGGTGACGACGTCGGGCAGGCGGCCGGTCCGGTAGGCGCCGCTATAGTCGGTCGCGATCCGAACCCCGCCCGGCGTGTCGATGTAATAGGTCGAATGGCCGGCATAGGTGATGGCGACCTCGTCGGTCTTTGCCGCCGCCTCGCGAAGGGCGACCGGCGTGGCCCGCGGCGGCGCGTTTGCCATCGCCAGACATTCGCTCGAACGCGGGGCATCCTGGGCGGCGGCCGGCGAGACCAGCTGGCACAGCAAGGCAAGGACGGCGGAAAAGCATCGCAGCATGGCAGCGCCCGTCTTAAGATGATGAATGCACTGTAGCGCTGAATCCTGCATCCGTCATGGCGGCAATTTCGCGGTGCTGTGATGCTGGCCAAACGACATGCTCCGGAGAATTGCCATGCCCGAACCTGCATCCTCTTCGCATCGGCTGGAACCGCTTCGCCACGTCGATGCCGGCGTTCTCAACGTTGCGTATTACGAGACGGGGCCCGCAGACGGGCCGGTCGTGGTGCTGCTGCACGGTTTTCCCTATGACATCCATTCCTATGTCGACGTCGCCCCCATGCTTGCCGCCGGCGGCTGCCGCACCATCGTTCCCTATTTGCGCGGCTATGGTCCAACCCGCTTCCTTGACGAAAAAACCCCGCGCTCGGGAGAGCAGGCCGCGATGGGCGCGGACCTGATCGCGCTGACGGATGCGCTTGCCGTGCCGCGCGCGGTTTTCGCCGGCTATGATTGGGGCGGCCGCGCCGCCTGTGTGGCCGCGGCGCTGTGGCCGGAGCGCTGCATCGGTCTGGTATCGGTGAACGGCTATCTCGTTCAGGATATCGCCAAGGCCATGGTTCCGGTGAAGCCGGAGCACGAGGTGCCGCTCTGGTACCAGTATTATTTTCAGCTCGAGCGCGGACGGGCCGGTCTTGCGGTCAACCGCCGCGGCATCGCCCGGATTTTATGGCGGCAATGGTCGCCGAACTGGGATTTCGACGATGCGACCTTCGAGCGGACGGCCGCGGCATTCGACAATCCCGATTATGTCGACGTCGTGATCCACAGCTACCGTCATCGCTTCGGTCTCGCCGACGGCGATCCGCAATATGCCGAATTGCAGCGCCGGCTGGCGGAGCTGCCGGTCATTACGGTCCCGACCATCACCTTCGATGGCGCCGCGGACGGGGTCACTCCCGCAACCGACGGCACCGCGTCGGCGGCCAAATTCCCCGGCCGCCGCGGCCATCATGTGCTGCCGGGCGTCGGGCATAACCTTCCGCAGGAGGATCCGGTGGCGTTCACGGGGGCCGTGATGGAGTTGATCAAGGCGTAGGGCGCGAAAACAAACGCGTCCTCTTTAATTCTTGCCGGCCCAGCCCCGAGCGGCGATCTTGTTCAATTCCTCGATCGAAAAGGACGGGCCGTCCTTTCTCTTCAAAAGGCCGAAAACATCCGAGATTTTGCCCGCAGGCCGGTCAGCCCTCAACTCAATCCTCCCGCCAGGAAGTTTGGTCACGGTAATCTTGGCGCCGGGACGGATACCCAGATGCTTCAGAATATCTTGACGAAGCGTGACCTGTCCTTTGGGTGTGACAATAAGAGTGCTCATGGTCGGCCGTGTTTTCTTGAGATCACTTGCGAGGCAGAAAATACCTTACCATCAAACACGCGGCGCGTCGGGCGGATTCGCGCAGCGAATTCCGGCATTAGCGCAATCCGAGACCGCCGATCCGCCGCTCACTCCCGCTGCGGGCTGATCTTCCAGGTGGCGACGAGGATGGCCGCGGTCATCAATCCCGTGAGCAGCGCGACGATCGGAACCGCCAGCGCCAGGGCTGCGGTCGCCGCCCATCCGATCGAGCAAAAGGCCTCCGCGAATGTCGCGAACCGCGACGAGGTCTGGCGGCGGCGAAACTGGCTGCGTTTGGCCTGTACTCGAAACCACAGCTGAATCGCGGTGGCGGAAGCCGCCGCGATCAGAACGCCGGCCACGGTGACTGCCGCCTGCAGCGGCGAGGCAAATACCAGCGCCAGCACCATCGGTGCGAAGATCGTGCCGATCGCCATCAGCACCACTTCGATCTTGGCGCGGATCACGCGCGAGGCCGGCAGCGGCGCGGTCGCCACCAGGTCGGCGGCGTCCTCGCCCGATATCGTCAGCCAGGCGAGACCGCCGGCGAGTTGGCCTGCCGCCATCACGATGACCGGCGTGATCAGCACGATCGCCGCCGAACTGTCGCTGAAACTTCGCCACAGCATCAAGGCCGGCGGCACCAGATACAGAAGCTGCATCAGGGTTTGCGACACCAGCCAGGGATCGCGGCGCAAGAGGACAAATTCCTTTCGCCGCAATGCCTGTTGCCGCGAGCCGCCGCGAAACGCTGTGGTGCGAAAACCTTGACGGCTTGGCGCGGCATTGGCCGAAACGCTCACCGCGGTGTCGGCAAAGCGCGGCGAAAACATCGCCATCACGGCGCCGAGCAGGATCAGGCCGAAGGCCAGCAGAAGCAGCAGCGCCTCGCCGTCGCCGAGCGCGGCGCGCGCCGGCCACCAGACGATGCTTTCAGGATCGGGGGCAAACGCCGCCGCGGCATCCGACGTCAGCACCGCAAACCGCGACAGCGTGCCGTAGGACAGGATCGCTGCGACCTGCAGCGCGATGACGAAACCGGCGCCGATGATGGCGGCGAGGATCTGCGCGACCAGCCGGGTCCGGCTCGGGCCGATCAGGCGAAACAGCACGATCGTCACCGCGATCGCGACCGCGGCGGCCGACAGTCCAATCGCCACGACGACGCCGTAGGCCGCAAGCCACCTGATGCCGCCGCCGATCACCAGCACGTCGACGAACGGCGTCGACAATAGCAGCGCCATCGCGATCACCGACAGCGCGATCGCGGCGATGCGAATCGAAAACACGTTCTCCAGCCGGACCGGCGAGGACATGATCAGATCGAGGTCGGCGCGGGCATAGAACACCCGCGTCACCGATTCGATCGCCTGCGACAGCATCAAGGCCCAGGCCAGGAAGATGGTCGCGGTGATGACGATGAGGCTGGACTTGTCGAGCGGCGCCGTCAGATCGGCAAACCGCCCGACCACGGCATAGGCCGGCAGGTGCATCACCGCGGCAAAGACGATCAGCCCGATCACCGCGCGGTTTCGCTTGCGCCGGCCGCCGGTCATCATCGCGAGCCATTCCCGCGATGCCAGCCGGATTTCGTGCCGGGCGAACCAGGGCAGCGCGGTTGAGCTCATGCGGCGGCGGCCTCGACATCGACCAGCGCAATGAACAGGTCTTCGAGGCTGGTATCGTTGTGCCCGTTCTGCTGGCGCAGCTCGGCGAGCGTGCCCTCCGCGACCAGGCGTCCCCTGGCGATGACCCCGATGCGGTCGGCCATGCGCTCGGCGACCTCGAGAATGTGCGTGGTCATGATCACCGTACAGCCGGCGCGGACGCGGTCGGCGAGCAGTCCCTTGACGTGACGCGCGGAGACGGCGTCCAGCCCGGTGAGCGGCTCATCGAGGATGATCAGGCGGGGGTCGTGCACCAGCGCTCCGGCGAGCGCGACCTTCTGGCGCATGCCCTTGGAAAATCCCTCGCAGCGCTCGTGAAGATGCGGCTCGAGCCCGAGCGAGGCGAGAAGATCGTGCGCGGACGCCTGCGAAACCGCGGGATCGACGCCCCAGAGGCCGGCGACGAATTCGAGATATTCCAGCGGGGTCAGCTTGTCGTAGATCATCGGTTCGTCCGAGACCCAGGCCATCATCTGCTTGGCCGCGACCGGATGCGACAGCGCATCGATGCCGAATATCGCAACCGAACCGGCATCGGGCCGCGACAGTCCGGCCACCATGCGCAATGTCGTGGTCTTGCCGGCGCCGTTGGGCCCGACCAGCGCATAGAATTCGCCCGATCGGACCGTCAGGTCGAGCGCATCGACCGCAAGGCGGTCAAAACGCTTTGTTAACCCTCGCACCTGCAGTGCGGACTCTTGCAGCTTCATGATCTCGCGACAATCTTCGGTTGGCACCCGTGACGGACCATGGACCCAAGATATTTCGGCACGGTGAATCAACCGCGGCAAATCCCGCCTGTTTTTCTTTAACCCTCCCCCGGGAGGCGGCAACCAGCGCTTTGTTGACAGGGATCGGCGCTTTGGGCTGTATAGGATCGGACAAATGCCAAGCTTTTCAGAGCAAGTGAGCCTGAACAGCGAGTGGACACAAGATGTAGCAAAGGCGATCGACAGAATCGCAGGCCGCATCGGGAGGGTGGCAAATGCTGGACTTCGTTCAGCAGTTGGTGAGCGGCATTGCGCTCGGCTGCGTCTACGGCCTGATCGCGCTCGGGTTCGTCCTGGTCTACAAGGCCACCGAGGTGGTGAATTTCGCGCAGGGCGATCTGATGATGCTCGGCGGATTCTTCGCCTACACGTTCATCGCCATGCTCGGATTGAACTACTGGCTCGGCTTTGCCGCCGCGGTGGCGGCGATGGCGCTGTTCGGCATGCTGGCGGAACGGCTGGTGGTGCGGCCGATCCTCGGCTATCCGCAATTCTCCATCATCATGGCGACGATCGGGCTCGGCTATTTCCTGCGCTCCGTCGTCGGCATGATCTGGGGCACCGACGACTTCAAGATCGAGACCCCGTTCAGCCAGGGTGTGGTGCGGATCGGCTCTCTCGTGCTGGCCTATGACAAACTCTCGGTGATCGCGGCGACCATCATCCTCTGCGCGCTGCTCTATCTGTTCTTCAACCGCACCACGCTCGGCACCGCGATGCGCGCGAGTTCGGAGAACATGCTGGCGGCCTATTACATGGGCATTCCGGTCAAGCGCGTGGTGTCGATCGTGTGGGCGATCAGCGCGGCGGTCGCGACCTGCGCCGGCGTGCTGCTGGCGCCGATCACCTTCATTCATTCCAATGTCGGTCTGGTGCTGGGGCTGAAGGCGTTTCCGGCGGCCGTGCTCGGCGGCTTCGGCTCGATTCCCGGTGCGGTGGTGGGCGGCGTGCTGATCGGGGTGATCGAGAGCATGGCCGGCTTCTATCTGGCGCAGGGATGGAAGGACGTCGCGCCCTACATCGTCCTTCTGGTGGTGTTGCTGCTCAAGCCCGAAGGCCTGTTCGGCCTTCACATGCGCAAGAAGGTCTAGGAAGCAGCCATGCGGTTCATGTTCAAGACCGATTATGAAGACGACATCAGGCTGTTTCCGCACAGCGGCTATATCGTCTCCTACGGCATTCTGCTGGCGCTGTTGCTGATCGCGCCGTTCGTCTTCGGCAGCTATATCGTCAGTCAGCTGGTGTTCGTCTGCATCTACGCCACCGTCGGCGTCGGATTGATGATCCTGACCGGTTTTACCGGTCAGGCGTCGCTGGGTCACGCCGCCTTTCTCGCGATCGGCGCCTACACCACCGCCTATTTGCAGCAATTCAACGTCCCTTTCCCGGTCTATTTTCTTGCCGCGGGATTGCTGACCGGCGTGATCGGCGCGCTTGTCGGATTCCCGGCGCTGCGGCTGCAGGGCATTTATCTCGTCATCGCCACGATTTCCTTCGCCTTCATCGTCGAGGAAATCCTGGCGCGGTGGGAAACCGTGACCAACGGCAACGAGGGCATGCGGGTCAAGACCATTCAGCTGCTCGGCACCACCGTGCCGCGCGACAGCCCGGCATTTTATTTTCTCTGTCTTGGCGTGCTGGTTCTGACGATCGTGGGCACGCTCAATCTGTTGCGCTCGCCGACCGGCCGCGCCTTCGTCGCGATCCGCGACAGTGAGACGGCTGCGCGAAGCATGGGCGTCAACGTATCGCTCTACAAAGTCAAGTCATTTGCGATCAGCGCGGCCATCACCGGATTTGCCGGCTGCCTGTTCGCGCACAAGCTATCCTTCATCAGCCCGGAAATGTTCACGCTGCAGCTCTCGATCGAGTTCATCATCGTGATCCTGATCGGCGGCGCATTCAGCCTGCACGGCGCGGTGCTGGGGGCGATTTTCATCGTCATGATCGATCCGTTCCTGACCTACCTCAAGGACGATGTTCCCGGGATGGTCGCCGGCGTCGCCGCGGCGCTTGGCGCGGGCGCAGAACGCGCGGCGCACGTTCAGAGCGATGTCGCCGCGTTCGCTTCCGCCAACGGCCTGAAAGGCGCGATCTACGGCATCATCATCGTGCTGTTCGTCCAGTTCGAGCCGCTCGGCCTTTACGGGCGCTGGCTGAAGATAAAACTCTTCTTCCAGCTCTTCCCGCTCTACAAGCGGGCGACCTTCAAGCGGCAGAAGATCTATGTGAAATCGGAGCGGAACCGGTGAGCTATTTCCGCGCCGAAAATCTGTCGCTGCATTTCGGGGGCCTGAAGGCGGTCGACGCCGTCAGCTTTGCAGTGGAGAAGGGCGAGATATTGTCGATCATCGGTCCCAATGGCGCGGGAAAAAGTTCGATC
>Ga0209736_1000797_pt1 | contig 10171 bp, 4 predicted proteins | sample BlaSpr_A8_Ref_M3_FD_187992 | JGI IMG/M metagenome (GOLD analysis project Ga0209736, IMG submission 187992) | Forest soil microbial communities from Thunder Bay, Ontario, Canada - Black Spruce, Ontario site 2_A8_Ref_M3 (SPAdes) (version 2) | ecosystem: Environmental > Terrestrial > Soil > Boreal... | reverse complement strand
TGGATTGTCGGCGAAATGCACGCCGACATGGTTGGGAACGAAATCGAGGATCAAGCCGAGGTCGTGCGCCTTGAGCGCCCGGCTCAGCCGCTCGAAGCCGGCCTCGCCGCCGAGCTCGGGATTGAGCCTGGTGTGATCGACGATGTCATAGCCATGGGTCGAGCCCTGGCGCGCCTTCATGAAGGGCGAGGCATAAAGATGGGTGATGCCGAGCGCCTTCAGATAGGGGACGATGGCAGCGGCGGCGTCGAAATCGAAGTCGGCCGTCAGTTGCAGGCGGTAGGTTGCGATCGGAATGGCCGGGGGCATCAGCGCGCGTCCAGACGCCAGAGCACCGACCATGGCGGGAGCGGGTCACTGAACTCGCCGCCCCAGATCGGGGTGCCGGTCGTTTCACCTGGTTGATGCGCGATGGCGCGGTTCGACAGGTTGGCGGTCAGCCGCAGCGTTGCACCGTCGCCCATGCGCCAATGCGCCGTCAGCAATGCGTTGTCGGCCGCCTGCGCATCGCCGAACGCCGCGCCCGCGAGGTGGGGAACGATTTCCTGCCGGCGTATCGCCAGCAGTTGCCGCACCAGCGCCAGTCGCTTTTTGCCGGATTGTTGATCGCGCGAGTCCCAGTCCAGCACCGCCGATCGAAAGGTCGATGGCTGCAGCGGATCGGGGACCTCCTCGCCGTATTTCGCATAGGCCCAGGCGTATTCCCTGCGCCGTCCCTGGCGCACGGCTTCGGCGAGTTCGCCCTCGAAACCGCAAAAGAACGGGAACGGCACCTTCGAGCCCCATTCCTCGCCCATGAACAGCATCGGGATCCCCGGCGCCAGCAACGTGATCGCCAGCGCGGCTTCGATGGCCTCGGCACTTACGTTGCTCTCGAGCCGGTCGCCAAAGGCGCGGTTGCCGATCTGGTCGTGGTTCTGCAGGAAATTGACAAAGGCGGTCGGCGCGAGCTTGGCGCTCGGCTCGCCGCGCAATTGCCCGTCACGATGTGCGGAAGCTTCGCCCTGGTAGGCAAAGCCGGAACCGAGCGTCCGCGCCATGTCACGCAGCGGCGACGTTGCGTAGTCGCGGTAATAGCCTTGCGTCTCGCCGGTCAACAGCACGTGCCAGGCGTGATGGTAATCGTCGTTCCACTGCGCGCGGTATTTGCCGCGCGGCGGGTGTTGATCGGCATCCAGGATGCTGGCGCGGTTATCGTCGTTTTCAAGCACCAGATGAATGTGACGGCCGGTTTCCGCGGCGAGGCGACCGACCGCTGCGCTGAGGTCGCGCAGCATCGAGGTTTCGCCGAGCTCGGCGATGGTATGCACCGCGTCGAGCCGCAGCCCGTCGAAACGATACTCGCCCAGCCAATACAGCGCATTCTCGATGGCGAAAGCGCGCACCTCGGGCACCCGGTAATCGATCGCGCTGCCCCAGGGCGTCTGCGCTTCGGTGAAGAAGGAGGGCGCATAGCGGCCGAGGTAATTTCCCTCCGGACCGAAGTGGTTGTAGACCACGTCGAGAAACACCATCAGGCCGCGCAAATGCGCCTCATCGATCAGGGTCTGCAGATCGCCGGGGCGGCCATAGACATGATCGGGCGCGTACCACAGCACGCCGTCATAGCCCCAGTTGCGTGGCCCGGCAAAATCCGCCAGCGGCATCAGTTCCAGCGCGGTGATGCCGCTTGCCTTGAGATGATCGAGCTTGTCGATCATGGCGCGGTAGCTGCCTTCTTCGGTGAAGGTGCCGACATGGGTTTCGATCTTGACGGTTTCCCACCACGGGCGTCCGCGCCAGTCCACCGCGCGCCACCGATAGCCCGAATGATCGATCACTTCGCTCGGGCCCGAAACGTCATCGGGCTGAAAGGCGGAAGCCGGATCGGGCACGTCGATTTCGTCGTCGATCCGGAATTTGTAGCGTGCCCCGGCCTTGACGCCGGCGATATGGGTTGAAAACCAGCCGTCTTCGCCGCGCCGCATCGGCTCGGGCTTTCCCAGCAGCAGGTCGACGCGCTTTGCCGCCGGCGCCCACAGCCGGAAGGTGGCGCCGTCCGCTGTCAGTCTTGGACCGAATTGCCGCTCATTCATGCCGAACCCGCAAACGCAAGGACCGAACGGGGAGGCGCTGTTGCCTCGCTTCCCGATGGGTAGTCCGTGACGGCTTGTTTAACGTCCGCGGTGTTCAATAGTTGCTGCCAGTCTTTGTATTCCGGCATCTTCGGCAGCGTGAACGCGATCGCCTCGGGTGCGGCGTTCAGCACGATGAAAATCGGCGCCTTGCCGTGCTCGATCGGGCCGAGCACATAAGCGAGAAACCGCCCCTCGGGGAAATTCCAGTCCTGCTCCTTCATTTCTTCGGCCGCCGGCGTCAGCCATAACACGCCATAGGACCCGTCCGCGCGCCGTCCATCGAGCCAGCGATGCGAGCGGATTTGCGGAAATCGCCGGCGCAATTCGGTCATATGGCCGACGAAATCGATCAGGTCGTCGCCTTCGCGATTGAGGCCTTCCCAGTTGACCCAGCCGATCTCGTTGTCCTGGCAATAGGCATTGTTGTTGCCGTTCTGCGAGTTGCCGACCTCGTCGCCGGCCAGAATCAGCGGCAGGCCCTGCGCCAGCAACAGGCACGCCAGCTGGTTTTTCCGGAGCTGGCGGCGCAGCCCCAAAATCGCCGGGTCGTCGGTCGGGCCTTCATGGCCGCAATTGTTGCTGAGGTTTTCGTTGGAGCCGTCGCGATTGTCCTCGCCGTTGGCTTCGTTGTGCTTTTCGTTGTAGCTGAACAGATCCGCCAGCGTGAAGCCGTCATGCACGGTGATGTGGTTGACGCTGGCGCGCGGCTTGCGGCCGTCATGGTTGAACTGGTCGGAGGAGCCGGTCATGCGGCTGGAAACCTCGCCGATCAGGCTGCCTTCGCCGCTCCAGTAGCGCCGCATCGCGCTGCGATAGCGGTCATTCCATTCCGACCATTGCGATGGAAAGCCGCCGACCTGATAGCCGCCCATGCCGAGATCCCAGGGTTCGGCGACCAGCTTCACCGACGCCAGCACCGGGTCTTGCCGGATCGCGGTGAGGAAGCCGCTGCTGCGATCGAAGCCGTTCGGCCCGCGCGCCAGCGTGGTGGCCAGATCGAACCGGAAGCCGTCGACATGGCAGACCTCGACCCAGTAGCGCAGCGAATCCATCACCATCTGCAGCACGCGCGGATGGGTGAGGTTGACCGAACTGCCGCAGCCGGTGAAATCGTCGTAGAACCGCGGATTGTCCGGCTTCAACCAGTAGTACGAAGCATTGTCGATGCCGCGGAACGACAGCGTCGGGCCCATATGGTTGCCCTCCGCGGTGTGATTGTAGACCACGTCGAGCATCACCTCGATCCCGGCGTCGTGCAGCCGCGCCACCGTGGTACGGAAGGCGTCGAGCGGGTTGTCCTGCGAATAGCGCGGCTCCGGCGCGAAAAAGGAAAGCGTGTTGTAGCCCCAGTAGTTCACCAGTTTCTTCTCGACCAGCGTCCTGTCGTCGACCAGGCCGTGGATCGGCAAAAGTTCGATGGTGGTGACGCCGAGCCGCTTCAGGTGATTGATCATCGCCGGCGACGACAGCCCGCCATAGGTGCCGCGCAAATTCGGCGGCACGTCGTCGCGCTTCTGGGTCAGGCCCTTGACGTGGGCCTCATAGATGATGGTGTCTTCCCAGGGAATGTTGGGGCGCATTTCGCGGCGGCCCCAATTGAAGGTCTCGTCGACCACGACGGCCTTGGGCATGCCGCGGGCATTGTCGCGGCGGTCGAACGAGAGGTCCTCGCGCGCGCTGCCGGTGCGATAGGCGAAATGCGCGTCGCTCCATACCAGCCGTCCGGCCAGCCGCCTCGCATAGGGATCCAGCAGCAGCTTGTTGGCGTTGAAGCGATGGCCATGCTCGGGCTCATAGGGTCCGTGGACGCGATAGCCATAGAGCTGTCCGGGCGAAACGTCGTTGAGATAGCCGTGCCAGACATCTTCGGTGCGTTCGGGCATCTCGATGCGTTCGAGTTCGCGGCGGCCCTGATTGTCGAAAAGGCAAAGCTCGACTTTTTGCGCGTTGGCGGAGAACAGCGCAAAGTTGGTGCCCCGGCCGTCCCAGCTTGCACCGAGGCGTGAGGACGTTCCGGCAGACAGACGCATGCGTTAGCTTTCGGGTACGAGAAAAATCGCGGCCAGTGGCGGAATCGTCAAATTGAGTTCGGGCACGAGGCCTTCCAGGGTGCGGACTTCGCCGACATTGCCGACATTGCTGCCGCCATAATGCGCCGAATCCGAATTGAGCACCTCGTGCCACTTGCCGGGGAACGGCACGCGGACGCGGTAATTGTAATATACATTCGGCGAAAAATTCACGACCGCCAGGCAGCGCGCGCGCGCTGCATTGCCCTTGCGGATCCAGGCGAACACATTGCCGCCGGCGTCGTCGGTCACGACCCATTCGAACCCGGCCGGGTCGCAATCGAGTTCATGCAGCGCCGGCAGCGCGCGATACAGCCGGTTGAGGTCGCGGATCAGGTTTTGGATGCCGGCATATTTGTCTTGCTCGAGCAGGTGCCAGTCGAGCGAGCGGTCATGGCTCCACTCGCGCTCCTGGGCGAACTCGCAACCCATGAACATCAGTTTCTTGCCGGGATGTCCGAACATGAAGCTGTAATAGGCGCGCAGATTGGCAAACCGCTGCCAGTCGTCGCCGGGCATGCGGCCGATCAGCGAGCGCTTGCCGTGGACGACCTCGTCATGCGACAGCGGCAGGATGAAATTTTCCGAAAAGGCGTAGTGCAGGCCGAACAGGATGTCGCCGTGGTGATGCTTGCGGTGGATCGGATCCTTGCTGATATAGTTCAGCGTGTCGTGCATCCAGCCCATATTCCATTTGTAGCCAAAACCCAGCCCGCCATATTCGACCGGGCGCGACACCTGCGGCCATGCGGTCGATTCTTCCGCGGCCGTGGTGGCCTGCGGGAAGCGGGCGAACACTTCGGTATTGAAGCGGCGGATGAAATCGATGGCTTCCAGATTTTCACGGCCGCCATATTTGTTCGGGATCCAGCCGCCGGCGGGCCGGCTGTAGTCGAGATAAAGCATGGAAGCGACCGCATCGACGCGCAGGCCGTCGATGCCATAGCGCTCCAGCCAGAACAGCGCGTTCGACACCAGGAAATTGACGATTTCGGTGCGGCCGTAATTGTAGATCAGCGTGCCCCAGTCCATATGGCGGCCCTGCAGCGGGTTGGCATGCTCGTAGAGCGCAGTGCCGTCGAAATTGCCGAGGCCGTGCGGGTCGTCGGGGAAATGCCCGGGCACCCAGTCCAGCATCACGCCAAGCCCTTCGCGATGGCAGGCGTCGACCAGCGCGGAGAAATCTTCCGGGGTGCCGAACCGGCTGGTCGGCGCATACATGCCGGTCGGCTGATAACCCCATGAGCCGTCGAACGGGTGCTCGTTGACGGGGAGGAATTCAACGTGGGTAAAGCCGAGATCGCGGACATAGCGGGGAAGCTGTTCCGCCAGCTCGCGATAGGTCAGCCATTCGTTATTGTTCTTGCGCCGCCACGAGCCGAGATGGACCTCGTAGATCGACATCGGACCGCTAAGTGCATTGACATTGGCGGGTGCCGGGCGCGGCCGCGGCAACTTGGCCTCGTCGAAGACGATGGATGCCGTGCTCGGGCGCATTTCCGCGGCAAACGCCATTGGATCGGATTTCAGCGGCAGATGCAGGCCGGACGGACCGATAATATCGAATTTATAATGATCGCCGGCCGTCGCATGGGGCACGAACAGCTCCCAATAGCCGACGCCGCGCACCCGCATCGGATGCCGCCTTGCGTTCCAGAAATTGAAATCGCCGACCACGCTGACCCGCCGCGCATTGGGAGCGAACACCACGAAGGCGACGCCATCGACGCCGTCGAGCGTCATCGGATGGGCGCCGAGCTTGTCGTAAAGCCGCTGGTGGGTGCCTTCGCCCAACAGATACAGGTCGAACTCGGTCAACACGGGCGGAAAGCGATAGGGGTCGTCGAGATCGACCACGGTCTCGCCGAAACGGGCGCGCAGCTGGTAGCGCTTCGAGCCGTTCGGAAGCGCACCGGCGAACAGGCCGGCGTCATGAATGCGGTCCAGTGCCGCGGTCTCGCCGTGCTCGCCGATCGCCTCGACGTTGGAGGCCTCGGGCAGGAACGCGCGTACCACGTTCTTGCCGCCCTCGCTGTGAAGGCCAAGATAATGAAACGGGTCGGAGTGGCGGCCTTCCACGATCGCATAGGCTTCGGCGGAGAGTTTGGTCATGCGGCCTCGTTCGGTTGCCGAGACAATATTCGAAGTACGCCCATCAGCGGGACGCGCAGCCATTCAGGTCGGTGGGCCAACTCGTACTCGATCTCGTAGAAGGCTTTTTCAAGCAGAAAGAAATTCAGCATCTGTTCGGCGGCCTGCGGATCGGCCGGCCACAGCCGTGCGTCGGTCATGATCTCGTGATAGGCGGCGAGAAATGTCGCGGCCGAGCGATCGCGCCATTCGCCAAGGGCGGCGGCGAGCTTTCCCTGCTCATCGGGGGTCGTTTTGAGCGCGCGCTCGAGGGCTGCGGTGGCCGAATAGTCGATCGAACGGATCAGGCCCGCGACATCGCGCGCCGCCGGCGCCTTGCGCCGGCGTTCGTGCAGCGGCCGGCGCGGCTCGCCCTCGAAATCGATGATGAAGATGTCGTCCTTGACGATCAATATCTGCCCGAGATGGAAGTCGCCATGGTGACGGATTTTCAGGCCGTCGATCCCGGGCGGAAGCAGCGCGCTGAGGCGCTCACCGAGCGTCGCGCGTTGTGCGAGCAACGCATCGACCAGCGGGCGATCGGCTTCCTTGATCGCGTCGCGCCGTTGGTTCAAGGCGTCGAACACCCGGTCGGCGCGACAATTTACTTCTTCGATCCACTGCTGCACGTCGGCGGGCCGGGTCGGTTCCGGTGCAAAATCCGGCAGTTCGTCGTGGCCTGCGAGTGCCAGGTGCATCTCGGCGACGCGCCGCCCGGTTTGCGCCATGTAACGCAGATAGGGGGCCTGCTCCTCGCTTTCGCCGGGATGCGGGCTCGCCGCCAGCAGGCGCTGCTCGTCGACAAAGCGATCGAGATAGGCCGATGTCACGGTCCAGGCGTCGCCCTGGTTCTCGACCAAGGCATGAACGACCGCGATCGCGCTCTTGTTGTCGCCTTCGACCAGCTCGACGCTGCCGAGCAGCGCCGGCGTATTGGCAAAGCCCGCGACCTCGGTCAGGAACCGGCCGACCTCGAGCTCGGGATTGATGCCGGATTCAAGCTTGCGGTAGAGCTTGACCACATATTCATTATCGACCAGCGCGGTGCTGTTGGATTGCTCGGTTTCGACGGCGCGGACATGCTCGGGCGGCTTGATGGGTTCGGTCGAAAGCCTGCTGGTGGGTCGGAATTCGAGGCGCAGGCCGGCTTCTTCGACCGTCAGGCTCTGGCGCAGATTGCGCAGCAAGAGCGCGATGAAGATCTGGTCGCTGGCGACGTCCAGCAACGTTCCTTCCCGCGCGCCCTGACGTACCGCTGCCAATGCGCGCGGATTATAGCGCTCGCGATCGAAGCGCACCCATTCGATCTGCATCGGCAAGACATAGCGCGCGGTGACGCCGCGCTGGGTCGCTTCAAAGAAGGCCAGCCATGGCCGGTTGTCGCCGATATCGCAGAACGGGATCGCCGAGGTCAGCGTCGGAAGGATGGCTTTGGGCGAGCGCTCCGGGTACCAGCGGGTTCGCGCCAGATGTCCCGGCAATACATCGCGTTCGAACACGCTGCGGGTGCGGGCGAGCGAGACCCAGGTCGCGCCCAGCGGCACCACCAGGGTCTCGAATTCCGGCACCACGGACGGGGCGATGTGCTCGGATTTGTCGCGTTCCTTGAGCTGGAACCAGTAGAAGCCGTACGGCGCCAGCGTGATCATATAGGGTAATTCGCCGATCGCCGGGAAAAGCGTGCGGCCAAGCATTTCCAGGGGTATGCGATCCTTCCAGGCCGAAAGATCGAGTTCGGTCGCCTGGGCCGAGCGCGACAAATTGGCGACGCAAAGGATCACCTCGTCGCCGTACTGCCTGACATAGGCGAGCACCGAGCGATTGACCGGGCGGATGAACGACATGGTGCCGCGGCCGAACGCCAGCGTCGACTTTCGCACCGAGATCAGCCGCTTGGTGGCGCTCAATAGCGACGACAGGCTGCGCGACTGCGCCTCGACATTGACCGATTCATAGCCATAGACCGGATCCATGATGGTCGGCGCGTAGAGCCGCGCCGGATCGGCGCGGGAGAAACCGCCGTTGCGGTCCGGCGTCCATTGCATCGGTGTGCGCACGCCGTTGCGGTCGCCGAGATAGATATTGTCGCCCATGCCGATTTCGTCGCCGTAATAGATGATCGGCGTGCCCGGAAACGACAGCAGCAGCGAGTTCATCAGCTCGATCTTGCGCCGGTCGTTGTCCATCAGCGGCGCCAGCCGCCGGCGAATGCCGACATTGATGCGGGCGCGGGGATCGTTGGCGTAGGTCGACCACAGATAGTCGCGCTCGACGTCGGTGACCATCTCCAGCGTCAGCTCGTCATGGTTGCGCAGAAACAGCGCCCACTGGCAATTGTTCGGGATATCCGGCGTCTGGCGCAGGATGTCGGTAATCGGGAAGCGATCCTCCTGGGCGATCGCCATGTAGATCCGCGGCATCAGCGGGAAATGATAGGCCATGTGGCATTCGTCGCCGCGGCCGAAATATTCCTGGACATCCTCCGGCCATTGATTGGCTTCCGCCAGCAGCACCTTGCCCTTGGCATAGGCGTCGAGTTCGGCACGTATTTTCCGGATGATGGCGTGGGTTTCCGGCAGGTTCTCGTTGTTGGTGCCGTCGCGCTCGCACAGATAGGGGATGGCGTCGAGACGGAAGCCGTCGACCCCGGCATCGAGCCAGCGCTTCATGACCTGCACGATGGCGCTGACCACGCGCGGATTGTCGAAGTTGAGATCCGGCTGGTGCGAGAAGAAGCGGTGCCAGTAGAACTGGCCGGCCTCCGGGTCCCAGGTCCAGTTCGACTTCTCGGTGTCGGTGAAGATGATCCGGGTACCCAGATATTTCTGGTCGGTGTCGCTCCAGACATACCAGTTGCGCGCGCTCGACTTCGGGTCGCTGCGGCGGGCGCGCTTGAACCAGTCGTGCTGGTCGGAGGTATGATTGACGACGAGTTCGGTGATGACCCGCAAACCCCGCCGCTTGGCTTCGACGATGAAGCGGCGGAAGTCCTTCATGGTGCCGAAATCGGGGTTGATGGCGCCATAGTCGGCGATGTCGTAGCCGTCATCGCGGCCGGGCGAGGGATAGAACGGCAACAGCCAAAGCGCGGTGACGCCAAGCTCCTGCAGATAGCCGAGCTTTTCGGTCAGTCCTGCGAAATCGCCGATGCCGTCATTGTTGCTGTCGGCAAAAGCTTTGACGTGCAACTGATAGATGATGGCATCTTTGTACCAGAGCTGGTCGCCGTCGAGAGAGGCAACGGGCAACTCGGTTTCATCGATGGATGACAATACGTTCATGGCGTCCCTCACGCCAAAAGGCGAAACAGCAGCGCCGGATCGCGCACCGGATCGATCCGCAGCCGAAGGCCGCCCCATTCCAGCGGATAGCGTTCGCCGGTGATCAGGTTCTCGACCGCGGCGACGTTGCGGCGATCGTCCGGCCTGCCGACCTGGACATCGCCGAGCGGCAGCCAGAATTCGTGCGGCTCACGCGACAGCGCGATCGCGACAACCACGCTGTTGGTCTGATTGACCGATTCCTTGACGAAGCCGATGACGTTGCCGTCGTCGATCGCAAGGAAACGCAGATTGCTGGTCTGTTGCAGCGCCGCGTTGGCGCGGCGCGCGCGGTTGAGATCGCGGATGTAGGGCTTGATGTTGCCCGGTTTGTCCCAGTCGCGCACTTTGATCTCGTATTTCTCGGAATCCAGATATTCCTCGCGGCCCGGGATCGGATCGTGTTCCAATAGCTCGAACCCGTTGTAGATGCCGTAGGTGGACGACAGCGTGGCGGCCAGCGCCGCGCGGGATTTGAACATCCAGGTCTCGCCGCTCTGCAGGTGCCAGGGCAGGATATCCGGCGTATTGACGA
>Ga0209736_1000796_pt1 | contig 10171 bp, 8 predicted proteins | sample BlaSpr_A8_Ref_M3_FD_187992 | JGI IMG/M metagenome (GOLD analysis project Ga0209736, IMG submission 187992) | Forest soil microbial communities from Thunder Bay, Ontario, Canada - Black Spruce, Ontario site 2_A8_Ref_M3 (SPAdes) (version 2) | ecosystem: Environmental > Terrestrial > Soil > Boreal... | reverse complement strand
CCAAATACTATCTCTCCCATTGGGAGACGCTGTCGACCGAGCCGCCGCGACCGGCCTCGGAGCTTGGCGCTGCGGCGCGCGAGCCCGATGTCTTCACGCAGATGCCGGTGACGCGGACGACAAAGGTCGAGCGGCTGCGCTACATGACCGATCCCCTGCCGCACGACGTCACCGTCGCCGGCCCGATCACGCTGACGCTGTACGCGGCAATCGATCAGGACGACACCAACTGGATCATCGTGCTCAAGGACGTTGGACCTGACGTCTCGGTTCGGACCGCACGCGAGGGTGAGCGCGATGTTCCGTCGACACTGCCCGAACGCGAACTGACGCGAGGTTGGCTGAAGGCATCCTATCGGGCACTCGACGAGAAGCGCTCGAAGCCCTGGGAGCCGTTCCACAAGCTCACGCAGGACGCAATCGCTCCCGTGAAATCGGGAGAAGTGGTCGAGTATCAGGTGCAAATCCTCGCCACGGCGAACCAGTTCAAAGCGGGTCACCGGATCTGCGTCGACATCACATCCATGGATGTGCCCACCGGCACCGGGGCGATGACCAATGTCGAGTACATCCCGTACCACGTCTGCAGCAGCAAGACCGTCACCCACAAGATCTACCGGGACGCGGAGCGGCCGTCACATTTGCTGCTGCCAATCATCCCTGAATCCGCCGGCCGGCGTCCGGCCTGACCTCTGCACTAGGGAGCACGTGTTGCAATGACAACGATCCGATTTGAACGAGACGGCGCCATCGGAAATATCGTGTTGGCGAACCCGCCCTTTAACCGACTGGACTTGCGCTTTGCGGAGGCTTTGCGCGTAGCCGTGCACCAGGCCAGCGAAAGCGACATACGCGTGCTTGTCGTTCGCTCCGAGGGGCCGCACTTCAGCTTCGGCGGCGAAGTGCGCGAATGGCCGGGAAAGGATGTCAACTGGTTCAGGACGTTCGTTGCCGACGTGAACGTGTCCTATCGCGCCATCGAAATGCTGAAGATTCCGACGGTGGCCGTGGTGCAAGGCATCGCCTTTGGCGGCGGCTTCGAGCTTGCGTTGGCGTGCGATTTTCTGGTCGTGGCCGAAAATGCGACCCTTCGCTGCGTCGAAGTCACGACAGCGATGCTGCCGATCGCGGGCGCCCTGCAGCGCATCGCCGAGCGCGCCGGTCGTGCGCGGGCGTCACGATTTGCCATGCTTGGTGAACCGATTTCCGGACGCGAAGCCGGCGTGCTCGGAATTGCGACGCATGTGGTGCCCGAGAACGAGCTTTCAGCAACCGCAGCTGCATTGGCCCGGCAACTCGCGACAGGGCCGACCAGGTCGTATGCCGCAACGCGCACCCTCCTCAAGGCCTGGTCTAGCGGGGGCGTTGCTGCAGCGGATCTCGTGATGCTCGATGTGGCGATGGAGCTCTACAACGGACCCGACGCGCAACGAGGGTTCGCCAACACGGCGGACGCCTTCAACAAGGACATTGAACCGCCAACGCTCGTTTTCGAAGGGAAATGAGCCGACCGCGCAAGATTGGTGAGCATCGGCAGTTGTCCAGGATTTCGTGATCGACGGGAGGTATTCGTGCAGCGCGAAAGTTACTTGCATGGCAATAGTGGACCGCCTCTGATCGGAAGGACCATCGGCGCCCTTCTGGACCAGGTGAGCGCGACTGATGGAGCTCGCGAAGCACTGGTTGTCGCGCACCAGAAGATTCGCTGGACCTACGCCGAGCTCAAATCGCGGTCCGACGCATTCGCGTCGGGGCTTCTGGCTCTCGGCCTGGAGCCCGGTGATCGGGTCGGGATTTGGTCCCCGAACTGCGCGGAATGGACCATCGCGCAGTTTGCGACGGCGAAAGCCGGTCTGATTCTGGTCAACATCAATCCGGCCTATCGCTTGAGCGAGTTGGAGCACGTCTTGCGCGCCGTGGGATGTCGCGCGTTGATAACCGCCGCCCGCTTCAGGACCAGCGACTATATCGCAATGATCCGCAAGCTTGCCCCGGAGCTGGGAAACGCAAGCGGCGAGCTGCATAGTTCTCGCCTGCCCGAATTGCGACACGTCATCTCGATTGCGGGGAAGCACGATGGCTGCCTGTCGTTTGACTGGATTCTGGAGAGGGGCAAGCAAGCCGGTAACAAGCGGCTTGAATCCGTGTCGGCTACGATCCAGATCGACGACGCCGTCAATATCCAGTTCACCAGTGGCACTACCGGATTGCCGAAGGGCGCAACGCTTTCGCATCACAATCTGATCAACAATGCCTTCTTCGTAGGCGAAGCGACCGGGATCGAGCCTGGTTCTCGCGTGTGCATCCCGGTGCCGCTATATCACTGCTTTGGCATGGTGATGGGCAATCTCGGTTGCGTCACCCACGCGGCGACGATGGTCTATCCATCCGAGTCCTTTGATCCGCTGAGCACCTTGAAGGCCATCGAGGCAGAGCGTTGTGACGTCCTCTATGGGGTACCCACGATGTTCATCGCTCAACTGAACCACCCCGAATTCTCGCGCTTCGATCTGAGCTCGCTTCGGCGAGGGATCATGGCGGGGGCGCCGTGCCCGATCGAGGTCATGAAGGAAGTCGCGTCGACAATGCACATGAGCGAGATAACCATCGCCTATGGGATGACCGAAACCAGTCCCGTGAGCTTCCAGAGCAGTCGAGACGATCCGTTCGAATTACGCGTCTCCACGGTCGGAAGGATACAGCCGCACCTCGAAGTCAAGATTGTCGACCGCCATGGTCGGGTCGTGCCGCGGGGGGAGGCCGGTGAGCTGTGCACCAGGGGATATTCCGTCATGCTCGGCTATTGGAATGACGAGGCACGGACAAGGGAGGCCATCGATCCGGCTGGCTGGATGCATACGGGTGATCTCGCGACCATCGACGACGATGGATATTGCCGCATCGTCGGACGGATCAAGGATATGGTCATCCGCGGCGGTGAGAATATCTATCCTCGTGAGGTCGAAGAGTATCTGTATCGGCACCCCGATATTCAGGACGTCCAGGTTTTCGGCGTGCCGGACGCAAGGTATGGCGAAGAACTCTGCGCCTGGATCATTTCGAAGGCCGGTGCCGCCCTCGACGAGGAGGGTGTCCGCGGGTTTTGTCAGGATCGCATCTCGCACTACAAGATCCCGCGCCACATCCGGTTCGTAGAGAGCTTCCCGTCTACTGTGACCGGAAAGGTCCAGAAGTTTGCGATGCGCGAGGCGATGATCGAGGAATTCGCCCGCTCGACGAGGGTCAGCGCATGAACCTCGGCGGAAACGGCATGGAGGCCTTTCAATATACGGCGTTGCCGGCGCGCGTCCTTTTCGGATTCGGCACCATCGCGAAGGTGGCCGACGAGTTGGTTTCTTTGGATTGCAGGAGGGCTTTCGTTCTTTCCGATCCGCATCATGCAACGGCTGCCGCGGCGCGTCTTATGCGCGTCCTCGGCGACCTCGGTGTCCAGCTTTCGACGGATGCCGTCATGCATACGCCGGTGGACGTCACTGAGCGTGTCATGGAGAAACTCGCCGCGTGCAATGCCGATTGCATCGTCGCTCTCGGTGGCGGCTCGACGATAGGCCTCGCCAAGGCATTGGCGCTCCGAACGGACCTCCCGCAGATCGTGCTTCCGACCACCTATGCCGGCTCGGAGGCAACGCCGGTGCTCGGCGAGACGCGCGAGGGGCAAAAAACGACGATCCGCTCGATGAAAGTACTCCCCGAGGTGATCGTATATGACGTGGAGCTCACATACGGCCTGCCGCCGGCGATATCGCTGGTTTCCGGGATAAACGCGATTGCCCACGCAGTGGAGTCGCTCTACGCAAAGGATGCCAACCCCGTAACGTCGAGCCTTGCAGAGCAGGGCATCGCCGCCCTTGGACGTGCGCTGCCTCGGATTGGTCCAGACCCGACGAACCGGAGCGCTCGCGCCGATGCTCTGTTCGGAGCCTGGGTCTGTGGAGCATGCCTCGGAGCGGTAGGGATGTCGCTGCATCACAAGCTGTGTCACGTGTTGGGGGGCGCTTTCGGTCTCCCGCACGCCGAGACGCACACTGTGATCTTGCCGCATGCGGTGGCCTATAACACAGCGGGTGCGCCAGTCGCCATCGGTCGCGTGGCCCGCGCGCTTGGTGCAGACCATGCTGCGCAAGCCCTATTCGATTTGGCCGCAACGAATGGAGCTCCTACCTCGCTTCGCGAGATCGGAATGCTGGAGTCCGATTTAGACGAAGCCGCAAAGGCGGCAGTCAGTTCCCCCTATTGGAATCCGCGCCCCATCGAACTGGATTCGATTCGGACGCTCCTGGACGACGCTTACCACGGACGGCGCCCTTCTCAGTGGGGAATACGATGACATCGATCGTTGCAAACAATGGTGATCCGAAAAGGGAGATTTTCCCCGAGCTGACGCGCGACGTGATCGATCGGATGAAGGACAGCGAGAGCCCCAGGTTGCGCGAGATCCTGGAGTTGGTTGTCAGCCACGTCCATGCGATCGTGCGGGAGGCGAAGATCACGCATGACGAATGGTGGCAGACGATCGACTTTCTTACCCGTGCCGGCAAGATGTGTTCGGACAGCCGACAGGAGTTCATCCTCTTGTCGGATATTCTGGGGATTTCGATGCTGGTCGACGCCATCGATCACGTTGGGGGACCGGGCCTCAGTGAATCGACGGTTCTAGGCCCGTTCTATGCTGGACAGCAGCGAGAGCTCGCTGCGGGCGAGAGCATTCTTCTGCGGGAAGAGGAGAGTGACCCGCTGGAGATGCGTGGCCGCGTTACGGACTCCCAGGGACGGCCGATCGCAAACGCGCTCGTGGAAGTCTGGCAGACCGCGCCCAATCAACTGTACGATGTTCAGGATGAAAATCAGCCTGACGGTCATCTGCGAGGCAGCCTTCGCACTGACGCTGCCGGAGCTTACCGGTTCCGCACCATCATGCCTGTCAGCTATCCGATTCCGAATGATGGCCCCGCCGGCCAGTTGCTTGCCGCGATGGGACGCCATCCATTCCGGCCGGCACATATTCACTTCATGATCAGCGCGCCGGGATATCGCACGCTTGTCACGCATCTCTTCCTGGACGGGGACAAGTACCTGGAGAGCGATGCAGTTTTCGGGGTAAAGCCATCGCTCATCATCCGTCCCAGGCTGATAGAGGGTATCAACGCGGTCGAATATGACTTCGGACTTGCCGATGAGCGAGAGTCGACGCGAGGGCAAGTCGAGGAACTCCGTCGTCAACGTCGAGAGGTTTGAGAAACGCGCGGTCCGTGAGGGCGGCGCACAGAAAAGGTCTGAAGGAAATGCCTGGTTCGCTTCGCATTGCAATCGTCGGCGGCGGTATCGGAGGTCTGACTGCTGCGCTCGCACTTCGGGCACGGAGTCTCGATGTGACCGTGTTCGAACAGGCCGAGGTTCTCAGGGAGATCGGCGCCGGGGTTTCGATCCACCCAAATGCCGCTCGGTTGCTGAAACGCATCGGTCTTGATGACCAATTGCGGAAGATCGGTTCGCCAATCGGGGGCATCACGCTGCGCACGTCGCAAGGCGAGGCGATCACGACCCCTTCGGGGCCGGCAACGCCGGCGTTCTCGCGAGATGGTGGTCAGGGGTACAACGTTCATCGTGCCGACTTCTTGAACCTGCTGTTTGCCGCACTACCGAAAGGAGCAGTCAATCTCGGTCATCGGTGCATTCAGCTCAAGGAGGACGGCGATCGGGTCCATCTTTCCTTCGCAAATGGCGCTGCTGCGGCGGCGGACGTCATGATCGGCGCTGACGGAATTCGTTCCGTCGTGCAGCGCGAGATCGGCCTGCAAAGTCGCCCGACAAGCGAAGGAATCATGGCCTACAGGGGACTGATTCCCGCCGAGCGGCTCGCGTGGGCCAACGATCTCAAGGACCCCGTGCTTTGGCTCGGATCGGGTCGGAGTTTCCTGCTTTATCCCGTGGCCGGCGGGCAGTTGATCAACATGGTGGCCTTCGTTCCCACCGACACCGAGTCAGAGGAATCCTGGTCTGCGCCAGGCGACCTCAAGGCACTCGCCGCCGAGTATGCCGGTTGGGACAAGCCCGTCCAGGACACCATCAATTCGCTCGACGAAACCTTTCGTTGGGGTATCTACGATCGCGCCCCGTTGCCTTACTGGTCGACGAGCCGCATCACGCTCATGGGCGATGCGGCCCATCCCATGGTCCCCCACGTTGGCCAAGGTGCCGGTCAGTCGATTGAAGATGCAATCACGCTTGCCGTGCTTCTCGAAGGATGTACCGCCGGCGAAGTCGCGGGCCGCCTGAAGCTGTACGAAGCGCTCAGGCTTGCGAGGACCAGCCGAGTCCAGGCGCTCGCGCGCGCCGCAGGCAAACTCTATCGCTCCGAACATGAGAACCCTTCGCAGAAGGCTGAGCGCCTGCGCGAATGGATGGCGCAGGGAAAATGGGTGTTCGAGCACGATGCGGAAGAGGCCGCACGAAATGCTCTAGCGAACTCCGGGCACTGAACAAAGTCGACCGAATCGAAAGAGCAGGAGAGGGGAAACATGTCTCAAGCAGCAGCTTTCGGAAACAGATGGTGGATCGTGTTCGGCGCCACGTTGTCGATGTTCGTGGCTCAAGGGCCGGTCATTCTGTACACGCTGGGCCTGTTCATCAAACCGCTGAATCAGGAATTCGGCTGGGATCGCGCGAGCGTCTCCGCCGCCGGCGGCATTGCTGCAATCTTTTCCGCGATCACCGTTCCCTTCGTGGGATCGCTCATCGATCGCTGGGGCGTCCGGACCGTTCTGCTTCCGATCGTTGTCCTTTGCGCCTCAAGCGTCGCACTCATTGCCCTGACCCCAAAATCGGTCGTCGTGTTCATGCTGTTATTTGCCATCACCGGTGTTTTGGGATCGGGCCAGGGGCCTCTTGGTTATGCAAAATGCGTCTCCGCCTGGTTTGACGACAGGCGAGGACTGGCCCTGGGAATAACGATGAGCGGGATCGGTCTGGGAGCGGCCTTCATTCCCCAGTACGCCCAGTTTCTCATCGGCAATCTCGGTTGGCGCGCCGCCTATGCCGGTCTCGGCCTGCTCACGCTGATTGTGGCCTTTCCGGCAGTGTTTCTGTTCATTCGCGAGCCGACCAGGGCAAAGACCGCGGCCGCGCAATCTTCTGCCCCCGAAGACCGGCCGCCCGACCTCGAGGTGCGGGAGGTGCTTGGCGGCCACCGGTTCTGGCTTATCGCTTGCGCCCTGTTGCTCGTTTCGACCGTGACCCAGGGACTGGTCGTCCACACAGTACCTCTCTTGACGGACAAGGGTTATTCGCCTGAAACGGCGGCGGCCCTGATGATTGCCGTTGGCCTCTCTACGATGGCTGGACGCCTGTTATCCGGATATCTGGTTGACAGGATCTTCGCGCCTTTCGTCGCGGCCTTCTTCTTTTTGCTCCCGTGCCTGGGGATCTACTTGCTCGACAGCACCATCTCACCGGTCGTGGGCATCATCAGTCTCGGTCTGGCATCCGGTACCGAAATTGACATGATTGGATTTCTGACGTCCCGATATTTCGGAATGAAACGCTTCGGGCAGGTGTACGGATACCTGTTCGCCAGCTTCGTCGTTGGTTCGGCTGTCGGACCCTCCATGATGGGCCTGGCTTTCGAGCGGCTGCATTCCTACGAACCCGCCCTTTGGATGTTTTGCGCGTTCATGCTTCTCGCAAGCGGCGCGATACTCTCTCTCGGTCCCTATCGCTATCCGGTCGAAGAAAAGACCCCGGTAGGCGCTAGGCGAGTTGTCGACGCTCCTGCCACCGAACACGCCTGATGAAGAGCCAATTCCACACTTCGCTTGGCGGTCGGTCGGAAGCTATGTTAATTGAAGGCCAAATGGCGAAGAACACCAGGCCGGCTGCCGGACGCCGAGAGCGCCCGCGCAGGAGAGCCGAACAACAACGTTCGATTGAGACGCGAGCTTCGATCCTCAATGCCGCCATCGCGGAATTTGCCGAACGAGGATTCGAAGGAGCGAGCATTCGCGTCATCGCCGATCGGCTCGGCCTGCAACATCCGCTGATCACCTATCACTTTCGCAGCAAGGACATTCTGTGGCGGGCGGCAGCGGAGCATGCTTTCGCGCAGATACGGAACGAGTGGGATATTTCGGCGCCCGAAGGATCCGATTTGTCGCCGCTGGCGCGGCTGCGCCAGGAGTACGCCACTCTTTTCCGGTATACCGTCGCGTTTCCTGAATTTCATCGGTTCATGCGCCAGGAAACCTTGACGAACAATCCACGGCTGAAATGGGTGGCGGAAGCGGTACTGGCTCCGCTGCTGGGGCGATTGCTGCCTCAGATCATTGAGGTTCAGAAACAGGGTCTCCTTCCCGCCGTCGATCCCATTCTATTCCATTATATGATGGTAAGCCTTACCGCCACGCTCTCGGAATTCGGGCCGGAAATGCAGGTTACAAGTGGACTGTCCTCCGCAAACCCGAAGGTTGTCGAAGCCTATTGGCGTCTGGTTGACGAGATGGTCTTCGGCAAAAAGTCGGGGCGCAAAGCGGACACCCGCCGACATGCCGGCGTCAGCTAGGTGCCCATTTTCGCAAGTACGAACCAAGTGGACAGCGCGTGGCTCAGTAGCGATTTGCACTCGCCGACAGCATGGGCGATGCGGGCGCCGTGTACCCGTCGATCGTGGTGCCCGGGAAGCCAAACATGGGCGCCACGTGGTTGTTGATGTCGGCCGGGAAATTGAGCGCTGGTTTCGACGCCTCGTTGAGCTGAGCCATTTGCGCATCCGTCAGGATCAGGTCGAGCGCAGCCAGGTTCGCCTGAAGCTGGTCCGGTCGGCGCGCGCCGATCAACGTCGATTCGACGCCTGGGCGGCTCCACACCCATGCCAGCGCGACGGCGGCGGCTGTTGCGCCAACCTCCTCGGCCACGGCGCAGAGCGCGTCAATGACGAGATAATCCGTCTCACTTGGAACGCCCATCGCGGTGCGCTTGGTATCGACTGAACCGGCGTTCTCGCGGCGGAACTTGCCTGACAGGAAGCCGTGCTTGAGCGGCGACCAGGGCATGATGCCGATGCCCATCTCCTGCGCCATCGGGAACAACTCGCCTTCAGCAGTGCGCTCCAGCAGCGAATATTCCAGCTGCACGGCAATGATCGGCGCCCAGCCCCGGAAATGCGCAATGGTCTGCGCTTCCGAGACCTTCCAGGCCGGAAGATTTGAAAAGCCGATGTAGCGGACCTTGCCCGAGGCCACGAGGTCGTCGAGCCCGCGCAAGGTTTCCTCGATCGGCGCGGTGCGATCCCAGATATGCAGCCAGTAGATGTCGATATAGTCGGTCTGGAGGCGCCGTAGCGACGCCTCGCATTGCTGTATCAGTGCCTTGCGGCCCGCTCCGCCGCCGTTCGGATCGCCCTCGAACAGGCTGCAACAGAATTTTGTGCCGATCACGACGCGATCGCGGTTTCCCTTCTTTGCGAAGAAGTCGCCGATGATCTTCTCGGAATGGCCGTTGGTATAGACGTTGGCGGTGTCGATGAAATTGCCGCCGCGCTCCAGATAGGTGGCAATCATGGTTTCCGAGTCCATGACACTGGCGCCCCATCCCAGGTCTTCGCCAAACGTCATGCTCCCAAGGCAAAATGGGCTCACGCGCAGTCCGGAACGGCCCAGCGTGATGAAGGAATTGAGCGGCATATCGATCTCCTGGGATGTGAAGAATGGCGGGCGGTAATCCGCCGCTTTCTCCTTCATCGGACCATTCCGGAGACCCCAGGCGGTAGATTGAAGCTGCCAGCCTCTTGCATAATCCTTCCAATATTCGCAGTATCATGTATCCACCCAGGGGTGAGCGAACGGGGAAGAACTTGAAATCGGATGCCCCTCTCATGAGGGAATTGAGGGTGCTGATCGCCCGCCATGCGGAGGCGCCGCAAGCACTCCGGCCCCTCCCCATCATCATCGTTGCGGCGTCGAATCTGCCGACGCCGCCTTTCGCGTATCTGGCTGAGCCGGCCTTGCTGGCTGAACCGGCTTTCGGGCTCGTGGCGCAGGGCGCCAAGCGCGTTGTGCTGGGCAATCAGGTTTTCGATTATGCCGCCGGTCAGTATCTCATCTTCTCGGTCGATCTGCCGTTGAGCGGGTCCGTCGTGCAGGCCAGCGCTACAGAGCCG
>Ga0209736_1000794_pt1 | contig 10175 bp, 10 predicted proteins | sample BlaSpr_A8_Ref_M3_FD_187992 | JGI IMG/M metagenome (GOLD analysis project Ga0209736, IMG submission 187992) | Forest soil microbial communities from Thunder Bay, Ontario, Canada - Black Spruce, Ontario site 2_A8_Ref_M3 (SPAdes) (version 2) | ecosystem: Environmental > Terrestrial > Soil > Boreal... | reverse complement strand
GAGGCCATCAAGGAGTGCCAAACGGTATTGCAGTACGACCCGCAGGATTACGGGAGCTATCTGATTCTTGGCCAGTCCTTGGCGCGGGCGGGAAAGCCCGAAGAAGGGATCGCTACATTGAAGAAGGCCGCTTCGCTTCAACCCGGAGTCCCCCTCGCGCATGTCTGGTTGGCCGAGGTTTACGATCAGTGGGGACAGAAGGCTGATGCCGCCCGGGAGCGGGCTGCAGCCAAGCGCCTGGGAAGCAAAGCGACGAGGAGTGAGCCCATGCACTGAGCCGAAGTGAGGGCGGCGCATCCCGTAGCGTGCGGTCGCGCTCCGGGCGAGCAAGCCACTACTGCTGCAGAGTTCCGGTGACAATCGTGTTGTTGTCGGTCTCGACAAACATGAGTTCTTTGCCCGCATTCACGATCACGATACTGATGTTTATCGCCGACTGCCCTTGCGGCGTAAAGGTTGCCGTGCCGGTGCAGTTGGAGTTGATCAGATAAGATCCGGTGACCGGAAGCGAGGAAGAAATCGCTCCGTTCGCGCTGATGGTTATCGTGCCTTTGAGTGATCCTGTTCCGTTCAGGGCTAACTGACCCACAGCCGCGATTTGACCGACTCCGATATGAAGGCCGGTTGCCTCAAGGGAGTAGGTGTGCTTGACGCCCAGGTTTGTGCACGTGGCCGTTCCCTGCGCAGCCGCAATGGCGGATTCGACGTGATTGGAGTCGGTTTGAATCAGGAAGCCGCCCTTGTTGCCGTTGTTCAGAACGAAATTGTCGTGCTCAGTCTGTCCGTCTTGATTGGTGAGGGTGGCGCTGCCGGTGCAGTTTGTTGAGACTTGATACGTGCCCGTGGCCGTAAAAGTCACGATTGTCCCATTGATGCTTTTCGTCGTGATCCCCGTCAAGTTCCCATTCCCATCTGCAGTGACCTGAGTGACGTTGGAAGCCGGCACTCCCGAGCCGTTGAGACCGACGGAAATGAATCCGTATACGCCCTTGAGGGTGGCATTCGTGCACACGGCTCCAGCCATGCCACTTGTCATTAAGGTGACGAACAACAAGACTGCAATTGAGATCTTAGAATTCACGGTCCTCCCCCATTCGTTGTGGAGCGTTTAGGTTTCGCGAAGAGGCGTGGCGCTAGCGCCAACGCCGCTCGCACGTTCTTTCCGATTGCCCGGTTTTTGGGGGAAACACAGAACAACAGTTGGAGAATTATATCTTGCCGGCGGGAGGAGAAGTCAAGATGAAACGGTTTGCAACTGCGGATGAAAAGGGCCGGGGCAAGTGATTTGCTCCGGCCCGACTTTCTGGATGGTTCTGTGCTAGCCGATCATGCTCAGGCGATCAGTGTTTTTTCGAAGTGCTCGCAGAGCGAGGTCTCCAGCGTGTAAAGCTTGCGCACCGAGGGATTGGTCAGATAGGGTTTGAGAATCTGCTCAACCCTCGGGTACCACTCTTTCTCGTCGCGCTCAAGCGCCTTTTTGTCGGTCCAGAGAGTGACCGCCAGCACTTTTTCGGTCTTGATCTCGGGCACAAGGGGGAGGATTTCGAGGAAGCCTTCCTGCTTCTTCAGAATGGGAAGGACCTCTTTTTTTACGACACGAATGAATTCGTCTTTCTTCTCCACTAGCGGAACAAACTCACGGATGCGTGCGAACGTGGGAAAGTCTCCCTTCGTTCTTGAAATTGTGAATTTGATTCCGCGAGACTTCTTTCTGGCCCAGTCTGCGGAATCGGCTCGCAGAGTACAACGACGGCAGAACGTCGTGCAGTGATGGATGGGCAGGACGGGTGTGACGATTTCCGGCGCAATTGTCCCAAAATGGGAAGCTGGTCAAAATATGGCGATCAGGCCGCTCAGGCCGTTCGGTCCTGAACTCGAACCGTTTGTTCGCGAAAGCCTTTCGCCGCAAAAATGCCGAGTACCGCGAAGACTGTCATAACCACGACCTGCGTGATCTTAAACGGTAGCTCGGATTGCGTCGGCGCCGTCGCGTTGAGTGCAGGCACCTTCTCGAAGAGCTGTACGATCAACACGAAAACATTCAGGTAAAGGGCGATCACGGCGCTGATTACGTAGGTCAGGCGCCAGCCGCCGGCGAGGTGACGGCTATAGCGCGCGAGGATGGCAATCGCCAGCACCATGAGCGATATGGCGCCGACCACATGGGACGGCAATAATTTGTGGAACGGAAACATGAATCCGGTGACGCTTGTCGCCACAGTCGTGATGAGAAAGAGCGCGGTCCAGCCGTCAAGCCTTTTGCCGGCGATCAGTCCGAACAACACGACCAATCCCGATAAAATCCCCGCCAGGCTGATCACGACATGGACAAAAGTGAACGTTGTCGTACCGAGAATCATGATGTGCCTCTTTCAGATTCCGAGCCTATTACGATATCGACGCGAACATTGCCACACATCGGCACTGTGCAATGAAAACCCAGATTAGATCTGATCGTGGTCTTTTGTGTTTCCGTGGAAGAGGGTTTGGATCTCAAGCTTGTTCATCCGGCCACTTAGTGAATGTCCGAAGGTTCGGTCCCACCAAAGATCGAGTTCCGCGAGGCCCTCTTCCAGGATGTGGAGCAAAGCTTTTACTACAAGCTCTTCCATCATTAGAAACTCTCTACTCGCGAGACTCGCGAGGGATCTCACGCATACCGATGTGTAATGCAAAACTGGTGCGCCCGGAGAGATTCGAACTCCCGACCTACAGCTCCGGAGGCTGCCGCTCTATCCAGCTGAGCTACGGGCGCGCTGCGGATTCATCTAGTGTACATGGCAGGCGCGGGCGTCTCAATGATTGCGGAGAAGCCGGAATTCCCGTAGAGACGCGGCTTGACGCGTCTCTTGCATGCAGCATCGCGGGGGACGGGGCAAGCCCCGTCTCTACCAGTATTTCAAAAAGCTGCAATTAGCCCTCGACTGTCGCCATCGAACCCCGCTTCCGCTTGTTCGATTGCAGAACCTTCTTGCGCAGCCGCAGAGACTTCGGAGTAACTTCAACGAACTCGTCGTCAGCAATGAACTCAATCGCCTGTTCGAGATTGAGATTACGATACGGCACCAGCCGAATCGCTTCGTCGGAAGTTGAAGCCCGCATGTTGGTCAGCTTCTTTTCGCGCACAATGTTGACGTCGAGATCCGTATCTTTCGCGTTCTCACCAATGATCATGCCTTCGTAGACGGCGATGCCAGGACCAGCGAAAAGCGTACCGCGCTCCTGCAGATTGTAGAGAGCGTAAGAAGTCGTAACTCCGTCACGGTCGGCGACCAGCGCGCCCGTCGGACGATGCGGGATCTCTCCCTGCCACTCGATGTATCCGTCAAAAAGCGCGTTCATGACGATAGTGCCGCGCGTGTCGGTGAGGAGCGTGCTGCGCAATCCGATCAGTCCGCGGCTGGGTACGCGGAATTCAACGCGCACGCGTCCATAGCCGTGATTGTGCATGTTGGCGACTTCGCCCTTGCGCGAGCCGACATGCTCCATGACCACGCCGACGAATTCCTCGGGGACATCGACGGTGAGGTGTTCGACCGGCTCCATGAGTTTGCCATCGATTCGCTTGGTGACAATCTCGGGCTTGCCAACCATCAGTTCATAACCTTCGCGGCGCATCATCTCGATCAGAATGGAAAGCTGCAACTCGCCGCGGCCGAGAACCTTGAATGAGTCGGTGCTGCCGGTTTCTTCCATGCGCAGGGAAACGTTGGTGAGCAGCTCCTTATCCAGGCGCTCGCGCAGATTGCGCGAAGTGACGTAGCTGCCTTCGCGTCCGCAAAATGGAGACGTGTTGATGGTGAACAGCATCGCAATCGTCGGCTCATCAATGATGATCGGCGGAAGCGGCGCGGGATTCTCCGCACCGGTAATCGTCTCGCCAATTGTGATGCCTTCAACGCCGGCGACGGCGATGATGTCACCGAGCGATGTTTCCGTAATGTCGGTGCGCTTGAGCCCGGAGAAGCTGAAGAGCTTGGTGATTTTCGTCTTCTGAAAGGATCCGTCACGCTTAGCGATAGCAACGTCTTCGCCAGTCTTCATAGTCCCGGAAAAAACGCGGGCAATGGCAAGCCGTCCAAGGTAGTCGCTGTAATCGAGATTGGCGACGAGAATCTGAAGCGGTCCGTCCTTGTCGCCTTGCGGAGCGGGAATGGTATCGATGATCGCTTCAAACAAAAGACGCAGATCCTCGCCCGCCGCTCCTTGATGCACGGCAGCCGTTCCTGCCTTGGCGTTCGTATAGAGGACGGGGAAATCAAGCTGCTCTTCCTTGGCATCGAGATCAATAAAGAGGTCGTAGACTTCGTTAAGAACTTCCTGCGGACGCGCATCGGGGCGGTCGATCTTATTAATAACCAGAATCGGCTTCAGGTTCGCCTCAAGGGCCTTGCTCAGCACGTAACGAGTCTGTGGCAACGGACCTTCGCTCGCGTCCACCAGCAGCATGACGCCATCAACCATCTTGAGCGCGCGTTCCACCTCGCCGCCAAAATCAGAGTGGCCAGGCGTGTCCACAATATTGATTTTCACGCCGGCATAAAACACGGCCGTGTTCTTGGCAAGGATGGTGATGCCGCGCTCGCGTTCCAGATCATTCGAGTCCATGACGCGCTCGGCGACAGTCTCGTTGTCACGGAAGGTGCCGCTCTGGCGGAGCATGGCGTCAACCAGCGTGGTCTTGCCATGGTCCACGTGGGCGATGATGGCGATATTGCGAATACTCGGGTTCAGATTAAAAACTCCTCAGTAGTTGCGAATTGGGGACCTACTACTACTCTACTATGACCGACGGCTTGGGGTATTGAGCGAAGCGAACACAGGGACATCCGCCCCCGGCTGTCCAAGCGAGCGCACGAATGCCTACGCCACCCCTGAAAAGCCGCCCTTCATGGCCGCGTAAGCTCCGCATTTCTCTCGAATAACTACAAATTTATAATTACAATAATTGCGGGGAAGATATTCGTTTTTGAGTGGGACGAGGCCAAGAACCTCTCCAACCGGCGCAAGCACGGCGCAAGCATTGAGGAAGCCAGCCAGGTATTTAGCGATCCGTTGTACGTGTCGGTGCAGGACCGCGTCGAGGGTGGAGAACTGCGTTGGCAGACTCTTGGTCTCGTCGAGGACTTGCTCCTTCTCACGGTAGCTCACACCGTGAGAGAAGAACGCGACGAAGGCACGAATTACGATAGATCGGTCGACGTCATTCGCGTCATCTCAGCTCGACCCGCGACTCGGAAAGCAAGGCGACGCTATGAAGACGAAAATCGTTAGCCACACATTGGACAAGGTGCCGCCGTTGACGAAAAAGCGGAGGGCTAAGCTGAAGGCACTGGCAACTCGTCCGGACAGCGAGATCGACACCAGCGATATCCCCGAAATGACCGAAGAACAGTGGAAGAACGCCCGGCGGGGCCACTTCTATCGCCCGCGCAAGCGCCAGATCACAGCCCGCGTCGATGCCGACGTGCTGGATTGGCTGAAGGCACAGGGGAAGGGCTACCAGTCCCGCATCAATGCCATCCTGCGGCGCGAGATGCTGAGCGCGGTTAAATCGGGTAGGTAGCTTCTTGGTTGTTTGATCGTGCCGGCAGGTCCACTTCAGAACACGATCGCTATCAGCAAGAACACAAGGATGATGTATTCGTCCGGTTGTGCGAACATTTCCGATTCCCACCCTTCGCAAAGTGCGCGCGAAGGATGGGGCACCCTCTGTGGTTTTTGTGCCTGCGAGATGAAAATTAGGCCAACGAGTCCGAGAACGCGCTTGCGCTCTTTCGGAACCTTGCTATAATCGCGCAAAGTTTTTCGGCGTCAACTTTCCGATGGACAACCTGACGCACGACGTTTCGAGGGGAATGAAAATGAATAGGAAGCGAGTTCTAACTGGCGCCATGCTGGTTGCCATGCTGGTTCTGCCGGTCATCGCGGCACCGCCGGACAGCAAATCTACCACGGATGGGGAGGCCGCTCTGGCGGAGAAGTGGATTGCGGGCTGGAATTCCCATGACCCGGACAAGATGCTTCCCCTGTTCACTGACGATATCTTCTACGAGGACGTGGCTTTTGGCGAGGTTAGTCACGGTCGCGCTGAAGTGCGCAAGTTCGTCGTCTCCGAGATTGAAGGCGTTCCTGATCTCGAACTCAAGTTGATGCACTCCAGTATCCATGACGGCCATGGCACTATCGAATGGATGTTTAGTGGCACTGACAAGGACGTGTTCAAGACGGGGAAAAAGTTTTCTGTTCGAGGCGTCAGCGTGATCGATATGCGCGATGGCAAAATATTCCGCAACGTCGATTTCTACGATGTGGCTACAATCATGCGCCAGGTCGGGCAGTTGCCCACCCCTCCCGCCGATGCCAAGTGACGCAGAAGGATTCTCCTATGACAACCAAGGCAACCACAGACGCGCGTGATTCCGCTCAGCTCGAAGCGCTTGGCTATGACTCCAAGTTTGATCGCTCCATGAGCTTGTGGTCGAACTTCGCTTTGGGCTTCACCTACTTGTCGCCGGTCGTCGGCGTGTATACCGTTTTTGCATTTGCCATCGCCACGGGCGGTCCACCGATGTTTTGGAGCTATTTGTTTGTCGGGTTGGGACAGTTGTTGGTCGCGTTGGTGTTTGGAGAAATTGTTTCTCAGTTTCCTATTGCCGGCGGTCTCTATCCATGGGCCCGACGGTTGGTGGGAAAGCGTTGGGCATGGATGGCGGGATGGGTCTACCTGTGGGCGTTGTGTACCACGATTGCGGCGGTGGCGGTGGGCGGAGCTCCGTACCTGGCGCAGCTTTTCGGCATCCACGTAGGGCAGGTTGGAGAAGTGGCGATTGCGGTGACGATGATCGCTTTGACTACCGCTCTGAATGTTAGCGGGACAAAGCTTCTGGCTCGGGTCGCCATGTTCGGATTCATTTGCGAATTGCTGGGTGCGGTCGTGGTGGGGAGTTACCTGCTCGTGGCGGCGCGGCACCAGAGTTTCCGGGTACTGTTTCAGAGTTTTGGGCTCGGCAACAATGGACATTATTTACCTGCGTTTCTGGCGTCTAGCGTCGCGGCCATGTTCTGCTATTACGGCTTTGAAGCTTGCGGAGATGTTGCCGAGGAGACTCCGGACGCCGGGCGCGCTATTCCTAAGGCGATGCGCATGACCATCTATATCGGTGGCTTCGCCGCCATGCTTGTTTGTCTGGCGCTGGTGTTGGCGATCCCGGATTTGAATGCTGTGTTGTCGGGGAAGGATGCGGATCCGGTGACTACTACGTTGCGCGCGGCGGTGGGCGAGATTGGGCTGCGGGCTGTGATTGCGGTCGTCATGGTTTCATTCCTCTCCTGCCTGATCAGTCTGGAGGCGGCGACCAGCCGGCTGCTGTTCAGCTATGGGCGCGACCGCATGATCTTTGGCGGTGCTCAGCTCAGCACGCTTTCCAAACGCACTCGAGTTCCGGTCATAGGGCTGCTGGTCGCGGGTGCGGTGCCGGCGCTGATTGCGATTGCAGGCTTGTTTCTTGAGGAAATGATTAAGACCATTATCGTGTTTGGGTCGGCTGGAATTTATGTTGCTTTCCAAATGATTGTTTTGGGAGCTTTGACTGCGCGCGCTAGGGGCTGGAAGCCGAGCGGGGAGTTTCGGTTGGGCGCCTGGGCTTGGCCGGTTAACATTGCGGCGCTCACGTATGGCGTGCTGGCCATCATTAATATGGTATGGCCGCGTACGCCTCAGGACCCCTGGTATCGCAACTATGGAATGATTGTAGGCACCGTGGCTGTGGTTGGAACTGGGCTGCTCTATGCAGTCCTGTTTCGGCCGTACGATCGGATGGATGCGCCGGAGGGCGATGCTCACCTTGCCCACGTGGGCGTCGATTGAAGGGATGCGATGGCCGCGGGTTCCAGTCTAGTTCTCTGTCCGTACAAGCCGGTGGTGAGACTCCAGCACCCAATCGAGCGCCTAAAGGCGCATTCATACTACGACACTTGCGGTTTGCCTGAAGGTATACCCTGATACTTGGTACAGATCGTGCTTGCAGCACGGGCTGCCACATCATTTCTTTTCCGTGGTTTTGGCGCCGCGTGCAGAATCCTTCCAATTCGGCGACTGATAAACGAGTTTGCCGCCGACCACTGTGATCAGTACTTCGGTCTTGTCGATTTCCGAGGGTTCGATCTTGAACAGGTCGCGGTCGAGCAAGATGAAGTCGGCTAGCTTGCCCGGTTCGAGCGAGCCCTCTGTTTTTTCGCGCCGTCCGGCGAAGGCCGCGCCTAGCGTGTATCCGCGGATGGTGTCTTCGAGGCTCAGCCGTTGTTGCGGGATGAAGCCGCCGGGTGGATTGCCTTCCGAAGTTTGGCGCGTGAGGGCGGTTTGCACGCCGGGCCAGGGATTCAGCGTGACGACCGGCCAATCGCTGCCGAAGGCAAGCGCTCCGCCCTTTGCCTGAATGCTGCGCCAGACCCAGGCGCGGGAGGCGCGCTCGGGTCCAATGTTGCGCGACCATATGCCGAGCGTGTCCTCGTCGGGATAGGAATGCAGCGGCTGCATGCTGGCGATGACGCCGAGTTTTCCGAAGCGGTCAATGTCCTCGGCGGTGATGGTCTCGATGTGCTCGATGCGCGGGCGGGCATCCTTTGTGTGATTCACCGCGGCGGCGTTCTGATAGGCGTCGAGCGCTAGGCGCACCGCTTTGTCTCCGATGGCGTGCGTGAAAATCTGAAGACCGCGTGCGTCGAGATTGGCGACGGTGCCTTTGTACTTGTCCGGATCCCAGAAGAGTTTGCCGCTCTGCGTAGGATCGTCGGTGTAGGGCTCCAGCATGGCGGCGGTATGGGCCTCGACCACGCCGTCGAGCATGGTTTTCACGACGCCGCCCGCGATCCAGTCGTCATTGGAATTATATTGCCGCCGGGCGTTGTCGATCAGCGCATTCGATTGCGGCGTCAGGCCGGGCGGGTCGAGAAAGTACGCGATGTAAAAGCGCAGCGTCAACTCGCCACGGGTGCGCAGTTCGTTGTAGAGGTCGAGGTATTCGAAGTCCTGGCCGGCGCTGTGCACACGCGTCAGACCTGCGCGGTTGGCTTCGTGGATGCCCTTGCGGAGGGCACCGAGGCGTTCGGCGCGCGTGGGAACGGGAGTTTTTGATCCTACTAAATCGCCGGCCGCTTCTTTCAGCGCGCCCGTGGCATCGCCGTCTTCGTCGCGGACGATTTTTCCGTTGGGTGGGTCGGGCGTGTTGCGATCAATGCCCGCCATGGCGAGCGCCTTGCTGTTGGCCCAGGAACTGTGGCCGTCGAAGGCAATCAGATACACGGGACGATCGGGAACGATATCGTCGAGGATTTTTTTAGTGGGAAGTCCGGAGGGGGCGAACGTGGGATAGCTCCAGCCCATGCCTTGAATCCAGGCATCGTTAGGCTGGGCGGGATGAGCGTCGGCGTAGGCTTTGACGCGCTTCTGGATTTCGTCGACGGTGCTCGCGCCGTTCAGATCCACGCGCGTCAGACCGAGCGAGCCATCCATGAAATGAATGTGGCAGTCGGTGAAACCCGGCAATAGGAGTCGCTGGCCGGCATCGATCACTCTGGTCGCGGGGCCGCGCAGAGCTTCGATCTGTTTGCGATCGCCGGCGGCGATAATCTCGTCGCCTCGAACGGCGATCGCCTCCGCCCACTTCTGATGTGGATTGACGGTGTAGATTCGGGCGTTGACGATGATCATGTCGGCGGGCGGAGGGGGCGCATCCGATCCCATCAGCGGCGGAATCGACAACAGAATTGAGGACAGGGATGTGAGCAGGAGTGCGATGCGGAGACGCAGTTGGGGAAGGCGCATAGTCTCGATTCTTTGTGACGCTCAGAATGTCGGCGGAGTGTTGACCCACAATAGCCAGGTCTCGCTGCGGCCGGGATTTTTCCAGTGATGCGGCGTGGCGCTCTCAAAATAAAAGCTGTCGCCGCGTTTCAGATGGTACTCCTCGCCGTCAAGCGCGATATTCAGTTCTCCGCGCAGGACGAAGAGGAACTCCTCGCCTTCGTGGGCGTAGGACTCGCCGCTGCCGGCTGCTGGCTTAATACGAAAAAGGTGCGGCTCCATTACTTTGTTGCCCCATGCGAGCAACTCCATGCGCACGCCGGGACCGGCTTCGAGCACCTTGCGCTTGGGCGGACGCACCAATCGGGTA
>Ga0209736_1000792_pt1 | contig 10185 bp, 8 predicted proteins | sample BlaSpr_A8_Ref_M3_FD_187992 | JGI IMG/M metagenome (GOLD analysis project Ga0209736, IMG submission 187992) | Forest soil microbial communities from Thunder Bay, Ontario, Canada - Black Spruce, Ontario site 2_A8_Ref_M3 (SPAdes) (version 2) | ecosystem: Environmental > Terrestrial > Soil > Boreal... | reverse complement strand
AGCGAACCGCTTCGCGCACGACGACGGGGTCAGGATCACGGAGCAGCGTGGCCAGCAAAGGGTCGAAGGAATCGGGGAGCTTGCCGAGCAGGCGCGCAACTTCCGTGCGCCCGCGTTGGCATTCGTCGCCGTCCTGACAGGCCATGGCAGTAAGAATTTGGCGAGCCGTCTCGATACTTTGCGCTTCACCGGGCCGCGCGAGATAGGCGGCCACCGCGGAGCGCACTGAATAATCAGCGTAGTCCCCAAGGTCTGCGAGCACCGTCAGAGGATCGACGTGGGCGTGATGAACCAGGTAAAGCATCGCCTCGGTTCGAACATTGTGGTCGGGGTCTTTCAGCAGCAGTTCGATGGAGGGCTGCACGGACTTATCACCGACGGCGGAGAGAACAGAGATGGCTCTTTGCCGAACTTCGGGTGCGGGATGGTTCAGGAGACCGCGAATGGCGGGATGCGCAGCGCGCTCACGCTCAACTTCGAAGAGGCTGAGCGCGTAAAGAATTTCTTTGGGATCGGAGGTAAGGACTTTGCTGGCCAGGACGTCCGCCGTGGAGCGATCGAGCGCAAGTGTGGAGGCTTCTTCGGCGTCGAGCCGGTGCTGGCTGATGGAGTCTTTGAGAGTACCGATGTAGTGCCGGCCGGCGACGGACACCGCTACGAACCATACACCAATGAGAACTAAAGCAATCCAACTCATGTGGCGCGCCGTTACGTGCAGATAGGTGCCAAAAACCAGGACGGTGACGCCGGCCAAGCCGTCGCCTAAACGCCAGACCACCGTGTCGATAAACCATTTCGCGCGTAACTTCAGGGTGTGAGGTAGCGGCAGGTACAATAACTCGACGGCAGACTTGTCCAGCGAATAGCGGAGAACTTGATCGCTGGCCCTCAGCGTGAGAGCGGATATGAGCGTGCCCCAGATCATCAGCCCGACAGAGCCGAGCATCACTGCAGCCGGAAGCACAAAGAGCATCGTCCCTATCCCGAAGCGGCGCAGGAATCGCGTGGTCAGCAGCAACTGAAACAACAATCCCAATATGCCGGCATAGAAATAGAAATTTCCAAATAAAATGGCCAATGCGTCTTTGCTTACCAGAAATTGCTTGGCAACAGCTTTAAATTGCCACCCGGTGAGCGTCGTGACGAACGAAGCCAGGCAGATGACTGCGGCAATGGCTCGTAGATATGGAGAGGAAAGAACCAAACGCATACTGCCCTGGAGGTCCCTTTGCCCGATTCCTTTTTCGGCAACAGCCCTTTCGTCCGAATCGGCAAGCCGGGATTTCCAGCTCTGCCATACGGTCCCCATCATTACGGCGCAAATCAACATGAGCAGGGTCATTCCGAGGAGTAGACTCTCGGTGCCAAATGCCATTGCGACGGTTTTCGAGAAAAATCCGGCGAAAGTGGCCCCCAAAATAGCTCCGCTGCCCACCAAGCCGAAAATGCGTTTTGCTTCACGCGTCGTGAGCAGATAATTCGCCAGAGTCCAGACCTGAGTCGGAGCGAGCACACCGAAGACACCTACCCAAATGTAGAATGCGGGATAAAGCCATGCTGGATGGTAGTAGCGAGCCAGCGCCCAAAAAAGCACACAGTTGGTTGCGAAGAAGAGCTCGCTGCCCACCACCAGGGTACGAAGAGAGATTCTTCGTCCCAGACGAACGTAACCGACAACCACGATTCCGACTAAAACCGCGCTGGCGATGTCCGCATACGCCAGTTGGACTGCTTGAAACCGCGCAAGGAACAACGCATCGCGCGCAACCCTTCCCGTCACGTAGCTGCTCATAATCAGGAACAGGCAGGTACACAGAAGCATTCCGCGCCCCAGGTCTCCAGGCTGGATGTTCAGTGCACGCTCGATCCACCTTTTCATCAGCAGAACCTTTTTTCGCAACCTTTCTCTTATTGCGGCGCGGCCGTCGCTGCGGAACACATACGCTGGGGGGAAAACACTGTCGATTTTTCCGAAACTGCGGCCGCATCTTCTCCTCCCCGATGCCCGCCAGGCCATGCTCCTTGAAGCGAAAACCCGGGGGAATCGAGAAGCACCACCTGCTGGTCCAGATACACGGCGACAAATTTGCCATCGCCGCAAATTTCCAAAGCTGAAGCCCTGCCTCCGGGGTAGTAGCTGCTAAGCATGCCGGTATCAATGAGAAATACTTCGTTGCCAAAGCGAGGCCGGATGCGACCACCCTTCTGCACCGTGTGCCCTACGACGATGTGCGTCGCCTTGTAAGCCTCCAGAACCTTGCTCACCTGCGGCGCGCCCTCCTCGTCGCTCCACCGGTCGTAACCGCGAAACCACAGCGGGCCGGTATCCCGCACACTGATCCAATCTTGATACTTCAAAAACTCGCGGATCTTAGCCTGACGTTCACCGGCAGCGGGGACATGGGACTTAAGTTCAGCGATGACCTCCGCCTGGAGCACATTGGTGATTTCCTGCAAATTGAAGAACGACAAAATTAAATTTTCATTCTGCAGGTACTCTTTCGAGGCATCAAAGAGGTTGGTTTCTTCATGGATCCGCTTATTCATTGCATCCAGTTTTGTCTTGGCCAAATCAGGATGAATTCCTCCGTGCAAGAAGACGACCCCATCCAGTTCGGCCACCGCGTCATGGCGTCGCAGCCACTCGCCGTATTCTCCCTTTGGGCCAAACGCCTCACGCTGCTCAATAAAACCCACGGGATGGCGTTTCATCCATTCCGCCTCCGTCAACTCCATGGGCTGCGGGAGTTCCGCTAGTAAGGCTGCGTGACTACCCCGCCATTTCAAATAATCGTCGTACGCAGCTTTCTGCCGCGTCTCGGACTTGCCGTCTGCAAAACTGGCGTAGTTCATGGGGACGACATAACGCAAGTCACCCATGATATTCATCATCTCGTGGTTTCCGAGAAGGCTTACGACTCGGCCACCTGCTTGTGCGGCTTCTTTCTCGAGAGCCATCATCAGGTTCAGGACCTCGCGGGGTTTGGGGCCGCGATCCAAAAGGTCCCCGACCTGAACGAGGGTCGTTTTACTGGCTGTCCAATGGTTTGCGTTGTCGACAAGACCGGTGCGCCGGAGAATGGCGAGGAAATCGTCAAAGTTACCGTGGACATCGCCGATGGCGACTACGTATTCCGGCGGATCCGCTGGAGCGTTTGCAGCCTGCGCCCACACCAGCACCGCCGATACCAGGACCAAGAGTGCGGAAATAGAGGCGCGGTGAGTTGAGAGACAGGCCAGAGGACGCATTATCTTGCCTCCTATGGGCAAGGAGCAGAGTTTTAGCGAAAACTAAGTTCTCGCCTTCTCTGGAGTCGACCGTCGGCACGGTCACTTTGAGTTAGGCATGGAAAGCGCCCTGGCGCGCTGCTTCCATGACTTTACCCCCGGAAAGACACAGTCGCGGAGCCGTCACGCGAAGGCTCCGCGAGCTGGTCCTAAAGTGAACGTCGGCGCTTAAAACAGTTCGGGCGTTAACGAGACCGAACTTGCTTAGTTGGAGTGGGACAGCCGCTTAGAGATCAAGGTTGCGTTAATTACGCCGGCCTTCTCCTCAGTGCCCTTGCAAATCACGAAGTCCCCGTCTTTGACCTGGCTGGCATCAATGTCGTTGACCTTCTTGGAAGCGTGATACTGACTAACCCATTTTGTCGAGCTGTCATACACGCAGGTTTTCTCCGCACTTCCACCCGACTTACGAACCGTTAAAGAAGACTGCTCCTTACTGCTTCTTTCAACTCTACCTTCCCAACGCGACTCCTTCGACTTCGACTTAGCTTGCCCGAACACCACTGCCGCCAGCGGGAAGGTAAGTACCAACGCGAACAGCAGAGTGAGTTGCTTCTTCAGCATTTTTCCTCTCCTTATTACCGGGATTACCGGCAAAGACATGTTGTGTAGCACGAACACTAGCCCCAGGGAACCGAAAAGAGCAAGCTACTTTTAAAAACTCGGCCTCCAGTGAGCGGCGCAATGTACGTTCAGCGGTTAACTCTTTCCGTACAGCACTTCACCCTCGCCCTTTTCCGCGATCAATTTCTGGAACTGCGCCACAATCTTGTCCCGTCGCGCCATCACCGCTTTCACTTCATCCTTGGTAAGATAGTGGTTCGTTTTTTCTGTCACCGCGTTCACGTCCAGGGCCTTCAGTTTCTCCAGCAATTGCCGGTCGCAGCGTACTAAGTCTTTAGGATCCTTCAGTTCCTTGTTGAGACGAAATGCGCGGGTAAAATCAATCCTCCAAATCTGCCAATTCTCACCGATTAGCACGTTCGTCAAGTTAGCGTCGGTATCGGAGACCAGTTGATCGAAGACCCGAATCTTGTACATCTGATTGTTCCAAGCGTCCGCGTCAGGCGCCGTCAATTTCTGCTGGTGCCGTTCCACCTCATCCATCTTCACGGGCAACCACCAACTCAGCGAACCTGTATGGCCTCCCCATTTGCGTTCGACGTATACCGGAAGCATGTCGTCCATGCCCAGCAACTCTGCCAGGGCGTAGGCAGCGATATTGTATTTGTAGGAGTCCACAAAATTCATTTCACTACCGATACCAATCTGCTTCATTGCTTTGTGTTCGTCGACGGTTTGGAATGAGGCGTCATGGGTAACCGTTCCGTCGGACAGCGTAAGACGCTGGGTGTGGGTGATACCCTTTTTTGCGTCGCGACTGTTCACCACCTTGGCGGAAAGAAGGAACTGCTTAATTTGCTCCTTGGTGAGGCTTGAGTCGTCCGCGGCGACCGCGAACAGTCCGCACGTCAGCCAAACCACCGCCATAAGAATCAAATGCCGGCGCAGATAAACGAAGTTCATGGGAGCACCTCCACAGATTTGCTGGGACTCTACTCCTTTCGACCGCGATGTGACAATCTAAAATTAGTGGAATCGTCGATCAACCTGTCGCCCCGGGCGTTATCGCCCTTCTGCGCGACTAACATCCTCGAGTTTGGTTTGCCATGAAACATTCCCTCGACGACATCCGTTTAGCCTAGAGAGGTGGAGTGTCCATGGAAACCTTCGCGAAGGACTTGCAGCTAGCCGTCCGCATGCTCCTTAAAAAGCCGGGATTCGCGGTAATCGCCGTGCTTACGCTGGCGCTAGGCATTGCCGTGAACGCCACCATGTTCAGCATGGTCAGCGCTTTTCTGCTGCGCCGCCCGCCGGGTCACGATCCGCAGCGCATCGCGGCGGTTTCCTCGGTGAATCCTAATCCAGGGTTTCAGGCCGACGCCTACCCCGTTTCGGCGCCCAACTATCTCGCTTGGCGCGAAGGCAATCATGTTTTCTCGGATATGGCCGCTGCTGCGGAGGATCGCTTCGTCAATTTGACTTCGCAGGGGAAGTCCGACGCGGCCGGTCAGCCGGAGTCGCTTCGCTCCGCAGCCGTCTCTCTCAATTATTTTGGCCTGCTTGGCGTCTCCCCGCAGCTCGGACGCACCTTCGAACCAGGCGAAGATCAGTCCGGACGCGACCACGTCGTGATTCTCAGTCACGACCTCTGGGAGCGCCGGTTCGGCTCCGACGTTTCCGCCATGGGCCGCATCATCCGCCTAAACCGCGAAGACTACACCGTGATTGGCGTGATGCCTGAGAGCTTCCGTTTGCTCGGCTTCACGCCACACCTGTGGACTCCGCTGGTAATCACCTCGGCGGATCAAACCGTTGCCGCTCGCAATAACCGCTCCTTGCGGGTGCTCGGCCGGCTGAAGCCCGGCGTAACCATTGAGCAGGCCCGCGCCGAGATGGTCACCCTTGCCCGCCGCGCGGAAGAAAGCTTTCCCGACACTGAAAAACGCTGGGGTGCCACCGTCCGCACGCTTCCCGATTTCCTGATCTACAGCTTCGGTATACGTAACGGTTTGCTAGTGATGATGACCACCGTCGGTTTTGTTCTGATGATTGCCTGCGCCAATGTCGCCGGACTGCTGTTGGCGCGTGCCGCCGGGCGCCGCAAGGAGCTGGCCATTCGCATCGCGCTCGGCGCCGGACGCTTGCGCATCGTACGGCAATTGTTGACCGAAGGTTTGGTCATCTCCTTCCTTGGCGGCGGAACTGGCTTGCTGCTTTCCGAATGGGGTATCCGTTTTATCCGCGCCAATATGAACTTCAACGAAGCCATCAGCGCCGTGCCCTTGCAACTCGATTCCAACGTTTTGCTGTTCGCTCTAGTCGTCTCCTTACTTTGCGCGGTGCTGTGCGGCATGGCGCCCGCCTTGAACGCCTCGCGTACCGACATCAACACCAACCTGAAAGACGAAAGTCGCGCGGCATCGCCAAGCCGCTCGCACAGCCGTCTCCGTTCCGTGATGGTTACCGGCGAAATCGCCCTGGCATTATTTCTTTTGATTGGGACGGGTCTGCTGCTCCGGGCAATTTCCCTGATAGAGCACCAGAATCTGGGCTTTCGTCCAGATCAGCTTCTCACCGCCGGCGTGACGCTCGACGCCGCACGCTATAAGGACGCTTCCCAGCAATCCCTCTTCGTCCGCGACATTCTGCTCCGCCTGCAACGGCTTCCCAGTGCACAGGCGGCTGCCGCCACCTCAGACTTGCCCGCCACAGGACCGGACAGCGCCACCCTACGGATCAAGGGCCAACCGGAATTGCCTGCCAACCAACGGCTCAGCGCGCTTGATGTCGTCGTGACCACCGATTATTTCCGTGTTGCCGGCATCCCCTTATTGCACGGGCGAACGTTTACGGAAATGGATAATCCCACCTCTCCGCGCGTCCTTCTGGTCAACCAGGAATTTGTGCATCGCCTTTTGCACGACCAAGACTCCCTCGGACAACAAATTCTCTTGGATTCCACCGGCCCCGCAGCACAGTGGAGTGAGATCGTCGGCGTAGTCGGCAATGTGAAAACCTATTCTGAAGATACCCATGACGACCCGGAAGTTTATGAGCCCTTGCTTCAGCGCCCAATCCCTTCTTTCTCGCTCATGGTTCTCACCAGTTCCGACCCGAATACTCTGGCACCGTCTCTGCGCCAAGCCGTTGGCCAATTGGATCCTGAACTTCCCCTCGCCCGCGTCATGAGCATGCCTGCGGTGATTGACCGCCAGAAGTCGGGCAATCCATTTTTCACCCATGTGCTGGCCAGTTTCGCCGTGCTCGCTCTGATTCTTGCGGCCATCGGAATTTACGGCCTAATTGCCTACTCCGTGGGGCAACGCACACACGAAATCGGCATACGTATCGCCATGGGCGCCGGAACTCCCAACGTGCTCCGTATGATTTTAGGGGAAAGCCTCAAGATGACTGCCATCGGTGCGGCCATCGGGCTGCTCTTAGCGCTGCCGCTGCCAAAACTTTTTGGCGCCATATTTTATGGCCTGGGTCTTCGCGAGCCGCGCCTTTACTTCATCGTTCCACTGCTAATTTTCGTTGTCGCCATGTTGGCAACGTACATCCCGGCTCGCCGCGCCACGCAAGTCGATCCCATGACCGCGCTGCGTCAGGAGTAATGCGTCGCGGCTAGCGGATTGCGTCCTTCCAGCGTTGCCGGATGGCCGCCAGAAATTGCGCCTTGTCCTTTTGCATTGTCCGGACCAGCGCTTGATTTTCCGTTTTTTCGTGCCGTGCGGCCCACAGCACCATTTCCGTCAGTACCGGCGCGAGATCGATGCCTTTGGCGGTAAGCACATAATTCAGCTTCCGTCCATCAGTCTGGTCTTGTTGGGTGGTGATGATTCCATGAGCGATCAATTTTTTCAGGCGATCCGCCAATATGTTCGTCGCGATTCCTTCGTAGGACGTGAGGAATTCTTTGAAGGAGCGGAAACCCCGCAACATCATATCGCGGAGAATCAAGAGGGACCAGCGATCGCCGAGCATTTCGACGGAGGCGTTGAGGGGGCATCCGGAGCGGCGGTTGGGGATGTGGTTTTTGGGGGCCACAAGGCATCGTAGCAATTATCACTTGCAATATGCAAGTGATATTGGCAGACTGGCCTCTACCGGGCAGTATCTGCAAGTCTCGAATGGAGGAACAAAATGAGCCAAGCCGGAATGAAACAAACACCCGTCGCGGAGAGTAAGACACAGGTGAATGCCTATTTGGTGTTCAACGGAGATTGCGAAGCTGCTTTTAAGTTTTATGAGAAGTGCCTAGGCGGAAAAATCGAAATGGCGATGACCCACGGAGATTCACCGATGTCGGAACAGATGCCGGCAGAATGGCGCAAGAAGATTATGCACGCGCGCATGACGGTGGGGAACACGGTGCTGATGGGGTCGGATGCGCCGCCAGACCATTATGAGGAACCCAAGGGCTTTTCGCTTTCTTTGGGTATCAAGGACCCGGCGGAAGCGGAACGGTTGTTCAACGAATTGTCTGCAGGCGGGAAAGTGCAGATGCCGCTGCAGCAGACGTTCTGGGCGGTCAAATTCGGCATGGTGGTCGATCGATTCGGCATACCGTGGATGATTAACTGCGAGCAACCGGCGGCGTGATCGTCGCGCTTCGTAAGACGGCTAGGAAAAGGAGCTATCGATGAGCGGAGTTCGAGTATTGGTTGGCACGCGCAAAGGCGCTTTCGTTCTGACTTCGGACGGCAAGCGCGCCAAATGGGACGTAAATGGTCCGCACTTCGCGGGCTGGGAGCTTTACCACATCAAAGGCTCGCCCGCCGATCCCAATCGTCTTTATGCCTCGCAGACCAGCGGCTGGTTCGGGCAAGTCATTCAGCGCTCCGAGGACGGCGGCAAAACCTGGCATCAGCCGGGCACGCCGCCAGGCGAACCCGCGCCTGGGCCTGGTGCCATGCCCAAAGGCGACAGCAACAAGTTTGCCTACGACACTTCCGAAAAAACCGGCAAGCCGCTCACCACGCATCAATTCTACGACGGCAAGCAACATCCCTGGGAGTTCAAGCGCGTCTGGCATCTCGAGCCATCCCTGACCGATCCCGACATTGTGTACGCAGGAGTGGAAGACGCCGCATTGTTCCGTTCGACCGACGGCGGCAAGTCCTGGCACGAACTCGCCGGCTTGCGCGGTCACGGCACCGGACCTATGTGGCAACCGGGCGCCGGCGGAATGTGCCTGCACACCATCGTCCTCGATCCCGGCAATCCTCAGCGCATCTTCGTCGCGATCTCCGCGGCCGGCGCTTTCCGCTCCGACGACGCCGGCAAAACCTGGCGCCCGATCAATCGCGGCTTGAAGTCTCAATACATCCCTAATCCGGAGGCCGAAGTCGGCCACTGCGTGCACCGCATCGCGCTTCACCCGTCGCGTCCCAACGCGCTCTTCATGCAAAAGCACTGGGACGTCATGCGCACCGACAATGCCGGCGATTCCTGGACCGAAGTCAGCGGCAATCTGCCCACTGATTTTGGCTTTGTGATCGACGTCCACGCCCACGAGCCCGAAACCGTTTACGTCGTCCCTATCAAGTCCGACGGTGAGCATTTCCCGCTCGACGGCAAGCTGCGCGTCTACCGCAGCCGCACGGGCGGCAACGAATGGGAAGCGCTCACCAAAGGCCTGCCGCAAAACGATTGCTACGTCAACGTGTTGCGCGATGCTATGGCCGTCGACTCCCTGGATAAATGCGGCATCTACTTCGGCACCACCGGCGGCCAGGTGTACGCGTCAGCCGACGCCGGAGACAATTGGGCGCCGATCGTCCGCGACCTCCCGGCCGTGCTGTCCGTAGAGGTACAGACACTGCCATGATTCGCGTCGTGCTGCCGCCACATCTGCGTGGACTCGCCCGCGTCAGCGGTGAGGTGCAGCTCGAAGTCGCCGGCCAACCCACGGTGCGCTCAGTCGTCGATGCGCTGGAAGCTCAGTTTCCAATGTTGCACGGCACCATTCGCGATCACGTCACGCAACAGCGCCGCCCCTTCTTGCGCTTTTTCGCGTGCGAGGAGGATCTTTCCCACGAATCTCCGGACACTCCGCTGCCCGACGCCGTCGTCTCGGGGAAGGAACCGCTTCTGATCGTTGGGGCGATCGCCGGGGGTTGAGGAAGTCGAAACGTTTTCCAGTTTCGCTCCGTTCTTGAACTAGATTTACAATGGGTGGCTAACCACTTCCCGAGGAGCAAAAAATGTCCTTCCTTCGCGATTTGAGAGTTGCGCTTCGCTCCCTCGGGCGCAGCAAAGGGCTTGCGATCACCGTGGTGCTGACCCTGGCGCTGGGCATCGGCGCCAACGCCGCCATCTTTACCCTGG
>Ga0209736_1000789_pt1 | contig 10191 bp, 9 predicted proteins | sample BlaSpr_A8_Ref_M3_FD_187992 | JGI IMG/M metagenome (GOLD analysis project Ga0209736, IMG submission 187992) | Forest soil microbial communities from Thunder Bay, Ontario, Canada - Black Spruce, Ontario site 2_A8_Ref_M3 (SPAdes) (version 2) | ecosystem: Environmental > Terrestrial > Soil > Boreal... | reverse complement strand
CAGCTGCGAACCTGCGGCAAGGACGTCGTCTGGTCGGCGAATATCAGGTCGATCCGTCCGGCCATCAGATCCTGCATCGCTGGCGCGCCGCCGCGGTAGGGCACGAAGCGAAAACGCGTGCCGGTGATTTTTTGGAACAAGACTCCCATGACATGCTGTGGGCTTCCCACGCCGGAGGTCCCCGCCGCCGCCATATCCGGATTGGCCTTCAACCAGCCGATCAGGCCGGTGAGGTCAATGGCCGGCAACGTTTTTTTGGCGACGATGATCTGCGCATTTCGGGTCGTCAGCAGGATGGGTTCGAAATCATTCAAGACGTCGTATGGCAGGTCGTAGACCGCGCCATTCACCACATGCGTGCCCCAGAACCCCGCAACCAGCGTATAGCCATCCGCCGGCGCGCGAGCGACCCGGCCGACGCCGATATTGCCGGCCGCGCCAGTCACGTTTTCAACGACGACGGGTTGACCGAGCGGCCCATGCATCCCTTCGGCCATGATGCGCGCGAGCGTGTCGATCGGCCCGCCAGCCGCGAAGGGAACGACGATCGTGATAGGCCGCACAGGAAAACTTTGCGCATTTGCAATCCCTGAGAAGGCCGGCAGGGCGGCAGCACCGCATGCGAGCTGCAGAAATCGACGGCGCGGAAGTTTCATGGCGAACCTCCTGTTACGACGAAATCACGGTGGCGCCGACAGCCTGCTGACGCCGAGCCGCACAACGGTCGTGCTACTCAGCCGCCTGACGCGGCACCTGCGGCCGCACCGAGGCGGCGAGCGCCTTGGCATAGATCTCCTGCCATGGGCTGTTGTCTTCGCTGGTGAAATAGCCGCTGCGCGCACCCCGAAATACATCCACGTCCTCGACGCCGGGCGGTAAGGCGCCTCTATCGCGCAACGCGCGCGCCGCGAGCAGCAGGCGACGGCGCGTGCGCGTCACCATCTGGTCCGACGGCGCAAGATGTTCGAAATCGTGATCGGTGACCCCGCCCATGCTTTCGGTGACTGCCTGGTCCTGCAGATGAATATTGTCTATCCCGCTGTAGATCGCGTTCGTGCGCTGGGCCTCGCGGTCGATGCGCCAGTCGTTGCTTTCGTTCGCCGCTACCCGCCGGCGGCCGAGCCAGTCGCTGCTGTCAGGCAGGAAGTCGAGGTCGGGCCGCGCGCCGCCGAGCGGTTTTAGACCCTTGAACAGCGGGCGCGGCTGTGCCGGTAGCGCCGAGCCGCGCTTCCACCACAAATAATAAAACATCGTGTGGTGATCATCGAGCGGCACCCAGGCGCGCGCATGGACCAGCCTTGCGAATTCGCCTTGCGGCTGCTGAGTCCAGAATGGAAACAGAAAATTGGCGAAGCGCCAGTAAGTGCGGCCCGGCCCGGCAGGACGGTAAGCTGCGTACTGTGTTCCCCATGGGCTGTCGGCGATGTGGTACTCCGGAGCGCGGCTGGTAATCGTATGGCGGATCGGGTGATCCTCAGGCAGGTCGTCAGGATTGATATGGCCGGCATGCAGGAAGCCGAAATGCGAGGTGTCGATGTCACCCTCGAGCGCCTGCAGATAGTTGCAGTCGCGCTGGATACAGGTGGCGCCGATCTCGTGGTCGGGCACCAGCAGCGTCTCCAGCGCCGGCATCGGCGGCGTCTCGGCGCGCGCGCCCATATGGACCCACACGAGCCCCGCGCGTTCGACCGCCTTGTAGGCCTTCGCCTTCACCTTCTGCTTGAAATCCTGCGACGGCGGCACGCTCGGCATATCGACGCAATTGCCCTCGGTGTCGAACTTCCAGCCGTGATAGACGCAGCGCAGCCCGTGCTCCTCGTTGCGTCCGAGGAACAGCGAGGCGCAGCGGTGGGGGCAGCGATGATCCATCACGCCGACCCGGCCGGCGCTGTCGCGGAACGCGATCAGTTTCTCTCCGAGTAGCATCAGGCGGAGCGGCGCGCCGTCGCGCGCGAGCTCCGAGGACAAGCAGGACGGAATCCAATATTGCCGCATCAATTCGCCCATCGTGGTCGCAGGACCAACCCGGGTCAGCTCGGTGCCTTCAACTGCTGTGGTCATCGCGTCCTCCTTGCGCGCGCTGGAGCATCTCACGCGTTCCGGGATGTCTCCACGGTTGATGTCATTGCGCCTCGCTTTCTGCGAGCCGCACCTGGCCTTGCATAGGATTCATTGGCCTTGATGATCTGGATGAGCTGATCGAGAAAGCGCTCGCGCTCGTCAGGCACCAATGGCGCGAGGATCCTGCGCTGTCCGGCGCGCATCGCAGGCCGCAGACGCTCGTGCAATTCGTTTCCAAGAGGTGTCAGCCGCAACAAGCGGGCACGCCGGTCGGCGCCGTTGACCCGGCGATCGATCAGACCGCGCTTGACGAGTTGCTCGACGAGAACGCTCGCGGTGTTGCGATCGACCCCGAGGCGGGCGGCTAGGCTGTTCTGATCGACGTTCGATTCGTCGTTGAGATTGGCAAGAACGGCAAACTGCAGCGGCGTCAGGTCGTCGCCTTGCAGAGTTTCCGCGGCCACGGCCAGGCAAATCTGGACGAAGCGGCGGGCGAGCGCGATCGGAACGCGCCGGATCGGCACGCCTCCGCTCCAGGTGACAACCTGGACCGGACGGTCCTCGGAAGCGGGGTCGCGACGTCGCGCCATTACTCACTCTTATGATAGTCCTGATAATGATCATCATAATTATGAGTATGTAAGCTGTCAAGCGGCCGTGAGCAAACGCGGCGCCAAATATTCAGCCAAGTTTCAGTCGGTAAAAATCCATCGCCGTCTTGGAGAACAGCGCGGTCTTCTCCGCTTCGCTATATTGCGCGGCGATGCGCTCGAAGGCGTTGAAGATCACCTGATAGCCGCACTGGCCTTTGTCAGGCGGAAAATTGCTCTCAAACATGCTGCGTTCGGGGCCGAATGCTTCGATGCAGGTTTCGATATAGGGCCGCCACGCTGCCGCGGCCTCCTCTGAGGAGGGCGGCATCGGGCGCTCGTGAAAATCATAACCAAGTAGCCGCATTGCGAGCCCGCCGAGTTTTACAACGACATTGGGGCATTTCGCGATCTCCTGGATCGACGCCCTCCAATTGGCAAAAATCTCCTCGCGGCGGTTGGCGTAGCTGCCGATGCCGGCCGGGCCGCCACAATGATCGAGCACGATCTTGGTATCCGGAAACGCGCGGGCGAGATCGGCGAGTTCACCGATCTGCGGATGAAACAGCCACGCATCGAAACTCAGGCCCAGCGGCGCTAGACAAGCAAATCCCTTACGGAAGGTCGGATCGAGCAACAGGCCCTTTGGCCGCTCGGCATACATGCCGGCGACCTCGAGGTCCGCATCCCAGGCGGAAGAATGCCGGATGCCGCGGAAGCGGCCGTTGCCGGCGGTGATCTCGGCCTCCAGTACGGGACGCGCGTCGTCACCCAGCAACAGATTGACGTGGCTGACAATGCCGGCGCAGATCGCGGCCGGCCCGTAGCTGCCGCTCGCGCTCATCGCGGCGACGCCGTTGGCGAACTCGACTTCGCCCACGGGGCGGAACGCTTCCGGTCCGTGTGCGCGATACATCGAGCGGCAATCGACGTAGACGGTTGCGATCACATTGTGGCCGGAGGCGATGTCGGCGGCCATCTCCTCGATCATGTAGCGCTGGCCGCCGCGATCCCACAAATGGTGGTGCGGGTCGACGATCGGGCGCGCGGGATCGATGACGTCTTCTTTATGCAAGGCGAGCCAGTCTTCGCGTGGATCGGCATAGAGTCCGCTCTTCGAGGCGGGTGCAGTACTGGCCATCGGTGTTCGCCCCCTGATTTTTGAAAAGATTGTCGCGCGACAGTCGATATTATCGACATCGGAGCGATCGGGCCAGCACGTGAGGCTCAAACCGACATGACGGGCCGCCGCATCAGCGGCGCTTTAGCGGCAAAGATCACCGGGAGAATGAAACATGCGAAAATTGAGACGCGCATATTGGGTCGGGGCAATGCTGACAATTTCAGGAGTTCTCGCGCTTGCAGCATCGGTGCGCGTGCTGGCGCAACAGGCGAATAAGCCGGCCTTTGTTATTGTCGAGCGTTTGAGCACGACCGGACCGGAGTCGATCCAGGAACAATATGGCAAGGTTTCGCGCGAAATTGTCGCCAAGTTCGGGGGGCGCTACCTTGCGCGAAGCCAGCACAACGAATTGCTCGAAGGCGACAGCAGCACGCCTTGCTGCATCGCCATTTTGTCGTTCCCGAGTGTGGAGGCAGCGAAGAGCTGGTTCGATTCACCGGAAAATCAGGATGCCGCAAAGATCCGGCGCAGCGGCGCAACTTTCCGGATCATTTCGGTGGAAGGGCTGTCTTGATCCGGACTGAGCTTCACGGACCGGCGGTCGCCTCAAACTCCTTTGAGAATAATGACGGTCGGCGTGCCCGGCAGCGTCTCCCGTGAAATGTTCAGCGTTCGCTCGTTCCGCACGTCGATTTCGAATTGCTGGCCGATCTTTTGCATGAATTCCTCGAGCGGCGTTGCAAAACGATGCATCGGCAGCACGACGGAGGCGCGTAAGCGCCGCGTGATATCGGAAATGCCGTCGAGCGACATGGTGTAGGTGCCATCGATCGGCACCATCACGATGTCGAGCCGGCCGATCGCCGCGAAATGGCTGTCGTCGAGCTTGTGATGCAGGTGCCCGAGATGGCCGATGCAGAGGCCGGCGACCTCGAAGATGAAGATCGAATTGCCGTCCTTGATCATCTCGGCGCTGGAATCGTCGCCGTAATAGCGTCGGATGTCGGTCGTGACATTGCGGATGTAGACATCGCCGACGCGCAGCGCGATTTTCGCGGGTTGTCCGTCATCGCCCCAGCCATGCAGCACATGTGGGATACGCTGATCCGGAAACAGCGTGTAATGCGTCGAGTGCGCGCGATTCATGGTGACGATGTCGGGCAGGCGTCCCGTGGTGTAGGCGCCGCTAAAGTCGGTCGCTATGCGAACGCCGCCGGGCGTGTCGATGTAGTAGGTCGAATGGCCGACATAGGTGATCGCGACTTCGTCGGCCTTGGCCGCAGCCTCGCGAAGACCGACCGGCGTGGCGCGCGGCGGCGCGTTCGCCATCGCCAGACATTCGCTGCCGCGCGGGGCATCCTCGGCGGCAGCCGGCAAGATCAGCTGCAACAGCAAGGCGAGGACAGCGGAAAAGCATCGCAACATGGCAGGGCTCGGGCGTCGATAACGCCTGCACTCTAGCGCGCAATGCTGTTTGCGTCATGACGGCCTTAGAGCACTCAGAGCTGCCATGCTGCTCCGCTATCGACGAGCGGGTTCTCCAGCCGCGCCGTCAGTCGTGCTCGTAGCCATAGACCTCCGGCAGGATGAAGATCGCCGCCAGCAGCCCGATCAGCGGGAAGATCGCGACGAACAGCGTGGCGTTGGCCTGGCCGATCGCCGCGAACAGCGACGGGAACAGGAAGATCGCCAGGAACGACGGCAATTTGACAAACATATAGGCAAAACCGCTCGCGGTGCCGCGGTACTGGGGTTTCGCCACCATGGTCGGGATGGTCATGCAGTTCGAGGCACTCCAATAATGGCCCCACAGCATGCCGGCCGCGGCGAACGGCAGCACGTATTTGTGATCCGTGTAGAGCGCGGCGGCCGCGACCAGAAGCGAAACCAGCACGATCGAAAATCCGGCGATGCCGATGCCGCGATGTCCGATCTTCGGCGTCAACAGCGGCCCGACCCAGCCCGAGACCGCGGCGAAGGAGAACAGCGCCATGGTGACGAGGTTGTTGCCGAGGATCGAGGACACGCCGACCATCGCGAACAGTACCGGCAAATAGAAAGCGAAAGTCGAAAACTCGCTCGCCTGCGCGAAGCAGGCGATCCAGCCATAGAGCGTGGCGCGCCAGCGGATCGGATCCTTGCGCAGATCGGCGAGGAAGGCCGACGGCCGCGGCTTCGGCGGCACGACGTCCTGGTTCGGCAGCATGTCGAGATTGTCGTTGTACATCTGCTGTGCGACCTGCTTGGCTTCGCGAAAACGGCCCTGCTGCACCAGCCACACCGCCGTTTCCGGCACGTCGTGACGCATGATGAGGATGATCAGCGCCGGTAGCGCGCCGAGGCCGAGCACCACCCGCCACACGGTCTCGTGGTCGATGTTGAGAATGAGAAAGACCGCGATCACCGCCAGCGTCAGCACTTCGCCAACGGCAAACATGAACTGCCAGCGGTTACCCATCACCTCACGCTCGCCCTTGGCCATGGATTCCATGATGTAGGTGTAGCCCGTCGAGATATCGCTTCCGAGCGGCACACCCAGAAGAAAGCGAATGACGATGAGCCAGGTGATGTTGGGCACGAAAGCCTGCGCCAGCGCCAGCACGATGAACAGCATCATGGTGGCGAGGAACATTATGCGCCGGCCGATCTTGTCGGACAGCCAGCCGCCGATCAGGGCGCCAATGAGCGCGCCGCCCTGCGTGCCGGCCGCCGCGAGACCCAGGAGGAACGGGTCGGGGTGGAACTGATCGCGGATGAAGATCAGGACGAACGCGATCGAGTAGAGATCCCAGGCTTCGACCAGGATCGAGGCCATCATCAGCCATCCGACCTTGTTGCCCTTGGGGCTATATTTGGTGATGAGGTAGCGGACGGCGCTATCCATCGCCGCTTGATGTGGAAGCGCTGCCGTCGTCATCTTGGTTTCTCCCTGAAGCCTTTTGTAAATCGGTTGTTACACGCCGAGCAGCGGTTCGATGCTGCAGTCGAGCAGGCTCGGATCGATACCGGATTCCATGCCATCGAACATGCTGTCCATGAAGTCGATCAGCGCGTCGGTCGCGGTCACCGCGCGATCGATGCGCCGGTTCGCAAACGCATTGAGGATCGCGACATGATTGTCGATGGTGCCTGAAAGGTCGGCTTGCCCCGGCATATAACGATGATGGATGAAGCCGATGCGGCGATAAATCGTATGCAGCGGCCGCAGCGTATGCGTCAGGAACGGCTCGCCGGAGGCTTCCAGCAGCAACGCATCGACGCGCCGGTCGAGCTTGTTGAACTGGTCGAGCGTGATCGAGTCGTGTTTTTCCTTCAGCATCCGTTCGATGTGGAGCGCCTGATTGCGGTGCGAGAGGCTGGCGCGCTCGGTCGCGAGCTTGACCACGAAGCGCTCGATGTCGCGGCGCAGCCCAAGCAGCAGCCGCCCGCGCGAAAGATCGATCGGCGCGATCTGCAGGCCATGGCGAGGCTGGATCGCGATCAGCGTGTCGGCGGCGAACTGGTTCACGGCGTTATGTACCGGGGTGCGTCCGAACCCCGTCACATCCTGCAGTTCCTGCACGGTCAGGAACCGTCCCGGCTTCAATTCGCAATTGACCAGAAGATCTTCGATGCGCTGATAGGCGAGTTCGAAGAAGTTGACGCGGTTGCGCCTCGCGGGCGCGCCTTCGTCCGAACGGACCAGTCCGAGAGCGCTTTTGCGCCTTGCCATTCCTCTCCCTCCGGCCGCGATTTTTCGTTGTGACGGCAGCCTTAAGGGGCCACCGATAAAACATATTGTGATATATTACAATGGGAGTTATGTTTTACCAGGCGCTGCCGCGGTTCCAAACCGCGGCCGCTGCTGCAACGAATAAGAGCCCCGTGACGAGCGAGGCCATCATGGATGGGAGGATGCCGGCTCGTGAAAATCACAGAGATCGAGACCCTGCGCACGGAGGAATTCGCCAATGTGCTGTGGGTTCGTGTGCACACCGATGCCGGTTTGATCGGGCTTGGCGAAACCTTCTACGGCGCCGGCGCCGTCGAGGCCCAGATCCACGACACGTTTGCAGACCGGCTGCTCGGCCGCGATCCCTTGCATATCGAAGCGATCCATCGCGACATGCTCAATCTGCCGATGGCGCAATCCTCGACCGGGGTCGAATATCGCGCCGCTTCCGCGATCGACATTGCGCTGTGGGACCTGTTCGGCAAGGCCTGCCACCAGCCGGTGCATCAGATGCTCGGCGGTCTGTGCCGCGACAAGCAGCGCATCTACAACACCTGCGCGGGTTACAAATACGTCCGCTCCACCAATATCAGGCCGGTGTCGAACTGGAGCCTTGGCCAGGGCGAAGGTCCCTACGAAGACCTCGACGGCTTTATGAATCGTGCCGACGCGCTTGCCGAAAGCCTGCTGGAGAGCGGAATTAGCGCGATGAAAATTTGGCCGTTCGATCCAGCGGCGCAGGAGAATAACGGCCTGTTCATCAGCGCGGAACAGATGAAGAGGGCGATCGAACCATTCGAAAAAATCCGAAAAGCCGTCGGCGACAAAATGGAGATCATGGTCGAGTTCCATTCATTGTGGAACCTGCCCATGGCAAAACAGATCGCCCGCGCGCTCGAACCGTACAAGCCGACCTGGTACGAAGACCCGATCCGCATGAATTCCCCGCAGGCGCTCGCGGAATACGCGCGCTCAACCGACGTCTGGGTCTGCGCCAGCGAGACGCTCGGCTCACGCTATCCTTACAAGGACATGCTCGATCGCGACGCGATGCATGTGGTGATGGTAGATTTATGCTGGACCGGCGGGCTCACCGAGGGGCGCAAGATCGCCGCCATGGCCGAAACCTACCATCGGCCCTTTGCGCCACATGATTGCATCGGCCCGGTCGGATTCGCTGCCGCGGTGCACATGTCGTTCAGCCAACCCAATACGCTGATCCAGGAATCCGTGCGCGCCTTCTATAAGGGCTGGTATAACGAGCTCGTCACCAACATGCCCGTGATCAAGGACGGCTACGTCTATCCGATGCAGGGGGAGGGCCTCTGCATCGACCTGCAGCCCGCGGTCTTTGCCCGTTCCGATCTGACCGTGCGTCGCACCAGTATCTGAAGGTTTTGCATCTGAGGGCTCTTGTCATGTCACAGGCGTTATTCGATCTCTCCGGCCGCACCGCTCTGGTGACGGGTTCCTCGCGCGGACTTGGCCGCGCCATCGCCGAAGGGCTGGCAAAAGCCGGCGCGCGGATCATCGTCAACGGCGTCGATCCGGCGCGCGTCGAAGCCGCCGTGGCCGAAATCCGCGCCGCTGGATACGCGGCAGACGGTGTGGCCTTCGATGTGACCGATGAGGCGGCGATCGTCGCGGCCTTTGCGAGCTTCGACGCGGCCGGAACTGCGATCGACATCCTCATCAACAACGCCGGCATTCAGCTGCGCAAGCCGCTGGTCGAATTGAGTTCGGCGGAATGGCGCAAGGTGGTCGAGACCAACCTCACCAGCGCATTCATCATCGGCCGCGAAGCGGCGAAACGGATGATCCCGCGCAAGCGCGGCAAGATCGTCAACATCGGATCGCTGGCGAGTGAGCTGGCGCGGCCGACGATCGCGCCCTATACCGCGGCCAAAGGCGGCATCAAGAACCTGACGCGTTCGATGGCGGTCGAATGGGCGGCAAGCGGCATCCAGGCCAATGCCATCGGACCCGGCTACATGCTGACCGACATGAACGAGGCGCTGGTGAAAAATCCCGATTTTAACAATTGGCTGATGTCGCGCATCCCATCAAAACGCTGGGGACGTCCTGACGAACTGGTCGGCGCGGCGGTGTTCCTGGCATCACACGCCTCCGACTATGTCAACGGCCAGATCATCTATGTCGATGGCGGCATGCTGGCTGCGATGTAGGCGCGAACGAAAACCGGAGAACAAAGTTCATGCGAGCCGTCGTCATCCATGCCCCGAAAGACCTCCGGATCGACAATGTTCCCGATCCCGCGCCCGGTGCGAACGAAGTGCGCGTAAAAATCGCCGCCGGCGGCATCTGCGGCTCGGACCTGCATTATTACCATCACGGCGGATTCGGCACGGTCCGGATCCGAGAGCCGATGGCGCTGGGGCACGAAATTTCGGGCACGATCGCAGCGGTCGGCAGCGGCGTGTCGCATCTTTCCCTCGGCCTGCGGGTGGCCGTGAATCCGAGCTTGCCCTGCGGCATCTGCATCCATTGCCGCGAGGGAATGCGCAATCAATGCCTCGACATGCGCTTCATGGGCAGCGCGATGCGCATGCCGCACGTGCAGGGCGGTTTTCGCGAGCACGTCACGGTCGACGCGTCGCAGGCAATTCCGATTGCCGATACGCTCTCGCTCGGCGAAGCCGCGATGGCCGAGCCGCTCGCGGTTTGCCTTCATGCCGGCAAGCAGG
>Ga0209736_1000788_pt1 | contig 10192 bp, 11 predicted proteins | sample BlaSpr_A8_Ref_M3_FD_187992 | JGI IMG/M metagenome (GOLD analysis project Ga0209736, IMG submission 187992) | Forest soil microbial communities from Thunder Bay, Ontario, Canada - Black Spruce, Ontario site 2_A8_Ref_M3 (SPAdes) (version 2) | ecosystem: Environmental > Terrestrial > Soil > Boreal... | reverse complement strand
CCCTCATCATCGAGATCGTGCAGAGCTTCATCGCCGAGCACCATGTCGAGCACACTTTTTTCAAACGCCAGCGCGATCGCTCCACGTCGCGCTCGCCGGCCCGCCGCGCCGGCGGTTCGGAGGACGAGGGATGAGCGAGCCTGAAAACTTCCTCTCCCGCTGGTCGCGATTGAAGCGTGAATCTGGTTTGGAGGGAGGCGACGATGAGAAGCGAACGCCAGACGCGGTGCCGGCTGCAGACGTGCTTTCTCCCCCTGTTTTCGATCCGGCAAGCTTGCCGCCAATAGAATCGATCGTGGCCGACAGCGACATTCGACTATTTCTCGAGGCTGGCGTGCCCGCTGAGTTGACGCGTGCTGCGCTGCGCAGCGCCTGGGCTGCCGATCCGGCCATTCGCGATTTCATCGGTATCGCGGAGAGCCAGTGGGACTTCAACGACCCCGCCGCCATACCGGGCTTCGGTCCGCTCGGAGCCGCGGATTATGCGCGGGATCTCGTAACTCGAGCCCTCGCGGGCGTGAACAGCGCCGTCGAAGGGACGAGGGAAAGCCCCGGGATTGCTGAACAGCCAGCATCAGCGAACACCGACCCGCAGTGCAGCGCACCCGTTGATGAAGCTGGGCAGGCCGCCGCTGCGCCGGCTGACAGTTCCCACGATGCGGACTCTGATAATCAGGTCACAGAGATAACGGGCGTTGAGTCGGTCACTCCAAGGAGCGCCTCCGAAGCAAGTCTCGGTTCGTCGGCCAGGCGCCTCCACGGCGGTGCTTTGCCTAAATAGTTCGGGTAGGGTATGCAGAATCCAGGGTCTCAAGAAGTGGTCGGAATCGTCGATGAGGTCGACCTTGCCCGGGGGCAGGAATATTCGCTGCTGTCGGCCTTGCTCCTGCGCAGTCCCGACGCCCAGATGCTCGGTCGACTGGCTCATCTGGGGGATGGGAGTCCGTTAGGTCTTGCGCACGCTGCGCTCGCGGAGGCTGCGGCCCGTACGGATGCCCAAAGCGCGGCACGGGAGCATTTCACTCTGTTCGTTGGGCTGGGGCGCGGCGAACTTCTCCCCTATGCGTCATATTATCTAACGGGTTCTCTCCAGGGTCGCCCACTCGCGAGCCTTCGCCAGGTGCTTCAGCGGATCGGCATCGAGCGAGTAGACGGGCAAGCGGAGCCGGAAGATCATGCTGCGATTCTTCTGGAGGTCATGGCAGGTCTCGCCGGCGGGGCAATTCCAGCGCCGGCAGGAACCGACCGCGAAATCTTCAACCACCACCTCGCGCCATGGATCGGGCGCTTCTTCGCGGATCTGGAGCACACCGCATCCGCGGATTTTTACGCGCGCGTTGGGATGCTTGGGCGAACCTTCATCGGGCTCGAAACGCAAGCCTTCCTGCTTACGCAATAAGGGGACCTTACAGGACTCGGTCGTGTCCAATCGCGCCGCCGCGTGGCAGTCCGCTTCACCATTTCTATAATCGAACCGCCGACGTGGAGAATGCAGTAGTAGCCGACTTCTGGACGGTCTTATCCAGAATCGCGGCCGCGGCGAGGGCGATGACGATGACAACAAAGCATGCGGCAACGAAACTGCGCATTGTCGTTCTCCAGGATGTCATTGGCACCACGAAGCATAACAAAGCAGCACCGGGTCCCGCAAAACCCACGCAAGGATCGGTGAGTATCTACGCCACACTGCGAATGCCCGGCAGTTTGGAGATTTTGACCATGGTACACAGCTCGTGTATTGTCTGTGTATGGCAACCAAGACCATTTCCATCGAAACCGACGCCTATGAACTCCTTGCCCAGGAGAAGAAGGATCGCACGGAGTCGTTTTCACGTGTGATCAGGCGACTCTTTGCCGAGCGCCCTGCTCTCACGGCGGGTGATTTGCTTGATGTGATGCAGGAGTTCAAAGGCAAGGGAGCGGGGCCGCGACGCAAACGGCGCTGACCCGTGCTGTTGCTCGATACCAGCTTTCTCATCGAATTCGAGGATGAACTGGCCAGTGAACGTCCAGGCCCAGCCTCGGCGCTGCTTGCAGCTCGGCGCACACTGCCGGCAGCGATCAGTATTGTGACGCTCGGGGAATTTGCCGAGGGTTTCCTAGATCCGGTTGCCCTCAACGAATTTGTAAGTCCATTTCGCGTTGTACAACTGTCTCGGATGATTGCTTGGCGGGCTGCGCTCTTGCAGACCTCTCTTTCACGACGTCTCGGCGAAAACGATGCTTGGATCGCAGCTACCGCGATTGCTTATGGGGCAACGTTGGTCGGTCGCGAACGCGCGTTCTCGCGCGTACCACGGTTGGATTACCTTTCGTTTTGATGCCGCTATCACGCAAGCCGACCGTCGACCATTGACAGGCGGACGCTAACGTCGTTATTGATTGGCGCTTGGCGTGCGTTACTGCGCCACACCGGAAATCGGCGCGAGCGGCGCGTTCGAGGCCTCGCTTACCACAGGTACAATGACGTACTTCACGACCAATCGTGCACTGTAGCCGTGTTCGCTGTCCCAGGAGGAAAAGCCCGTGCAGACCTGCTTCGTCTGGTCGGACTCGGCCCGCTCGGAAGCCTTGTCTGCGAATCGCGCGCGTCCGACGTCCTGGCCGGGGGCGACTCGACTTTCGGCCCAGGGCTGCGGTGAGTCCTCAGGCCGAGCGTACAGAACCATGGCGGTTACCACGGCCAACGAGGGCACGCTCGCGCATAGCGTGACCCGGGGTGCTTCCTGCTCGTCGCACGCCGGAGCCGCATCTGGGGCGACGACGGCGCGCGAGCGGCACGGTCCGACCGTTGTCGTCACGGCGACGCCTTCGGCCCCACGGCGATCGTCAGCCGAAGGCCCGCTCGAACCATGATCGCTCAGAGTTGCCCGCTCCAGTCGCGCCGCAGTCGCGCTGATCTGCGCGAGCTGCGTCTGTAGCTCGCTATGCCGTGCCGCGGACTCGACGTCCGACTGCTGCCTCACCAAGTACTGCGAGAAGGCGAACCCGCCCACCACAGCGCCGACGAGGAGCAGACCCACTGCCAGCACAGGGCCACGGCGCGATTTCTTCGAAGCCGGTACACCGCGTGCGCGCTCCGACACTTCTTTGCGCCAGGCGAACTTCAGTTGAATCAAGGTGCCGATAACAGTGCCCGCGGCGGCGATGGCCGCAGCGGTCACTTTGTCGTCGAGATCGAGCAGATTCATGAACACTTCCGATAGGTCTTCTCAACGGCCGTTCCCCGCGGCCGTCGATCGGGGGCCCCGAGTTCAAGGATCTGGGGCAACGGCGGCACGCGCGATCAATTTATCGCTGAAGGCCGCCCGGGACTGAGAGATGGTTCAGGTTTTCGGACACCGGGGGAATGCGGCACCGATATCATGATTGTTGCTGCATCGCGTCACGCCCTCGGCCGCCCCCGAATGCAGCGGGATTATGTCTCGATGAGGATACTGGTCTCGCCGCGGGACACAGTTCTCAGAAGTCAGCCACGATGCGTGACTAAGATCAAACAAGAAAGATATACGCGAGCGTCGCTCGGATGCCAAAGACTGAACACATCCTGCTTGAGTCGGACGTCCGGCAGGTGCCGGACCTTCGGGACGCGCGGACGGTCCACGCGCGAATCGAGTTCCGCAGCCGACTGCGCAGACGCGTCCTCCGGCTTGAGATCATCGACTACTACTATCTTTCCGTACGCTCGCACTCACGCTCCCTCCTGCTCGAGTACGTCCTCGATCTGCGGTTCGTCGATGCGCCACGGCGGTTGAGGCATATCTCATGGCGATGGATCACCTTCTCGCTAGTGTTAATAGCCCTGGCGTCAGGGATCGCTTCGCAGATCGGCCCCTCAGCGACGCGGTGGTGGCAGCACGAGTGGCTTCTGGTGTGTGTCCCCGTCATAGGGGTGTGGGCATTCGCGACGCTCGTGGGTGTGTACAGGACGACAGAGACAGTTAGTCTGTTCAGTACCTACGGGGCGGCGAGATTGCTGGAATGCACCGGCGGCCTTGGGACCTTCCAGGCCTTTCGGCGTTTCATGGCAACGCTCGCGGCGCACATTCGGCTCGCGTCGGGGGCGCGCCGACCCACCCGGGCCGAGCACCTCCGCGACGAAATGCGCGAGCATCTTCGCCTCAAGGAAATCGGTGTACTGTCTGCAGGGGAGTACGAGACGGCGAAGCTGCGCATCCTCGACCAACACTCTCCCGCGCATGGGGTGGTTACAGGAGGCCGTCCAGTCGATCGAGGTCGTTGATGACGCGCCACCGGCCGCCGCCTTGCTCGACTTTCGTGCGCCAAGCTTCGAGTCGCGCGAGGTATTCGCGCGGATCGAAATTGTCCGAGTGCAGCTTCGTTACGTTGAGTGCCACGACCTCGAAGCCTTTGAAATCGAGCGGAATGTTGCGCACATAGCCCTTGGCCAGATCCTCTTTCATGTCGGAGAAGATCAGAATCTCCTTGCGGCCCGTCTGCTTCTCGTTCAGGAACTCGATTGCCTGCAGCAGGCCGCCGGTGATGTCGGTGAATTGCGCGGGCTTCGTCTCGTCGATGAACTTCTCTACGCGACCCGCGAACGCGCGCTTCTGCAGGTTAGTTGTGCTCGGACGGTCGTCGAACGTGGCCTTGGCGACGATGTTTTTTTCCGTGAAGCTGGCCGTGTCGATCCGTGCAACTGCGAAGGAATCCAGCGGCTGCAACCGGGAAAGCGCGAAGAGAATGATCTGCTGTGCCTTTGTTACTTGCCTGGCGTACGAACCCGATGTATCGACCAGCAGGTACACGCCCGTGTTACGAGGTACCGGGGGCGAACAGGCTGCGAGCAGCAGCGCCGCGCCGACGACAAACCGCCACTTCATAACCGCACCTCCTGTACCGCGTGCGCATTCGCAGACAGCGGCGCAGCCGCGAGCCTCGCTTCGATCCATAGTGGTACGAACAGCGGGAGGTCGTAGACCCGCTCCGCCAGCGTACCGAGATGCCGGCAGCCGTTACCGAGCACGCGAAAGATGAGTGCGAATGTTCGCAACACGCCGATGCCCGTGAGGCCCAAAACCGTGCGCAGCGAGTGCACGAACGTCTCGAACGGGATGGCGACGAAAACCAGCGCGAATGGCAAGACGAATCCCATGCCCATCTGTGCCATCGTGGTGATCCAGAGATGCTGGTTGTTTACCACCGCTCCCGTATTGTCGCCACGCAGCAGCGCGCTGGTCGCGAGTTCGTCGTGCAGCAGCACCTCGCGCATGTAGGCGAGTCCCGCTTCGATACTCGCCATCAGCAGCAGGATCACCAACGTGATTCCGATCATGCGCACGCGCATTTTGTCCGACAGGGCGCCGATCACGGGAAATAGCCGCGTGATGCGCAACGATTCCATGAGAAAGAGACCCATCGATACCTCGACCATGATGATGACGAGCGCAGCGATATCAGCCGTGCGGAACGTGCCAATGAAGCTCGTGCCGCCGACCATCTCCGCCATCGGTCGCGCGATCAGCGTGAAGTTGATCGCAGCTCCGGCGGTCGCCACCGCGAGCACCAGCATCGAGACGAAAAAGTGCACGAGAGACGAGGACGACAGCACCGACACCGCGCGGTCCTCTCCGCGCACGATCCCTTCGTAATCCTGCATGTGGCGATCGATGACGAGCCCGCGCTCGATGACGCTCTCGACGCTCTTGTTCACGCGGTCGAGCGTTTCCTGGATCATGCGCCAATCAGGCATCATTTTCCGCAACAGCGCGTGCCGCTCGCCGCTCGCCTTGCGATAATCATTCATGGCTTCGGCGTGCGCCTTGACCATCGATTTGTGGATGTCGGCGAGGATCTCGACGCCGGCATTGCGCGCGTCGACATTCGCGACCGCCGCGACCGCCTTCGCCCAACCCGGCGCCTCCGGCGGCACCTCCACCGCCTTCTCCTGATCTTCCTCGATACGCACGATCGATTCACTCAAGCGGCGCTGCATGTCCGGATAGTTGGCCAGATCCTTGCGCACGGTATCGCCCACACGTGCAAACTCGCGCTCCACGACGCGCTCCTTTGCGTCGCGTCCCGCGGCGAGCAGTACGTCTCTATTGCGTGCACTGAGGCGCTCCTCGGCATGCGTGACCGAATGCGCGGCAAGACGAAAGCCGCGCGCCAACGCGCTCGTGGCCGCATGGATCGCCTGGTGGGCGGTGTGCCTTGCGAGATACAAGGCCGCTACCAGCAGCACCAGCATGATCGTTGCCGATACGGCGGGCCAGGGCGTGAAGGTCAATAGACTAGTCATATACATGTGGATACCCGCTTGAGTTTGCCCGAGGGCGAGAAGGCCGCGGATTCAAGCCATCCAGTGCGGACGCACGCGTTCGATGCGGGCTACCGCTGCAATAGACGGATGACATGCCAGATGGCAACCCCGCTGTCATAGGAAAATCCCCTTAGACCGGTGGCTTTGCGGCCCTTACTTTCGAAAGGTGTGCCTTTGCTGAAACCTGGTCAGGGTGCTGCACGGGGGTGTGGCTGTCTGTGCATTACGTCACGGTTTGAAAGCAGGGACCCGCACTCGGAACGGTACAAGCTGCGTGAGAGGGTGTAGAGCTCGATTTCATGAGATGGTTACAGGACGTCTTGGCTTTCTCATGAACTTCGTCGCCGGCGCCACCTCTCCCGTCAAATCCCCAAAAAAGTGCTTTTTGAGAAAAAATAGGTTCCTCTTGTATGGAATAAACGGCGCTTCCGACAAGTCTCAACTGAGACTAGGTAACGGCGCACTAACGCTACTATAGCTGGTCCTCCGACTAGATCGTCGCTTGCAGGAGCCCACTTTGCGACTGGGTAAATTTGTTTATCGAACCGCTTATAACCTCATGTCTGAGAACAGCCAGCGTCACATCCTTGCAGTCTGTTGTCGAAGCACGAGCGTGATTGGCGATTATTGCACGCTGTAGCCGCGGCCCTCCAAGCACGCTGATTCAGCCCGAAGATAATCCCGCCGCCTCGCGGAAGCGCCTGCGGCCGGGACGGTGCCACCCGCAGGTGAGGAATCGACCCCGCTTTGGTCCATCGCCCAGCGCTGACATTCGACGCGATCGGTCGCCTGCTGTTCGCTGGTCTGCCCGTTCTTGGGATACGCGAATAAGACGACATTCTCGAGTGACTGACTCGTCGCCACCTGGCTTGCGAGGTTCTGCGGTGGGCGTACGGTCTCATATTGACCTACCGATCCGTTCCACTGGTAGAAATTGTCATTTGCGTAATAGTAAGGACTGCCACCCCACCAATACATCGAGTAATAGAGCGGAAGAGCATCTAAGAACAGGCCGTACCCAAGAAAGCCAAAGCCTTCGTAGTAGCCGAAGCGGCCGTGGCCATAACCGCCTCGCCGCTCGCCGTAGCCGCCGTAGCCGCCGTAGCCGCCGCGGCCTCCACGTCCGCCGCCGTAGCCTCCTCCGTGGGCACCGCCCGCGTGACCGCCGCCGCCATGGGCTTGCGCAATCGTTGTCGTGCTTAGCGCGAGTCCCGCGGCCAGCGCTATCGCGCCAATTCGCAACTTGTTAATCACCGCCGCATTAATCATCACGTCACCTCACATGCTATTTGTGCAGGTTATTAAAAACGTTCGCCATCGCTGCACGGTTGAGCCGGGTTTGAATTGCTCCCGATGACGTGTCTCTACAACGTAAGACTCATGGCACGCGCGCTTTATTCCGAAATTCCGCGCCTGCCGTGTCGTTGCCGGGTCTAAGCTCGAATACGGGTTTATTCTCTACCACATAAGCAATGTCCTGCCTTATGGTGGTCCAAACGACTGGAGGATGTCATCGACAGCGACCCGCCCGCCCAGGAGATTCTTGGTATCGCTCGCTCCTTTATCGCTGCACGCCGAGCGGCCAGGCCAATCGCGGAATATCCGGGCCCGGTACCGCCGGATATGGCGACCGGTTACGCCATCCAAGAAGCAGCGATAGGGATTTGGCCGGATCGCATTGCAGGATGGAAGGTCGGATTGGTCGCGCCTTCCCTCCAAGCCCGGCTCGGCACCGCTCATCTTGCCGGATGACGATGATCAAGGCTGGCACTAATTATTCGATTATGAACAACACGCGGATTGGACGCTTTCGTTGGTTCATCTGCGGGTTGATCTTTGCCGCGACCGTGATCAACTACATCGATCGACAGATGATCGGCGTGCTGAAGCCGACATTGCAGCGGGAGTTCGGCTGGACCGAGATCACCTACGGTGACATCGTCTTCTGGTTCCAGGCGGCGTATGCGCTGGGATTCCCGGTATTCGGGCGCCTCATGGATCGGCTCGGCACACGTCTGGGCTACGCTCTCGCGATGATTATTTGGACGGTCGCGCATATCGCGCACAGTGTCGCACGGTCGGCAACCTCGTTCATGGCGGTGCGTTTCATGCTCGGGCTCGGTGAGTCAGGAAATTTTCCCGCCGGCCTGAAGGCCGTCGCCGATTGGTTTCCCAAACGTGAGCGTACCCTTGCCATCGGGGTGTTCAACGCAGGCACCAACATTGGTGCGATCCTCACGCCAATCCTAGTGCCGGCGATTACTCTGGCCTTTGGATGGCGAATGGCATTTATATTCACGAGCTTGTTCAGTCTGATTTGGCTGCCGGTTTGGTGGATCTGCTACCGTACACCGGAACAGCATCGCCGGGTGGGGACGGCCGAGCTCGCGTATATCCGCAGCGACGCAGTACTTCAGATGCCGGCCATCCCGTGGCGACGCTTACTCAAGTTCAAGGAGACCTGGGCGTTTGCACTCGGGAAATTCCTGATCGACCCGATTTGGTGGATGTTTCTCTTCTGGTTGCCCGACTTTCTTGCGCGGCGGCACGGTCTGGATCTCACCACTTTCGGTCCGCCTCTGATCGCGATCTACCTCATGTCCGATATCGGTAGCGTCGCCGGTGGGTGGTTCTCATCGCACTTGATGAAACGCGGTTCGAGCGTTAACCGCGCCCGCAAGCTCGCCATGCTGGTGTGTGCGGTCTGCGCTCTGCCGATCATGTTTGCCGGTATGATCGACAGTCTATGGCTCGCCGTGTTGATCGTCGGTCTCGCCACGGCGGCTCACCAGGGCTTCTCCGCGACATTCTTTTCGCTGCCGTCAGATGTCTTTCCGCGCGAAGCCGTCGGCTCGGTGGTCGGAATCGGCGGCGCAGTGGGAGCTATCGGCGGTATGGTGATGGCAAAATATGCAGGCTGGGTGCTGGACAGCATCGGCACGTACACGCCCATCTTCATCGTTGCCGGTAGCGCCTATCTGTTCGCACTGCTGATTGTCCACGTGCTTTCGCCGCGACTCGCTCCGGTAGAAATCACATGAACTTAAAGTTGGGTGCGAACGAAACCGTGGCGCGAACCGCTGGGTTGGCCACCGCGGCTGATCTGGATACATTTCTCGGCGGCGGCGATCTTCGTCGTTGACGATCGATCCCGCTATTGCGGTTCTTGTCGTTTAGCGTCGTTCAATGTATGCCGTACCCGACTGATGTGGTCATAGATTACCTTGCGCAGCCGATTGGTGACGCCTAGCGGCCTATGTTGCGGCAATGCATGCCAGGGAGTGAATGAAAGATTCTCACAAAACGTGTTTTGTTCGGGGGTATCGAAAACCTGTCGCGGAAAACGAATCGTGGCCACCGGGTAGAAAGGGGCTTGTGCTTCTTTCCACTCCGTTCTGGAATCCTCGACATCCATGCTGTTCGATGTTCTCGGCTGCACCAAGAACTCCATGCACGCATCGCCGTGTTGCAGCGTGTTTCGTAGTGCGCCACGCAAAAAATCGTGCTCGGGTTTGCTTGGCATGGGGTCGACCGTCGCCGAGCACGCTCTGGCCGAATACTTCACCGCCTGACGACCGGCACCCGTTCCTAGTTGATACGGGACCATTGACCAATACCGGGTTTGCAGGGGATTTGAAATTCTGGAGCTACGTGTTTCAAGAGCAATCCGGGTTCCTTTTGCCCCGAGATCGAATGGAATGAGTAGCTTCCGATAAAAGTGATCGCTGTTACCGTCCTGGATAAACGATAGATAGCGGGCAGGGTCGGTCGCAAAGAAGACGGGATGATTGATCATGATGAAATCTTGCGTCGTCGCTTGATCTTGATCCTCTAGCAACTTTTTCCCAGGCACGCCTAGGACTTTGATGGCCATTCCGCGCGCATCGCGTTTGATATCAGCGCGTGTCG
>Ga0209736_1000787_pt1 | contig 10203 bp, 14 predicted proteins | sample BlaSpr_A8_Ref_M3_FD_187992 | JGI IMG/M metagenome (GOLD analysis project Ga0209736, IMG submission 187992) | Forest soil microbial communities from Thunder Bay, Ontario, Canada - Black Spruce, Ontario site 2_A8_Ref_M3 (SPAdes) (version 2) | ecosystem: Environmental > Terrestrial > Soil > Boreal... | reverse complement strand
GGCGGATTACCTATTGGATATTCAGTGACTGTATGAATGGGTCAGGCGGATTACCGACCAAATATTCAGTGACTGTATGACAGGGTCAGGCGGATTACCGACCGAATATTCAGTGACTGTATGCAGGTGTTAGGCGGATTACTGACAGAATATTCAGCGACTGTATGCAGGGGTCAGGCGGACAGGCCATTTGATATTTGGTAATGGAATGTATCGGACCGGCCGATACCTAAACTAATATTCATTGTGTGTATATGCCCGTCAGGCGGACAGGCCATTGAATATTTGGTAATAGAATGTATCGGACCGGCTGATACATAAACCAATATTCATTGTGTGTATGTACTGTCCAGAGGACAGGCTATTGAATATTTGGTAATAGAATGTATCGGACCAGCCGATACATAAACCAAGATTCATTGTGTGTATGTGACCATCAGGCGGACAGGCAATTAAATATTGAGTAATGGAATGTATCGGAATAGCCAATAGATAAACCAATATTTAGTGCGTTTATGTGACCGTCAGGCGAATAGGCAATTGAATATTGAGCAATGCAATGTATCGGAATGGCCAATATATACCCAATACTCATTGTGTGCATGTTTATGTCAGGTAGGCAGGTTGATAAATGTTCAACAGGATGACTGATAGTGCATGTGCAGATTAGCTAATTTATATATTCATTTTCATCCGACACTTAACTGCCTTAGAATGGATTCTATCCGACATTTGTGATTCTGGAAATGGTGGACTTGTCAGTCGACAGTAATGAGTAGTAATATACATATTAATTGATATCCGACATATATATGCCTACCTGTATGCCTGTGTTAATTAACAGTAAATGGGTGATGTAAGTAGTATCGGTAGGCGTATGTGTATCCGACAGTTGCATGTATGTCCGAATCGGAATGTATTCTATCCGACATTTGTATGACAATCCGATTGGCAAACCATCTGACAAATATGAACTCAAGAATACAAGATGCACCACGAATTGTTTTTTGGGAGCTATACGAATGACATGAGGTAGAGAAAATAAGTCCGTATCATGCGAACGGTTCGGAAATGTTTGTCCATATTACTCCATGGCCTCCGCGATCTCTTCGCAAGTCTTCGACATGGCCTGGAACTCCTTCGCAAGTTGCCCGAATAGTTCCCCGACTTCCTTCTTGGAGTTAGCCTTGGTGGTCCGCGTCGATCGCCTGGTAGCCTTCGGGGCGGGGTTCGACTTGTCGTGGAGCTCCACGCCATCGAACCGGACGCGAGAGGAGCTGCCAGAAGCGGTTTTCTGGCGCTTGGCGGCTGGTTGAGTGAGCTCCGTGTCGATATCGAGGGTTTCCATGACCCCAATGGGAGTGGCACTTGAGGTGGAGTAAACGCGGCGTGCCTTCGTCGGATTCCTGGGGGTTTTGGGGGATTTGGGCTCCTCCTTGATTTGTGCCTCGCGAGGGCGACGACGAGCTGCAAATTATGTGATTGTGTTAGCTGTTGTAGGTAAAAGCGTCGGAAAGAAAAGGGGAATACATACTACCGTTCGAGCAGCGTTTCTTCTGCTGCCAGCAGACATCGCAGGCATGTCCGATCGGACCGACGCACACTTCCTCGTTGAGACGAGCGCAGAGCTCGCATAGCTGTTCGGGCTGGTTAGTAACCAAATATAAATGATGTGGTTTCACTTACCACTTTGTGCTTCCTCTGCTGAAGCTTGCTGCGGGCCTCTCTCTCTAGCTCGCGCTTGGGCTTCTTGTCAGTCCCCTAAGATAATGATACGATGTTGTGAGTGTAAAATAAAAGAATGAAATGATAGAAAACGTACCTCTTCACCCGCAGAATCGTTGCCATCCTCCTCCTCTTCGTCGTTCTCGCTCTCGTTGTCATCGTCATCCCCCATGTCCAGTGTAGCCGACCAGGTGCGGTTTGTAAAGGTGGTAGTGGGGACGTCGTGGGCCATCGCGGCCAACCTTTCCCTCTCTTTCTTCGCATGTTCCGCTGCATATCTAGCGGCTTCCGCCGCCGCCTCTTTAGCAGCCTGCTCCGCGAACCGCGCCTTTTCTTTCGCCTTCTCCATCTCCTCAAATGCGGCCTTATCCGACTCGATTTGCGCGTTCAAAATCCCCTCGAACTGCGTGATACTGTCGCTGCATAGATGGATGACGGCGGTGACGATGTCCTGGTGTGCCGAATCGGAACCCATGACGCGAGTAAGTTTACTCTAAAGGAAGTAAGTGTCTGAGGTATTGAGGCACCAAATCCAGCTTACCAACAGGCTATCCATGCGTTCGCACCATTCCTGGGTGGACTTTTCATCGTACCGACGACCTGGAGATGGGTTAGGCCGGTTTTGGTAGTGGGCGAATGTGGTGACTGCCAGATCGAGGCCCAGAGTTTTGATGTATTCCAGAAAAGCGTTCGGATCATTGATTGGGTTAGGGATAGACATCGTGCCGGAAAATGTGGTGAGTGAGGGAATTTGATGTTACCGAACGACGTGAGGGAAATTGATGTTACCAAGTGACGTGTCATCCGATTCCGATTCCCATGCTAGCTCTGTTTGGTGGCTGTGCGATCTGTGGCTGGAATGTTGTACATCACAATGCGAAGGCAGATGCTGGTGGATTAGTTGGGAACATTAATGATACAACAATATGCATTTGAAAAGTTCCATACTTGTGCAAATTGTGGTCTTCATGCTGTTTTGTTGAAGACCGATTATTGGATATATTGTCCGACTATCGGATACTTTGTCCGATTACGTTTCACACATGTTTTGAAAACATCTATTGACTAACGGAAATGGAACAATTTTTTTTTACGTTTGACACATCAAGGGATGCTAAGATAATTAACCACGTTGACGTTTAGATGGGCCAGCGATTGCATTAGCAGGTCCGCTAGCGGCTCTACTGCGTTTCTCCCTTTGTCTGCTGTCATGAGTACTGACAGCAGTAATGAATGTAAAATGGACTTACAGCTCGGGTATGGCCAGAATAGCATTGAATATGCGGTCGATGAGCTTCAAATTAGCATGCCAATCTTTTCCAGCCCCAGAATACACCGCTTGCCAATGGAGGCAAAGTACAAGCCCGATGACTCCAGTGCGACCCGAGCGGGACCAGATTTGATCCATTACAGTACCACCAATAGTGTGTGTGCTCGCCGGAAGACTACGAAGGTAATTAGTAAAGACTTTTCCGAACAATTCCGATGGACGTTTTGCATCGGTCTTCATTGCCTTTGCGGCCATCCATTGCTTCCAATCGTCGGGAATGGATGATTCGTGGATTTCCTTGAATGAGAGGTCGGTGCGGCCTGATTTAATGAGGGCAGTATCGGTACGCAGCCAGAGAGAGCCCAGGGATTGCCACTCTGCACCCAAGGTCTCCCATGGCTCGCCCGCAAGTCCGACTTCTTCACGCAGGTGTTGTAGAGTTGTCGGTACCCCAGATAGTCCATGTTGACTAGTTAAATATGTTATTGTCGTTATATCCCATGAAAAACATGCATCAAGACTTACCGCCTTTGCCCATGGCCGGTCGGCTTTTTAGCCGCATCATCCGCTCTGTCCATCGCAACGACTTCGTTCTTCTTTCCAACACCATCCGCTGCGGTATTCCTAGTATCACCCGTTGATTTGGATGGTTTCGGCTTCGTATAAGCTGCCTTCAATTCTTCCAGCCTTTGTGCATAATCAGAGCAAGTTCTGAATAGTGATATGGAAATGTAACTTACGTTTCCGCATACCCAGCAATGAGGTTGTGAATGTTATTGCTCAGCTGGTCGTATTCCGAGAAAGGATATGGACTGTTGACGATGTAGGAAGGTACATCGGAGTATTTTTCTGGAAACTGTGCAATCCAAAGTGCCCGGAACGCAAGTCCGACGGCCAGGATGACGAGTTCGACTTGCTTATATGAAGCCAGCGCGTTATCATCGGCTGTGATAGGATCATTGGAAATCCATTGAGTTAAGGCCGATAGGGAGGAAGAAGATTTTGTCTTGTAAAAGGTGTCAGGGAGATAGGGCGCGTCGGATGTCCAAGAGGCCCATGAAGGTGAATTGCCCTCCAAAAGGTCGCCATCCTAGGTTTGCGTCAGGTTGTGTAATTTATGACTTGCTGGCATGTTACCTACCTTGGCAGCACGAAGGAGCAGTAGCAACTTCTGGTAATTCCGATCATCGGATAGCGTGGCAAGGAATTCACGACGACCCATCCGCTTTCCCGATGCACTGAGAGGTGTTGACGGTAGCATGGTGGCGGTGTCATTCCTGGCGTCATCAGTGTCGGACTTATCATTATTATTGTCTTCAATGTCCTCGTCGTCGGAGTCGTCGTTATTGGTCAACTGAGCCTTCGATGCCTTGGCTTTTTGCTTGGACGACGCGGTTGGATTCGGGTGGATCTTATCAGAACCGTCCTTCAATACAAGGGGACGCTTGTTCCGCTTCTGCAATTTAAGCCAGTGCTGCAGCCAAGCGTCAACGCCATCGGACTTCATGTGAGATGGTTCTTGAAGTTGGTGGTCGGAATCAGGGCGTGACCTCTTTGCGACATATTTTGCTGGGTGCTCTGCAATTCCGTTCCATGGGATACGTCCGGTAAGTTTGTAGAAGTCTACATTTGGATGATTGAGCAGCGTAATTGACAGTAACATGGACATAATACTAACGCCTCGCCGATGCCATAAACCGTCTCAATACCGCTTTCCGACGATTGAGGCGGAGTTCCAGCACATTCTCCGGAAGCAGGGGATAACCATCCTCGTCAGAATCAAGTGTTTCCTCACTGTCCGCCTCTTCGGTGTGCTCTGAAAAAAATGCTAATTTCAGTGGATATCACAATGAATTCATCATATCATACCGATATTAAACTCCTTCCAAATGTCTAGAATATTGTTCGGTCCTTTCCGATGCTCTGGTTTGGAGGCAAAAAACTGTATTCCATCGGTCTCGTATCTGTTCCTTGGTCAGTGGTATACTACCCATATCAGTAGACATATTATTACCGTCCATATGTCTGCTGGCCATTCTCATCGGTAAAGGCGGCAAATGCAATAAAAACCGCTCCAGTCCGATGATTCATGAACTTCAGGAAATCGGTAACCTCCGTCGGTATCGTTTTTGAGAGTCTGACCATCCGTCAGTATAATGATAGATAACAGGTTAAATATTCCTTACTTGCGTTGCATCTCGTCTGGCAATGGCTGAGTATTCCACGCTACTGCAGTCTCTTCACATTGCTTCAACTCCTCCGCATTGAGCTCTTCAAATACATTTGACAAGGCGGCACGGTATTTTCCGATCTCCTTCTCTCCCTCGGACAGTCGGTTCTGCTCGTCGGAAATGCGCTTGGTAAATAAATGGGCACACACTGACTTAGCCGTCCACGTTTTCGACGATGTCGGATGACCGCGGGTATCAGACTTGGATTTCGATGGCTTTGCGTCTTTCGCATGTCCGGTCGCGTAGTTTCCGAACCAATTGCGCACACACTAGAGACATTGAAGATGTGAGTCGGTATGTATAATGTATACCATGGCTGCGCATTACCTTCTCCAATTCGTCGGGGACTCGCTCATTTTTGTCGGTCGTGATGGCGGCTATCTCCTTGGATACTCGAGTGATGAGTTTGGATCGTGTTTTCTCACCACCACGATCGTTTGTGTCAAGGTATTCGTCACAAGCATCAATCAACGTCTGTTTAAATGACTCGTTGACCCAACGAGCATAAGGAGCCATGTTGATGGGGATGAAGATGGTCGGAAAATCAACGAGTTCTTGACATACATTATTTACCCACGGTTCGTTTTATCCATCCCGCCACCTACAGTACGATCCTTCGCATTTTAAAATACATTACCATTGTCAGTCAATGGTCATTATAACCCGATAAACATATTCAACATTTGCCTGCCTGTCTGTATATCATCAGACCATAGGTTCGGATCAGTACTGATCTTGTTGTTCAAAGCTGGACATGGGATTGCATTGGTACATTGACATCTGCACACATTGACGATATATCTCTACCATATGGATGCGGATTCATGATGCTTTCATTTTTGTTTGCTATGGCATTAATGTTAAATATGTCGGCATCGGTCAGTCCGATTGGAATGACCAATTCTGAACCTTACCGATATGAGACACTGAATCATCGGACATAGTGAGACATGCTTCCAACAGTCATATAGGAGCCTTAGTCCGCAATGCTACACAACATTGCGAGTTGATTCCAAGTGTGCAAGGTATAAATTGTTTCCCAACCCGCTGAGAACAGGTATCAGTATCGGATTCTGGAGTGGGTACCACTGAATTGTGGCGGGGCCATTCCTGAATCGTTGGATAGCACATTGCATAAATCGCAGCATGAATCCATTTCAACAGAAATCCTATCCGACACATCCGCATGTGTAAGATGTGCGGCGTTGATCATCCTTCTGAGATGAACCGTCAATGTAGAATTCCGACTTATTTATTACTGATCTGTTGCGGAAGAATGCTTGCATCCTTTCTTGATGAATTCTATGTATCCGGATATCAGGTCAGGCCAACATTAATGCAATACAACACATTCGCATTGCAGAATGAACTGTTCAACCATGTATATGTTTGCATGACTGATGTGCCCCAGGTCAACAGTATGTCAGGGACCCACATATCTTCAGCCACCTTCGCGCATCACTTGGATAGTACAAGTACATTATATTAGTCATTGTAGAACATACATTGCACCATTAATGTGGACGATTATTGTATTCTGAGGCACCTTCTACCATACATTTAAATGATCTGCTGATTACCCGACGCATGTCATGGATTCAACGGTCCTTCTGCCACATTAGTGCAACAACTCATCTGTTACGAGCATCTTAGGTTGATTCACTTGAAACTCACTGATATCTATCATTCTTTCGCATTTCCTCTATCCAGTATATACAGGTCTGAAAGGCCGATGGCTGGCTCGTCATGGATATGTTTGGGATGCATGTTATGCCTCGTGTCCGACACACGCCGTTACTTTACGCATCATTCCGCACACGATTGCAACACATGGACTTCCATACTATATAAATGTGCTGACTGACCTCAAGTTTTGACCCGCCACAAAATATGCCGAAGATCAGAGACTCAGGATCCAAGCCCGACGTATGTGAGGTCGCTACCACACAAACCCGACGAGGGAAAAAAATCACACATGTTCCGGTCAAGGATTCGCAACCGTCTCCAGCACCATCACGCAATGCATCCCCTTCCAAAAAACGGGCTTTGTCTCCTGAAGGACTGGAGTTTAACGATGATTATGATGATGTCCCCACAAATCAAGTACCCAAACGCTCCAGAACATCGGGAAAGGTGCGTATATATGTTCTTGGAGGCTCAAACTAACTGTCCGGGTCTCGTCAGACGCAAAATGAATTTCTCCAGGAGTATCTGGATCGAAGGCACAGTATTCTCATTGAAATTCTCCGACATGAGGCTGTTCCCCCAACCTCCTCGTGCTCAGATTGCCATCGATCGTCTGCCACACATCGATGTCGGGATTGCTTTGGTCCTAACTTCTGGTGTGGTCCGTGTTGCATTTCAGCTCACAAATCACTGCCATTCCATCGTGTGCAGATGTGGAATGGACGTTGCTTCGAGCAGTCCGACCTTCTGACCCATGGGCTGACCTTAGATCTGTGTCATTATCCAGATGATTGTCCATCTATTCAGCATAATACAGGGACCAATCCATCCGCACTAGATCTTTCTGACGAGTCCGACGAATTCACAGTTGGACATCAACCTTCAGCCGACTCAGAATCCGCAACTAATGTCGGATCCCGATCGAACCTCGTCATCGTATCATCGACTGGCATTTTCACGCGGTCTATCCGGTGGTGCCATTGCGCTAAATCTCCACGGCAATATGCTCAACTTCTCCTTCGGGCCAAACTCTTCCCGGCAAGCTTTAAAAATCCACAAACCGCATTTACATTCGAGGTTCTGGATCACTTTCGAATGGATTCTCTAGAATGTAAAACGGCAGCAATGAGCTTCATGAGTAAAATAAGGCGGATAACAAATGAAGCATTTCCATCCAAAGTTCCGGTAGGCTTTCCGATCAATCGGAACATATTCCGACATTGACAGTCTAGTCTAGGATCGCTATCGGGAACTTTTAAGGGTCTCGAGAGAATGGCGTGATCTCCACAATCGGATAAGGGCGGGCGCAGTCCACGATCGGTCGGACGGACCACTAGATGGTAGCTTAGCGCTGTTTTGCCCTGCCTGTCCACAGATGGATATTAATATTCCCCCTGAGTCCGATTGGAAAGTACAAGACAAGTAAGTAAATCACAAAGTCTTACATAATTCTATCGCCCTAATTTATAACAGGTTACTTTATCGGCCACAACTTGCAGTAGATGGGAATATGAAGTTAGTCCATCTGAAGATGAGATGTCCGGAGGATGACGTTTCATTGTCGGATGGTGACCTCTTTGTGGTTACACGTGCACCTTATGCGGAACATTTAGCGACCGCACCAGAACGACAGCCAGTAGGTTGTCACTGGGTTATTATTAACTCGAGAACTGACGGTTGACTAGAAATCGAGATGCAATAATCACAGGGCCCAGAATCAGGGTAATCTTCGTCGGAATCATTTGGACGAAACAGGCAAAGGGGCATGTGCCTGTGCAAGGCATGGCGCTTTTGTCCCACACTCTGTGGTTGGTTTTCAAAAGGGGGAACGGTGGGTTAATTCCATTTCATGATATTAATGGCTATATTTATGACTGGATAGGCAAATCAACATGGATTACTCGATTTGCCAGGCACTGAAACGATTTCCGGGGCATCAACGAGCACTTATCATTTACGACATATGCTGCCAGTGGATAATTCATTTTCTAGAGCGCGTATCCGAGTCGGAATATTTGGAAGTGTCAGATTCCATGGAAATTACCGGCGCGGTCGGAAAGTGGCACCTTGCGGCACATATTGCCGAATGCTTTCCGAAGTTTACGTTAAATTTCGTCGAAGGCGCCGGTGAAGTTGAGGGGGAAATTCTGGAGACCTTGTGGTCGAAGATGGATGAAATGGCAGGGATGGCCCAAGCAATGTCGGCTGCTCATCACCAGGAGGTTGTTGATGATCATATGAACGATAGCAATTGGTGCAAAATGATTCGGACTGGTAGGTTATCTGTATTATCTGTCCCATGCTATTGTAACCGTGATCCATAGCCGACTCATTATGCGGAAAATGGAAGAAGGCACAGGAGGGCGTTTCCACGACTAAATTAGCATATGAACAGCTAACCGATAGCCTAGAACCTGCGTTGATTGACGAATGGACAAACCAGGAACGAGTTGCCATGGAAAAGCGTGGGGACCATCTGACCATTTTTACTGTTTCGTCGGATAAACGTAGGAATATCCCGCCATTCCGCTATGAGTTTACTGACGCATCCCAGTACCCACAATGGCGGAAATACGGTTGAAGCTGTCGGAAACCGAGGTTCGGCAGAGTAACCTGTCTGGTTCAGTTTCTGCCATCACAGAAGCTCTAGCGATTGAAAGATCACAGTAGGTCCAGATATATTTCTCCCAGCCGGCTGATTCCGTTACTATAATACACTGTAGAATCTTACTTCAACGTCATGTGGCATCACTTAGCACAGGGTGCTCGGTAGCCCAGAAGAATGATCTTCTTGATCGAAGACGAAAGTTAGAAGCAAGGATTTCTGCTTACGAAGACCGAATATCAGTCATCATGAAACTTGATGACGACACACTGTGGTCAACCGAAATCGGAAAGCGTCGGGAGATAGATTCCGATGGAGAAGATGCGTCGGACGACGTTCTAGCACGCTCGCCCGATGGCTGGTTTACGCCGGAAAAAGAGAGTATTACATTGCCTTCTGCATTGGCGCCTGGGGAAATCCATCGCCAATCCCTAGAATCAATCGCCATGATCGAAGCTGAGTTGCGGAAGGGCCAAGTGACAGATGCATTGGAAGGCCTACGTTTGGCTCTCGGGGAGAAGTCCCTGTGCTTCCGAGCGGAGGTGCGTAATGCAAATAGCCAGCGAACAACACACCGCGCATGGGATAGAGTACATAAATTCGATGCCGACGCTCGACAATGCCGGTCCACATATAGATATGCACGTAGTGCTTTGCAACGTCTACAAGTCAAACCGGAATATTTG
>Ga0209736_1000785_pt1 | contig 10224 bp, 8 predicted proteins | sample BlaSpr_A8_Ref_M3_FD_187992 | JGI IMG/M metagenome (GOLD analysis project Ga0209736, IMG submission 187992) | Forest soil microbial communities from Thunder Bay, Ontario, Canada - Black Spruce, Ontario site 2_A8_Ref_M3 (SPAdes) (version 2) | ecosystem: Environmental > Terrestrial > Soil > Boreal... | reverse complement strand
TATCTGTCGAGCTTCGATCCGCATCTGGAGGGCCTGACCGGCAATCCCGATGAGGTGTCAAAGGCGATCACGGCCTACCGGGTGTATGCCAAAAAGGTCCCGCTCAAGGATGGCGACTACACCATGGACCACACCGCGCTGATCTATCTGATGGATCGCGACGGCAAATTCGTCGCCCCCTTCAACCTCAAACAGACGCCCGAGCAAGCCGCGGCCGATTTGAAGAAGTACCTCTGAGTAGCGCGGCCGCCTTAATCGAAACCACGATCGGTCGATCGCTTCCTCCCTCCTTGCCGGGGAGGGGTGTTGTGGCCGGCGACAGAATTCTCCCCTCCCCACCGCTGCGCGGGGGGAGGGGGAGAAGAAGGGCCGCGCTTCGAGGCCGCCAAACGACATTCGCGTTATCGGCCGGATGGTCTATAAGGCCGTCGACTTCTTGAAGAAAACCCTCGCAATGCGACCATAAATAGCTTCACGGATAGACCCCAGCTTGCTTCGACCAGTCCGCATCATTTCGGCGACATCAGGATTTTCGCTTGGCGCGCTGCTGGCTGTGGCGCTGCTATGCGCTGGCCCGGCGCACGCCCAGAGCGTTGCAAAGCCCGGCACCGAGGCCGCACCCCAGGCCGTCCCCGGCTTCTGGGATCCGAGGCGGCGTCCGGATCGGCCCGATCTGTCGCGCATCACGGTGATCCGGTTTCTGACCGAAACCGATTACCCGCCGTTCAACTTCACCGGCCCCGACGGCAACCCGGCCGGCTTCAATGTCGACCTGGCGCGGCAGCTGTGCGAGGAGATCAAGGTCACCTGCACCATCCAGATGCGCCGGTTCGAGACCCTGCTCGATGCGATCACCAGCAATCGCGGCGACGCCATCATCGCCTCATTGGCGGTGACGCCGCAAATGCGCGCCCGGGTCGATTTCACCGATCCCTATTACCGGGCGCCGGCGCGGTTCGTCTCAAGGCGCGACGCGGTGATGCCGGAAATCCGGCCCGAATATCTCGAAGGCAAGAAAGTCGGCGCCATCGCCGGGTCCTCGCACGAGGCCTATCTCAAGGCAATGTTCACCGACGCCGAACTGCACTCCTATCCCAACGACGACGCGCTGCGGCTGGCGCTGCGCCGCGGCGAGGTCGATTTCATCTTCGGCGATGCGATCTCGCTGGCGTTCTGGATCAACGGCACCGATTCCGGCGAATGCTGCGCGTTCTCGGGTGGGCCGTTCGTCGAGAGCCGCTATTTCGGCGAGGGCATCGGCATCGCCGTGCGCAAGGGCAACGATCTGTTGCGGCAGGCGCTGAACTGGGCGCTGTTCCGGGTCTGGGAAAAAGGCCGCTACACCGATCTGTGGCTGCGCTATTTTTCGGTGAGCCCGTTTTAGGAGTCGTCGTCCCGGCCTTGAGCCGGGACCCAACCACGAATCTATCTGTGTGGCAGGCTGTGGCCCCTGCTTGGCGCATCACCATCATCGGTGGTTATGGATCCCGGCTCTGCGCTTTCGCTTGGCCGGGAAGACGGCGGTGATTTTTGCATTTGTACGCCGAGACGTTTAGTTTCCGCGTCCCCGGAGACCTTTTTTGATGCCCCCCATCGATCCCAGCGAGCTGCGTGCGCTCGCCGAACAATCCAACGCCTGGCCGTTCGAGCAGGCGAAGGCGATTGTCGCGCGGCTGAAGAAGAAGCCAAAGGACGAGGTGGTGTTTTCGACCGGCTACGGGCCGTCGGGCCTGCCGCATATCGGCACTTTCGGCGAGGTGGCGCGCACCACCATGGTGCGCCATGCCTTTCGCGTGCTGACCGAGGACAAGATCAAAACCCGCCTGATCGCGTTCTCCGACGACATGGACGGCCTGCGCAAGGTGCCGGACAACGTGCCGAACAAGGAGATGATGGAAAAGCATCTCGGCAAGCCGCTGACCACGGTGCCGGATCCGTTTCATACCCATGACAGTTTCGGCGCGCACAACAATGCGCGGCTGCGCGCATTTCTCGACACCTTCAAGTTCGACTATGAATTCGCCAGTTCGACCGAATATTATAAGTCGGGAAAATTCGACGCGACACTGATGCGGGTGCTGGAGCGCATCGAGCAGGTGATGGCGGTGATGCTGCCATCCTTGCGCGAAGAGCGCGCCGCAAGCTATTCGCCGTTTTTGCCGATCGATCCGCGCACCGGCGCGGTGCTGTACGTGCCGGTCGTGGCGCATGACATCAAGGCCGGCACCATCTCCTATGACGATCCGGAGACCAGGGAGCGCGTCACGCTGCCGGTCACCGGCGGCCACTGCAAGCTGCAGTGGAAGCCCGACTGGGCGATGCGCTGGGTTGCGCTTGGCGTCGACTATGAAATGGCCGGCAAGGACCTGATCGACTCGGTCAAGCTGTCGGGCAAGATCTGCGCGGCCCTCGGCGGGTTGCCGCCGGAGGGCTTCAATTACGAACTGTTCCTCGACGACAAGGGCCAGAAGATATCGAAATCGAAGGGCAACGGGCTGACCATCGACGAGTGGCTGCGCTATGCGTCGCCGGAATCGCTGTCGCTGTTCATGTACCGCGAGCCGAAGTCGGCCAAGCGGCTGTATTTCGACGTGATCCCGCGCAACGTCGACGACTACCAGCAATTCCTCGAAGGCTATCCACGGCAGGATGCAAGGCAGCAGCTTCAGAATCCGGTCTGGCATATTCACGCCGGCCATCCGCCCGCGGCCGACATGCCCGTCACCTTCCAACTGCTGCTGACGCTGGTGTCGTCGTCGAACGCCGAAAACGCCGCGACGCTGTGGGGTTTCATCGGCCGCTATCGTCCCGGCGTCACGCCGCAGACCCATCCCAAGCTGGATGCGATGGTCGGCTACGCCATCAACTACTATCGCGATTTTGTCGCGCCGACGAAGAAATTCCGCGAACCGACCGATGTCGAGCGCGCCGCGCTGCAGGATCTGCGCGACGCGCTGTCGCAACTGCCGCCGGCGTCGACCGCGGAAGAGATCCAGAACGTGGTCTACGAGATCGGCCGGCGCGAGCCGTTCCTCGATCAGAAAAAGGCCAAGGACGGCAAGCCCGGCGTCTCGCTCGAATGGTTCAACATGCTCTACCAGGTGCTGCTCGGCCAGGAAAAAGGCCCGCGTTTCGGTTCGTTCGTCGCGGTGTATGGCCTGGCCAATGCGGTGGCGATGATCGACGGCGCGCTGGCGCGGTCGGGGTAGCACGCTCCGTCGTCGTCCCTGCGAAAGCAGGGATCCATAGCCACCGGCGTTGGTTGTTGCCAAGGGCGTCGACCATATCGCGAAAACGAAACACCTCGCGGTTGGGTCCCTGCTTTCGCAGGGACGACGCCAGGGCAGACGACGCCGAAGGTCAGCGGCCCGTGTCTCAAATAGAGATGGCAGACCCACTGCAATTTCAACCAATCCTGTTCCGAATTACGCTAAAATGCCGCCGGAACAACGATCCAGCCTCGGTCGAGGGGCAGACAGCAAGGAGGATACTCATGCAGTTCAGGGTTTCGCCAGAGACGCTTGACGATTGCAGCGCCGAGGAATGGCAGGCGCGGGTCGATCTCGCGGCGGCGCATCGCCTCGCCTACATGCACGATTTCAGCGAGGGCATCTTCAACCACCTCACCTTGGTCGTGCCGGGCCACAGCGACCGCTACTACCAGATCCCGTTCGGAATGCACTGGTCCGAGGTGACGGCCTCTTCCTTCATGGAAGTTGGCATCGACGACGGCAAGGTCAAGCGCGGCGACGGCGACGTCGAGCGCTCCTGCTACTGCATCCATGCGCCGATCCATAAAGCGCTGCCGCAGGCCAAGGCGGTGTTTCACACCCATATGCCATATGCGAGTGCGCTGACGCGCCTCGAAGATCCGCGCATCAAGGAGATCGGCCAGACCGAGGTCGGCATGTCCGGCGAGATCGCCTATGACGACGAGTACACGGGGCCGGCGCTCGATCCGGCGGAAGGCGCCCGCCTCGCGCGCGTGATCGGCGACAAGAGCGTGCTGTTCATGGCCAATCACGGCATCTCGACGGTCGGCGCGAGCGTCGCCGACGCCTATGACCGGCTGTATTATATCGAGCGCGCCGCCCAGGTTCAGATCTATGCGATGTGGACCGGGCAGCCCCTGAAAAAGCTCCCGGACGCCGTGGTCGAAAAGACAAAACGGGATATCGGCGGCAATAGTCTGTACAACGGCCCCACGCCGGCCCAGCGGCACTTCGATGCCTTAAAGCGCATTCTCGACCGCAAGGAGCCGGATTACGCGACGTAGGTCGGCACTCTCGTCGTCCCGGCCTTGAGCCGGGACCCATAATCGCCGGCGCTAGTCGTTAGCGAAAGGCGTCTGACACATCGCAAAAAAGTAAGACCTCGCGGTATGGGTCCCGGCTCAAGGCCGGGACGACGCTGTTGCAGGGCCCGCGCTACTGGCTCGCCCAGACAATCCTTGCGATCCATTCGACGTCGGCGGCGGCCAGCGTGCGGTCGACATGGCCGGGATTGAGCGACTGCAGTTCCAGCGTCTTCGCGGTCCGCCGCTTCAATTCCTTCGCCATCACTTCGCCGTCTCGGGTTTTCACCACCACGCGGTCGCCGCGGCGGATCGGCGTGCCCGGCGATACAAGGATCACGTCGCCGTCGCGATAGGCCGGCTTCATCTGGTCGCCGGAAATCTCTAGCGCGTAGGCATGCTCGTCATTGGCGGAGGGCAGCGCGATCTCGTCCCAGCCCTTGCCGGCGGGAATGCCGCTGTCGTCGAAATGGCCGCCATTTCCGGCCTGCGCGAAGCCGAGCAGCGGCACCGCCTGCGCGGTCCGCGCGCTGTCGCCGATCAGCTGCACAAAGGTGTCGATGGAACTGTTGGTCGCGGCCAGTGCCTTGGCAACCGATTCGGTGGAGGGCCAGCGCTCGCGGCCGTCAGCGGTGATGCGTTTGGACTTGTTGAAGGTGGTGGGATCGAGACCGGATTTTTTCGCCAGGCCCGAAGCCGACAGTCCGCCGCGCTCGGCAAGCCGGTCAAGCGCAGTCCAGATCTGGTCGTGGGTCAGCGTTTTCTGCGCTTTTGGCGCCCTGGCCATGATCCAAGCCCCATCCCGATTTAGGAATTATTACCTCAAGCGGCCGCCGTGCACAATCCGCTGGCGGCCGCGCCAGCGCGACCCTTGAAGTGCGAAGGTCCCGTCGATACGGTCCATCCGCATGATCCGCCAAAGCATGCCCTCGGGCTTGACCCGGGGGTGTTGGCGGTTTGGCGATTAGATCATGCCCTCTTCAACGAGTGCCGGAAATTCCGGGAAAATCCCAAGCGAAAACAGGCGACAGGCAGGACTCCGGAGCAGGTGCGCAGGATCTACAAAATTTGCTCCGCTTCGGCCTGGCGCGAGGCCGAGCGGCAAGGGGTGTACCGCGGCAGCGCCGACGATGCGCGCGACGGTTTTATCCATTTTTCGACCGCTTCGCAGCTGGCGGAGACGGCGAGGAAGCACTTTTTCGGCCAGACCGGGCTGTTCCTGATCGAGGTCGATGCCGATTTGCTGGGAGAGCGGCTGCGCTGGGAACACTCACGCCATGATGAACTGTTCCCGCATCTTTACGGCGAACTCGATCTCGGCGCGGTCATCGGCGTGCTTGAGATGCGCGCGCGGTCCGACGGAACGCATGACATTCCGGAGCTATTGCCGTGATCCGCGCCTTCGATGCCTTCTCCTTGCCGCTGCTGCGCTGGTTCGATCCGGAAGACGCCCACCGTCTGGCGATCCAGGGCCTGAAATTGCTGCCGCCGTTGCGGCCGCGGCCGGATGACGCAAAACTGGCGGTGCGGGCGTTCGGCCTGAACTTCCCCAATCCGATCGGCATGGCGGCGGGTTTTGACAAGAGCGCCGAGGCGCCCGATGCGCTGCTGCGGCTAGGTTTTGGTTTCGTCGAGATCGGCACGGTGACGCCAAAACCGCAAATCGGCAATCCGCGGCCGCGGCTATTTCGATTGGAGCGCGACGAGGCCGTGATCAATCGCATGGGTTTTAACAATGACGGGGCGGAGGCCGTGCTGCGGCGGCTCGCGGGGCGCGCGCATCTTTCCGGCATCGTCGGCGTCAATGTCGGGGCCAACAAGGATTCCGCCGATCGCGTCGCCGATTATGTCAGGCTGATCGAGACCTTCGCCCCGGTGGCGAGCTATTTTACCGTCAACGTCTCGTCGCCGAACACCCCGGGCCTGCGCGACCTGCAGCAGGCCGCAGCCCTCGACGATCTCTTGGCCAAGGTGATCGACGCCCGCGAGCGGGTGCGCGAGAAAGCCGGCGACTCGCCGGTGCTGCTGAAGATCGCGCCCGATCTCAGCCTCGCCGAACTCGACGATGTGGTTCACATCGCCCGCTCGCGCCGGGTCGACGGCATGATCGTGGCCAATACCACGCTGGCGCGGCCCTCGACCTTGCGCGAACAGGCCGGCGCCAGGGAGCAGGGCGGATTGTCGGGACGGCCGCTGTTTCGGCTGTCGACGCGGATGGTGGCCGAAACCTACGTACGCGCCGAGGGCGCGTTTCCGCTGGTCGGCGTCGGCGGCATCGACACCGGCGGTGCCGCTTTGACCAAAATCCGCGCCGGCGCCAGCCTGATCCAGCTCTATTCGTCGCTGATCTACAGGGGCCTTGGCCTGGTCGACGACATCAAGAACGATCTGGCGTCGACGCTGCTGCGCACCGGACGCGATTCGCTGTCCGAAATCGTCGGCGCCGATGCCGCGACCATCACGGCTGAGAACTGGCCGGTTTGATAGTTGGATCACCTCGCCCCGCTTGCGGGGAGAGGTCGGATTGCGCAGCAATCCGGGTGAGGGGGGACTCTCCACGAGTCCGAATCTGCCGTGAGAGCCCCTCACCCCGACCCTCTCCCCATGAAGAACGGGGAGAGGGAGAAGTGTGCCACTCCACTTAGGTCCACTTTATGGCTTCCTAAACGACGCCTTCAACAGCCAGGGATAGCGCAGCGCCTGCAACCCGCCGCGCGCGGCGTAGTGGACCAGCAGCGCACCCCATAGCCCGGCATTGCCGAACGGCCGCAAGGCCAGCCAGGCAGCGATAAAGATCACGAGCGAAAGCATCATCAGATTGCGCATGTCGCGCGCCCAGGTCGCGCCGATGTAAACGCCGTCATAGGCGAAGGCGAACACGGCGAGCAGGGGAGACAGGGCCACGAACCACAGATAGCCGCGCGCGCCGCGTCGCACGTCTTCGTTTGCGGTCATGATATCGATCAGCATGGGGCCGAACAGCGCATACGTCGCGGCCACCGCCAGCGCAAAGCCAAATCCCCACAGGACCACCAGCCGGACCGCGCTCGAGAAGCCGAGCCGGTCGCGGGCGCCATAGGCGCGGCCGCACAGCTGCTCAGCGGCGTTGGCCAGGCCGTCGAGAAAGAAGGCGCTGATCAGAAGAAAATTGTTCAATACCGCATTGGCGGCGAGCGTGACGTCGCCGGAACGGGCGCCTTGCGCGGTGAAGAACAGGAAGACCGCGATCAGGGAAGCGGTGCGGATCATGATATCGCGATTGACGGCGAGCATGCGCAGCAGTTTGGCACGGTCGAGCAGTGCCGCGCGCGGGATCGGAGGCTCCCCGTCGGTGAGCCGTCGTGCGATCAGCACACCCAGCAACAGCCCGGTCGCTTCCGCGACGACGGCGGCGATCGCTGCACCCGCGATGCCGGCGTCGAGCACCAGCACCAGCAATACCGTCGCCGCCATATTGATGAGGTTGATCGCAATCTGCACGCCGAGCGCCAGCTTCGCGCGCGCCTGGCCGATCAGCCAGCCGAGCACGACGTAGTTGGCCAGCGCCAGCGGCGCCGACCAGATCCGGATCGTGAAGTAGGTTCTTGCCGCGCGCGTGACGCCCTCGCTGCCGCCCATCGCTGCGAGCAGGATCGCGGCCAGCGGCATTTGCAGGGCAATGAGAACAACCCCGATCAGCGCCGCGACGGCAAAACCGCGCACCAGCAGCGCGCGCAGTTCCTGCGTCTCTCCGGCGCCGAGGGCCTGGGCCGTGAACGCCACCGTGCTCATGCGCAGGAAAGCGAACAGCCAGAACAGGCAGTCGAAGATCACCGAGGCGATGGCGACGCCGCCGAGCAGCGCCGCATCGCCAAGCCGCCCGATTGCAATGGTCGAGACAATGCCGATCAGCGGCGTGGTCAGGTTCGCAACCATCGCAGGACCTGCGATGGCAAAGACCTGCGCGGTCGTAACCCTGGATGCGGGAACTAACAACGTTGCTGCGCGCGATCCCTATCGCCCGCGCGGGGCGCCGAACATGCGCGACAGCAGCCAGACCGGAATCACGATCACGGCGCCGAGCAGGAAGTAGCGCCACAACCAGTTGACGGCGTCGAAGCCGAGATCCCACAGCCGCTGGAACAACAGCCGGATGCTGTTGAGGATGTTCCAGGGATCGAAGCCGATCGCCGCGAGCACCACGCCCACCAAAATCGACAGCAGGATCAGCCGAAACGCCACCGCCAGCGGCGATCCACCGAGAAAACGATACAGGCCGTCATTGGCCGCCGGCAATTCTCGGGTGTCGTTGGGCATCTTTGGTCTCCCGCGCGGATGTGCCGGCACACTCTAGAGCCTTTTCCGCTTCGATGGAATCGAAGCGGGGTTCTAGATTCTTGATTTGACGCGTTTTCTTGACGCGAACCGGTTTCCACCCCGGATCAAGTCCGGGGCAGGCTTTCGCTTGAAAACGCTTTAGTACAGTGCAAGGCAGATGGGGAACCCGTCTGTCGGCGTCAATGCCCGTCGATTGCCTCCACAGCCTGAACAGCGTCGGTCTTCAGCATCCGCTCCAGCGTTTCCAGCCGGTCCGCGTCGCGCGGCGGCTTGTCCCAGCGCAGCCGGTTGATGCGGGGAAACCGCATTGCCACGCCGGATTTGTGCCGCGTCGAGCGCGCCAGGCCCTCGAAGGCGACTTCCAGCACCAGACCGTGATCCGGCTCATGCACCACATGCCTCACCGGTCCGAATTTTTCCGTGGTGTTGCGCCGGACAAAACGGTCGATCTGCAACAGCTCTTCGTCGGTAAAACCGAAATAGGCCTTGCCGACCGGCACCAGCTGCTCGCCGTCTTCGCCCGAGGTCCAGACCCCGAACGTATAGTCCGAATAATACGACGAGCGCTTGCCGTGACCGCGCTGCGCATACATCAGCACGGCATCGATGATGTGCGGGTCGCGCTTCCACTTCCACCATTGGCCCTTCGGCCGGCCCGGCAAATAGACTGCGTCGCGGCGCTTGAGCATCACGCCCTCGACCGCCTCGGCATCTTGCCCGGCGCCGGCGCCGGCCGGGTCTTTGCGCGCCGACGTCAGCGTGTCCCAGTCGTCGAAGGCAATCGTCGGCGACAGGTCGATTCTGGGATCGTCGAGTTTTGCCACAAAAGCCTCGAGCCGGGCGCGGCGCTCGATGAACGGCAGCGTGCGCAGGTCGCTTTCGCCCTCGCCGAGCAGATCGTAGGCGCGCAGATGAATCGGATATTCGCTGATCAGTTTCGGCGACACCACTTTGCGGTTCAGGCGTTGCTGCAGCACATTGAAGGTCTGCACCCGGCCGTCGCGAACCACCAGCAATTCGCCGTCGATGGCGCCGGGCAAATGCAATGACGGCAACAGGTCGGGAAAGCTCTTGGTGATGTCCTCGCCGCTGCGCGAATAGAGCCGCGCCAGCAGGTGGCCGCGCGCGTCGCGACCCGAGACCGCCTGCACCCGAATGCCGTCCCATTTCCATTCAGCGATGAAATCGGCGGCGTTGAGATTTTCGAAATCCGCGTGCTCGATCGCATGCGCCAGCATCACCGGACGGAACGGGACCGGGTCGAGATTGACGGGTTTTTCGGCGCGGCCCTCCAGCCAGGCGAACAGATCGAGATAGGGTGGTGTGAGCCCCGGCCACATCAGTTCGAGTTCGTGCGGATCCTTGTCGCCGAGTTCGGCCGCGGCGGTCTTGGCCAGCCGCGCCGAGATTCCGATCCGCATCGCGCCGGTGACGAGTTTGAGCAGCGCCCAGCGGCCGGTCTCGTCCAGCTCGTCGAGCCAGCGCGCGAGCTGCTTTGGCAGTTCGGTCTTGCCGAGGGTGCGCAGCGTGGTGACGACCTCGGTCAGCGTCGGCGGTGGAGGGTTGTTGTGTCCGGCGACAGTGCGCTCCCCTCCCCCCGCGAGCGAAGCGAG
>Ga0209736_1000784_pt1 | contig 10224 bp, 4 predicted proteins | sample BlaSpr_A8_Ref_M3_FD_187992 | JGI IMG/M metagenome (GOLD analysis project Ga0209736, IMG submission 187992) | Forest soil microbial communities from Thunder Bay, Ontario, Canada - Black Spruce, Ontario site 2_A8_Ref_M3 (SPAdes) (version 2) | ecosystem: Environmental > Terrestrial > Soil > Boreal... | reverse complement strand
CGCAAAGTGTTTCCGCGCCTGAACGCCGGGTTAGGCGGATCGCGCCCGCTCTAAATGCCGGCCAGCCATTCACGCAGCGCCACGGCGACCGCGTCGGGCCGTTCAACGGGCGCCATGTGGCCGGCTCCATGAACTTCAAACAGTGTGGCGTGGGGAATGCGGCGCCGCATGGTTTCGTGCTGCGAAACCGGTGACCAGGTGTCCTCACTGCCGCTGAGCAGAAGCGTGGGAACTGCGATCGTCGGCAACACCGACAATGCTTCAGGTCGATTCAGGAGCGCGTTGATCTGTCCGGCGTACGAATCCGGGGTCGAGCGCTCGACCATCGCCGTCAGGCGCGGCATGAGGTCTTGGGTTCGATTGCCGCCCGCCATCATCGGCGGCAGCCATTCGCGCGCCAACGCCGACATGCCGTGTTCATAGGCGAGCCGCAGCAAGCGGCCCCGGCTCTGCGGCTCGCCGTCGCGCACCGTGTGCACACCGGTATTTAGCAGGGCGAGGCCGGCAACCCGGTGCGGCGCCGAGCGCAGCACTTCGAGCGCAACGCGCCCGCCCATGGAATGTCCCGCCGCTGCGAATCTCTGGGGGGCCAGCGCCAAGACATGCTGGGCCATGGCGGATATCGACGAGAAGCCGCGAAACGCAACGATGCCTACGTCGGCCACATCGGCTAAGCGGTCGGGGATGTCGGCCCAAATGGTTTCATCGCACAACAGTCCGGACAGGAGCAGGAGGGGCTGCTTCAATGGAGGTGGCTCCCGGCCTAGCCTTCGGCCGGCTGTGCGGCGTCGACGGCCAGCACCAAGGCGCCAAGCACGCCCGCATTCTCGCCGAGTTCGGGGGCGACGACATAGCGGTCGATGTCGGTCAGGATTTCGCCGCGATCGATGTAACCTCCCAGCCACTTGCGGAGGCGCGGACGGATGAGCGGCAGCAAGCGCGTCTGATTCATGACGCCGCCGCCCAAGATGATTCGCTGCGGCGAGACGGTCACGACCAGCTGTGCGCACAATTGGCCAAGATAATCCGCCTCGATGTCCCACTGCGGATGCGTTTCGTCGAGCGCCTGCAGCATGGCGCCCGTGCGGGCGAGAATGGCCGGACCCGAGGCCACGCCTTCGAGGCAATCGGCATGAAACGGACACACGCCCCCGAAATTTAAGTCGAGCGGATGGCGCCTTGGGTAGATATGACCGATCTCGGGATGCATGAGGCCGTGAATCGGCACGCCGTCGACGACCACGCCGCCGCCGATTCCCGTGCCGATGGTGACGTACACCAGGTTCTCGACGTCCCGCGCAGCCCCCCATCGACGCTCGGCCAAGGCCGCCGCATTGACGTCGGTATCGAAACCGACCGGGCAGCGGAATTCCCGTGCGAGGCTTCCCGCCATTTCCGTGCCGCTCCATCCCGCCTTCGGGGTGAGCCCGATGAATCCGTAACGGGGAGAGGTCTTGTTAAGTTCAACCGGACCGAATGAAGCGACGCCGATCGCCGCGAGCGAACCCAAGCGACGGCCATGGTCCTCGAGGAAGGCATGCGTGAGGGCAAGCGTCGAGACAGGGTCCGCCGTGGGAAAGCGTTCCTGAGCGAGAATATCGCCGCGATCGTTTCCAATGGCACAAACGAACTTCGTGCCGCCGGCTTCGACGGCACCGAAAATGCGAGGCACGCCGGTCATCAGCGGAGCATAACGCATCCGCGCGACAGCCTGGCGATGCTGATGTAAAGTGTGACTTTAATCCTCAAGCGATTGTCATGAACGCAGCCCTCGATCCTCAGTTGAATTCGAGCCAGCCGAGCGCCGCGTCGCGCGCCATGATCGAGCGGTTGATCGGCTTCAATACCGTGTCGCGCGACTCCAATCTGGGATTGATCGAATGGGTTCGCGATTACCTGCAGGGTTTCGGCGCGGTCACCCGCCTGACTTTCGACGCCACCGGCAAGAAGGCGAATTTGTTCGCGACCTTGGGCGACTCGAAGAAGCCCGGTTTGATTCTCTCCGGACATACCGACGTCGTGCCGGTGGACGGTCAGAACTGGGACACGGATCCGTTTCAGGCCGTAGAGCGCGACGGTAAGCTGTTTGCGCGCGGTTCGGCGGATATGAAGGGGTTCATCGGGATCATTCTCGCGCAGGCGCCGAGATTCGTCGCTGCCCTGAACGACGGCCGGCTGGATGCGCCTCTGCATTATTCATTGAGCTATGACGAGGAGGTCGGATGCATCGGGGTGCGAGGCCTGATCCGCGACCTGGAAGATAACAACATTCGGCCCGCCGGCTGTGTGGTGGGCGAACCGACCTCGATGCAGCCCATCATCGCCCACAAAGGCACGCACCGGCTCCGCTGCTCCGTGCATGGGCGCGAGGCGCATTCGAGCTACGTCACCCACGGGGTCAATGCCATCGAGTACGCTGCACGCTTGGTGGTGTTCATCCGCCAAATCGCCGATCGCCTCGCGCAGACCGAAATGCGCGACTATGGATTTACCGTGCCGTACTCGACGCTGTCGACCGGAGTGATCCATGGCGGAATTGCCGCCAATGTCGTGCCCAAGGACTGTGTATTTCAATTCGACATGCGCACCTTGCCGAATACCCAGCCTGAGGCCCTGTACCAGGAAATTCGCGAGTTTGCGCAGAGTCTCACGCGCGAAATGCGCGCTGTCGACCAAGAGTCGGGCATCGATCTTGAGTGGCTGAGCCAGACCGTGGGACTCGCCGCGGCAGAAACGGATGCCATTGTGCAATGGGCAATGCAACTGTCGAGAAAGGACCAGGTGGGCAAGGTGTCCTACGGCACCGAAGCGGGGCTGTTCCAGAAAATGGGAGTACCCAGCGTCATTTGCGGGCCGGGCGACATTGCGCAGGCACATCGTCCCAACGAATTCGTGACGCTGGAGCAGCTTGCTCAATGCGAGAAATTCATCGATCGCATGCTCGACGCGGGGTATCCGTGTTAACCCGGGTCAAGGGTGCATGCCCGCATGACTGTCCGGACACATGCGCGCTCGACGTGCACGTCCGCGACGGCATCGCCATCAAGGTCACAGGCGCCGCCGCGCATGCCCCCACGGCCGGAGTGCTCTGCACCAAGGTGGCCCGCTACACCGAGCGCACCTACCATCCCGATCGCCTGCTGCATCCCATGCGGCGCATCGGCAAGAAGGGGGAGGGGCGGTTCGAGAGAATCAGTTGGAAGGAGGCGATCGCCGCCGTTGCGAGCCATCTTGAGAAAATCGCTGCCGACGATCCTGAGCAGATTCTGCCCTATAGCTATGCGGGCACGATGGGACTGGTCCAGGGCGAGTCGATGTCCATGCGATTTTTCAACAAGCTCGGCGCCAGCCTGCTCGACCGCACGATCTGCTCCTCGGCGGGAAGCGCCGGCCACAAAATCACTCTCGGCAGCCGCATCGGCATCGATGTGGAACTCGCCGACCAAGCCAAGCTGATCATTTTCTGGGGCTCCAATGCCATCACCTCGAGCGTGCATTTCTGGGCGCGCGCACAGGAGGCCAAACGCCGCGGCGCAATCTTGATCGCGATCGACCCCTACCGGTCGCTGACGGCGGAGAAGTGCCACACGCACATTGCCTTGCTGCCCGGAACTGATTCCGCGCTGGCGCTCGGCCTCATGCACGTGCTGATCCGCGATGGTCTGATCGATCGCGACTATGTGCAGCGTCATACCCTGGGATTCGAGGCCTTGAGCAAGCGGGCGAGTCTGTACGATCCGGCGAAGGTCGCATCGATTTGCGGCATTGGCGCCGCAGAAATCGAAACGCTCGCGCACCTGTACGGCACTACCCGGCCCGCACTCATCCGCCTGAATTACGGCATGCAGCGCGCGCGGGGCGGCGGCATGGCGGCGCGCAATGTCACCTGCCTGCCGGCGCTCGTCGGCGCCTTTCGCGATGCCGCGGGCGGGGTGCTGCTATCCACCGGGGACAATTTCGATATCGACCGCGAGGCGCTGGAGCGCCCCGATCTTCTCGCCGGACGTACGCCGCGCACCATCAATATGTCGACCATCGGACACGCGCTGTCGGATCGCAGCGCGCCGATCAATGCGCTCATCGTCTACAACTCGAATCCGGTCGCCGTGGCGCCCGATTCGACCCGAGTGGCGCGGGGATTCGCACGGGAGGACCTCTACACCGTCGTGCTCGAGCATTTTCAGACCGACACGGCGGACTACGCGGATATCCTGCTGCCGGCCACGACGCAGCTCGAGCACCTGGACGTCGTCAGACCGTACGGCCACTACTACATGATGGCCAATAATCCCGCGATTGCGCCCCTGGGCGAATGCAAACCCAATTCTGAAATATTCCGCCTGCTGGCCGGGGCCATGGGGTTTACAGAAGCCTGCTTCGGCGATTCGGACGAAACCATCGCTCAGGCCGCAGTGGCGAAGGACTGGGATTTCGATGCCGTGCGCGCCGCGGGCTGGCAGCGGATCGGGCCCGCTCGAGGGGTGGCACGATTTGCCGACGGTGGCTTCGACACGCCCTCGGGCAAAGTCGAGTTTTTCTCGGAGCGCGCACAGGCACTGGGCCTCGATCCCTTGCCCGATTACATCGCGCCTCGGGAAGACACGCGCAGCGAGGCGGCGATCCGCTATCCGCTGGCGATGATCTCGCCGCCGGCGCGAAATTTTCTCAATAGCTCGTTCGTCAATGTGCAGAGCCTGCGCGCGACCGAAGGCGAACCTTGGCTCGACATCCACCCGGACGACGCGGCGCAGCGCGGCGTGATCGCGGGCAACTACGCGCGCGTGTTCAATGACCGGGGCAGCCTCGAGCTGCGCGCGCGAGTCACCGATCGAGCGCGGCGCGGGGTGGTCGTCGCCTTGTCGGTGTGGTGGAAAAAGCTCGCCCGCGACGGCAAGAACGCCAACGAGCTCACCAGCAGCGATACCCTCACCGATATGGGAAGGGCGGCCACGTTCTATGATTGCCTGGTCGAGGTCGAAGCGCTTTGAGCTCCGCGGCCGCCGGCGATTCCCAGGGGGGGCGGCCGGTTGGGCGGAACGGGCGTGGGTGGCGGCCTCGCGACACTGACATTGCTTTGTAAAACTTACAAGCGCACTGTTAACTCCTTCACGCAATGGACTTTTCATATTCCGTTTGCAAACATTTGTGCGGGGATGTGTCTGCTTTCAAACTATAATTCGCGCTTATTGCGTGGAGCTAATTCATGGATCCAAATGTGAGTGTCGCCCGGCGCCGGAAAAATGGCGCGAGCGCACAGGAAAGCGGCCCGGAACTCAATCTGAATCAATTGCTGGATGTGCTTCGCACAATGCAGGCCGGCGATTTTTCCGTGCGCTTGCCGGGCTCGCAGGTCGGAGTTGCGGGAAAGATCTGCGACGCATTCAACACCATCGTTGCCGCGAATCAGCGCATTGCACAACAGCTCGAGAATGTCGGCGAGGTCGTGGGCCGGCAAGGCAAAACCCGCACGCGAGTCCGCTTCGGCCTTGCGGAGGGTGCGTGGTCCGACATGGAATCGTCGATCAACACGCTGATCGATGACCTGCTGTGGCCGACGACCGCGGTCACGCGAACGGTGACCGCGGTGGCGCGCGGCGATTTGCTTCAAACCGTGCCGTTGGACGTGGATGGGCGCGCGCTCAAAGGCGAGTTCCTGCGCTCGGCCAGCATCGTCAATACGATGATCAAGCAGCTCAGCGTGTTCACCTCGGAAGTGACGCGCGTGGCGCGCGAGGTGGGCACCGACGGCAAGCTGGGCGGCCAAGCCCAGGTGCGCGAGGTGACCGGCGTCTGGAAGGATCTGACGGAAAGCGTCAACTCGATGGCGTCGAATTTGACCGCGCAGGTGCGCAACATCGCCGACGTGACGATTGCCGTCGCCAACGGCGACCTGTCGAAAAAAATCACGGTGGACGTGCGCGGCGAGATCTTGCAGTTGAAGGAAGCGATCAACACGATGGTGGATCAGCTGCGCTCCTTCGCCTCCGAGGTGACGCGCGTGGCGCGGGAAGTGGGCACCGAAGGCAAGCTCGGCGGCCAGGCGCTGGTGCCCGGAGTCGCGGGTACCTGGAAGGACCTCACCGATTCGGTGAACGCCATGTGCGGCAACCTCACCGCTCAGGTGCGCAACATTGCGCAGGTGACGACCGCCGTCGCGCGCGGCGATTTGTCGCACAAGATCACCGTCGACGTGTCGGGCGAAATCCTCGAGCTCAAGCAAACCATGAACACCATGGTGGACCAGCTGAACGCCTTCGCCGGCGAAGTGACGCGCGTTGCGCGCGAAGTCGGCACCGAAGGGCGGCTCGGCGGCCAGGCGCAAGTGCCCGGCGTAGCCGGTACTTGGAAGGATTTGACCGATAACGTGAATTCGATGGCGTCGAATCTCACGGCGCAGGTGCGCAATATCGCCGAAGTCTCGACCGCCATCGCGAACGGGAACCTGGCAAAAAAGATCACCGTGACCGTGTCCGGCGAGATCCTGCAGCTCAAGGAGACCATCAATACGATGGTGGACCAGCTGAATGCGTTCGCCTCCGAGGTGACGCGCGTCGCGCGCGAGGTCGGCACCGAAGGGCGCCTCGGCGGCCAGGCGAACGTGCGCGGCGTGGCAGGCACTTGGAAGGACTTGACCGAGAACGTCAATTCCATGGCCTCGAACCTCACGGGCCAGGTGCGCAACATCGCGGAGGTCACCACCGCGGTGGCCAACGGCGATTTGTCGAAGAAGATCACCGTCGACGTGAAAGGCGAGATTCTCGAACTCAAGGACACCATCAATACGATGGTGGACCAGCTGAATGCGTTTGCGGGCGAGGTGACGCGCGTGGCGCGCGAGGTCGGCACCGAAGGCAAGCTCGGGGGCCAGGCGCAGCTCAAGGGTGTGGCGGGCACGTGGAAGGACCTCACCGACTCCGTGAATTCGATGGCGGGCAACCTCACGGCCCAGGTGCGCAGCATCGCCGAGGTCGCGAGCGCCGTGGCGCAGGGCGACTTGTCGAAGAAAATCACCGTGACGGTGTCCGGCGAAATCCTGCTGTTGAAAGAGACCCTGAACACGATGGTGGACCAGCTGCGGTCGTTCGCCGGCGAGGTGACGCGGGTCGCGCGCGAAGTGGGCACGGAGGGCCGTCTCGGCGGCCAGGCTCAGGTACCCGAGGTCGCGGGCACCTGGAAGGACCTGACCGACTCGGTGAACTCGATGGCCGGCAACCTCACGGCGCAGGTGCGCAACATCGCAGAAGTCTCGACCGCGATTGCGAACGGCGATTTGTCCCGCAAGATCACCGTGGACGTGCGCGGCGAGATCCTGCAGCTGAAAGAAACGCTCAATACGATGGTCGACCAGCTCAACCGCTTCGCTTCGGAAGTCACCCGCGTGGCGCGTGAGGTGGGCACCGAAGGCAAGCTGGGCGGCCAGGCCAACGTGCCCGGGGTGGCCGGAACGTGGAAGGATTTGACCGAGAACGTCAATTCCATGGCGTCGAATCTCACCGGTCAGGTTCGCAACATCGCCGAAGTGACGACGGCCGTCGCGCGCGGCGATTTATCGCGCAAGATAACGGTGGCCGTGAAGGGCGAAATCCTCGAGCTCAAGAATACGATCAATACCATGGTGGATCAGCTCAACGGCTTTGCGGGAGAAGTGACCCGCGTGGCGCGCGAGGTCGGCACCGAAGGCAAGCTCGGCGGCCAGGCGCAGGTGCCGGGGGTCGCGGGCACGTGGAAGGATCTCACCGACAACGTCAACTCGATGGCGTCCAATTTGACGGGCCAGGTGCGCAATATCGCCGAGGTCGCCACCGCCATCGCAACCGGCGACCTGTCGCGCAAGATCACGGTCGACGTGCGCGGTGAAATTCTGCTCTTGAAGGAAACGCTCAATACGATGGTGGACCAGCTGCGTTCGTTCGCCGGCGAGGTCACGCGCGTGGCGCGTGAAGTCGGCACCGACGGGCGTTTGGGCGGTCAGGCCGTGGTTCCCGGCGTCGCCGGCACCTGGAAGGACCTGACCGACAACGTCAACCTGCTGGCGGCGAATCTCACCACTCAAGTGCGCAACATCGCGGAAGTCACCACGGCGGTTGCGCGCGGCGACCTTTCGCGCAAGATCACGGTCGATGTAAAGGGCGAAATTCTCGAGCTCAAGAACACGATCAATACCATGGTCGACCAGCTGAACGGATTTGCCGGCGAGGTGACCCGCGTCGCGCGCGAGGTCGGCACCGAAGGGCGGCTCGGCGGGCAGGCGCAGGTGCCGGGCGTCGCGGGAACCTGGAAGGACCTTACCGATACCGTCAATGTCATGGCCGCCAACCTGACCGAACAGGTGCGCGGCATCGTCAAAGTCGTGACTGCGGTCGCGAACGGCGATCTGAAACAGAATCTCACGGTCGCCTCCAAGGGCGAGGTCGCCGCACTGGCCGAGACCATCAACAACATGACGGAAACGCTCGCCACGTTCGCCGATCAGGTGACGACGGTGGCGCGCGAAGTGGGTGTCGAAGGCCGGCTCGGCGGACAGGCGAATGTGCCGGGCGCCGCCGGTACGTGGAAGGACCTGACGGGCAACGTGAACTTGCTGGCGGCGAATCTGACCACTCAGGTGCGCGCAATTGCCGAGGTCGCCACCGCGGTCACCAAGGGAGACTTGACCCGCTCGGTGCAGGTGCAGGCGCGCGGCGAGGTCGCGGAACTCAAAGACAACATCAATACGATGATCGGAAATCTGCGCCTGACGACGGATCGCAATACGGAACAGGACTGGCTCAAGACCAATCTTGCGCGGTTCACCAACATGCTGCAGGGGCAGCGCGACCTCGCAACCGTGGGCCGCATGATGCTCTCGGAACTCGCGCCGCTGGTCGAGGCGCAGCACGGGGTCATTTACCAGGTCGAGGCAGAAGGTGCCGCACAGGGACTCAAGCTGCTGGCGGCCTATGCAGGCGATGCCATCGACGGCTATGCCGAGAAGCTGCAGCTGGGGGAGGGGCTCATAGGGCAATGCGCGCGCGACGCGCGCCGCTTGTTCATCACCGATATTCCGGGCAACGTGGTGCCGATCCGCTCCGGTTTGTTCAAGGCCAGCCCGCGCCACGTCATCGTGCTGCCGGTATTGTTCGAGGGTCAGGTGAAGGCGGTCATCGAGCTCGCTTCGCTCGGGGTATTCACCGCTTTGCAGGTGTCGTTTCTCGAGCAGCTGACGATGTCCATCGGCATCGTGCTCAATTCCATCGAGGCGACCATGCAAACCGAAGGTTTGCTCAAGCAGTCGCAACAGCTTGCCACCGAGCTGCAGACCCAGCAGCGCGAGCTGCAACAGACCAACGAGCAGCTGGAACAGAAGGCGCAGCAGCTCGCGGATCGCAACGTCGAGGTCGAGGCCAAAAACCAGGAAATCGAGCAGGCGCGCCGGGCGGTCGAAGAGAAGGCTAAGGAGCTCGCCCTCACCTCGAAGTACAAGTCGGAGTTCCTCGCCAACATGTCCCACGAGCTGCGCACGCCGCTCAACAGCATACTCATCCTGGGGCAGCAGCTGACGGAAAATCCGGACGGCAATTTGAGCGGCAAGCAGGTGGAGTTCGCGCGCACCATCCACGGCGCCGGCACCGACCTCTTGAACCTCATCAGCGATATTCTGGACCTGTCGAAGATCGAGTCCGGCACCGTGTCGGTGGACGCCGAAGAGGTGTATTTCAGCAACTTGCTGGAGATGATCGCGCGGCCGTTCCGTCACGAGGCGGAGAACCGGCGCCTGCAATTCCAAGTGGTGATTTCACCGGATCTGGATCGCAGCATCATCACCGATTCGAAGCGCCTGCAGCAGGTCTTGAAGAATTTGCTGTCGAACGCGTTCAAGTTCACGGCCGAGGGCGGCGTGAAGCTCTCGGTGGCGCCCGCGGCGAGCGGCTGGAACGCCGACCACCCCACGCTGCGGAATGCGCCCACGGTGGTGGCCTTCGAGGTGACGGATACCGGAATCGGCGTCCCGCCGGAAAAGCAGCGCATCATCTTCGAAGCATTTCAGCAGGCGGACGCGGGCACCAGCCGCAAGTACGGCGGCACGGGGCTCGGGCTCGCGATCAGCCGCGAGCTCGCGAATCTTCTGGGCGGAGAAATTCAGCTGCGCAGCACGCCGGGCGAGGGCAGCGTGTTTACGTTGTACCTGCCGCTCACCTATTTGGGCGGTGCCAAGTCGGCAGCCGCCGGCGCCGACGAAGCGCA
>Ga0209736_1000783_pt1 | contig 10225 bp, 5 predicted proteins | sample BlaSpr_A8_Ref_M3_FD_187992 | JGI IMG/M metagenome (GOLD analysis project Ga0209736, IMG submission 187992) | Forest soil microbial communities from Thunder Bay, Ontario, Canada - Black Spruce, Ontario site 2_A8_Ref_M3 (SPAdes) (version 2) | ecosystem: Environmental > Terrestrial > Soil > Boreal... | reverse complement strand
CGACCGATCCGGCGTGGAAGGACGACCCAGGGATCAAGACCTGGCTAGCCTTCATGGACAGGTATTTCCCCGACGGCGACAAAACCAACAACAACAACGTCTATGGTTATGCGACGGCGCAGACCATGGTTCAGGTTCTCAAACAGTGCGGTGACGATCTCACGCGGGAGAATGTGATGAAGCAGGCCGCGAGCCTGAAGGATTTTTCCAGCGAGGTGCTGTTGCCTGGCATCAAGATCAACACCAGCGCCAACGACTTTTTCCCGATCGAGCAGATGCAGTTGATGAGATTCGATGGCGAAAGCTGGGGGTTGTTCGGCGACGTCATCGACGGCGAGGTCGGCCACTGACTTGCCCCGGACTGGCCGGCGGTTTCAGCCCGCGCTCAGCCGCACGCCGGCGCGCAAAAATTTCTGCGGGTCGACCGCTTCGCCGTCGATCCGGGTTTCATAGTGCAGATGCGGCCCGGTCGATCTGCCGGTTGAGCCGACGGCGCCAATCACCTGGCCGATCTTGATGGGGTCGCCGACCTTGACGCTGATCTCGGACAGATGGCCATAGCGCGTCGACAGGCCATTGCCGTGGTCGATTTCCACCATCCGGCCATAACCTCCGGACCAGCCCGACGACGCTACTTTGCCGTTTGCGGTCGCCCGCACCGGGTCGCCGCTTGCCGCGCGGAAATCGAGACCGGTGTGCATCGCGGGCCGGCCGAGGAACGGATCGTTGCGGACCCCGAAGCCGGAGGTGAATTCGACTTCGCCGATCACCGGCTTGCGATACGGCACCAATGCAAGGGTTCGATTGAGACGCTCCATCTGGGCGCGGGTGATATTGATCCGGTACAATTGGCGCTCAAAAGTGCCGGCGGCCGGAGCAAGTTTGACCGGGACGTACGGACCGCCGATCCCTGATCGCGGCGTTGCGGCTTCTAATTGCGCCATATCGAGGCCGAGATCGGTGAATACGCCGCGCATCCGGCGCGCACGCGATTCCATGCTGTCTTCGACCGAATTCAGCGCGGCCATCTGGCGGCTCTCGACTTGGTCCAGCGAGGTCTGGAGGCGGACGAGGACGTTGTCGACGCCATGGATCCTGGCGAATTGATTCAGCTGGCTATCGGTTACGACCGGGGCGCGCGATTCCAGCCGCGCTTCGCGGTCCGGAGGCGTCACGAAAATCACGGTATCGCTGATCGGCGACGGTTTCGGCGTACCCGAAGGAGCCGCGTCAGTGGCCGTCGCTCCTCGCGACGGCGTCCTGATCGATCCGGTGACCGAGGTGTCTGGAATGGCGCCGAGCGCCGTGGCGCGCGATTCCAGCGTGGTCTGGCGGCGCATGATTTGCTCGAGCTTCTGGTCGAACTGTTCCTGGTCGAGCAATTGGCGGCTGGTGGTGCGATCGACCTTGGCGCGCAATTCGGCAATGCGGTCTTCATAGGCGTATTGCATCTCGGCCTGGCGTGCGATCAGCCGGGTGAGAACGTCATCTCGGAAGGCGAAATAGGTCGCGGTCGCGGCCGACCACATCCCCAGCACCGTCACCGTGCCGATCACGATCCAGAACGCCACCGGGCCAAACCGGACCTGTTTGCCGGCATGGACCAGGGTATAGCCATCTTGCGCGTGCGGAGTGGGGACCGTGCCACGGCTCGTCGCCGGGCGGCGAGCGGGCGCCCTGCCATGGTTGTGCGGGTGGTGGTGAGAGTCCTCGGAATAATGACCGGAACGGTACGACATCGGCACTCCCGCGCCGGTCGGACACGAGCTCCGGACGGCCACATTTGCGGGGATGATTTGACCTTCTCGTGGTTAATTTTTAGCGAATGGAACCGAACTACGCGGCGCGCGCGGCCGCGAGCACCTCGTTGGCATGGCCATCGACCCTGACATGGCGCCAGATCCTTATGATTTTGCCGTCTGCGCCGACCAGAACCGTCGTGCGAAAAGTGCCTTGAAAGGTTCTGCCATACATGGATTTTTCGCCCCAGACACCGTAAGCCTCCAGCATCTCGTGCTTTTCGTCTGAAACAAGAGGAACGGAAAGCCGGTGCTTGTCTCGAAAGGCTTCTTGCGTCCTTGGCGGGTCGGCTGAAACGCCCAGAATCGCGGTCTGGCTTTCGGCGAAGGCGCTCGCCAGCCGCGTGAAGTCGATGGCCTCCTTGGTGCAGCCCGGCGTGTCGGCGCGCGGATAGAAAAACAGCACGAGCTTTTTCCCCGCGTAATCGGACAGCGAAACAGTGTCGCCGCCGTCGCGGGGGAGGCGGAAGGCGGGCGCCCATGCACCTTCGATCAACGCCGGGTTAGCGGGGGCGGCCGCGTCGATTTTTTTGCCCACCGCTTTTTTCCGCGCAGACGGATTTGCGGGCTCGGCCTTAGGCACCGTCGCTTTCGATCGCACCGCCGCCCGCGGCGCGAAGTCCCTCCGGCTCGCCGATTTTAACGGTTTTGATGGGGCGTTCTGCGATGCTTTCGACGAAGCGTTGCGGAGTTGCTCACTGGCGGAGTGGCCCGACCGGCCCGCGGTCGGCGGGGGGATTTTTGAAGACGGCGTTTTCGCCGACCTCATCGATTGGCCGCGAGCGGGTTTGCCGGAGGAACGCTGGGGGGATTTCTTGCGCGTTTTCTTGGACATACGCCTTCCTTTCGTCGCTTTCGGCGGATCAATCATGGGGCCATTGCGAGTCTTGTCCTGGCAAGGCGGAACCGAGCCGGTTGCTGGGCAAGTCTGATGGCCTCGGAGTATGGTTACAAGGAATTCGACGCACCACCCGTCTCCTCGTTGAATGTGCTCCTTGGGCCAGATGACGAGTAACAGTATTAATCGAGGATTGGCAGCGATGCCGGCACAGGAGCGCTCGTTAGGACTCGATGAGCCATGCCTGAGCGGCGATCAATCTCACCATCAGCGCCAGCACCGAGAGGCAATGGCAAGGAATACGTCGCCCAAGGGGTCTAGTCCGCGTGCTGACGTCCAGCCCTCGCAGTTGGATGATGCCGGTTGGGATCAAGACCATGACGAGGCGGCGGGCCATCGCGCGCGCCGGCTGTTGTCGGGCTCGAACTTCGCCTTTCATCGGCTCGTCGATCATCTGGGCGCGCTGCGCCGATGGCTTGCCGGCGAACGCTGGGTCAAGCGCCTGGCCGTCGTGATCGCGGTTTTGATGGTGATCTTCGTAGGCTGCTTCGGCGGGCTGTGGTGGCGGCTCGGCGCCGGTCCGATCAATCTCGAGATGGCCACGCCATGGCTGGCGGCTGCGATCGAGGAAAATATCGGTCACGGCAATACCGTCGAGGTGGGCGGCACCCAGATCGAGCGTGCCGGCAGGATCCGCATCGCCGTGCGTATCCGCGATATCATCGTCAGGGATCGCGACCATGTCATCGTCGCGACCGCGCCTAAAGCCGAGGTGAAACTTTCCGGCACCGCGCTGCTGATGGGGCAACTCCGTGCCGAGAGCCTCAATCTGGTTGATGCCGAACTCGCCGTGCGCATTACACCGGATGGCTACGTCACCGTCTCTACCGGTGACACCGAACGACCGCTCGCCACCGGCGTCACCTCGAAGCGCCAAGCGGGCGGAGCGCCGCCCCTAGCTCAAGGCGCCGCCGCAATGCCTATGGCTCCAGTCGCCCCGCCGTCGCCGGGCGCCGCACAGTCCGGTGCGGCACCAACGGCTCCTCCTGGCCGCGATACGGCCAGCGGACTGCTTGCCGGGCTCGATTGGCTCGACAGCTTGAGCCTGACCGGCCTGGACGGACAAAACCTCAATGAGATCGGTTTGAAGAACGGAAACCTGATCGTCGACGATCAGCAGCGCGGCAACAAATGGAATTTCGAGAACATCACCCTCAGTCTCCGCCGGCCGAGCGGCGGCGGGGTGGCGCTGAGCCTTGGCGAAGAGGGCAGCCATGCCTGGTCGCTTCGCGTCGCGGTCGGACCTCCAGCCAACGGCGTGCGATCGGTCGACATTCGCGCCGACAAGGTCTCGACGGCGAATATCCTGCTGGCGCTGCGGCTGAAGGACCTGACCTACAGTGCGGATTTGGCGCTGAGCGGCGAGCTGAAGGGCGAACTGGGCCGCGATGGGCTGCCGACCTACTTCCGCGGCAAGATCAGCGCCAGTGCCGGAAACATCATCGACAGCGATACGCCGGATTATCCAATGGGAATCGATTCGGCGGAAATGAACGTCGAATGGGATTCCGGACGGCGCGTGCTGGTCGCGCCATTCAAGATCGTTTCCGGTGCCAATCGGATCACGCTGCTCGCTCACCTTGAGCCGCCCAACGACAGCATTCCCGATTGGCAGCTCGGCTTGAGTGGCGGCACCGTCGTGCTGGCCGCCATCGACCCCGAACAGCCACCGCTGATTTTCAATCGCATCGCCATCGGCGTGCGCTTCGACACCGACAAGCGCCGCGTGCTGCTCACCCAGGCCGATATCAGCAATGGCGAGATCGGCATCGCCGGCACCGGCAGCGTCGACTATTCGGCGGAGCCGCGCCTGACGCTCGGTTTCGCCGGCACGCCGATGTCGGCGTCCGCGCTGAAGCGAATGTGGCCGACCCTGATCGTTCCGGAGGTTCGCGAATGGGTCATCGAGCGGGTCGAACGCGGCTCGCTTCAGCGCATCGAGGTCGGCGTCAACTCGCCGATTCGAAACCTCTCGCGCCGCGGCCCGCCGATCCCCGATGACGGTCTCGCCGTCAACATCCTCGCCAGCGGCGTGACATTGCACCCGGTCGACGAATTGCCGCTGGTGCGCGACGCGGATTTGAAAGCGCGCGTTACCGGCCGCACCGCGACCGTGACCATCGGGCAGGCGGCGTCCGATACGCCGGCGGGGCGCAAACTCAACATTTCGGATTTTGTATTCGAGGTGCCGGACATGGCGCCGAAGCCCGCACCGGCCAGAGTAAAATTCCGGATCGATGGCCCGGTGCCGGCGGCGGCTGAGATTCTGGCCTTGGATCGTCTCAGCGAATTTTCCGGCACCCTGGTCGATCCCAATTCGAGCAAGGGAACGGTTTCGGCGATGGTTACGCTCGGCCTGCCGATCAAGCGCGAACTGACCAAGGCCGACACCACCTATGCCATCACGGCCGACCTCGGCGGATTTGCCGCCGATCGCCTGGTGATGAACCAGAAGCTCGAAGCCAACGCGCTGAAAGTCATCGCCAACAACGGGGGATATCAGGTCAAGGGCGACGTCAAGATCAATGGGCAAGCGGCCTCGATGGATTATCGCAAACCGATCGAAGGCGATGCGGACATCAAATTGCAGGCGACGCTCGATGACGCGAGCCGCGCACGCCTGGGAATAGATCTCGGACCCGCGGTCAGCGGGGCTGTTCCGATCAAGCTGATCGGCAAGATCGGAGGCCCGGATCGCGACAGTCGCATGGGCATCGACGCCGATCTGACCTCGCTGAAGCTCGACAACATCCTGCCGGGCTGGGTCAAATTGCCGGGCAAGTCGAGCCACGCCGTTTTCAACGTGGTGCAGAAGCAGCAATCGACCCGCCTCGAAGACATCGTGATCGATGGCGGCGGCGTGTTGATCAAGGGATCGCTTGAGGTGGATCAGAACGGCGAGCTGATGAACGCGAACTTCCCGACCTATTCCCCATCGGAAGGCGACAGGACCACGCTGAAAGCCGAGCGTGGCCCCGACGGGGTTGTGAAAGTGACCATGCGCGGCGACGTGTTCGACGGCCGCGGCTTCCTCAAATCCGCCATTTCGGGCAAGGAGGCCGACGCCAAAAGCAAGACCAGGAACATCGATTTCGACGTGGACCTCAAGCTCGGTGCGGTGGCCGGATTCTATGGCGAGGCATTGCGCAGCGTCGATTGCAAGGTGTCGCGGCGCAATGGCACGATCAGGAGCTTCGCGATCAGCGGCAAGCTTGGACGGGACACACCGCTGACCGGGGATTTGCGCGGTCATGCGCAGGGCCGCGAGGTGATCTATCTCGAGACCAATGACGCCGGCGCATTTTTCCGCTTCACCGACACTTATGCCAAGATGGTCGGAGGCCAGCTGGCGTTCGCCATGGATCCCCCGACGGTCGAACCCAGCGCCAAAGAGGGGCTGATCAACGTCCGTGATTTCTCCGTCAAGGGCGAGGGTTCGCTCGATCGCGTGGCTGCGGGCGGGCAGGGCGGAGTCCCGAACGGCATCGCCTTCTCGCGACTGCGCGCGGAATTTACCCGCCAGAACGGGCAGCTCACAATCCGGGAGGGCGTCGTGAAAGGCCCGCTGATCGGCGCCACCATCGAGGGCAGCATCGATTACCCCGGCAATCAGGTACGCATGAGCGGCACCTTCGTTCCGATGTACGGGCTCAACAACATGTTCGGCCAGATACCGATCGTCGGCTTGTTCCTGGGCGGCGGCAGCAACGAGGGCCTGATCGGGGTGACCTATGAGGTCGTCGGCACGCCCGGCCAGCCCGTGCTTCGCGTCAATCCGATTTCAGCCATGGCGCCGGGGGTGTTGCGGAAAATCTTCGAGTTCGGCACCGGCAAGCAAAACAATCCGGTCGAATTCCCGCCCAACAACTGAGCGGCGATTGTCAACGCCGCAGCGCGGGCACGACCAGGAACGGGATCATTCCCAAAACCACGCTGACCAGGGAAAACGCGATCAGCGGATTGTAGCTGTGGGTCCAGTCGTGGATCAGTCCTCCGCTCCAGGAGCCGAACGCCGATCCCAGCCCGCTGCTGATCGCAATCGCGCCGTAGATCGTTCCGAGTCGCTCGCCGCGAAAGATTTTCATCGCGGTTGCCGTAAGCAGCGGGCCGCGTGAGCCGATCATGCTGCCAAAACAGACGACGAATCCGGTCAGCAGCCAGATGTTCGGATTCCATTGCAGCGCCCAGAGCATCAGAATTCCGGCGATCGAAATCGCGTAGCTGAACAGCACCGACGGCCGCCGGCCGATGATGGCGTCGAGCCAGCTGATGCCCAGCATGCCGAACAGAAGCACCACACCGCTGAATCCCCAGGCGGTCGCGGCCTGCAACGGCGCGAATCCGGCGTCGATCAGATAGGCCACGACTTGCGCTGATATCGCGTACATTCCGATTGCGGTGAAGAAGAACGTTGCGGACAATGCCCAGAATGCGTGGTGGCGCATCGCGCTCACTAACGTCCAGCCTTCATCGGCGGCGGCGGTGGCGCTCCCGGCGAGATGCGGCGAGCCGGTGGAGAACAATCGCCACGGCAATGCCAATAGCGGCAACAGCAGCAACAGCGCCGCGCCGCCGAAAATCTGGTAGGCGCCGCGCCAGCCGACATGATCGATCAGGACCTGCGAGGCCGGCAGCAGGATCAGCACGCCGGCGCCGGGCGCGGAATATACGATCGCCATCGCGGTCGGCAACCGCGGGCCGAACCAGCGGCCGAGCAGGATGGAATTCGGAACGTTGCCGATGAACGCGATGCCGAGACCGACACAAAGGCCGAGGCTGAGCTGGAATTGCCAGAGATGCCGGGCATGGGCGGCGACCAGGAACGCTCCGCCCAGCAAGATCAGCCCGAGCGAATAGACCATTCGGGGGCCCGATCGGTCGAACAGCCGGCCGACCAGCGGGGATCCTAATCCGCCCGCGAGCGCGGCCAGCGAGTAGACCGACACGACCTGTGCGCGGTCCCAGCCGAAGCTCTCCGAGATCGGCTTGAGAAACACGGTAAAGCTCTCGCCGAGCCCGCGGCCGAGCGCAGACAATGCAAAGCACAGCGCAAGCACGTTGAGCGCCACGCGCGCCGGCTTCAGCGGCTTTGTCGAGATATCTTCTCTCGGCGCATTTTGATCCATCCGCGGCAGGGAGCGCGTTTCTGCTTCCCGGAGCAAGGGTCAAAAGCGAATGCGCCTATGCAGGCTTGAGCAGGACGTGGCGTTTCTTGCCGAGCGACAGTTTGGTCACTCCTTCGGGCGTCAAGTCCTTGAGCGTGAGCACCATCTTCTCGTCGGTGACAACGGTATCGTTGATGCGCAGCCCGCCGCCCTTGATCTGGCGCCGCGCCTCTCCATTCGATGCGACAAGGCCGGCCCTGACGAACAGCGCCAGCACGCCGAGGCCGGCTTCGAGTTCGGCGCGCGGAATTTCCACGCTCGGCAAGTTTTCGGAGATCGCGCCTTCCTCAAAAGTTTGCCGGGCGGTTTCCGCAGCTTCTCGGGCCGCATCGGCGCCGTGCAGCAGCGCGGTCGCGGAATCGGCGAGCGCCTTCTTGGCTTCATTGATTTCAGCCCCCCGCAACGCCGCCAGCCGTTCGATTTGGTCGAGCGGCAACGTCGTGAACAGTTTCAGGAAGCGCGCGACGTCGGCATCGTCGGTGTTGCGCCAGAACTGCCAGTACTCGTACGGGCTTTTCATGTCGGCATTGAGCCAGACCGCGCCGCTCGCGGTCTTGCCCATCTTCTCGCCGGATGACGTCGTGATCAGCGGCGTCGTCAGCGCGTGCAGTTGCGGCGTGCCCATGCGGCGGCCAAGGTCGATGCCGTTGACGATGTTGCCCCACTGGTCGGAACCGCCCATCTGCAGCCGGCAATCGTAGCGCTGGTTGAGCACGACATAATCGTAAGCTTGCAGGATCATGTAGTTGAATTCGATGAAACTCATCTCCTGATCGCGCTCGAGCCTGAGCTTGACCGAATCCATCGCCAGCATGCGGTTGACCGAGAAATGCCGGCCGATATCGCGCAGCATCTCGATCCAGTTGAGCTTGGTCAGCCATTCGGCGTTGTCGGGCATGACCGCGTCGTGCTTGCCGCCGCCGAATTTCAGGAAGCGCGAGAACACCTGCTTGATGCCATCCTTGTTGCGCTCGATTTCCTCGATCGACAGGATTTTTCGCGTTTCGTCTTTCCCGGAGGGGTCGCCGACGCGGGTGGTGCCGCCGCCCATCAGCGCGATCGGCTTGTTGCCGGTCTGCTGCAGCCAGTAGAGGCACATGATCTGCACCATCGAGCCGACATGAAGCGACGGCGCCGTGCAGTCGAAACCGATATAGCCGACGAGCTCGCCCCGGCCCGCCAGCGCATCCAGCGAATTCGGGTCCGAAATCTGGTGAATGAAGCCGCGGCCCTGCAGCACATTGAGAAAATCAGATTTAAAAGCCGTCATTACGCGCTCTGATCATTCTTATTTCACGTTATTCATAGGGAGGTGGGGAACCATAGCGGAATAAGCTGCCGCAGGCCTGCGCGCTGTGGCATTATAAGATGTGCTTGTTTGACACAAGCCGGGCGTCACGGGCAGGGGCGTTTCGCGAAAGCACCATGACGATGATATTGACGGCAATCGGTCTGATGAGCGGCACCTCGCTCGACGGGGTCGATGTCGCCTTGATCGAAACCGATGGCAAGCGGGTGGAGGCATTTGGCCCCACCGGATACCGGCCTTACAGCGAAAGCGAGCGTGGGCTGTTACGCCAGGCCCTGGCGGAGGCTGTGAACCTGTCGCAGCGCGATGCGCGGCCGGGCATCCTGCGCGAGGCCGAGCACGCCGTCACGATTGCGCATGCGGAGGCGGTGGCCGCCTTTACCGCGCAGAACCACCTCTCGCGCGAGGACGTCGATATTGTCGGCTTCCACGGCCAGACCGTGCTGCATCGGCCCGCGCAAAAAATGACGGTGCAGATCGGCGATGCTGCGGCACTCGCCAAAGCCATCCATATCCCGGTGATGCATGATTTCCGCGCCGCCGACGTCGCCGCCGGCGGGCAGGGTGCACCCTTCGTGCCGGTCTATCACCGCGCCCTCGCCCAGGCGTTGGAGCGCGAAGGGCCGATGGCCGTGGTCAATATCGGTGGCGTCTCCAACATCACCTACATCGATGGCCCCGATACCCTGATCGCCTGCGATACCGGGCCCGGCAACGCGCTGCTCGACGATTACATGTTCCGCACGACGGGCCAGCTGCTCGATTGCGAAGGCCGCCTGGCCGCCCAGGGCGTCCCCGACGAGGCATGGATTGCCCGGGCGCTGCAGCATTCATTCTTTGCCCTGCTGCCTCCCAAATCGCTGGATCGCAATGATTTTACTTCGCTGGCGCTGCGCGAGATGCTTCCCGCCGACGGCGCGGCAACGCTGACGGCATTCACGGCCGCGGCGATCGCCCGAATCGTTCCGCTGCTGCCGAAGCCGCCGTTGAGCTGGATCGTTGTCGGCGGCGGCGCGCGCAATCACACCATGGTGCGAATGCTGCGCGAGCGACT
>Ga0209736_1000782_pt1 | contig 10244 bp, 9 predicted proteins | sample BlaSpr_A8_Ref_M3_FD_187992 | JGI IMG/M metagenome (GOLD analysis project Ga0209736, IMG submission 187992) | Forest soil microbial communities from Thunder Bay, Ontario, Canada - Black Spruce, Ontario site 2_A8_Ref_M3 (SPAdes) (version 2) | ecosystem: Environmental > Terrestrial > Soil > Boreal... | reverse complement strand
GATATGCGCGCGCTATCAATAGCTCTCGCGGCCGTTTTGCTTTCAGGGCCCGTCCTCGCGGACCCCTTTCCAACCTGCGTGCCGGAGACAGTCGGGCTGTCGTCGGAGCGGCTTCAACACCTCTCCGCCACCCTGCAAAGCGAGGTGGATCGCCACCGCATCCCCGGTGCCGTGATTGCCGTCGCACGCAAAGGCCAACTCGCATATTACAAAGCCTTGGGCTTCCGCGACCCTGAAGCGAGGATACCCATGCCGCGAGACGCGATCTTCTCGATCGCGTCAATGACCAAGCCGATGGTTTCGGTTGCCATCATGATACTCCATGACGAGGGCAAGCTCTTTCTTTCCGATCCCGTAAGCAAATACTTGCCGGCGCTAACCAACATGCAGGTCGCCACGATCAAAGCCGACAGCGCGGGCGGGAAGAGGATGGAAACCGTGCCTGCTAAGCGGCAGCCGAACATTCAGGACCTGCTACGGCACACTTCCGGCTTTACCTATGGCAGCAGCGGGACCACGGAGGCACACAAGTCGTGGCCGGTCTCGTCGTCGTTCTCGTCCCTTACCTATACCGGGCCTGAGTTCATCGAACTGCTCAGCAGGGCGCCGCTGCTCGATCAACCCGGTACTGTCTGGGACTACGGAGTCTCGGTCGATGTGCTCGGCCTCGTCATCGAAGCGATCACTGGGAAGTCACTTGGTAAATTCATGCAGGAACGCCTTTGGCAGCCGCTGGGCATGGTCGATACGAGCTTCAACATCCCCAGCGCAAAAAGGCCGCGTTATGCGGTGGCCTTCCGTAACGATCCCTTCACTGAAAATCCGCAAAGCGCGTTGCACCTTGCCAGCGAGCCGATGAAATTTGAGTGTGGTGGAGGCTGCGCCGTCTCGACGGCGATGGATTACCTGCGCTTTGCCCAGATGCTGCTAAACAAGGGCACGCTCCAGGTCGACGCATTCTGTCGCGCAAAACCGTGGAGCTCATGACAAGTGATCAGCTAGGTTCGGACATGCGGGGACGCACGACATCCGCGACGCTTGCGGAGGGTTACAGTTTCGGTCTTGGCATCAGCGTGCGCAGCCACGCCGGCCGCGCCTTACTGGCTGGCAGCACCGGGGATTTCGGCTGGGGAGGCGCATTTGGCACTTACTTTTGGGTCGATCCGCAGCAGGACCTTGTCGTGGTCTTCATGGCGGCCACGCCCGGCTATATCGGTCAAGTGCTTCGAGTATTGGTGAAGAACCTGGTCGTGGCATCGATCATCGACTAGACGTCAGGACAGGGTGATGTTCGCAAATGGCCCCATCGCATTGCCTCTCCTTCCGTCACTGCTGGCGGTGTGGTTGTTTTTCTGATCGGTAGCCTGCTCGCTCAGCGCGTGCCGGTGCTCGAGCGGTACAGCATCCCCGGTCCCATCGTGGGCGGTCTGATTTTCGCGGCCGTGGCGCTCTTCGCCGAACGAACAACCGGCCTTGCGGCCACGTTCGACACGTCGGCGAGAACACCATTTCTGCTACTGTGTTTCGCCTCGATCGGGTTAACGGCGGATCTCGCCCTGCTTCGTCAGGGCGGCGTTCGTCTTTTGCGCTTTGTGCTTTCACTGTTTCCATTCCTCGTAGCCCAGAACGCTCTCGGCCTGGTCTTTGCAAGCCTTCTGGGGCTGCACCCGGTGCTCGGATTGGTCGCTGGCTCCATCACACTTGTAGGCGGTCACGGCACAGGTGCAGCCTATGCCGAGCGCTTCGCAGAAGAGCACGATATTCTCGGATTGATGGGTCTGACCATGACCTCGGCGACGATTGGCCTGATCCTGGGGGGAATCATCGGCGGTCCCGTGGCCGAACGGCTGATCCGAATGATCGGTTCTCCGGATGCCAAGGCGTCGATCGAGGACGGTGGTGTCGTCGGCAGCCCTGTAAGCGTACCTGTGACCACCCTGACGTTCATTGCATCCTTGGCCGCTGCCTTGACATCGGTCCTCATCGGACAGGCGATCGCGCAGGTGCTGGAAGGAGCGGCATTTACCGTGCCCCCATTCCTGTCGTGCCTTGTCGCGGGTTTGATTCTTCGCAACGGCGGCGCTGTCATTGGCTTGCATCTCCACGATGCGGCGTCCGAGCTGATCGGATCGGTCTGCCTCTCCCTGTTCTTGACATGGACGATGATGACGCTGAATCTCGGCGAGACTTTTCGTCTGGCTGGTCCGCTACTGATCATACTTGCGGCACAGGCCGCACTCGTTGCCGCGTGGGCGACCTGGGTGACGTTTCCCGCGATGCGGCGCGACTACGAAGGTGCGATCATTGCGGGCGCGTTCTGCGGCTTTGCGATGGGGGCTACTGCTACGGCCATTGCCAACATGCAGTCGCTGACGCGCCGCCACGGGCCGGCACCGCAAGCGTTCATTGTTGTGCCAATCGTCGGCGCTTTCTTCATCGACCTGATGAACCTGGCCGTCTTGACATTCTTCCTGTTCTTGCCGGGTCTGTCGGGCAGCCGATAATGCCCGGCGTCGGTATGATCAACTGCCATCACCAGGAACGCACCAGCGGCTTGGGTGCTCGACCACAGTGGTTTGTTTAGAGAGCTCAGGGCTCCCCGCGGGGCGGAACTCAACGAGCCTGAGCGACTTGGATCGTCCCGCTAGAAACTTTGTAGAGAATTCGTCTGCCGCCCATTGTATTGGATGGATGTCTAGTTTTCGGCTATTATTTGGTGACCAGGCTCGTTATCACTCAAGGATTGCGTCGGGATGCGAGCATCGTTTGGATCGCGGCTGAAGGCAGTCCGAGGTTCGCTGTTGCAGCGAGTTGGTCCCTATCTTGATCTGGCCTTGAAGAAGCCAAAACTCAGCGCGATCATCGCTGGCTTCTTCGTCTGCCTCAGCATCCCCATTCTAGTTTTTATCCTCCTCTACAACTACCACCGAAACTCGGAAACAATCATTGCGACGCTGCATGAGGACGTGGCGAAGACGAGCCGGGCCAGCATCGAGAACGTTGAGGCCATGATCGGGGGAGTAGCAGCGACGTTGCGCCTGCTCGCCGAAGTGACGGCAGCCAACCCCAACTTCTTCCGAACCGACAGGAGCAACGACGTCCTTTTTCGAGCGTTAACAACTGCCGACGAGATTGACGCCGCGGTTGTAAGCTTCGAGGACGGGTACCATCGGGCCGTGACGCGAATCGACGATGATCGCAGGCGCTCCGACCAGAGAATCCCGCGAAACGCGATTTGGCATTCGAATTTCATCGACGACTTTTCGCTGGGTGAAAACCGCAGTCGTCATCGGACGTTTTTCGACACGTGGGGGCACGTCGTCGGCGAATACGCCGTTCCAACCACAACCGACTACCGAACCACATCGGGATATCCGGAGGCGAAGGAAACGAGGACTCTGGCGGTTACGGAGCCGCAGATTAACGTCGATACTGGTTATCCAATCATCAATCTCAGAGTCCCGATCCTCCATGATGGCACCTTTATCGGCAGCGCGGGCGCCACCATCACGCTCAATGTCTTGTCACAGTTTCTGGCGACGCACCGCGCCAGCCTGCACAGCACGACAATTATTGCCAATCCAACGGATGGCAAGGTAATCGCCACGTCCGACCGGCAAAAGAGCGTTCGGATGGTCGACGGACGGCTCGAGGTCGCACGGCTGGACAACATCGATGACGAGGATGCACGCGAGGCTTATCGGTTCCAAAGGCAAACGAATGAGGACAATTTCCTGCTTCGCTCGCCCCGTGATGGACAGGAGTTGAGCGCATCCTTTGCCCGCTTTCCCATAAGCTTCGGGCACCGCTGGGAGGCCATCGTCCTCACGCCAGCCAATGACTTTATCGGAGAGCTCAAAAAGACAAACCAGCAGATCGTCATCATTATCGTCGCTCTGTCGGTCGCAGAGCTCTTGCTGATCTACCTTCTGTCCCGGCGCCTTTCCCGTCCGATCGAAAGTATCTCGCAAGACCTTAAATCTGTCGAAACCCTATCTTTCGACCAGCCGATGACCCGCCCGTCCAGCGTGCGGGAAATCGCGCAGCTTCAGTCTGCGGCCTCGCTTCTCCGTAACTCGCTGCAATCCTTTTGCTCGTTCGTGCCGATCGATGTGGTTCGGGGCCTGATCAAATCCGGAATTCCGCTCGCTCTTGGAGTGGAAAGGCGATTTCTGACGGTCTTGTTTGCCGATCTGGAAAATTTTTCGACCCATGCGGAACAATCGACCCCGGATGCTTTGCTCGACCAGATGTCCGTCTATTTCGAGCGGGTCTCGCGGGCGATTTCAGACGAGGAGGGAACCGTCGACAAGTTCATTGGCGACGGCATCATGGCGTTCTGGGGCGCCCCGATCGCCCTGCCGGATCATGTGCTGCGCGGGTGTGCGGGGGCCGTGCGTGCTGCACGGCGAATGGAGCGGATCAACGAGGCATGGCGCGCGGAAGGCAAATCGACCTTTCGAATCCGGATCGGGCTTAACAGCGCCGAGGTGCTGGTTGGCAACATCGGATCCTCAGAGCGATTCAGCTATACGGCCATAGGAGACGGTGTGAACGTTGCGGCGCGACTTGAGGGAACAAACAAGACATTCGGCACCACGATTTGCATCAGCGACAGCGTGTTCAATGCGGCCGCATCCGAGATCGTCGCAAGGCCACTGCGCCACGTTCAGGTCAAGGGTCGCAAGCAGGATTTCATGATCTACGAGTTGCTCGGGCTCGCGAACAGCAGCGATCCGGAGCTCGAGGTCCGTCCCGATGACCGACGATTGAGTGAGATGACGTGGCTGGCGTCAACGTGCTTCGAGGCTGGAGACCTTGAAGGCGCTGCCTGCCGCTACCGAGAGATCCTTGGGCAGTTCCCAAGCGATGGTGTTGCAAAATCAATGCTTGCAGCTTGCTTTCCTGGCAACGCCCAGGCAGTCACGGTAACGATGATCGCGGCGCCGTGAGAGTTTTCAGGCCGCTCATTTCATTCGCGGTCCAGGCGCCACGCAACCGGGCGGCGCGCCTCGGCTGACTCTCACAGGTGTTCGAACCGGCAACCCCGCGCTTCAAGGACGGGCTTCATTTCACGAAAAGCGGCGGCGTTGCTTGTCAGCGGAATCGCAGGATGGAGGTGATGGATGCCGTGATGCTCCATTCGCCGTCGCTCGAGATATTCGACGACAGGCAGGCCAACGAGGCGAATAGACTCCCCTTCCTTACTGTCCTCAATCCATGACCCAACAATCTCTGGCTGGAATTCGCGCCAAAAGCTGCCTTTGAGAATCTCCGCGCGGCGCGACTGCGCACTTAGCCGCAGTCGTCCTTTTCGCAGTCCGTGCCGGGCTTCGGAAAATAGCTCTTGAGGAGGTCCTCAGAACGACGCTTCGTGGCCTGCCCCAGCCCGGGCCTCGACGATCTGCAGGAGAGAACTGTTGCCACTGGGACCCGCGCCGTGGCAGATTACGAGCTACCCTTGGGGCTACACCCGGGGGCTACACCGGCAAATCCGGTCGTGCAAGAAAGCCTTGTTCTACGGGGATTTCTCGAAGCTGCTTTAAAGTGGCGGAGAGGGAGGGACTCTAACACCTACTTCTAGAGTTCAAGTTTCGGAATTTTAGAGATCTCTCTAAAGAGAGCCTCAACCGGAAACTCTCCATAGGAGTCCGCAACCGATCTAGCCCCATGACCGGTTATGGCATCTAGAATGTCTTGGGCCAGCCCATATTTCCGGCCGGAAGTCTTGATACGGTGTCGCCAAGAGTGGCTCGGCGAAAGCCGCGTATCCGTCAAACCAAGCTGGCGAACAAATCGACCAATAACCTTCGTGCCATTTCCACCGCGCTTGCCAAACTTATCCGGCGACAGCGTGGCGAAGAGCGGTCCTGATTTTATCTTAGCCACGAATTTGAGGAAACCATTGTCAATAAGTGCTGGATGCAAAGGAATGATGCGTTCCGAGCCACTTGTTTTCAGAGAACCGGCACCGGGATCAAGCTTCATGCACCAGATATTTTCCACCTCGAGTATGTCATCCGATCTCAACTGGCAAATTTCGGAGACTCTTGCCCCAGAGTAGGCCCCGATCCAGGGTACCCACCGCCGAACAGGATCCTTTTCAGCAAGCGCGGCTCGGAGGATCAGCTTTGCCTCCGCATCCGTGAAGCTGCGCTTCTTTTCACCATGTTTATCCTTGTCCGGTCATCGCGGGCAAGCGAGCGGTTAGCACAGGGGGGCGGGTCATCCACAGAGCGCCAGGGCTGTAACTCGCGGCCCAGGTCGTGGCTATGATCAGGCTGACCGAAACCCGAGAGATCACGCCTTACGTGTATGTAAGTCCATCCTGACGAGGATCTATGACGGATCAAAAGCAGGCGACCAGTCTTCGTTCCGCCAAGCATCGTTCTGATGCGTTGGGGAATGCCGGCGCCCCCCAAGTTCAGCGGGCCGCCCGTCGTTGGGGACGAAGGAAGCTGAAGCGGGATCAGTGAGCCCTTCGGCTTTCGCCGCTCGGCCTTGGCTCTGCGCGTATTCAGGCGCTCGCCTCAGCGAAATCACCTCGCTCATGCCGAGCTACATCCGGGCAATTCAATGGTACTGGTGCTAGGTCCTGCGCCGGGACCTGACCAAAATGGAGACGGAGCGTCGTCAACATTGTCGACGCCGAACACGGAAGCTCTCAACAGTCCGCATGATTGATGAATGGTGAGCGGTCGATGGGTAAAAGCGCCAGGAATTGCAGCCGCGCCATCAGTGACGCCGCTAGAGGAAAGGTCGGCGCGGTCGCTCGCGACGCCAACCGCTACGCGATAAATTTCTTGTACAACCAGTGACGGCCGTCGTGGCGCCGCCAAACCTGTCCGCGCACAAGCCGGCCGGTAATTGTCCGTCTCGGAATGATGACCGTACGTAAATGCCAGGCCCTTGTCGTTGCGGGGCGTTGGCTCAATCCAAGGGTGAAGCTGAAGGCTGTCATAATGGCCTCTGGTTTCAATCGACCCGCTTCATGTATGGGCCGTATAGAACGTCCTGGCACCCCTCGTAGGCTTTCACGATGGCAGCCCCGGCGGTGACGACGAAAGCGATAAATAAAACCGTTTCGATGACCATGTTTTCAATCCTTCCGCCATGAGATCCATAGAGGATCGACCGGCCACAGTGGTCAATAAAATCTGGGTTTTAACCGGAAGCGATATCATTAACGGGCGATGCGACATTTTTGCAGCGCCTGTTCATCGGTTGGAACAGATTGAGCGTCGTGAAATTGGTTCCGTTCAGCAGGAGCGGGAGGTCAAAGGATGTCCGCGGCTGGACGCCGGCCGCGCGTCCTTGCCACAGACGTCATCTTGGACGTCGGCGCGTCGCTCAAGGTTATTTGAAATCGCGACTGAGGCTTTTCGGGATACCAAGAATTTCGGAAGCCACGGTATAGAAGGATAAGTGGTGATGACCCACGCCCCGAATGGCGACCGAGGGGACAGTCGGTCTGTTCGCAGCCACCTGATCGCATGTCCTTTAGCGGTGGTTTTGTTTTTCGGAAGCGCCCTTACATCGAGCCACGCTCAGGAAGATGCCAGCATTATGAAGAGCGTTACGGTCGACTGCTCCGCCTTCAAAAAGGAGGCGGACGGCAAGTGGACGACATCAAGACAGTCCGTTTTGACGGGGCCCGGCGGATCAGCCAGCGGTCCCGTTTTATCGTTTCCCGGTCTCAATCTTGAGATGTTACGCCCTTACGGCGTCAGCATGATCGATTTGCTAAACAGGAAATGCAGCCGTTGAGAAAGCAATCTGCGCCTCGTTAGCCTAAAGGGCCTGTCATGCTGTCGAATATCGAACCGCTCGCGCGCGAAATGACTGTAAATATCTGTCGCCGCGCAGGCATTGGCCGAAGCGGATATTGGGCCCTGGGTGGACCTCCATTGGACCTGTGCTGCGGCAATGCTCGAGGCAGGCGTGATGGATGAGGCGGGTGAATGGATACCAGGTAAGGATTGGCGCAGCGGCCTTGCCGCCTATCGCGAGAAAGTCGCCAGAAAGAAAGCTTCAACTTAATTTTAGAGCCGAATAGGCGCGCCTTTTACGGCGGATCAAGACTTCGGTAGACACCACTGCTCGGATGCTTCCAGGGACGTGACATTGCAAGGGGCATTGTACCAGCCTTTTGTACCAGGCGGGCAGCATCAACTCCTTGATTTTGCTTATTTGCTTTCAAAACAACCGCTTAAAAGCAGCGTGGTGCCCAGGGGCGGGTTGTCCCTCGGTCCATTTAAAAGAAGCAAAATCAATTACTTAACGCCACCTCAGATGCCCGCTTTGTACCAAGCAAATGTGCCACTGTCGACCGAGAAATAAGGGCCGATATCTGCCGGTGATTTTTCTAATCGCAGCGAATGGCTCGACTGAGGTGCCGGCAGTCGCAGTAGAGACATTTGAGTGCCCCATCGCTTTCAAATTCGGCGGCCAGTACGGAACGACATACTCGTCGACCCTTACAAAATTGATCCAGCTGGGATTTTCCTGGCTCAGTTTCTCAAACTTCCAATGAGCCTTTCCATTCTTCCAAGTGACTGCACGGAGCCGGTGACGGGGCCGGCCTTGGTCCCGTTCAGCTGAGATGCCTCGTTTTTATGAACGGCAGCTTTGCGCCAATATCGGCCATTCGACGAATTGCCATGCGCTTGTCGGCCTTGTCGAGACGGGTCGCGGACCGAACGATGTCGATCTGGCCGCGCTCACGCACTCGCCGACAACCTTCGTCCACAACCTCGGCAGCCGCCTCCGGTGCGTAAAGTGTGCTGAGGTCGGCATCCATCTGGGCTGATGGCGTTCGACCAGCCGTGGAGAACACGGAGCGGTCAGCCATGGGCACTCGACGGGCTGCGATCAGGTTGTTAAGCCCGCCTCCGCAGGGAGACTTTGAGTCGAGACATGACCGTTGCGATCGAGATGGGACACACGACGGCAGGCGCCCCGGCGACTCTGGACCTTGAGGAACTGCTGGCGACCCGCCTGCTGGTGCAGGGCAATTCGGGCTCCGGCAAATCCCATCTGCTGCGCCGGCTGCTGGAACAAAGTGCCCCCTGGGTGCAGCAGACCATCATCGACCCCGAAGGCGACTTCGTGGCGCTTACCGACCGTTTCGGCCACCTCCTGATCGATGCCGAGGACCATACCGAGCGGGGCCTGCAGGTCGCCGGCGAGCGAGCGCGCATCCATCGCGTCTCCACGGTGCTCAATCTCGAGGGGCTCGACGCCGAGAACCAGATGCGGCGCGCCGCCGCCTTCCTCGGCGGGCTTTTCGAGGTCGCCCGCGACCACTGGTACCCGATGCTGGTGGTGGTGGATGAGGCGCAGCTCTTCGCGCCGGCAGTCGCCGGCGAGGTTTCGGACGAGGCGCGCAAACTCTCGCTCGGCGCCATGACGAACCTGATGTGCCGTGGCCGCAAACGCGGGCTTGCGGGGGTCATCGCCACCCAGCGACTGGCGAAGCTCGCCAAGAACGTCGCGGCCGAGGCGTCCAATTTCCTCATGGGCCGAACCTTTCTGGATATCGACATGGCGCGCGCCGCCGACCTTCTGGGCATGGAGCGGCGACAGGCAGAGGCCTTCCGGGATCTGGAGCGCGGGCAATTCATGGCGCTGGGACCGGCCCTCTCCCGCCGTCCGCTGGGGCTGCGCATTGGTCCAACGGATACCACGCCGCGCAACGCGACCCCGCGCCTGATGCCTCTGCCGGAAGCGACACTGGACGCACGCGCCATCATCCTGGCAGCGCCGCCGCCCGTGAATAATCGGCCCCAGCGCCGGTCGTCGCCGGACCTCCTCGGCCAGCTCATGGCGGCGAAAACCGCGGCGCTGGAGATCCGTCTCGAAGCGGTGGAGCAGCCACTCAGCGCTGAGGAACTGGCGGAGCGGCGTGAGCGAGTGGACCGTATTCTGCGCGCCGTCATGGCGGAACCCGACGCGGGATTCCGTGCCATCGGCGTCCTCTATCAGGAGTTCGTGGTCCGCTGCCGAATAGAGGGCCTCGGTTCGGCCGTGCTGGACCTGGGTGACTTCCGTCGCATGCTGACGCGCGCCCGCGCCGGGCTCGGCTCCGATATGGCAGAGGATGACGGGTGGCAGGATGTCTCGGTCCGCGCCTCACTTCTGCCGGAGGATATGCAGGGCGTCTTCATGATGATCGCCCGCGCCGCGAAGGAAGGTTGGCCCTGCCCGGGCGATGCAGCGATTGCCCGCGCCTATGGCTCACATTC
>Ga0209736_1000781_pt1 | contig 10244 bp, 11 predicted proteins | sample BlaSpr_A8_Ref_M3_FD_187992 | JGI IMG/M metagenome (GOLD analysis project Ga0209736, IMG submission 187992) | Forest soil microbial communities from Thunder Bay, Ontario, Canada - Black Spruce, Ontario site 2_A8_Ref_M3 (SPAdes) (version 2) | ecosystem: Environmental > Terrestrial > Soil > Boreal... | reverse complement strand
CAATTAGGAGTAGCAAAGCGGCGGGATCGGGCAATTCTTTGCGCAATTCGGGCGAGTTTCTTTCCTTACGGGGTGCGGGAACGCGCGGCGCTGCAAACAAGTGGACACCGTCGGGCTCGATGTATCGCCGCTACAGCTTCGACTCGACGGGAAGATAAACTACTTGGAGGCGACTTGCTTGGATTCGTTGCGCGGGGAATTGGTCTGCAATACGCGCACGAGGTGGCGGCCGGTCTTGGGAATGGCTACACGGTTTTCGAGCAAGATGGCTCTGGCGGAGATCTTGCGGCCGTAGATGCGGGCGTTGGCTCTGTTGTCTGGGCGCAGGGTGGAACCTTCGAGGGAAATGCCGGCAAAGAGTCCGCGGGAACGGGAATAGCTGACGATTTCTGCTTTCATCCAGAGATCGGTATTCGCGGAAGCATCGCGGCCTTTGGGACCTGCAGCGGCGGATGCGTCGCCACCTAGCTTGATTTTGCTGCTGAGAATGGAAGCGGCGCCGTTTTCATTCATGACCAGGAGGATCAGGTCGGTGGATTCGCCGCCGATCTGCATGCCGAGGCTATCGCCTTCGAGAGCGTACATCGCGGGAGCGCCCCAAGGTCCGCTGAAGTTCTTGCCGGTGCGGCACACCATGGCTCCACGGCCGTAGTCTTTACCCATGCCGAAGGCCAGCTTCAATACTGAGGGGAACACGACGACGCATTCGGCTTTGGCGAGGACCTGCTGCGGTAAATTGTCCGGGACATTCAAAATTTCTTGCATGACCAAGCCGCATTTTTCGAGGCGCTTTTGTTCTTTCGTCGCGGCGTAAACGGCAGTCGCGAAAACCAAGAGACACACGCCAATCAGGAAATATCGCTTCATCGCACACCTCTGTTGCAGAAATGCTTTGTGCTTGGCCAGAAAGGCCGACACCTACGCGGGCAAAAATACAGAAAGGGATTCACGGTGACTGCGCTGGCCAGCACAAACTGTTCTTACTTCCGCAGGTTAATCTTAGACGCCGGCAAGAGGCGTGTCTGTTCCGTTCTATACAACTTGCTTGCGTCGAAAGGGAGCGATGCGGTGGCTACTGCTCGGGGAGTTTGTCGTCCAGTTCGCTGGCGAGCTTGTGGACGTCGGTGGTCTTGCTAAATCCTTGCACCTGAAGGGACGCAGATTGTACGTCGACGCCCGCATGCTGACATAACTTTTGCAGCATCTGGAGAACCATGGTGAGTTCCTGCTCGGCAAGCATGCCGACTTGAAGATCGAGATGCGAGCGGCGCTCGGCTTGGCGAGCCATGCGATTCTGACTGATGAGCACAAAGATAGTAAGGAAAACGCTTTCGGAGGAGACCAGAAGCGCGAGAATGCCGAACGGGAAAGGGTCGAAAGCCTTGACGTTGGGAATTAAGTTGAGATTTATGGTGGCCCAAATGACCACCAAAATCAGATGCAGCGTAAGAAATTTTATGCTGCCGATGAATCTCACGATGGCATCGCTTTGGCGCTCGGTAGGTGTCCGGCGCTCTAAAGCTTGTTCTTCCAATTTGGCAACGGCCGCAATATTGAATTGCGTGGGATTATTCGAAATGTGGTCAGACTGCGCTTGCTTCATGCACGGAACTCCGGACCGTCAGAATCGATTTTCATGCACGCGATTGACAACGAGGGTGAGCGCTTTGAACCTACTTCGGACTGACGGCGCTGATTTGTGTCGGAGCCTCCGTATCCGACGGGTAGATAATGATCTCGACGGTGCCCCAATTGGAATCAGAGTTCGGGCTCTGTCCTTTGCCGAGTCCCAAAGTCTTGAGTTGCGAATCATCGAAGGAGAAATTCGCGACGAGGTAATCTCGCACCACCATGGCGCGGGCTTGCGTCAGCACCAGGTCCTTTTGCGTATCTCCCGCCGAGCCGGTGGAAACGACCACGACGGCGACTCCGAATTCCGTGTCGGCCAAAAACTGGCCGGCCGCGCGCAATGATTTCTGGTTTTTTGGTTTGGCGGTGTCCACGTTGTCGAAGAGCTGCTTGGATTCAAAACTAAATGTTTTTAGCGGCGACGTGTGTGGGAGCTCCATAATTTCGTTTTTCGCCAGCTCGGCAGAGTTTTCGTAGCCGCGTTTCTTGAAATAGCCGCGCAACAGGACGTTCTGCTTCATCGCTTCCATGTTTTCCTGGAAGGCCGCGACACCGGCTTGAGCGTGATTGACGGTGTCACGCAACCCGACTGTTGTTTGATCGATCTGGGCATAAATCTTTTTGTCGTTGACCAGAGCGCCTAGGGTTCCCTGACCCTGATTGATCTTGCCGCTGATGGAACTAAGATTTGCCGCGGCCACCGTCACGTTGTTCAGGGCATCCTGGCTGGTGTCCAGAATGCCGTCAGCTTTTTTCATCAGGTCCGCGATGACCAGTGGTGACTCGCTGGCGATGGTGTCGTTATCCCTCACATTCAGCCCCTTGGCGGAGCCAAAGGAGATGGAGACGTACTCGTTTCCCAGGAGACCCTCGGTCTCGATGGCGGCTACAGAGTCTTGCTTGATGATGTCGTGGGTCGAGTGCTGGAGATCCATGAGCACGGTGATTTTATCGGTGGGCTTATTCGGCAACTCGATGCCGCGCACGGTGCCGCTGTGTACGCCACCCACGCGCACTTCCGCGCCGGCATCGAGGCCCACTACGGTAGCGAACTGGGCCTTCAAGCGATAGGTGGAGGTGAAGAGGTACCGCTTGCTGCCGATGATGAAGATTCCCGCCGCCAGAATTCCCAGCGTTGCAATGATAAAGGCTCCGAGCCTCGCCGCCCTTGACATATAAGCTCCCTATGAATCTCGCTTCAAAAATTCCGAGACAAATTGGTCGTCACTTTGCTCAAGCTCCTCGAAGCTGCCTTCGATCAGCACATTTCCATCGTGCAGCAGCGCTATGCGATCCGCGATGGTCTTTGCGCTGTGCAAGTCATGCGTGACCACAACGGAAGCCATGTCGTGTTCCTCTTGTAACTTGAGGATCAACTCATCGATCTCACCGGAGGTGATGGGATCGAGGCCGGCGGTGGGTTCATCGAGCAACAGGATGCCGGGCTCGAGAGCTAACGCGCGTGCCAGTCCTACGCGCTTCTGCATGCCGCCGGAAAGATCACTGGGCATCTTCTCGAGGTCGCGCTCCATGCCGACGCCGGCCAGCAATTCTTTGACACGATCTCGCTGCTCGGATTCGGTCATTTTGGTGTGGCGCTTCAAGGGGAAGGCAATGTTCTGTTCCACGGTCAGGGAATCGTAAAGCGCTGCGTGCTGGAACAAAAACCCCATTTTCTTCCTGATCTCATTCAGGGCGTCGAGGTCGAGGAGAGTGATCTCCTGGCCGTGGATGCGAATCGAGCCGGAATCTGGCTTTTGCAGGCCGATGATCAGTTTGAGCAGCACGCTTTTACCGGTACCGCTGCGCCCGAGCACGGCCAAAGTTTCGCCACTGCCCACAGTCAGATCAATCCTATTCAAGACGATCTGGCTGGCGAACGACTTATGTAAGCCTGTTATGGCTACCGCGGGCGCATCAGTCTTTTCGGCGGAGCTTTCTGCCGCAGTGGCGCCGTTCTCCTGCACGTCAAGCAAGACTGCTTGTTCAGGAGACATCATGAAAAGAACACCAGGATCAATTTCACGAGGATGACATCAGCCAGAATGACAAACAGCGAAGATAGGACGACCGAACTGGTCGCCGAAAGCCCCACACCCGCGGTGCCGCCTTGCGTCCGCATTCCCTGGAAGCACCCGATCATTCCGATGATCAGACCAAAAACAGCGGTCCGGAAGGTTGGCGCCAGAAAGTCGTTGAAGCTGGTGCCCGCCAAGCCTTGATTGATGAATTTGTGGAAGGAAATCGGCTCGACCAAGGTATTCGCTATCCAACCCATCATCACGCCGCAGAAATCGGCAGCCAGGGTCAATAGCGGGAGCATGAGTATGCAAGCCACGATGCGCGTGAAGGCCAAGAACTTGTAGGGATTTACGCCGGAAGCCTCGATGGCATCGATCTGTTCGGTTACCTTCATCGCGCCCAATTCCGCGCCGATGCCGGCCCCTACGCGGCCGCTGACGATCAGGCCGGTCACAACCGGACCCGTTTCATGGATGATCGAGAACACGATGGCCGCCGGAAGCATGGACTTGGCTCCGAATTGAACCAAGCTGCTTCGGCTCTCCAAAGCGAGGACGGCGCCGATGGCGGCGCCCGCCAAGGCCACCAACGGGAACGATCGGGAGCCGATTTCGTCGAGCTGGCGAATAAGCTCGCGACCTTCAAAGGGACGCCGCACCGCAGCGCGCAGCACTTGCCAGGCAAAAAAACCTAGATCTCCAAACCATTCGAGGAAGCGGTTGGCGGGACTCCAGACGGATGTGAGAGTAGATGATGGCATGAGTGTCATAGGCTGCCGTGCTTCAGGATGATCCAGCGGCGAGGAGTTATTCCCAAACCTCGCTGGGAACTTCCGTTTTGAATCGAGGAAGGCCGTAGCAATAGGCCTAAATGGACCCAAGATCCTTAGAGTCAGAGATACCACGTTGAGAATTGACTGTCTGTTCTAAAACGTACACAAACCGCCGGGCATCCGTCGTACTCGGTGCGCTCCAAAAGTACCCAAGAGGCGTGAGTTTGCGTTGTCGTTTAGGTGACGGCGGTAGCGCATGTGCCGTATGAAACAGAAATTAGCGGGAGCGGAGCGCATAGTCATGGCTGCTGTTCCAAAGGATGAAAACATGACGCGAGCGAGCCCACACTATAATCCTAGCGGCAAACACGGGTTTCCGTCGGAGTGCGCGCGGCGCGCAAGTGGAATTGCCGCTGCGGCTCTATTTCTCTTGCTGTCTCCGACAGTCCTCTGGCCGCAGACTGCAGATCCAGACAAGGAGAGCGCAGCAACTCCGGAGCAGCAGACGCAGCAATCAGGAAGCACCGGAGATTCCACTACGCAACTCAGCGCTGCAACGGAGCTAAAGCCTCAGGCGGCGCTGGCTGTACCGGCGCCCGACATTATCCCCGTCGAGCCGAAGGTCAGTCCCGAAGGCAAACAGACCAAGCGCATGTTTTGGATCATTCCCAATTTTGCGGCAGTGAGCGCGGACACGAAGGTTCCTCCGCTCACTAACAGGGAAAAATACGCGCTGGCGCTGAAGGGTAGCGTGGATTATTCGTCGTTCGTTTGGGCGGGAATGCTGGCTGGGCAGAATATGGCGTTGCGATCGTATCCGGAGTTGGGCAACGGGATGACCGGGTACAGCCGCTACTATTGGCGGGCCTTCGTGGATCAAGCGTCTGCATCTTTCTTCACGGAAGGACTTGTTCCAGCGGTCACGCGCGAGGATCCGCGTTACTTTACGCTCGGGCATGGAGGTTTTTTGCATCGAGTGGGGTACGCGTTATCGCGTGTTGTGGTCACCAAGATGGATTCCGGACGCATGGGCTTTAACTACGCTGAGATTGTCGGGAGCGGAATGGAAGCGGGTCTGTCCAATGCTTATTACCCGCCGCAGGAGCGAGGCTTCCACAATACGGCGGTGAATTGGGCGGCCCAGTTGGAAGCGGCCAGCCTGAATAACATCATCCGGGAGTTCTGGCCGGATATCCATCGCAAGATGCTGCGACAGAAATAGCAGATGAAAGTCTCGATGTGAACAAACATCTCTACTTCGTCTCTCTCATGATGTTGCTTACGCAGGCGCCCAGGGCGCAAAGCCGGTCGTAACTCCAAGTTTTGTGGAAAGAAGGCAACAAGATGAAGCCAAGTACCGAAAATCAGATTGCAGGCAAGGTTCACGAAGTGAAAGGAAAAATAAAGGAAAAGGTCGGCCGACTGACAAACGACCCGGACTTGGAAGGCGAAGGTATAGGAGAAAAGATCGCCGGCAAGGTTCAAAAGAAAATCGGCCAGTTGGAAAGAGTCGTCGAAAAACCTTAGGCCGGTGAAAGCTGCGGGGACTCTTAGCCAAAGGCACGCGGTAGATTCTGAGTTAGCGATCCCGATAGTCGGACTTTAGCCGGTGGAGAGCTTCCCTTCCGGATAGGCGGAAGGAGGATCTTGGACGCGCGCGCGCCTAGATTGGAAGGCTTCTTTTATCAGGTTAAAGATGGTGCGCCGGTTTTCGGCAATGGTCTTGGCCCAGGCGAAGCGGCCCATCTGCGGGAAATAGATGCCGCGAAAGCAGAGTCGCGAGATAAGGATATTGACGCGGTATCCCAGGGGTTTGTGGGCGACCGAAGTCACGGCGTCCGCGATAGCTTCGGGACTGTAGGATTTCGCCCAGCCGCGCTTCACCTCCGCATGAGCTTCGGAGATGGTCATTTTCAGCGGCGTGTGCGCCATGGCAAAAGGTATGAACTCTTGCCAGTGTTTGGGGCGTGTCAAGCGGCCGGCGGCTTCGAGCCTTTTGTAAAGCGGTGTGGCCGGCAAAGGGGTGAGCAAGCCAAAGATCGGCAGCCCTGGCGGCCAGGTGCGAATCTCTTTCAGCGTGCGATCGGCGACGCCCACAGTATCGTTGTCCATGCCAAAAATGAACGAGGTAATCGCGAAGACATTGCGCTGCGCCAGGCGCTCCAGGACAGCGGCATACTCACCGGGCTTGTTGAAACCTTTATTCACGTCTTTCAGATTGGCAGGGTCGATGGATTCCATGCCGATGAAGATCCACTTGCCGCCGGAGGCCGCGATTAGGTCCACGAGCTCCTCGTCGCGCAGGAGATTGGCACTGATTTGGGCGACCCAGTGCACCTGGGCATTGGCGGCAATGATGTCGCGGAGCAGGGACTTGGTGCGCTTGACGTTGATGGCGAAATTGTCGTCAATAAAAAACACGGCGATCTGACCGCGCTCGCTGCGCATGCGCGCTTTCAGAAGCAGCAGTTCGTCGACGACACTTTTGTTGGTGCGAAAGCGGATGGAGTCGCCGAAAAAACCGGTTACGGTGCAAAACTCGCAGCCATAGGGGCAGCCGCGCCCGGACTCGACGGGAATAATGCGAAAGGTACCCCAACCCGTGCCGATTTTTTGCAGCATGGGATAAAACATCTTGGGAACAATGTTGAACTGATTGAGATCAATGGTGTTCCAGGGGATCGGCGGATACGCCTGTAGCGAGGGTTTGCGCTCCTGGCCGAAGGCGTCGACGGGAGCGTAGATCTCCTTCAACGCGTTTTTTGCGGCGTCCTCAACAATTCTTGGCCAGGTTTCGTCGGCTTCGCCGAGCGCCACGGCGTCGGCGTGGCGCGGCCCTCCGGATCGGCCGAGCGCTTCATCGGCCAACTCGGTCACGTGGGGTCCACCCATGACCACCGGAACTCCGACAGCACGAATGGCATCCGCCATGCGATAAGCCTTCGCAATCATGCGAGTCATCGCGCCGATGCCCACCAGGCCGATGTTTTGTTCCAACACAAAGCGGGCGATGCCATCTTCGTCCATGGGCTGCGCATTGCCGTCGATCAACACCACTTCATGTCCCGCGGGAGTGAGCGCTTTGAGAAGAAACATCCAGAGATGCGGCATGAAGTTGCGCGTGACACCGTTGTCCGGGTTATACAATAAAATTCTCATAGCCCTCTTTCATGCGCGAGCGGAGCCGACGGTACGTTGCGAGTGTCGGAGACGATTATAACGAGCCAAGCGGCGATGGGTTCCGGGGAACTCGTTCTGCACAGGTGTATAGTGTCACCTTCGTGACAATGGTTGTAGCACCGCGGGTGACGATTAGCAATGGCTGGGAGCGCGGCCCGTGCCGCTTTACACGCTGATGTCTAAGGTCTCGGGCCGGTCGCGCGCGGCTGTGCTGGTGTCTGCGTGGGGAGGGGATGGTCTGGCTGCGCTTCGCGCCTTGGCCACAGGTGCAGGTTGTGGAGAGAAACCGAGCAGCATGACGAGAACGCGCTGCCCCGTATCTTGGTCGAGGATGAGGTACTCACCAGGTGAAGACAGCGAGGAGAGCGCGAGTTTTTGGATACGGGCTTTGGCGGCGACGAAACTTTCTACCGCACCGCGCCAGAGCACGCGGCCGCCCGGGTCGATTTTGAAGATATCAAGTGATGGAGGCATAGGCGTCCACGACCTTTCTGGATGACACGTTTGTATCAATTTTGGTGGCGCGCCGTCTGTCCTCTTCCGGACATCTGGGTCTGCTGAGCGCGGGATTGGAGCGTCGTTGACGGGGTGTCCACAATTGCACAGACGCGTGCCTTCTTACGGCGTTACTATTGCCTACGACTGGCAGCTCGACCCTGATAAGTCCACCAACCCCAGAAAACGCGGCCTAATTGCCGAGTTCGAGGTCTGCTCTTCTGCATCTCAAATCGAATTTTGGAGGTAAGGAATGAAACTGAAGATGACAATCGCATTTTGTGCATTGTTCCTGTTTGCCGGAACCGCCGGATGGGCGGCGGCACAGGACACAACAAAAACCACCCACAAGAAAACGCGGACGCTGAGGGGCTGCCTGCAAAAGAGCGACGACGCGAATGAGTACAAGCTCACTACGGCGAAAGGCGGCACTTGGGAGCTCAAGAGCGATGGCGTAAATCTCGGCGAGCATGCGGGTCATACGGTTACGGTTACCGGTGTGGTCTCCCATGCCAAAATGCACGGCATGAAGGAAGACACGAAGAACGAAGCGAAAGAACACGGAATGGACAAGGGGTCCACTGAGCACGGTCACATGACGGTGACGAATTTGGAGATGGTGAGCGAAAGTTGCCGCAAGTAAGTTTCGTGATTGCCGTTCGGATCTAGACTGCAGCTCTTGATAAATAGCTCTGCGCCTCTCCACGCGCTCGCAACGCGTGGAACGAGGCCATTTCTGCGCAACTGCGACCAATTTGTACCATCCATGATACGGCTTGCCCCTTCGGTTGCTACTAGTTCACCCGGATTCCCCGCAAGGTAAAGTCTTGGTAAGCTCAACAAAATGCTAACCTTAGATATATTTTCTGTAGCCCGTGATCGTCTGCTTATGGCCCTTGGGGCTTGCGTGTTGATGTTGGGCGGTTGCGTGGGTCCGGTCGCAAATACCCCGCCGCCGGCCGGTCAAAAAAGCGTGCGGTTCGGCCACGTCTTTATCGTCGTTGAGGAAAACCACAATTACGGGGACGTAGTGGCCAGCGCGTCGATGCCGTACTTCAACGGCCTCGCGAACAATTATGGATTGGCCGCAAACTATTTTGCCAACGGACATCCTTCCATCCCGGACTATTTCATGCTCACGACGGGACAAACGCTAACGCTGATTGACGCCGTTACACCGCAAACATTTCCCGTATCCGACGACAATGTGGTGCGTGAACTGATTGCCGCAGGCAAGACCTGGAAATCTTATGCGGAAGATCTTCCTTCGATTGGTTACACCGGTGGGAACAGCGGCAAATATTTGGTGCGCCATAATCCGCTGGCGTACATGACCGACGTACAGAACAACCAGGCACAAGTGCAAAATCTTGTTCCATTCACGCAATTTCCTGCGGACTTGCCGACCGCAAATCTTCCCGACTATTCCTTCATTGTGCCCAACGCTTGCAACGACGCCCATGACTGTTCTCTGGCCACCGCGGACAATTGGCTGCAGACGAACATCGATCCGATCATCCAGAGCCCGGTATTCCAGAAAGACGGACTGCTGATCATCCTTTTTGACGAGGCGGATCTTGCGGATTTCAGTGGGGGCGGGGGCCACGTGGCCGCCGTTCTCGTGAGCCCGCTAAGCAAGAAGGGCTACAAGTCGATCGCCTTTTATCAACATCAGAGCATGCTTCGCTTAACGCTGGAAGGTCTGGGCGTGACGAAACTACCGGGTGACGCGGCGAGCGCGCCCGCCATGTGGGAGTTCTTCCAGTAAGGCCGTAATTTCACTTATATCGACAGATAATGCCCGGCGGTTTCCGCCGGGACGATTGCGGCCATCAAGCGACAGCAGTTAGGTGCTGGGGATGGGGCGGGAGAAACAAAAACGGGCGGGACGCTTGCGCGTACCGCCCGGATTCGTTAATCGTGAAGTGGTGACCCGGCGAACCGGATCACACCCTGATTAGAGGGGTTGGACGTTCGAGGCCTGCAGGCCCTTGGGACCCTTGGTGACTTCGAATTCAACCGCTTGGCCATCATTCAACGACTTGTAGCCATCAGCCACAATCGCGGAGAAATGGACGAAAACGTCCTCTCCACTTTGGCGCTGGATGAATCCAAAGCCCTTGCTGGCATTGAACCACTTCACTGT
>Ga0209736_1000780_pt1 | contig 10245 bp, 7 predicted proteins | sample BlaSpr_A8_Ref_M3_FD_187992 | JGI IMG/M metagenome (GOLD analysis project Ga0209736, IMG submission 187992) | Forest soil microbial communities from Thunder Bay, Ontario, Canada - Black Spruce, Ontario site 2_A8_Ref_M3 (SPAdes) (version 2) | ecosystem: Environmental > Terrestrial > Soil > Boreal... | reverse complement strand
CCACTCCTCCGCCAGCAGGTCCCACATCGCAGTGCGCACCACGCCCGGGCAGATCGCGTTGACAGTAATTTCCTCTCGAGCGAGTTCCTTCGCCAAGGAATTGGTGAAGCCGATCACTGCATATTTCGACGCGGAGTAGTGCGCGAGTCCCGGATAGCCATCCTTGCCCGAGATTGAGGCAATGTTGACGATGGTTCCGGTCCCGGCACGCCGCAGCAGCGGGATGGCCATCTGGCAACAGAGGAACGTCCCCTTGGCGTTGACGTTCATGATGCGGTCCCACTCTCGCTCGCTCATGCGCTCGACCCGTTGCACGCTGATCACGCCCGCCGAGTTGACCGCGATATCGAGTCTGCCGAACCGCTCGTCAAGGGTGTCGCGTAGGCGATTAGCGTCATCAAACCGGGTGACATCCAGAGACATCCCGACACCTTCGACGCCAAGGGCCGTCACCTCTTCAGCAACCTTGCGCGCCGCATCGGCGTCGATATCAGCAACCAACACGTGGGCTCCTTCGCGAGCAAGGGCCAGTGCAATACCTCGGCCGATGCCGCGTCCGCCTCCGGTTACGTAGGAGACCTTGCCTCGCAGTTTCATGGGCCAAGCGCGCCTTCGCGATCTGCACTTGCGAAGTGTTTCAGGAGCACTTCATTCACCTGACCGGGCTCTTCCATGTGCGGCATGTGGCCGCTATGCTCGAGGGTCACTAATCTCACCCCGTCCGGAACGGCGCCTGATGAAACGATGTTGTCATGCATGCCTATTAAAACCACTAGCCGACCCATCAGGGTCCTTAAAGCCGTCGAAATCTCGCGGGGCGCGGGTTCGCGCAAGCTGCTCGCGGCGATTTTCTCCAAGGCATCGGTCACACCATCTAGTCGCTTATATCTCGCAACCGCTTCCACCATCTCACGTCGGACGGCCTTTGGGTCGGCGAATACGAGCGCAAGGCACCGTTGGATGTCCCGGCTGCGCTGCGCTGAGGTGAAATCAGAGATATAACGCTGATTGACGAGGCTGCCGAACGCGAAAGGCGCAATCAGGGAAAGCGAGGCGACCCGGTCGGGCTGTTCGTCGCAAATTGCCAATGCAACTGCCGCGCCCATTGAGTGACCGACGAGATGGATTCGTTTTAGCTCCAGGCGGTCTAGGCCATACCGTACGCTCTTCGCCAATTCCTCGATCGATCCCTTCTCGACCCGCTTGGTCGAACCGCCGTGCCCAGGAAGATCAAAGGCAAAGGTCAGGTGGCGTTCGGCAACGGGTCCTTGGTTAAACAGCCACGTATCGGAGTCCCCACCGAAGCCATGTAGGAACACGACAGCCGAGCCGAGTTCCCCCATGGTGAGGCACCGCAGCCGCCCTCCAGATGGCAGCTCGTGGATCAACGTCGAGTCAGCAGATGCGCCGTCCCCGGAGCGAGCGACGGGAGGACGCGGTCGAGGGAACTTCGCGATGAAGTCATCGATCGCAGACTCCGAGGTTTCGTCTGTAGCGATGACGCCGAGCAACTCACCGCAAGGCACCGTCTGTCCAGGTTTGACGAGCTGCCGGCGCAGCACGCCCTCTTGCTGCGCTTCGAGGCTATTGGCGATCTTGGTTGTCTCGATCTCGACCAGCTCGGCACCGATCGCCGTCCGCATCCCCTCGTTAACCAACCAGCCGACGACAGTCCCCTCCTCCATCGATAGACCCCAGGTCGGCATGGTGACAGCCCAGATCATCTTGATACGTTCTCCGTGCTGGCAATCTGGGGCACCGGACCGCCGGGCCGTGACGTCATGACGTTCTCATAAGTTCCAACACCGCCGCCTCGACAGCCTTGGTGCTGGGGATATAAGCGTTTTCGAGTATCGGGGAGAAGGGGACGGGGGTATGGGGTGCGGTGACGCGCCGGATCGGCGCCTTTAGATCTCGAAAGCCGCGCTCTGCGACAACTGCCGCGATCTCGCTCGCGACGCTGCAACGGGGATTGGACTCATCTACCACCAACAGGCGCCCGGTCGTGCCGATACTCTCGAGGATGGTCTCCTCATCGAGGGGCGAGGTTGTGCGCGGATCAATGACAGTCACCTCGACGCCCTTCTCTGCTAACGCCGCCGCCGCCTCGAGCGCCACATGAGTCATGCGCGCGAGGGCGACGATGGTTGCATCCCCGCCCTCGCGCAGCACAGTAGCTTCGCCGAAGGGCACGGTATAGCTCTCTGCGGGCACCTCCCCTTCAAGGTCGTAGAGTTTCGTGTGTTCCAGGAATATAACGGGGTCTTCGTCGCGGACCGCTTGTATGAGCAGGCCCTTGGCATCGTAAGGCGTTGACGGAATGACGACTTTGAGCCCAGGAATATGCGTGAAGATTGAGTACAGACATTGGGAATGCTGTGCGCCCGCATTGAATCCCGCGCCGAACATGGTCCTTATCACTAACGGGGTGCGAGCCTTACCACCGAACATGTAGCGAAACTTAGCCGCTTGATTGAGAATTTGATCGAGACACACGCCCAAGAAATCCACGAACATCAGCTCCGCGACCGGCCGCAGTCCAGTCATCGCCGCGCCGGCCGCCATACCGACGAGGGCGCTTTCCGTGATCGGTGTGTCGATGACACGAGCGCGCCCAAACTCGCCGACAAGACCTCGCGTGACGCCCATGATTCCGCCGTAAGCATCATCGTCTCCGGTGCCGCCGGCTCCCCCTGCGACATCCTCCCCGATAATCACCACGCGCGAATCGCGCCGCATTTCCGCGCGCAGGGCATCGTTTAGAGCTTGTCGGAATGACGTTCTTGCCATGGAGGCCTCGTCAGTAGGTCGCGTAGACGTCGGTGTACAACGCCTCGAGCGATGGCGCTGCCCCGGCATGAGCGGCTGTGACGGCAGCCTCCATCTCTGCGGCGGCCTGTCGATCGATCGACTCGAGTTCGCCAGCCTTCAGCTCGCCGGACGCGAGGACACGCTCCCGAAAGGCGGTAATCGGATCGTGCAATTCGCGCGCTTGCGTCAATTCTTCTTTCGAGCGATAGCTCTGCGGATCACCGCAGTAATGCCCGTGGATTCGGGTGCAACGAGCCTCGATGAAGCTCGGACCACCGCCGGCTCGCGCGCGAGTGACTGCGTTCTCCGCGGCATCGTACACCGCAAAGAAATCTCTGCCGTCCACCTTCACCGCGGGCATGCCGAAACCAGCCGCGCGCCGCGCGAGATCCTCCGCTCCCACGGCATACTCGACCGCCGTCCCCTCCCCGTAGCCATTGTTTTCGATGACAAAGATGGCGGGTAACTGTAGAACCACCGCCATATTCATCGCTTCGAAAATCGTCCCTTGATTGCTGCCGCCGTCACCCGTGAAAGCTACGGCCACCCGATCCGACTTCAGCGTCTTTGCCGTCAGTGCCGCGCCGATGACAAGGGGCGGACTGCCGCCCACGATGGCGTTCGCGCCCAACATTCCGCGCTCCAAGTCTGCAATGTGCATGGAACCGCCCTTGCCAGCGCATAGACCCTCGGCCTTGCCGAAGATCTCAAGCATCATGCGCTTCGAATCACATCCCTTGGCGAGGCTATGCCCATGACCGCGATGCGTCGACCCGATATAGTCTCCTGAGTCGAGATGTATGCAGATGCCGACGGCAATGGCTTCCTCGCCCGAGTAAAGATGGACGAATCCCGGAACGTGTCCGGCAACAAATTCCGCGTTGACGCGCTCCTCGAATTCACGAATGCGGCGCATCGTGGTGTAGGCATGCAGCAAAGCGTCACGATCGAGGGTCATGCGTCGCACCCACTCAGAACCGATATCGGACATCGACTCCATAGGTCCGCGGTTCCCCGACGAGTCCATAATCGAACCCCTCGCCACCTTCGGCCGGGTCCCGCTGCGCGATCGCGTACTGAATATAGTGGCGATCAGCAATATTTTTTACCCAAAAGCCGACGTCAACGCCGCTCGCGGCTCCTCGGTTGCCGGTGAATGACAGCCGGCCGTTAGCGATGCCGTAGGCGCCCTGGGAGACGCGTTCGGTGTTCTGGGCGTCGAAGTATTGCCGGCTGTACCAGTTGCCATCCAGCAGTAATCGCGCTTCGCCCGCATCAAGCTTTAGGAAACGCCAATCGAGCGCTAGGCTTAAGCTGGCATTCGGCGACTGGATGAGATGATTACCCGCGAGATCAACATTGTGCAGTGCGAGCTCTTGGTACTTCGCGTTCAGTAGACCGAGACTGCCCGACAACTCCACATCGTCCGTAACCTTGGCTCTGACCTCGAACTCCGCACCATCCACTCGCGACTTGGGCGCATTCACAGTACGAAGGCCCGTCCCAAAGCCTCCGGGCAGCGCAAAGGTATCGAGGAATTGCTGGTTGCGGTAGTTGTAGTGAAAAAGCGCGATGTCGGCGGATGCCCGTCGCTCCCAAAACTCGAGCTTGGCGCCAGCCTCATACGCATCGAGTTTTTCCGGCTGAGCGAAGGTCAGCTCGGCTGGCGCGTTGAACGCCTGTCCGTTGAATGCGGCGCCGCGGTAGCCCTGGCTGAAGTCTGCGTAGACCAGTACCTGATCGTTTGGCTTCCAGTCGACGCCCACCTTTCCGCTGGTGTTGTTGTTGTTGTACTCGAGTGGCGGGTTGACTCCCCCCGGCGGCTGAAAGGAGGTCGAGTACTGTGAATAGGAATTTGTCACGTACGGAATCGTCTGCGTCCAAAGCGTTGTACCGTCAATGGGTCCGTATCCTGACGAGGCCCCGGTAAGCCCACCCTCAAGGGCGTAGAAGTTGGTAATCTCGATCTTGTCTTTCGTGTACCGGATGCCCGCCTGCAAGCTGACAGTCGAGGTTACCGCGAAAGTGGCATTCAGGAACGCCGCCCGAGTATCCTTCAGCTGATCGAAGTTGTTGTATTCATCAAAGCCATAAAGCGTCTGCCCGGCGGGCGTTACGAAGGACCCCGGATAGCCGTCGAAGAAATGATACTGCACGATCGCGTGGACGCTCTCGCGTCCGTAGTACAGCCCAGCAAGCCACTTCAGAGTATCGGTCCCACGCGAGGAAAGCCGTAACTCCTCGGAAACGGTATTGACACTCGAGAAGTATGAATTGGGATCATCGAGGCGCGCCGTGATCGGAAGGCCGCCATCGTCGCTCACTGTATTCCATCGGCCGTAGTCGAAACCCGAGATGGAGGTCAGCAGAAGATGCTCTGAGAGGCCCGCTTCCACTTTCAGCGACGCACTGTCGCTGTTAATTTGCTTCGGAACCGAAAACTTGGAGCCGGTATCGAACCATGGAATATTCCCCAAGAAACCGGTCACGGACGGCTCGTTGTTGAGCGCGTGGGGACCGTAAGGTGTTCCGTTCGATCGTGTCGAGGAGAACTTCAAGATTGCTTTGAGATCATCGAGCGGCTGCGCAAGGATTGTGACCCGACCCGCGAGCGCATCCACGCCGTTCAGAGGCTCGACGCCCGGGACGATACTTCGCGTCCATCCGTTGCGGTCCTCGTAATAGAGCGCCACGCGCGCGGCGAGGACATTGTCGATCAGGGGCACGCCGATGGCCGCCCGGACGGTGCGGTCATCGTAATTACCATATCCTGCCTCGACGTAGCCGGCGGTGGTCGTGAGGCTTGGATTGCCTGAGTAGAGGCTGATGGCACCACCGGTGGCGTTCTTGCCGTAGAGCGTGCCCTGGGGTCCTCTTAACACCTCGACTCGATCCATATCGTAGATCTGCAGAGCCTGTACGGCGCCGACAGCCTTGTATACCTCATCCACGTACATCGCGATGGGGCTGCTCTGATTCTGACTGTAGTCTGTTGTCGTAACGCCGCGCAACGTGAACGACGGCTGAGCCTCAGGCCCCCACGGCAGATTCAACAGGAGATTCGGCACCAGGGATGTGATATCCGCGGCCTGGCGGATCCCTCGATCGTGCAGTTCGTCCGCCGAGACCGCCGTCAGCGCGATAGGTACGTCGTGACTGCGCTCGCTCTGTCGCTGAGCGGTGACAACGACCTCTTTGAGTACAGAGTCCGAGTCTGGGTCGGCTCTAGCAACCAGCGGCGGGGCAAGGAGTGCCAGCGCAGCGATCAGTCCAGGCAATGATGCCCCATTGCGTGATGCTCGCGTCGAGCGACACCACGGCGGCCGAGGTAACGCGGCAAGGCAATCCCCAATCCAACGCGGCATCATCGGTACCATCTGCTCTCATCCCCTTGTTTTTTCAGTGCGCGAATCAACTGCTGCTTTCCGCCCGTCTACCGAGGCCCTGCTGTGCTTCCCTCCTCGAGCCTTATGATTACCAGGTCTTGAACTCTGGCATCACGTGGTCCACGAACGTTCGCAGTGATCGGCGAACGTCCTCATACGGCATCTCGCCGAAGCTTGGCGACACACCCAAGATGAAATCACCGAGTAACTCGCGCCGCTCCTGGAGCTTGTCGATAATGCGAGCGGGATCGCCCCAGATGTTGGCCTGGAGATAGGACTCTATGAGGGCTTCCTGACTCGTGGTCCTGTAATGTTTCGTTTGCTCGGCGTATGAGGCGTAGGCTGCTCCCGCCTTCGCGAAGTTGTCACTGAGCAGTTCGTAGTGATCCATCAATTGCACCCAATATCGGGTGACGTGCTTGCGCGCCAGCGCTTCTGCACGTTTTAAGTTGGTATCGCAGACCATACAGTCTGCCGCGATCGGCGGCGGCGCCTCAAAACCCTGAGATTGCTTGAATAAGGCGCGATGACGGTCAAAGTCTGCTTTCGCCTCTTCCCAGGGTCCCTGAGCGAACTTCATGCAGCCGAGTCCGAGCCGCCCCGCGGTCTCCAACGACTGCGGCGACATTCCGACCATGTAGGTTCGGTCGCGGAAGGTCTTGAACGGTCGCGGTCGCACCTCGATCCGAGGCTGCTGATAGTGCGGCGTATCCCCCTCAACGAACCCGGTCTCGAGGCCACGAAGAATAATTCCCGCCGCCTGCTCGAAGCGCTCGCGCGACTCGCTGAATTTGACGCGAAACGCATCGAATTCGCGTTTCGCGAGACCGCGGCCGAATCCAACAACCACCCGTCCGCCGGACAAATGATCCAAAAGGATCGCCTTCTCGGTCACACGGAGCGGATCGTTCCATGGCAGGATGAAGGCACAGGGCATGAGCTTGATCTTCGTCGTGCGCCCCGCGACATAGCTCAAGAAGGCAACGTTGTCCGGAATCATCGCGTAATCAAAGAAGTGGTGCTCGACCGGCATTAGCAGATCGAATCCCAGCGATTCTGCCTGGAGCGCGAGGTCGAGCTCTTGTTTATAGATCTCGGCATCCGAGGTTCCCGGATGGCCTTGGATCAATGGCATCATGCCGATTTGCATGGTTGTCGTCCCCCTGAGTGATGACCTATCTTCCGGCGCACACCTGACACAATGGGAGGTGAGCAATGGCCAACTTCAGTGGACGTCTTGCGCTACATGCCAGAAGCCGGAAGCCGTAGCGGTGATGAAGTTGGCCACTTCTCCTCTAGTCTTAACGACGTTCGCACTGCGAGCCTGCGACGCTGGCTGACTACTGACTAGCTTCCGAGCCGCCCCGTATTGGAGAAATCCGGCAAAATGTATCCAATGAGATCTATGCGGGTGCCACGAGAGTCGAAGAGACGCCTGAATGGCCAATTCTCTTTGGCATTAAGCCGTCCATGAGTGCCGAGCATTTTGGCGCAACTCGCGTAATCGCCCTGGCCCTGGTGAGCACCAGCGCCTGGCTGTCAATCACCTTGTTGCCGTATGAGGTTTCGACACTCTCTGCTGGGTATCACGTCGGGACTGTTGGAGCTGGTTGGATTGCTGCGGCTGAGCTTCTCGCTCTCGCCTGCGCCGCTAGTTACGTGGGACAATCGATCGGCGCACGCGACAAGCGGCGGCTCACCATTTTGGGCCTGGCAATTGCGATTGGGGCGACGATCGGTTGCCTCCTAACCGATCATGTCGTCGTTCTCATTGGCTTGAGACTGCTATTCGGCGTCGGCACTGGCATCATTGCGGCCGCCACCAACGCGCTCCCTGCATTGCACAGTTATCCCGGGAGACTTTTCGCGTACATGCAACTCGCGTTGGGAGTGGTCTTCGGATTGGCGCTTTTTGCTGTCGGCGCGGTGGAGTCCTTCGCCGGCCGAGGCGCCGTCTTCTTCGTCGATCTGCTGTTTCTCCTAACCCTTGCGCCCGTGGCTTTTTTGCTGCCAAAAGGGGTCGTGGTCGCCGCTCATCCGTCGAAGACACGAATGAATTTTCAATTTCCCGAGGGTGCGGTCAGTGCGTTAGCAGCACTCAGCCTCATGTGGATTGCTCAGGGTGCTCTTTGGGCGTTTGCAAGCACGGCGGGCACAGAGTCTGGGATGGACGCGGACTCGCTGGTCAGGTGGTTTTCGATCGCCGGGTTCACGACGCCCTTTGGAGCTCTCGCGGCCACCGCGTTGGGCGATAGACGTGGGTATGGCGCTCCATTCATCATCGGATTCGGGGCCCAAATATTTGTAGCGCTCGCGGAATACTGCTTCTTTTCGCGGCCCCTTTTTATCGCAGGCGTCCTCATTTCCAATATGACGACCACCTTCACCACGCCCTATGTACAAGCTGTTCTCGCGTCCTTTGACGGGACCGGACGGGCGAGTGCATTCAGCGGCGCTGCCGCCAATTTCGGGGCCGCAATCGGCCCTGCGCTTGGTGCCCTCCTCATCGGCCGAACGGTAGCGCCCATCGGCATTACCTCGTCGATCATGTTCTTCGTCGGCCTGGGTCTCGCGCTGTGGTCACTGCGCAGCGTGCCGCTGGGTTCGACCTCAAGGCCTGCAGCGTGAAGAGCACTCCGACGATTGAGTGCGTCTGGCAGGCAAGGGCAGAGTTGGCCGAGAGCACTATATGGGTAGACGAAGAACGGGCACTCTATTTCGTCGACGGCCCAGCAGGAAAACTTCTGCGCTATAGCGAATCGGAGGGCCCGAGTGAGGTTTATCGTCACGGGGGAGTGATTGGGTTCATTGCGCAGCGCGTCGGCGGGGGCTTTATCGCCGGGATGGACAACAAGCTCTACAAGTTGGACCCGGTTCTCGGGTTTGCGACGGAGGTAGGGTGCCCGGAGCCAGAACTACCTCACAGCCAGTTCAACGATGGCAAGGTCGATCGACGCGGTGGTCTGTGGGCGGGAACACTAGATCGCGATTGCGAACAGCCCGTCGGATCGCTCTATCACATCACGAAGGACCTCAGATGGAGAGCAGTTGATGGTGGCTACCTATGCCCAAACGGCCCGGCGTTTTCCCCGAATGGTCGCATCCTCTATCATACGGACTCGATGAGACAGACGATCTATCGGTTCGATCTTGACCTCGAAAGCGGCGCAATAGCTAACAAGCGAGTCTTCGTTCAGATTGACGAGAGCGCCGGCCTACCCGACGGCATGACGGTCGATTGTGACGGCCGGCTTTGGGTCGCACATTTTGGCGGCGCTCGCGTTACCGCCTTCACGCCGAGTGGCACTATTGATAGAGTCCTTCACGTGCCCGCGCCCAACGTCACGACTTGCGCGTTCGGCGGAGCGGACGGCTCAACACTATTCATTTCCACGTCGCGGACATGGATGACCGACGCCCAACTCCGCGAATCGCCGCTTGCGGGCAGCCTGTTCGCGTGTGAGGGTCTGGTGAGCGGCATCCCAGCATTCGCCTTCGATGGTTAATTGCCGTGCATGGTCCTACCAGATACCTCTTGCTATGGTCTCCGAGTAATCGGCTAGAAGCGTGATGTGCTAGCCGCGCGCAGGCAGAACCGCTGGGTGTGTCCGGGATTGCGCAGCGGATGGTCGCGAGTCGACGTCCCGTGAACCGTCAGCGCCCCTCTGACTCAGAGGCATCGGCCTGATCGCGCAGGTGCGGCATTTATAATCACTTGGGCGTCGGGCTGACCCCAATGTCGGAATGAACTCCAGAAGCGGCGGGTTTAGAAGCAACTCAACACATCTTTAAGAGTGCTCACCAGCCGTCCTTTCGACTCGGTCCGGAATTTGGTCAAAAGTTTATTGCCACAGTCGCACCAAAGGTGCGCGGAGTGCTTGGAAGTGGTGAAATGGTGGGCCGTGTAGCAACCGAATCGCAAATATAAGCGATTGTTTTAATTCATTTTATTTCTCGCAAATTATTGCGAAGCCCCCACTCAGGCCCCTTCGAAGAAGTGGCTGTTGTTGGCAGCCGGTGGATATCAAATAACTACCCACTCTCACGC
>Ga0209736_1000778_pt1 | contig 10275 bp, 10 predicted proteins | sample BlaSpr_A8_Ref_M3_FD_187992 | JGI IMG/M metagenome (GOLD analysis project Ga0209736, IMG submission 187992) | Forest soil microbial communities from Thunder Bay, Ontario, Canada - Black Spruce, Ontario site 2_A8_Ref_M3 (SPAdes) (version 2) | ecosystem: Environmental > Terrestrial > Soil > Boreal... | reverse complement strand
AGGAACTCGACGCCGGTAAAAAGGGCCTGTCCGAGTCGGCGCGCAATGTGCGCCAGGTCAGCCGCTTTCTCGACGAGTTGATGAAGGGCGCCAGCAAGAAGCAGATCGACCGCGGCCTCGCGCTGCCGACCGCAGTACCCATCAATCACGGCAAACGCCCGCCCGGCGGCCGCCTGTTCTTTCAAACCCAACTGATGGAATCCGTGCTCCCCGACAGCCTGCCGGGCCACGGCGCGGACAATGCGATCTTGGCCAATACGCTGGCACTGCAACAAAAATTCCGCACGGCCAGAGTCACCCTGGTGTCGAAAGACATCAACTTGCGGATCAAGGCGGCGATCCTCGGCGTGCAGGCCGAGGACTACTCGAGCGACAAGACCATCGAAGATGCGGACCTGCTCGCGAGCGGGGTGCAGCAGCTGCCGCCGAATTTCTGGGATAAGCACGGCAAGGGCATGGAGTCCTGGCAGCAGCAGAGCCGGACCTACTATCGAGTGCGCGGACCTCTGGTGCGTGAATGGCATGCGAACCAGTTCGTCTACGATCCCGGTGAGAACGGCGTCGAGGCCGTCGTTCGCAAGCTCGAGGGCGAATCGGCGATCCTGGAGCTCACGGTCGACTACCGCGCGGAACGCAACAATGTGTGGGGAGTCACCGCGCGCAACCGCGAACAAAATCTGGCCTTGAATTTATTGATGGATCCGGAAATCGATTTCGTGACCGTGCTCGGTCCCGCCGGCACGGGTAAGACCCTGCTCACCCTGGCGGCCGGGCTTGCACAAACCTTGGATCACAACCGCTTCAGTGAGATCATCATGACGCGGGTCACGATACCCTTGGGCGAGGACATCGGCTTCTTGCCGGGCACGGAAGAGGAGAAAATGGAGCCCTGGATGGGCGCGCTGATGGACAACCTGGAGGTCTTGACTCAGGGCCAGCAGGGGGGTACTTGGGGACGCGGCGCCACCAACGATTTGCTCCGGCACCGGATCAAGATCCGGTCGTTGAATTTCATGCGGGGCCGCACCTTCTTGAACCGCTTCATCATCATCGATGAAGCGCAGAATTTGACCCCCAAACAAATGAAGGCGCTGGTTACCCGCGCGGGGCCCGGCACCAAGATGGTGTGCCTGGGGAATATTGCGCAGATCGACACGCCCTACCTTACCGAGACCACTTCGGGTCTTACGTATGTGGTCAACCGGTTCCACGGCTGGGCATTTTCGGGCCATATCACGCTGGTCCGCGGCGAACGGTCCCGTCTGGCAGACTACGCATCCGAAGTACTTTGATTTGGCGGGGGAAATGAGCGAACTTTGGGCCGGCAAGAGCACTCCAAGGATCTTTACGGAGGCCGAATGTCACTGTTGAAGTCCCTCTGCGCGTTCGCGGCCGCGGCTGCGGTGAGCGCAAGCGTCGGCATCGGCTGGGCCTCAGGCGTCGGCTTAGGCTCGAGCGCGGTCGATCAAGACCTGCCGGATCTGGGAAGCCCGGCGACGGCCGCCGTGTCGCTCGACGATGAATATCACGCCGGACTGGGTTGGTTCGCCGAGATCCGTCAGACCGGGAAAATCATCGAAGATCCCGAGATCAGCGACTACATTCAGCAAATCGGCCACAGCCTGTCGAGCCATGCCGAGGAAGGCCAGCATCAATTCTTCTACTTCGTGCTGAAGGATCCGGTCCTCAATGCCTTTGCGATGCCGGGCGGCTTCATTGCCATCCACAGCGGCCTGATACTCGCGACTCGAAACGAGAATGAACTCGCCGGCGTAATGGCCCATGAGACCGCGCACGTCACCCAACGACACTTGGTGCGCCAGCTCCTCGACCAGAGCCACGCCGGCCTCATGTCGACCGCCGCCATGTTGGCCGCGATTCTGCTGGGCGCTACCGCCGGCCGCGGCTCGCCCGATGCCATGGAAGGCGCCATTCTGGCGACCCAGGGCGCCGCGATTCAGCACCAGATCAATTACACGCGCAAGAACGAGTTCGAGGCGGACCGTATCGGTATCGGCACCATGGCGAGCGCCGGATACGATCCGTTGGGAATGGCCAGTTTCTTCGACTACATGTCCCATAGCGGACCGGAACCGAGCCGAATCAATGCCGTTCAATTCTTGATCGATCACCCGATCAATTCAGACCGCGTTGCCGAGGCGCGCAATCGCGCGGATCAGATCGGACGCATTCGCCATCCGGATTCCCTGAGCTATACGCTGATGCGCGAGCGGCTAAGATGTCTGGTCAATCCCCAAGGCGCGCGCGATTACTATGTCAGCCTCGCAAAAAACGGCACCGGCAAGAGCATTGAGGACCGATACGGCAAAGCGGTGGCCGACATCGCGATGCGCAATCCCGCCCCGGCCATCCCCGAGCTGCAGGCACTGGTGAGCGAATACCCCAAGGTGAACCAATTTTATGGCGCGCTCGGTCAGGCATATCTCGCGAACGGCCAGTTGAAGGAATCCGAAGCGGTGCTCGACAAGGCGGAGAATCTGTTCCCGCGCAACACTCCGATCACCATCCGGCTGGCGGAAACGCTGATGCACGCCGGCGACAACAAGCGCGCGCATCTCATTTTGGACGACCTGTTCAACGTGGTGGAACCGACGCCGGACCAAACCCGGCTGATCGCGAAGGCCGCGAATGCCGCCGGCGATATCGCCGATTCGTACTACTACATGTCGTACTTCTACCTGATGAACGGCGATCTTAAGATGGCCGCGAATCAATTGGAACTCGGCTTGGGTATGCCTGGATTGGACCCGATACAGCGGGCGCGCTTCAGCGCGCGGCTCGAAGAGGTGCGCGCTGCGATGCCCAAGGACCGGAAGCACGCGGTCGCCGACGACAACAGCGGCGGCAATGGCCGACGCTAAGCGTCTGCCGGCCAAGGACCGCCGCCGCTATATACCCGATTTGACTCTTGGCATACTAGCCCTCCACGAATGAAGGAGATTCCCTGGTGGCGAGCAGCAGTGATCTGATGAAAATGCTACCGGCAAGGCATGCGCGCGCCGCGCTCTGCGTTGTCTATTTATTGGGCGTGAGCGGCTGCGTCACGCTACCGCCCAACAGCCAACGCGTGCCGCAAGATCCGTGGGAGTCGTGGAACCGCGGGGTCTACAAGTTCAATGACAAAGTCGACCGCGCCATTGCCAAGCCCGTGACGAAGGCCTACGTGCGCGTCGTGCCCCAACCCATTCGCACCGGCGTCACTAACTTCTTTGAAAATCTCAATACGACGACGGTCATGATCAACGACGCCCTGCAGGGAAAGTTCCTGGCGGCAGCGAATGATCTCGGCCGCTTCCTGCTCAACTCAACCGTAGGGTTGGGGGGGATACTCGATCCGGCCACGCCGGCCGGACTCGACCGCAATGACGAGGATTTTGGCCAGACTCTGGGGCATTGGGGCGTACATCCCGGCCCCTTCGTGGAACTGCCCATCCTTGGCCCCTCGGACGTGCGCGATACGGCGGGCAAAGTGGTGGACACCTATACCAATCCGAAGCAATACATCAAGAATACCACCATATCCTACGGTCTCTACCTTCCGTATCTAGTCGACAAGCGCGCGGCTCTGCTGCCCTTGGATGAGACGTTGAAGCGTGTCTACGACCCGTATGCCTTCATACGCGACGCCTATTTGCAGCGCCGCGCTTACCTCGTATCCGATGGTAAGGTCACGGAGGAGCCGCTGGTCGATCCGGAGGCCGACAACCCGGACGCCGATAAGCCCCCACCCGATACGCAGCCGCCCACGACTCATTAGCGCCGTCGGCGGGAACCGGACTTCAAGCTCGGACAGGCTCCTCGGCCGGAACCAGCAGTTCCTCGACTTCGCTCAGGCGTGCAAGCTGCTTCAGTTGGGACGGGATGTTCTCGAATCGCAGGGCGTGGTTCGCCGCCTTCGCCACACTCAACCATTCGATCAGCAGGGCAAGTCCGGCGCTATCGCTGGCCGTCACGCCGGCCAGATCGATCACGGTGGCCCGGCCTTCGGTAATTGCCGCTACACCTGCGGCGAGCAGAGCACTCACCGTGACGAAATGCAGCGACCCAATAACGCGCGCACGGTTGCTCTGCAGAACCTCGAACGAAGCGTCCTGGCGGCCATTGCCGAGATACTTGCGTCTGCCGATCAATGACTGCTCGCCGGAGCGCCGTGAGGCCCGATTTTTGCGTCGGTCTCGAGCCGGTTGATGACCTCATCCAGGCCTTTTTGCTGGATTTCCGATCCGAAATCGGTCTTGAAACTCTTGACGTACGAGATGCCCTCGATGACTACGTCCCAGGCTTTCCATACCCCGTTGACTTTCCGCAGACTGAAATTCACCGGCACCTTATCCCCGGAGGAGCGCTTCACCTCGGTTCGCACCGTGGCCGTCGTGTCATTGGGGTCACCCTTGTAGGGCAGAATCACGAAGCGATCGGCCGTGAAATCCACCAACGCCGCGCCGTAATTGTGCAGCAGCGAATGATAGAACGCATCGACAAAGCGCTTGCGCTGCTCGGGCGTCGCGGTGCGCCAGGTCTGGCCCAGTACGAGCCGCGCCGCATATTCCGTATCGAAATTCGGCAACAGCACGTTGCCTACCAGGGCATCGAGCTTCGCCGGATCCTTCTGATACATCGGCCGATTCGCGTCCAGTTCCTGGAGCATGCGCTTGGCGGAATTCTCCACCGTTTCCTGCGGACCCAGCGTGCTCTGGGCTGCGGCCGGAGCCGCCGGCGCTTCCGCCGCGTATGCCCCGCTTGCCATGATTGCGGCCAGTGCGGCGAGGATTGTAATTTTTATCATTTCGTTTTCTCCGAATGCTTGGGCTCAGGAGCAGCCGGCGCGTCCGACTTGGACTTGCCCGAATCCGACTGTCCGCTGCTTTTCACAAAGTTCGCCAATACCTGGCCTATCAAAGTTTCCAGCACAAACGCGGACTGTGTGAATTCGATTTGATCCTTGTCCTTCAGATAAGTTTCAGCCCCGCCGGCGGTCAGGCCGATGAACTTGCCCCCGAGCAGTCCCTGGGTATAGATAGCGGCGTCGCTATCGGTCGGGATCTGGTTGAAGCGCGAGTCAATGCGCATCGTGACGACGGCCTTGTATTCCTTCGAATCGAAGCCGATCTTCATCACCCGCCCCATTTCGACCCCGGACATCGATACCGGCGCACCGACCTTGAGATCGCCGACGTTGTCGAACTTCGCGATCAGTCCGTAATGCGCCGAATTCGTGAAGAAGTTGATGCCGCGGCTGGTGGTCTGCGTAGTCAGAAATAACAGCGCCGCGAAGCCCAGCAACACGAACGTTCCGGTGCCGAGATTCAAGGTAGTCGACTTGCGCATGGTGAAACCCTCTTACAGAAACGCGGCAGTAATCAAATAGTCCAGGAACAAGATGACCACGGCCGAGGTTACGACGGTGCGCGTGGTCGCACGGCCGACGCCCTCGGCGGTCGGGATCGCATAATATCCCTCATAGACCGCAATCAGGCTGCACGCGACGCCGAAAATGAGGCTCTTGACGATGCCTTCATTGATGTCCGTGAGCGAGACGGCAGCGCGCATTTGCGACCAGAAGCTGCCCGCATCGACGCCCATGATCTGCACGCCGATGAGCTGCGCGCCATAGATGCCGATCACGCTGAATATGGCGGCGAGCAGCGGCATGGCGATCACGCCGCCCAAGAATCGCGGCACGACCACGCGCCGGATCGGATCCACCGCCATCATCTCCATGGCCGATAGCTGATCCGTCGCACGCATCAGCCCCAATTCGGACGCCAACGCCGTGCCTGCACGGCCGGCAAACAACAGCGCCGTGACCACCGGCCCCAGCTCCTTCACGAGCCCGATGGTCGCCGCCGTGCCGAGCGCCTCTTCGGAGCCGAATCGCTGCAGCAGCTGAAATCCCTGCAACCCCAACACCATGCCGACAAACAAACCGGACAGCATGATGATGACCAGTGACAGGGCGCCGGAGTTGAAAATCTGCTGCGCGATCAAGTCGACCCGCAGCAGCGCGCGCGGCGCCTCGGCAACCAGACGCAGCAGGAAGCGCACGACCGAGCCGAGCCCCACCAAGGAACCGAAGAAACTTTCCCACAGTTCCTTCAACAGCCTCAAGGATCCTCGCCTCTGCTGAGCAGTTCGCCGAAGTAGTCGGGAGCGGGGAAATGAAACGGCACCGGCCCATCGGCCAAACCGCCGATGAATTGCCCCACGACTTCCGATGGATTGGATTGCAGCTGATCAGGCGTCCCCTTTGCGACCACCTTGCCCCCAGAGAGCAGAAAAACCAGGTCGGCCACCGCGGAAATCTCCTGTACATCGTGCGAAACCACGATGCTCGTGAGGCCGAGCGCATCATTCAATCGGCGAATCAAGCGCAATATGACCCCCAAGGAGATCGGGTCAAGCCCGACGAAGGGCTCGTCGTAAATCAAGATCTCCGGGTCCATGACGATGGCTCGAGCCAGCGCCACCCGCCGGCTCATTCCTCCGGACAGCTCCGCGGGCATGAGCCCGGCCGCGCCGCGCAGTCCCACGGCCTGCAGCTTGGTGAGCACCAATTGGCGAATGAGCCGCTCCGGCAAATCCGTGTGCTCGCGCAATGGGAAGGCGACGTTTTCGAACACGGACAGGTCGGTCAGCAGCGCGCCGTTCTGAAACAGCATCCCCATCCGGCGGCGCAGCGCATACAGCTCCGCGCGCCGCACGGTTCGCATGTCCGTTTCCGCCACCGTGATGACGCCGCTGTCGGCGGCGACCTGACCCGTGATGAGCCGCAGCAGCGTCGTCTTGCCGGTGCCGCTCGGTCCCATGACCGCCGTGATGCGGCCGCGCGGAATATCGAGATCGAGCCCGGCAAACACCGTGCGGCCGTTGACCGCGTAACCTAGGTCACGAATTTGAACGATGGCGGGCGGTTGGTTCAAGGGTGTGGCTATTTAGGGCTCCGCGTCCCGGCGACGCCTAGCACCTTGAGCGCGCAGCTTTAAGCCGCGGAACTTTCCATCGAGCGCTGGTAGGCGCCCGCGGCCGCCAGCCCGTTCAATTTCGCGCGCACGAACAGTGCCTTCTGGCCACCCGAAAATCCGGACGATTTCCCGCCCCACGCGCTGAGCGCGTTTTCCTGCAATGCCCGCCCATAGCTGAATGTGAGCGCCCAAGGCAACGGGCCCGCGGCATTCATCAGGCTCAAATTCAGCGTCGCTTCCGTCGGACTTTGGCCTCCCGACAAGAACGCGATGCCGGGCACCGCGCAGGGTACTTGACGCTTCAGCGTGCGCAGCGTCGCCTCTGCGACCTGTTCGGGGCTCGCCTTCTGCGAACTCTTCTTACCGGCCACCACCATGTTCGGCTTGAGCACGATGCCCTCGAGATGCACTCGGGCCGCAAACAAACGTTCAAATACCCGGTCGAGCACGAGGTTGGTCACCTCCTCGCACCGCTCCAGCGTGTGGGCCCCATCCATCAGGACTTCAGGCTCGACGATCGGCACGATCCCCGCCTCCTGACACAGCGTCGCATAGCGCGCCAGCGCCTCGGCATTGGCGTCAATGGCGTAGAGGGTCGGAATTGCGGTCCCGATATCGATCACCGCGCGCCACTTCGCGAATTTCGCACCCAATTTGAAGTATTCGGCCAGCCGCTCACGCAATCCATCGAGTCCCTCGGTAATGGTCTCGCCCGGAAAGCCGGCCAGCGGCTTCGCTCCCGAGTCGACTTTGATGCCGGGCAGCATGCCATGCTGCGTCAGATACGCCGGGAACGGCACGCCGTCCTTGGTCTTTTGGCGCAGAGTTTCGTCGTACATGATCACGCCGCTGATGTATTCCTGGGCACCCGGCGCGGTAAACAGCAATTCGCGGTACGCGCGCCGATTCTCTTCCGTGGATTCGAGTTTGATGGTGTCGAATCGCTTCTTGATCGTGCTCGTACTCTCGTCGGCCGCCAATATTCCTCTGCCTTTTGCAACTAACGCACGCGCCGTGGCGCTCAAGTCTGCGGTGTTCATATCTCAAGTGTCTCGCTGATGGCGTTGGGTGTCTGAACCGCGGAGGATAACAAAATACGGCGGAATCCGCCCTGTGGGTGGACCTTCAATTCAAATAGTACTAAACTAGTCCTACATGACGCTTTCACCAGGGGAAGCAATTTCAAATGCTACGAATGGGAAAATTGACGGACTACGCAACCGTGGTACTCGCGAGTCTAGCGCAAGAGCCCGCGCGCCACCGCGCCGCGGCCGAATTGGCGGAGCGCACGCGCTTGAGCCGCCCCACCGTGAGCAAAGTGCTCAAGGGACTGCAGCGCGCCGGCATGGTGATTTCCTCGCGCGGCTCGCAGGGCGGATATCGTCTGGCGCGAGCCCCGGAGCAGATTACGGCGGCGCAGATTCTAGACGTATTCGAGGGGCCGATCGCCATCACCGAGTGCAGCGGCGCATCGAGCCAGTGCGGCATCGAGCGCCAATGCCGCGTCAGCGGCGCATGGCAACGGGTAAACGCCGCCATCCGCCGCGCCCTGGAAGAGGTCACCCTGCGCCAGTTGGCGGGATTGGACTCATCCACCCTGCGGGTCGCCGATCTGGCGTTGGAAATGCGCGTGCACCCCTGACGTGAATTCCCGAAAGGCGCCCCCACTTCAATGACGATCAATGCGTAACGCAACTGGAAATCTACGTGTCTAGCAAGTCCCAAGACGTTGAAGCCCTGCTCGCGCAAAAATATCGGCACGGCTTCATCACCGATATCGAGTCCGACAGCCTGCCGCCCGGACTCGATGAAGGGGTCGTGGCCGCGATCTCGAGGAAGAAGCACGAACCGCAGTTTCTGCTCGACTGGCGGCTGAAGGCGTTTCGCCATTGGCAGACCATGCAGGAGCCGACCTGGGCGCATGTGCATTACAAGCCCATCGACTACCAGGACATTTCGTACTACTCCGCGCCGCGTGCGCCGGCGAACGCGCCCAAGAGCCTGGATGAAGTGGACCCCAAACTGCTGGCGACCTACGCCAAGCTCGGCATTCCCCTGCACGAGCGGGCGCGCCTCGCCGGAGTCGCGGTCGATGCCGTATTCGACAGCGTGTCCGTTGCGACGACTTTCAAGGAGAAATTGGGGAAGGCCGGGGTTATCTTTTGTTCGTTCTCCGATGCGGTCCGCGATCATCCGGAACTCATCGAACGTTATCTCGGGACGGTCGTGCCGCCGGGCGACAACTTTTTCGCGGCGCTGAATTCGGCGGTGTTCTCCGATGGCTCGTTCGTGTATGTGCCGCCCGGCGTGCGCTGCCCGATGGAACTATCGACTTACTTTCGCATCAACGCGGCCAAGACCGGTCAATTCGAGCGCACTCTGATCATCGCCGCGGAGGGTGCGTCGGTGAGCTATCTGGAGGGCTGTACGGCGCCGATGCGCGACGAGAACCAGCTGCATGCCGCCGTGGTGGAGCTGGTGGCTTTGGACAACGCGCAGATCAAGTACTCGACCGTGCAGAACTGGTATCCGGGCGATGAAAATGGCCTGGGCGGCATCTACAACTTCGTCACCAAGCGCGGCGAATGCCGCGGGCGCGATTCCAAAATCTCATGGACACAGGTGGAAACCGGATCCGCCATCACCTGGAAATACCCGAGCTGCATCCTGAAGGGCGAGAACTCGATCGGCGAGTTCTATTCCGTTGCGGTCGCAAACAATTATCAGCAGGCGGACACCGGCACCAAGATGGTCCACATCGGCCGCAATACCAGGAGCACCATCGTGTCCAAAGGCATCTCGGCCGGTCATGCCGAGAATACCTACCGCGGCCTGGTGAAAATCCTGCCGAGCGCTGCGGGCGCGCGGAATTTCACGCAGTGCGATTCGCTGCTGATGGGCCCGAAATGCGCGGCGCACACATTTCCCTACATGGAAGTCAAGAATCCGACCGCGACGGTCGAGCACGAGGCCAGCACCTCCAAGATCGGCGAGGACCAGCTGTTCTACTGCCTGCAACGCGGCATCTCGGCGGAAGACGCGGTCAACATGATCGTCAGCGGATTTTGCAAGGTCGTGTTCAAGGAGCTGCCGATGGAGTTCGCGGTCGAGGCGCAGAACCTGTTGAGCGTGAGTTTGGAAGGCGCCGTTGGCTAAGGTCTGCAGAGGAAAAATCTTGCTTAAAATTACCGGCTTGAGCGCCCGCGTTGCGGGCAAGGACATACTGAAGGGAGTCAATCTCGAGGTCCGCGCGGGCGAGGTCCATGCCATCATGGGTCCGAACGGTTCCGGC
>Ga0209736_1000777_pt1 | contig 10275 bp, 8 predicted proteins | sample BlaSpr_A8_Ref_M3_FD_187992 | JGI IMG/M metagenome (GOLD analysis project Ga0209736, IMG submission 187992) | Forest soil microbial communities from Thunder Bay, Ontario, Canada - Black Spruce, Ontario site 2_A8_Ref_M3 (SPAdes) (version 2) | ecosystem: Environmental > Terrestrial > Soil > Boreal... | reverse complement strand
CTGACCACCGGCAGGTCAACATGAAAATAGGAACGCGCGTAACCGAACAGCGATCCGACATCGGCGCGCGACAGCATGACGGCATCGACCTGCACGCCCTTGGAAGAGTTGGTGAAGGAGAGAACCAACGGCGTGATCGAGCCGTCGCCGATCAAGCGGCCGACCACGAAGGCATGCATGCCTCGATAGAACAAAGGTTCGATCAGCTCGATGGACTCCGGCTGAGCGCTCTGCCGGCCGGTCTGGAAATAGCGGCCGATTTCCGCGCTGATGCGATGCACCGCCGCCTCCGAATCGCCGATCGCCGCACCGAACGGTAAATCGGTGAGAATCTCGCGCACCGCCGTCGGCAAGGAGCCGCCCACACGGTACACCCGGATCGGCACCGCGCCGGACGCGCGGCCGACGCTGGTGGCGCAAAATTCGACTTCCGGGTTGACGCCGACCGTCCCGAACAGGTCGCGGGTGACCGAATTGAAAAACGTCCGGTAGAAATCGCTGTCGGGCCGCCGCGCGACGATGATCTCGTAGGCGCGCTTGATATCGATCCACAGCACGACGTCGGTGCGTTTTGATTGCAGCTGGCTCGCGATCGCGGCCACAGTGCGTGCTACTCGCTGCTCATAGAGCTCGATGCGGGCGACCGCATCGAGCTGCGCCGTCCGCCAATCCTCGGCGAGGAAATTCAGCGCCGCGCGCCGGGTAATTCGGCCGAATTCCTCGTTATACAGCCGAAAGTGCTCCGCGATCATCGCGGCGTGATCTTTCGCGGTGACGCTGTCCTTCGTCGCGGCGGAGGTGACGGCGGTGCTCACGGATCCAAACCCGTCACGCGATCGCGCGTTTTTGGTCCGGTTTCACCGGCGTCGTGAACTGCTCGGTCTCGGTGCTGCCGGCCATCGCGCCGGTGGAATGCGCGCCCGCCGTGATCGCGGTCTGCACGGCATCGAAATAGCCGGTGCCGACGAACGACTGATGTTTGGTCGCCCGGTAGCCCGCGCTTTCCTGGCCGAATTCGCGCTGCTGCATCTGTGAATATCCGAGCATGCCGTCCGCGCGGTACGCCGACGCGAGTTCGAACATCGACAGATTCAGCGCATGCCAGCCGGCGAGAGTGATGAATTGGAAGCGATAGCCCAAGGCGGCCAGCTCTTCGCGCCACCGCTTCATCGCCGCGGCGTCGAGCTTGGCCTGCCAGTTGAACGATGGTGAGCAGTTATACGCGAGCAGCTTTCCGGGATATCTGGCGTGAATGGCGGCGGCGAAACGCCGCGCTTCGGCCATGTCCGGCTTCGAGGTCTCGCACCACAGAAGATCGGCGTAGGGGGCGTAGGACAGGCCGCGGTCGATGGCCTGCTCGATGCCGGCCTTGACATGGAAGAAGCCCTCGCTCGAACGTTGGCCCGTGAGGAAGCGCGAGTCGCGCGGATCGTGGTCGGTGAGGAGCAGATCCGCCGCGTCGGCGTCGGTGCGCGCGATGATCACGGTGGGCACACCCAGCACATCCGCCGCCAGACGCGCGGCGACCAGCTTGTTGATCGCCTCGCCGGTCGAGACCAACACCTTGCCGCCCAAGTGGCCGCATTTCTTGGCGGACGATAGCTGATCTTCGAAATGAACGGCGGCGGCGCCGGCGCGGATCAGGGCCTTGGTGAGCTCGAAGGCGTTGAGGTTGCCGCCGAAACCCGCTTCGGCGTCGGCGACGATGGGAACCAGCCAGTCGATATCCGAGTTGCCATCCATGTGGTGAATTTGGTCGGTGCGCAGCAGCGCATTGTTGATCCGCTCGACCATTTTCGGCACGGAATCGACCGGGTATAGACTCTGGTCCGGGTAGACCTCTCCGGCGGTATTGGCATCGCCGGCCACCTGCCAGCCGGAGCAGTAAATCGCCTTTAAGCCCGCCTGCACGGTTTGAATGGCCTGGTTTCCGGTCATGCAACCCAACCCCGCAATGACGGGCTCGCTGTGCAATAGGCGCCAGAATTTCTCTGCACCCATGCGCGCCAGGGAATACTCGATGTGCACGGAGCCGCGCAGACGCGCCACGTCTTCGGAGGTGTAGGGGCGCTCGACGCCGGGCCAACGGTCGGTCGTTTGGTTGGTCATTCAGTTCTCCTTAAGGGCAAAAGGTGCGACGAACTTGCGTCTCGGGATGCCGGGAGCTTAAAGTACCGATAAGGCGGATTTACACAATAGAAATTTCACAATGTGAATTTCACAACGGTGCCCAATGACAACCAGTGATTTCAAGCGACGCCGCCCTTCATGGGATTGATCCGGCAGGGGCATTTTCTCGGGACCAAGCTGCGGTCCCTGCGCAAGCGCAACGGGCTCACCCTCGATGAGCTCTCGGCCCGCTGCGTGCAAATCGACGCGGCGGGGGCGCCCTCGGTGTCCTACCTCAGCATGGTGGAGACCGGGAAACGCATGCCTTCGGCCGACATGCTCGAGATGCTGGCAGGCATCTTCAGCAAGGATGCGCGCTGGTTTCTCGACGAGAACACGGAGGTCGAAGCTGCCCCGCCGCCGCGCGAGCGCGGCGGACTCGAGGCCATGCCCTTGGAGCCGGCGTTTCTGTTCTCGCATGAGCTGCTGCAGAACGCACTGCCGGAGCTGCTATCGCAAACCGGCACGACCGGGCGGCAGTTCGCGCAGTTACTGATCCGTGTCTGGCAGGAAACGCGCCACAACAATTTCCCGGACATCGAGCGGGCAGCCGAGGAGTGCGGCAAGCGGCAGATGCCGCTCGACCTCGATGCCGTAATGGCGATCTGCGAGCGGCACGCGCTCGACGTGCAATGGTTCGACGGCGATGCCCGCAAGCCGAGCGGGGCGCTGGTGCGATCGCAGTTCGAAGCACCCGGGACGGTGCTGATCAACAAGCGTCTGCGCAACCAAGAGGAGCGGTTGAAATACGAGCTGGCCTTCTTTATCGGCCACAAGATTCTGCACAACGGCGACGGCGCCATTTCCCCGCATAGCGCCATTCATTCCGGCGACGGCGTAGCGTCTTCCCCGCGCAGCGCCATTCATTCCGGCGACGGCGAATCGTCCGGCTCCGCGGCCGGCATGGGTGCGCAGGATGTGCTGTATGCCTGGCGCGATTTCGAGTGCAGTTTCTTTGCCGGTGCGCTGCTGTGCCCCCGCACCCCGTTTAGGCGTTTCTTGATCCGCGAGGCGCACAGCGTCGCCGCCTGCCACAAGCTCGGGGTGACCCCGGCGCTGGTCATGCGCCGCATGACGGCCGTGTCGCCGTACCGGCATTGGCATTTCTTCGACGCGTACGCCCCCGGCTACTTGCGCGCGGTGTATCGCGGCAACGGCATTCCATTGCCCTGGGGCAATATGAGCCTGGTGTCCGACCCCTGTCCGCGGTGGGCGGTGTTTCGCCTGCTGTACCAGCCGCCGGCGGCCTCCCGCATGCAAAAGCCCAAGTCGCAAATTTCGGTGATGCAGGATGGCAAGCGCGCGCGGCTGTACTGCTGCCACTCCCTGCTTACTCGCGACGCCTTGGATGAATTGCACGTCCTGTCCGTGGGAGTGGATCTGCTGCCGGCGCTCGATGCGCAAGGGTACGACGGCGAGGAATTGGTCGAGGCGGTGGCGGAAGCGTGCAGGCTCGGCGGCGGGGACGGCGTGATTCCGGAGCGCGCCGTAAACGCCATTCGCGCCGCCTCGCAGGTGCTCAATATTGCGTGGATTGCGGATGCGCTCGAATCGCCCGCGAGCGTCATCTGCCCGCGCAGCGGCGCCTGTCCGCGGCAACCGCAGGGCTGCGTGTAAGGCTCGAAACGCTCAGTGGTGCGTGGTCCACGCCCCGAGAATGGCGTCGAGTTGCCGGTATCTGTCGTCGGCGCTGAGGCTCGACTCGAACAATTCGTCGATGGCGGAACTGAGGCCGGGAGGCACGGCGCCGCCAAAAGACCGCAGCACGTCGACCATTCGCCTGATGGCCTCTCGATGCGATGCCGGCATTTGGGCGAGTTCCGCCAGCAGGCGAATCTCATCGACCAGCGCGGGAGGAGTCGCTTCGGGAATGAATATCGATGTGAGACGGCGCGGCATGGCACTGAGGGCCTAGATACGCAGGCGGCTTGCGCCGCGCTCCAACATCTGAGCGATGCCCCGGGGAACGACCGGATGACTGAAATAGAAGCCCTGGGCCTCGGGGCAATCCTGCGCGCGAAGCAATTCAGCCTGTTCGGAGGTTTCAACACCTTCGGCCACGACGAGCATGTGCAGGCTGCTGCCCATGTTGATCACCGCGTTCACGATGCTGGCGTCGTCCGCGTCGGTCGTCAGATTGCGCACGAACGACTGATCGATCTTCAAGGTATCGATGGGAAAGCGCTTCATATAGGAGAGGCTCGAATACCCCGTGCCGAAGTCGTCGAGCGCAAGCAGCACGCCCATGTCCTTGAGCGCCTCGAGCACGGTCGCGGTCGAGGTCGAATCGCGCATCAGGAAGGTTTCGGTCAACTCCAGTTCCAGATAGCGCGGGTCCAAGCCCGTCTCCTGCAGGATTTCGCGCACGCCTTCGACGAAGTTCTTGGCGCGCAATTCCACCGCCGAGACATTGATGGCGATGCGCATCGGGGACAGCCCCGCATCCTGCCAGGCCATGGCTTGGCGGCAGCCTTCGCGCAAGACCCATCGGCCGATGCCAACGATCATGCCGGATTCTTCCGCGACCGAGATGAATGAAGCGGGGTGCAGCAGCCCGCGCAGCGGATGACGCCAGCGCAGCAGCGCCTCGACCCCGGAGATCTCGCCCGTCGTCAAGTTGATCTGCGGCTGATAATGCAACACGAGTTCGTCACGGTGGATGGCGTGGCGCAGTCCGTGTTCGACCGCCTGACGCTCGAGCGCGGTCACATTCAGGTCCGATTTGAAGAACTGATAGTTGTTGCGTCCGCTGTCTTTCGCCTGGTACATCGCAAAGTCGGCATTTTTGAGCAAAGTCTCGGCGTCGACTGCGTCATCCGGATACGTGACGATCCCGATGCTGGCGGTGACATAAATCGCGTGCTCGCCGATCTGGTGCGGTTGGTTCAGCGCCACCAGGATCTTGTCGGCGCTGATGCCCGCGTCTTCGGCGTGCATCACTTGGGACAGCAGGATCACGAATTCATCGCCGCCTTGCCGGCTCACCGTGTCGGAGTTGCGCACGCAGGAGAGCAGGCGCTTGGCGGCGCTCTGCAGCAATTTGTCCCCGATCGCGTGGCCCAGAGAGTCGTTGATGTGCTTGAAGTGATCCAGATCGAGGAAAAGCAGCGCGAGCTTTTTTTTGCGCCGCTGCGCCAGGCTGATCGCCTGAGCCAACCGGTCGCTGAACAAGATCCGGTTGGGCAATTCGGTGAGGCCGTCGTGCTGGGCCAAGTACGCCATTCTCTGCGACTGCGCCCGCGCCGTGCTCACATCGTGAAAGACCATGACGGCGCCCGTGACCTGGCCGCGCCGGTCGTGGATGGGTGCGGCCGAATCCTCGATGGAGGCTTCGACGCCGTCGCGCCTGATCAGCAGGCAGTTCGGGGTGAGCCCGACGGTCCTGTTCTCGTGAATGGCCATTGCCATGGGATTGGGCACCGGATCGCGAGTAACGGCGTCCACAATGCGGAACACATCCCCCAGCGCATGTCCGGCGGCCTCGCTTCGGGTCCAGCCGGTCAACTGCTCCGCGACCGAATTCAGATAAGTCACGTTGCACCACTCGTCGGTGCTCATGACGGCGTCGCCGATGGAGTTCAACGTGACCTCGGCCCGCTCCTTTTCCGCGTACAACGCGTCGCCGTTGGCCGCCCGTTCGACCATGCTGCGCAGCGCCTTGGGCAACCAGTAATTGTCGAGGCGCCCCTTGAGAAGAAAATCCTGAGCGCCGTGCTGCACCGCCAACCGTGCGATTGCTTCGTCATCCGAAGCAATCAGCACCAGAATGGGAATCTGCGGCGCCGCTTGAAACAGCCTGTCGAAGGTTTCGATTCCCCGGCTGTCAGGCAAGAACAGATCCACCAGCACCGCCGCGACGCCATGGGACCGGTGCTCATCCTGTTTTCCCGCCTGCGCCAGCCGATTCAGACCCTCGGCGCAACTCCGCACCCAATCGACTTGGAAGGGTCCGTCGCTCGAACTCAGCAGGGCGTCTCGGACGGCGTGCGCATCCACAGGATCGTCCTGAATCAAGAGTATGTTTTGCGGCAAGAGATCCTTACTCGCCTGATGGCGCCGGCCCGTAACTTAGGACCGCCTCATTCAACCAAACGGGGGATCGGACCGTCTGTGCGTTGGGCTACATAGATAAGTGCGCACCGCTGCCGCCGTCACGTAAGGGAATCACCTACAAGGAATCGATAACGCAATGGGATTACACTAGGCCAATATTAGAAGGAATCGGAATCGCGCGATGGATCTCAACGAAGTGCGCATGTTCGTGCAGGTGGTTCGCGCCCGAAGTTTCGCCGCCGCGGCGCGGCGCCTAGGGGTGCCTCCCAACACGCTGAGCCGGCGCGTGCGCCAGTTGGAAGCGGGCCTCGAGACCCGCTTGATGCAGCGCTCGACGCGCAAGCTCACCTTGACGGCGGCGGGTTCCGCCTTTTTCGAGCGTTGCGCGCCGGCGGTTGACGACGTGCTGGACGCGGGAAAGGACCTGGCCGGAGGCAGCCGCAGCGTGAGCGGCACCGTGCGAATCGCGGCGCCCGCCGACTTTCTAGAATTTTTCAAGATCGAGTGGGTGACGCGTTTCCTCACCCTGCACCCCAAGGTGCGATTGGATTTTGTATTGAATGACGCCCGGGCGGATCTGATCGACGAGGCCATCGATGTCGCGTTTCGCGGCGGTTCGGCCGATCAGCAACCCGTGTTCCGCCAGCTGATGTCGCAATCCTTCAAATTGGTTGCCGCCCCGGCCTACTTGCGATTGCGCGGCACCCCCAAGACATTGGAAGAGTTGAGCCGGCACGATTGCCTGACCCCCTCCGGACGGCCGGGTCCGGTGACATGGATACTGCGGGGGCCTGCCGGCGACAGGGAGGTCAAAGTCAGCGGTCGATTCAGCGCCAACACCGCGCGAGTACTGCTCACGAGTTGCCTGTCGGGTCTCGGGGTTGCCCTACTGCCGAACGCGCTGATCGCACCGCATCTCCGTGCGGGCCGTTTGGTCCACGTGCTGCCGGAGTATCGGCGCGAGGGTGCCGATCTTAACGTCATACTCCCGAGCAGTCAGCAGATTCCCACCGCGGTTTCCGTCTTTATCGAGTATGCAACCGACAAGCTTCGCTACCTCATGGAAGAAGGGGCGCATACTCCGGCGCAGAAGAGCCGCCGCAGATGAACTATCGTATCGGCACGTAGATTTCGGTCCGCAGCTTCTCGGGAGGCGTCGTCCCGGGATCGTCGATGTACCAAGAAATCGCCGTGTCCGCGGCTGTATAAGCGTGCGCGGCCATGTACGCGCGGAAGGTCTCATAGGTCCTCGTCAATGTGTCATAAGGCCCCACGTGGGTGGTCTTCAGGGCTTTGCCCGCGTAACTCTGCACCATCCTCACACTACCGTCACCGGTGACATCGCCGCGGTCCACCGGCATGCCTGCCTGAAAGGCAAATGCCGTCGACGTCATCTCGCCGTCAATGCCGAGCGGAGCGCCGGATTGGTACAGCTTGGTTTTGGCCATGAACTTGCCGATCTTGCCGTAGCCGTCGGCGTAGGCCTTGGATATCGATGCAGTGTCGGGCTGCGACGTCTCCGCCACCACGAGGATCGGCATGGCCTTCAACTCAACGGGTTCCGCGACGAACCCCGTGATGTCCACGCTCGGCATGCTCTCGACCAGCGCTTTCAATTTGCTCAATCCCAATTCGTAGTCTTTGCCGATCATGCGGTCCATCATGAGTCCAAAATAGCGGGAGATGGGGCTCGCTCCCAGGTCGACATCGAGCGTCCACGTGACTCGCGTCGAAGGCCCGTCCGGAACCATGAGCACGGCCGACTTCGCCACTCCCATTTTGCCGAAATCGATGTCGCTCGCGACCGATTGGTTGAGGGTCGAGGCGGTGATCACTTGACTGCCCGAGCCCACCTTGTCGTTGCCGGACCAGACCAGCTTTGCGCCGACGCCATCGCGCGGACCCGCGGTCGTCTGGTGCACGTTCGGGTCCAAGTTCTGCCATGGCGACCACTGCGGAAACAACTGAAAGGAATTGACCGTCGCGTACACGAGACTGGCGGGCCTCGCGATGGTAATGGAACGCGACACCCGCGTGGTGCGCGGCAGCAGCAGTCCGACGACCGCGAGCACGATCAGCACCGCGACGACGATCACGAGAATCCTCTTGAGCATGCCGCAATTGAAACCGCCGGGGCGGGGAATTACAAGCTCTACGGCTACATCCGCGTGTCCGGCCGGCGAGCGCCGGCCGCCGCCAGCATGCATAATGCCGGGTTGACATCCTCCCCGCCCTGAAAGGATGAGAATTTCGCCATGAAGATTTTTTCCTGGAACGTCAACGGCATTCGCGCGGTTCTCAAAAAAGGACTGTTCCTGCCGTTTCTCGAGGTGCATCGGCCCGATATCGTGTGCTTGCAAGAGACCAAGGCGGAGCGCGGACAGTTCGAGATCGACTTGCCCGACTATCGAGAGTACTGGAATTCCGCGGTGAAGAAGGGCTACTCGGGCACCGCGATTTTTTCGAAGCAGGAGCCGCTCTCCGTGATCAACGGTTTTCCGCGCGAGTTCGCGCAACGCTTCGCGTTCGCCGACGAACTGCAGCGCGACAGCGCCGAAGAAGGCCGGGTCATGACGGCGGAATTTCCGAAATTCTACATCGTCACGGTTTACACGCCGAATGCCAAGGACGACTTGAGCCGCCTGGCGCTGCGATTCAAGCATTGGGATCCGGCCTTCCTGGCCTACTGCAAGCAGCTGGAAACAGCCAAGCCCGTGATTTTTTGCGGCGATCTCAATGTGGCGCATACCGAGCTCGATCTCGCCAATCCCAAGCCCAATCGCGGCAAGAAGGGTTTCACAGACGAGGAGCGCGCGGGGTTCCAGAACTTCGTCGATGCGGGTTTCGTCGATACATTCCGGCTGTTCACCCAGGGCAACGGGCATTACTCGTGGTGGAGTCATTTCGCCAATTCACGGGCACGGAACATCGGATGGAGAATCGATTACGTGCTCGTGTCGCGGCAATTGCGCGGCGCGGTGACGGGCGCCGAGATCCATCCCACCGTCATGGGCAGCGATCATTGCCCGGTCAGCGTCACGCTTGATGCATAAGTTCGGGGGGGCGCGCTGGCGCGGGCAGCCTCTGTCGGCGGTACTGTTCGATCTCGACGGCACGCTGCTGGATACCGTCGCGGATATCGCGCTGGCGCTCAACCGCACCCTGGTCGAGCATGCCTGCAAGGCGCTCGAGGAACACGACGTGCGCCGGATGATCGGACGAGGCTCGCCGATCTTGATCGAACGCGCCGTGGCGTCGCAGGGCCGCACCATCGACGCGGCCACCCAGGCCGCCATGGTCGAACGCTTCTTTCACCATTACGGCGAACTGGAGGAATCGAATGAAGACCGCGCACAACCGTATTCCGGCGCCGCCGAATCGCTCCTGGCCGTGCACGAGGCGGGACTGCGCACCGCCGTGGTCACCAATAAGCAGCATCGCTTCGCCGACGCGCTGCTGAGGCGCCTGGGACTCAGCGATTGGGTCGATGTCGTGGTCGGCGGCGACACCTGCGCGCGCCGCAAACCGGACCCGCAGCCGCTGCTTTTTGCGTGCGAGTCATTGCAGGTGCCGCCGTCCCACTCCCTGATGGTCGGCGACTCGGCCAACGACGTGCAAGCGGCGCGCGCCGCCGGAATCCCCGTCGTTTGCGTCTCCTACGGATACAACGAGGGCAGACCTCCGCACACGTTGAATGGCGACGCGCTTCTCGACTCGCTGGCCGAACTTCCCGGGCTGCTTGAGATCAGGCGGCCGCCCGCGGCGCGCTGATAGAATCGAATTCTTGTGTTGAGAGGTGTCCGTATGCGAAAAATGCTGCTGCTGGCGATCGTCTTTGGCTGCGGGCCGGCGCTCGCGGGTGACCCGCCCAGCCGCTTCGGGGTCGATGCACCGGAGCTCGCACGGCTCGGGGACCAGGCGGTCGGCGTCAAAACGCTCCACTTGGTGCAGCATGGACAAATCGATGTGCTGGCCTTCGATGCAGCCAAGGGGTCCGCTCCGTCGGTGGATCGCGCGTTGACCGTGGAGCTATGGTATCCGGCGCGACCCGCG
>Ga0209736_1000776_pt1 | contig 10285 bp, 7 predicted proteins | sample BlaSpr_A8_Ref_M3_FD_187992 | JGI IMG/M metagenome (GOLD analysis project Ga0209736, IMG submission 187992) | Forest soil microbial communities from Thunder Bay, Ontario, Canada - Black Spruce, Ontario site 2_A8_Ref_M3 (SPAdes) (version 2) | ecosystem: Environmental > Terrestrial > Soil > Boreal... | reverse complement strand
TTCCCATGCTCGACATCCACACCGCCGGCGCGGGCGGCGGATCAATCGCGCGCTTCGACGCAGGCGGCATGCTCCGCGTCGGCCCCGAATCCGCCGGCGCCGATCCCGGCCCCATCTGCTACGGACGCGGCACCCAGCCCACCGTCACCGACGCGAATCTTCTTCTCGGCCGCCTGCAGCCCACACGTTTTCTAGGCGGCGATTTCACCCTCGATCTTGATCGCACTCGCGCCGTGACCAAAGAATGGCTAAGAAAAGAATGGCTGAAGAAAAATTCGTCGCCACTCACTCTGGAAAAATTCGCCGCCGGAGTCGTCCGCGTAGTGAACGCCACCATGGAGAAAGCCATCCGCGTCGTCTCCATTGAGCGCGGCCGCGACCCTCGCCTCTTCGCCCTCGTCGCCTTCGGGGGCGCCGGAGGCCTCCACGCCTGCGCCCTCGCCAAAGCCCTCAGCATCCCTCGCGTCATCGTCCCAGCACTTCCCGGCGCGCTCTCCGCGCTAGGAATCCTCGCCAGCGACGTTATCAAGGATTATTCCCGCACGATCCTATGGCGCGTCTCTGGCAAAGTTCCCACAGAAGAATTGAATCGAGAATTTTCCGCCCTCGCGAAAAATGCCGCAAGAGACTTTCACGGAGAAGCCTGGCAAGGACGCCAACACTTTCACCGCAGCGTCGAAGTCCGCTACCGCGGCCAGGGATACGAACTCAATATCCCGTTCACAAGAAATCTCCTCCATGACTTCCAGCAAGAACATCAGCGCCGCTACGGCTACACCCACCCCAACCGTGAAGTCGAACTAGTAACCCTCCGCCTGCGCGCCATCCTGAAATCGAAAACGACTCACGTAGGGGCGGACGCATTCGTCCGCCCAGGCCGAGCAAAGCTCGGCAGGCCTTCCACGCCCAAAGCCCCAGTTCTATTCGAAGGCAAAAAACAGGAAACGAAAATCTACTCCCGCGACGAACTCCAACTCGGCAAAAAATATTCCGGCCCCGCCATCATCACCGAATACAGCGCCACCACCGTCATCCCACCCAAGAAAAATTTCTATCTCGACCGCGCCGCCAACCTGATTGTTACAATCCGATGAAATTCCGGCCCGCCCCCAACTGACAACTGCCAACCGGCAACTGCTTTCCATTTACAATACTCCCGTGAAACCCAGCCTTTTCGTCGTCGAAGACGATCCCGACATTTCCCGCCTGGTCCGCCATCATCTCGAAAACGAAGGCTTCGCTGTGCGCGTCTATCCCACCGGAACCAACGTTCTCGCCGACGCCGAGCGCCAGCGTCCCGCGCTTTTCGTCCTCGACATCATGGTTCCTGGCAAAGACGGTCTGGAAATCTGCCGCACCATCCGTCAGACCCCGGGCCTCGCCTCCGTGCCCGTAATTTTTCTGACCGCCAAAAGCAGCGAGGCCGACCGCGTTCTCGGTCTCGAACTCGGCGCCGACGACTACATCGCCAAGCCCTTCAGCCCGCGCGAACTCGTGGCCCGCGTGAAAGCTGTGCTGCGCCGCTTCGAGCGTCCTCTGCCACCCAGCCCATTGAAAGTCGGCGACATCGAGATTGATCCTTCCGCCATGACGCTCACCGTGCGAGGCAATCCGGTTTCCACGACCGCCACCGAGTTCCGCCTGCTCGACTACTTCGCCCGCCACAAGGGACGCGTCTTCAGCCGCGACCATCTCCTCGACTCGGTCTGGCGCGACACCGCCTACGTCACTCCGAGGTCGGTCGACGTCTACGTCCGCCGCATCCGCGAGAAAATCGAGCCCGACCCGGAGAACCCGCGCTATCTGAAAACCGTCCGCGGCGCCGGCTACCGTTTCGAGTCTCCCAAGTGAGGAGCACATGAAGAACCGCGTCCAACCGAAGCGGGTGCCCCACCCTTGTCGCGTTTTATGCGACAGAGCCTGCCCTGAGCCTGTCGAAGGGGTAGGGATTTTGACTTGCTTTCCAAATTTCCGTTGTCCCTACAAGTCCCACCGATGAGGAGCACATGAAGAATCGTATCTTCTTCAGACTCCTCGCCGTATTCCTGATCATCATCGCCGCCACCGCCGCCATCCTCGACGTCATGATCGGCAGCGCCTGGGAAGCCTCGTTGCATACCGAGATCGAGCGCAACCTCAAGCAAAAGACCCTCCTCTTCGCGCACCGCGTCGAAACCGATCGCGCCCATTCCCTGGTCGAAATCGCCGCGCAGGAGAGCCTGGCCGCCGGCGCTCGCGCCACCATCATTGACGCCTCGGGCAAAGTGCTCGCTGACTCCGAATCCGATCCCGCCACCATGGAGAATCATGCCACGCGCCCGGAATTCGCCGCCGCGCTCTCCGGCAAGACTGGCAAGCACGAACGCCGCAGCGCCACTCTCGGCATCCCGTTTCTTTACGTGGCCGCTCCGGTTTCCGGAGGCGCAGTGCGCCTCGCCTATCCGCTCTCCGATGTCGAAGCCGTGCAGTCGCAGGTACGCCGCCGCCTCCTATGGGGCTCCTGCGTGGCATTCTTCATCGCTTTACTCATCGCAGGCGCCGCCTCCATGTGGACCTCCCGCCGCCTGTCGCGCATCGTCGACGTCGCCGTTCGCATCGAAAAGGGAGATCTCCAGGCACGCGTTGCAGACAAGCCGTTCGATGAAATTGGCCGCGTCGCCGCCGCCATCGACAAAACCGCCGGCCAGGTCGAACGCAGTTTTGCCGCCGTGCGTTCCAGCCAGCGCCAACTTGAGACTCTACTTAACAGCATGCAGGATGCCGTCATCGCCATCAGCCGCGACGGCCTGGTTCAGTGGGCCAACCAGCCCATGGATCGCTTGGTTCCACAACGCACGCGCCTCAATGCTCCCGTCGTCGAAACCATCCGCGACCCCGATTTCCTGGCCGCCGTCAAAGCTGCAACTACCACCAAACAGGTGAAGACTACCCGCGCCACATCCATCGTCCCCGGGCGCGCTTTCGACGTAACCGCCGCTCCCTTGCCCGATGGCGGCGCCGTCGCCGTGCTCCGCGACCTGACTGAGACCGAGCGCGTGGAGAAAACCCGCCGCGATTTTATCGCCAACGTTTCCCACGAGCTCCGCACTCCGTTGACTTCCATCCAGGGATATTCCGAAACCCTTCTCGACAGTCACGACAATGCCGGTTCCACTCGCGAATTTCTGGAAATCATTCGCAAGAACGCCGCCCGCATGTCGCGCCTCACCGAGGACCTGCTGACCCTGGCCCGCGTAGAATCCGGCGAGACCCGCTTCGATACCGAGCCCGTCTCGCCCATCGAACTTCTACGCGACGCGGAAGAAAGTTTTCGCGAGATCGCCCGCGGTCACGGCGTGGACTTGCAGATCGAGGAAAGGAACGCGAACAACGGTTCGGTGGAATCTTTACCTCCGGTGCGCGCCGACCGCGAAGCCATCCACCAGGTTTTTTCCAATCTGATTGAGAACGCAATGAAGTACGGCCGCTCCGGCGGCCGCATCGTGCTCGGCGCGCACCCGGCCCGTCGGGGCGGCGAATCCGGAGTTAGATCCGATGTTAAATCCGATGTTGAATTCGGGGTGGAGTTCTATGTGCAAGACTTCGGGGCCGGCATCGCCTCCGAGCACCTGCCGCGCCTGTTCGAACGCTTCTATCGCGTCGACAAAGCCCGCTCCCGCGAATCCGGCGGCACCGGCCTGGGCCTGGCCATCGCCAAACACATCATGCTGGCCCATGGCGGTTCCATCCGAGCCGAAAGCGAACTCGCCCGCGGCAGCACCTTCCTCTTCACCCTCCCCACCGCTTGAAACTCGCTCCTTGCATTGTCATCCTGAGCGAAAGATTTGCTTCGCGAACGCGAAGCAAATCCGTAGTCGAAGGATCACTAGCAGTTGCCAGACGCCAGTTTCCCAGTTCCCAATTCTCAGTTCCCAATTCTCTGCCCTAGTGACAAGACCTTGCTCATGACGTGCTTTCCCGAAAAATGACACAAAATTCACAGCCTATTAACCACGAGTCCCCGGCGAAAGTTTATGCTGATCCATCGCGATCCAATTCCCCAAACAGCAGAATCGCGACGACGAACTCCAATGTTGCCCCGTGGATATCCCTATGAGCAGCGCAACCAAAGCTCCGATCCCTGAACCCGTTCATCACTACCTGGTGCGCCGCACCGTGGAAGCCTGTCGCATGGCACAGGAAGCCGCTGGCGCGGCCGCCGAGGGCATCGCCACCGGCTCGGCAGCCTTACTCAATTCGCTGCGCCAGCGCGAACGCGAACTCGACACGCTTGACGCCGAAATCGACAGCGGCGTCACCACCGCCATTACCGAGGTTGCTCCCGCTGAAGCTCGCGAGCTGCTGGCTTGCATGAAGGTCATGATCGCTCTGGAGCGCATCGGCGACCTCTTGCTCAGCTTCGCCAACAGCGCCCTCTCCGTTAGCGGACGCATCGACTCACAGGACACTCGCGATCTCACGCAGATGGCGACCCTGCTCGAAAAAATGCTGACCGATTGCGGCTCCGCATTTTCCGGCCGCGATGTGCCGAGGGCCATCGACGTTCTTCGCGCCGACGCCGAAATGGATCGCCTCCGCAACCTCATCTTCCTGCGCCACATCGAGAATCCCGAGAACCTGCACCTCCAGGCTAGCCTTCAAGTTATCTTCATGACCCAGTCGCTCGAGCGCGCCGGCGATCACGCCAAGAATCTCGCCGAAGAAGTTTGCCACTTCGTTAGCGGACGCCCCATGCGTCACGTTTCCATCGCCCTCGACAAGCCCGTCGAACAGATGTTCATCGACTACCTCCGCAGCCGCGACCATAACCGTTAAGCGTGTGGCGCGGGCGCCCCCGCCCGCGATAGCCTGAAATCATGCCGCAGACGCCCGCGAGCGAGTTCTCTATCGGTGCCATTGTGGTAACAACAACTCTCCTATATCCACCAAACTACAAAACAAGTTTTCGTCAATGTTTCCATTTAGATACGAGTGTCAAACGGTAGGCGGAGCAGGTTGAGCAATAGTGATCAGACTCCCCCCTCCCAAAATGGGAGAATTAGTCATTCTTAATTAGACACTTCCTAACCAGACAATTCTTAACCGAACAATCAATCGAGTCTCCAGCACCGCTCCCAAGGAGAAAGTATGTGGATCCATTCAAAACAGTCCAGACAACTGGCGATCGAGCATCAGGAACTAGAAGCGCTCGTCACGGCCCGCACCGCAGAACTGCAAAAACTGACCCAGCGCCTCCTGAAAGTGCAGGATGAGGAAAGGCGAAAAATAGCCCGCGACCTGCACGACAGTACTGGCCAAACTCTGGCGGCTCTCAAGATGAGCATTATGTTATTGCAGCAAAGCTGCAAGCAGGACTCGCCTAGGCTGGCCCTGATTTCCGACGTGGAAGCCCTGGCGGATCAGGCGCTCGAAGAAATCAGGACGACGTCCTACTTGCTGCACCCGCCCTTGTTGGATGAGGTAGGATTTGCCTGCGCCGCCGAGTGGTATATCGAAGGCTTTTCTAAGCGCAGCGGAATTACCGTCAAAGCGGAAATTGCCAATTCGCGGGAACGGCTTCCTCGGAGCATGGAGATCGCTTTATTCCGCGTGCTCCAGGAGAGCTTGACCAACGTACATCGCCACTCGGGCGCGTCGGAGGCGAGCATCCATTTCAAGCAACAAGGCGAAGCTGTGATCTTGGAAGTAAGAGACTTCGGTAAGGGTATACCGGAAGAGCGATTGCGGCTGCTTCGCGCAGTCAATGCCGACACCGGAGTGGGCTTGGCTGGGATGCGCGAACGCTTGCACGAGCTGAATGGCGAACTGGAAATAGAATCGGATGCTGGTGGGACCAGCATGCGCGCGACGGTTCCCCTCTATGCCATGGCTCGCCCCCCACATGTGGAAGATTGCGGCAGCATGAATCAATCCGCACAGGCCTAACCAACACGGGGAGTCGTCCCAGCCCTGTTTTGCATCGATGCTGGTCCACCAGCGCTGACGATCCAAAGGATGAACACGTCTCTTGGATCAAGTGGACCGGATGCTTGCCAGTGAGGCCGAATATTTTAGTCGCGCTAGCAAGTGAAGCACGGCAAGTCGCGCCAACGGCAGGCGGAACTCCCTTCGACGTTTTCTACCATCGAGACATGCGTCGCGTCGGGACTATGAATGGTACTGGAACCCGCCGGAAGAGGCTTATGATGTTCGCATCACGCTCTTATCGAGCGCCTCGCGCAGCCTAGACCTTCTTGAGCGACGGCTGGTGGAGTCTCGTACGACCATCGCCATCCCATTTCACTACCGCGTCTTCTTCGTTCGTTCAACCGTACCTAGTTCCCCATTTTGTTTTCCGAAGTTGCCCAAACCTTCGACTCGATCTCCGGGAGTCAATTCCTTGTCGCTGGCACCGGACTCGCCGAGTGGGGGGCTCTTGGCCCGGTTTGAGTCAGGGATCGCACCGGGGTAGGACAAAGGTGCTTGGGGGGCTCTGCGCATTTGGGTATCGGCTTATTGTTTTGGCTCATATTCCGGTCTCTCTCCAAGGGCTAAAGTAGCGCCCTTCGCTACAACTGCTTACCTCCTCTCGCGTAGGCTTGAAGAGAATACTCGTATGGTCCAAACCGCACAGTCTTAGCAATCAACTTGGCTAATTCGTTTGCTCAGGTTGATGATGTTTCTCGGCGCAACGATCAAATTACCGATCGTAATCAAATCATTGGACCGGGCGCTTCCAATCAAGGATAGGGGCCAGAAGTTTTTGCGCTTGGGTTGCAAGGAAAACCGCGGCATCGTCGGGAAGACAAGCGTGATAGACTGTCGCACCGTGGAGCAACCTTCCCAGCCACCGACACCTCCTTCGTGTTCCGATTGCGCGACCCGGACGCAAGCTGCGGGAGGTGGCGCACCTACTCAATCCGCTTCGCGCATGTGGCGCTCGACCGACGGCAGCACGCGTATCGATACGCCTACCACCAGCATCATCACCATCCCAGCCAGCCAAAAAGCAATCCTCCTCGATCATCTGAAGAAGGAGGCCGTGGTCATTCCTACGCCGCCAAAGCAGGCAGCGCCGCCGCCGCCGTCCGGAAGTTCAGAGACAACGGCTGGAGCAGGGCCGCCTCCTACCATGCAGGTTCAGGATTTAGGCAAGAGCATGATCGAAGGGCACGAAGTCGAGGGCAAGCGCTACGTCCTCACCCTGCCGCAGTTGCCCCAAATGCCGCAGTTGCCCCAAATGCCAAAGCCGCCAAAGCCTTCGCAGTCAGCCTCGCAGCAGCCGCCCGCAAAGCAGCAACCGCCCAAACCGCCGCAGCCTAACGTGACTGAAGTTTGGACCAGCGTAAAACTAAAAATGCCTGTGCTCACAAAAGTGACCACCGCGGCCGGCGAGCAAACCACTTACTGCAAGCCCACCTCCACCGCAGAACCTCACCCCTCGCTGTTCGAAATCCCTTCCGGTTACAAGTTGAAGAAACCTCATATCCCATAGTCAGTCCCTTGCTGGGCGTCATGTCCCCTATGGGGGCGTCATCGTGACCGGAGCCGTTTTTCAGGCGCACCGAAGAGCCTGCCCTGAGCGAAGTCGAAGGGATCTCGCGCGCAGTGCAAACGCGGCGTCAGTTCGACGGGTCGCAATCAAGACACCCTCACTTCTCGTCCGAATACATAACCGTACGTACAAACGTTCCTGCAGGAACGTTTGTACGTACAATTCCCAAAGTGAAACTGCAAAACGCAAGCAGGATTTTACGGTGGTTAGTCCTTCGAGAGTATCCACTTACGCATTGTCAGAGCCCCAAATTGCCTTCTACTATTCAAATCAAACCGGCTCGGCGCTTGGCGTGCGCCGAACTTCAAAGGGGCGTGCATATGGCAACGAAAAAGAGTGGTAAGCCTGGTCGAACCGGCAAGACTTTATGGCGCAACCGAAAATTGCGAATCGCTTCCGTGTTCGCAATTCTGTTTGTGATTGCATTAGCGGCGCTGGCGGCGCCTCAGGAGCGCGATCACGATCGGGACCAAGCTCGCGAACAAGATCGCGATCATGACCGTGGCGGGATTCACCTGATGTCTCGCGAGCGCGTCTCGCGCGACTTCGGGGGAGGCTCCGGGGGAAGGCCCTCGCGCGATGCACTCTGCGAGCCCGGTTTCGTGGCAGTAGGCTTTCATGTGCAGACCGGCGAATTCTTCAATCAGGCGTGGCTCGATTGCGCTCGATTGCGCCCGGATGGAGACGTGGGCGACGAGCGAAGGATCACCGAAAGAACGGGCAGCCCGGGCGGACGGCCGGTTTATGATGCCCGCTGTTCCGAGGGCCGCGTCCTGCGCGGCTTGCGCGGACGCACCGGCGCCTCTATCGATGAAGCCATAGGCGAATGCAGCTCTGTCAGAGAGATTGTGGAAGGGCGCGATCATCCCAGGGTCGAACTGACCGAATCGGTGACGCGTCCCCATCCAGGCGGAAGGCCGGTCGAGGCGCACTGCCCGCCGGGTTCAGTCGTCACGGGTTTTCGATCCATGAGCGGCGAATACATGGATCACCTGTGGATCGTGTGCTCCGAACTGGAGCGCAATTACTAAGCGCACTCCTCGATCGTTCCTGCTTTCGCGGAGCGGAGTGCTGCGGGCTGAGGTGTGGCCCGCGCTGAGGCCTGCGTGGCTTGCTCTCCTTTGCGGATCAACACGATCGCTCCGAGGATCGCCACTGAAGCCAGCACGACTCGCATCGTCAATGGTTCAGAGGCGAGAAGCCATCCCAGAAACACAGCTACGACGGGATTCGCATACGTGTGCGTCGCCACCAGCGCCGGAGGACAGCGTTGCAGCAACCACGTGTAGGCAGTGAACGCGATCACGGAGCCGAAGACGATCAGATAAGCCAAGCCCAGAAGTGACTTCAAGGAAATATTCGCCCAGTGTGTGGCGTGAAACTCGCCGGTCAACGCCGCGGCTGCGAGCAACATCACGGCTCCGCAGATGGTTGGCAGCGCGGTGCGACCCAGAGCGTCGGAAGGCAGCTTGAGTTTGGGAGAGATCACCACTCCGGCTGACCACGCGAACGAACCCACCAGCACCGCCGCGAGAGCCAGGAGGCTCGAGCCTTTTACAGTCAGTTCCACGCCGGTGAGCACGGCCACCCCAAGCGCGCCCAAACCCAGGCCCAGCGCGCTAAGCCGGCTGATCTTCTGCTGGCCCATGGCCCATGCCAGCACCAAAATAAACATGGGTTCGGTTGCGAGTAATAACGCGGCGAGGCCAGATCCCACGTACTGTTCGGCCCAGTGCAGCGAGCCGTGACCTATGAAGAAAAATAATGCACCGACGATTGATCCGGAAATCCAATGCGCGCGCGTGGGACGATAGCCGCGCGCCCACGCCCATGCCAACATGATTGCGCCTGCGATCGAATGACGGATGCCCGCGGTGACTAGCGGTGGAATAGTTTCGACTGCATATCGGATCGCGAGGTAGGTCGAACCCCAGACGAGATAGATGGCGGCGAAGGCGAACGCCAGTTGGATGGAGTAAGTGCGGCCGCGATCAGTTGCGGATTTATCTGGCGTGGTCACGAGCACGGGTCTGCCTCCGATATTTTTCAGCTGGCTGCTGCGAATCAGCGCCATGTTTTGCGCCGCTTTGGAACTTGCAGCCATCTAACCTCCAAACTACAGTTCAGCGGTTAACTGAATAGTAGTGCCATCAAGTCTAACTTGTCAAGATTGTTTTACTGGTTAGATAATGAATACGACTTCAGACCTTTTGACCTCGGACCTGAATTTTGTCGGCTGAGGTCCGAAGTCTGAGGTCCGAAGTCTGAAAGGAAAATACTGTGACGCCCACGCCCACTGAGGGGAGCAGGGGACTTGCGCGGCGACGTCCGCCGCGTTTCGATCTGATAGCGGGCAGCGTATGCCTCGATTTTGTGAACACGCTCGACGACCGTCACATCAAACCGAAGGAATTGCTGGAGACTTACATCGATCTCGCGCGGTTTGGGGAGGACACCGAAGTGCTTGAACCCGGGCAGGTGGACCGGCTCTTCGAGCGCAGCTATGCCGATCCGGAGCGCGCGCAACAGGTTCTGCTCTGGGGCAGAGAACTGCGCGAAGTCATTCACGATGTTTTTTGGGCGATCATGAACCGGCGCGAAGTTCCGGCAATTGCGCTCGCGAAGCTGAACAATTTCGCGCAGACTGCGGCTGGACACATGCGGTTAGTCCCCTTGAAGGGCGGTTTTGAGTGGAGCTTCGACGATCTACTTGATTTCGATAGCGTGCTGTGGCCGATTGCGCGGTCGGCG
>Ga0209736_1000774_pt1 | contig 10292 bp, 10 predicted proteins | sample BlaSpr_A8_Ref_M3_FD_187992 | JGI IMG/M metagenome (GOLD analysis project Ga0209736, IMG submission 187992) | Forest soil microbial communities from Thunder Bay, Ontario, Canada - Black Spruce, Ontario site 2_A8_Ref_M3 (SPAdes) (version 2) | ecosystem: Environmental > Terrestrial > Soil > Boreal... | reverse complement strand
CCTCCACTACTGCTCTGATTGCTACCGGGTGGACCGAACCAGTTCCCGGGCGGGTTACTCCCGCTGTGGACCACCGCCTTTTCACGACGCACCCGGTTACGCGACTATACGTCCAGTGAGACGCGGGTCAGCCTTCTCGCTATACTCCTTGCCTAGAGGGGGACCCAGGTCGATCAATTCATGAGAAGTCTACTGCGCAAGGCGTTGCTTGTGTCGCTCGTAATTGTGAGTGGGCTAAGCGCGGTTAATCAAATTCCCATTTCGATTCTCATTTCGAAGTTGCTTTTCTTCTTGCTTTGCCCGGGGTTGGTGCTCTCGCGGCTAATAACCAGAGGTGGCTACGGATCGGGTCTCGAAGAACTTGCCCGTCCAGCTCTGGGATTCGCTCTGGGATTCGTTGCGAATCTAGTCGTCTACACTCTGCTCTCTGCTTTAGCAATTTCAATTGCGCGTCGCTTGCGGAGACGCCAAATCTCTGCCAAACCGTCGGCGTCGATTGTCGCGGTCGCGGTAGTTCTACTCCTGGGAAGCCTCCTGATTCTGTCGGTAAGCTTATGGACGTTGAACGACATGATTCAACATTCCTACGACTGGAATGACTTTCGCATGTCCATCTCGACTCTCGTCAACGCGATGTTTTTCGCCCTCACCCTGCTTCAAATCGTCTTCAGCCTAATGGGCATCATGGTATCGATTGGCCTCCTGCAATTGCGGGAGTCGGCTAGGATGGCTGCAATTTTTCTTTCTACAGTTCCCGTTGCGATCCTAGCGTTCTCCATGCTTATCTTTCTGGGCGCGAACAACTCGCGAAGAGGCCGCGAGGGAATTGCCGCTGGCTACGGGTTCTTCCTGTATGGTGCCTTCCTTCTACTCCTATTGCCTCTAAGCATCTGGTGGTGCGTCGCGCTTACGCGCGTCCGAGTGAAGTCTCAATTTCCCGAGAACTAGAAATAGACTGGAACTCGTCTAAGTCACCTTTGTCGAAGGTCTCGCAGGTTCACGGGCCTATCACGAGAACCTCTTCTAGTGCTTGATCAACGCAGTAACCGGAAACTGAGCTACTACTGAGGCGGAGCGGCGGATTTGGCGATGATTAGGGTGATGTCGTCGTGTTGTTCGTGGGGGGAGAATTGGCGGACGTCGGCGACTATGTTGTCGAGGATGCATTGGGAAGGTTGGGAGCGGTGGCGGCGGAGGGAGTCGATTAGGCGGTCTTCGCCGAATTCGTCGCGGGCTTCGTTGAAGGATTCGGTGATGCCGTCGGTGTAGAGGGCGAGGGTGTCGCCGGGGTGGATGGTTCGTTCGCCGATTTCGCAATCCCATTTTTTGAAGATGCCGAGGACGGTGGCGGTGGCGTGGAGGCGGTCGAGCGAATCGTCACGGCGGAGGATGAGTGCGGGCGGATGGCCACAATTGACATAGCGGAGGCGGCCGGTGGGGACGTGGTAATCGGCGAGGAAGAGGGTGGCGAAGGCGCCATCGGGAGTGTTTTGAGAAAAGAGTTGATTGACGGCGCAGAGGAGGCGCTGGGGCTGGTCGAGAGAGATGGCGCATTGGCTGCGGAGATTGGCTTGTAGATTGGCCATCAGGAGAGCGGCAGCGATGCCTTTGCCGGAGACGTCAGCGATGACCAAGCCGAACCGGTCAGGGCCGAAGTCAAGAAAGTCGTAATAGTCGCCTCCGACGGCGCGGGCCGGAAAGCAGTGACCGGAATAGTCGAGAGCGTGGATCGGGGGACGCAATTGGGGAAAAAAACGGCACTGGACTTCGTTGGCGATTTCGAGCTCCTGGGCGGCGCGGCGTTCGAGTTCGAGTTTGGCGGTGGCGGCGCGGCGCTGGGCTTCCAGGGCGTGAGTGACTTCGTCGAAGCTGACCAAGGAGAAGGCGTTGCCGTCAATGTCGCGGAAGCGAGTGGAGACGCCGCCCCAGACGGTCGTTTCTTCTCCTAAAAGAGGAGAATCCACTTGGGGACGTGTAGTGCGAGCTTCGGGATCGAACTTAATGCGGCGGAGGCGGGGAGTGTGATTGAAGCGGACACCGCGGAGCGACCACTCCTTATATTTAGAGACGACATCCTCGGTGATGAAGACGACCTGCGTGGAACGGCCGATGAGTTTGTATTGCATGGAATCGGGCTTCGGGGCGATGAGAGAGAGGACAGCGGAGCCGTCGGGAGGCGCTACGGCGACTAGGCGTTCGCCAGCTTGGAGCCTGACGTCGTAGGCGAGGTGGAAGCCAAGTTGGTCGACGTAGAAGCGGAGGCTGCGATCGAGATCGCGGACGAAGATTTGGGTGGAATGGATGCGGAGGTGGGGGCTTGGTTGAGAGGGGGATCGGGCGCCGGTGGACATGGACGAGATTATACGGCGTGGGGAGGGGACGAGGAAAAAGATAAAGCAGATGCGCAGAGGGCGCAGAGTTGCCCGGAGGTGTTTGCCCTGGGCAGCGTTTGCTAGAGGGGGCGAAGTGGGGGACAATTTGTTGCGTGAAGGCGTGTGGTATCACGCGTTGGGCGTGCATGCATGCGCATGAGAGAAAGAAAAGGGTGAGTGTGGAATGACGGCGCGAATACTTGATGGGACGAAGATTCGGGAAGCGATTTTTGCGGAGTTGAAGGATGAAGTGGCGATCCTTTCGTCGGCGGGGATACGGCCGGGGTTGGCGGCGGTATTGGTGGGGGAGAATCCGGCTTCGCAGCTTTATGTGAAGAGCAAGATTGCGGCTTGCGAGCAGTTGGGGATGGGGAGCGGGTTGATTACGCCGGCGGCCAGCGCGACGACGGCGGAGATGTTGGCGATTGTGGAGGATTTGAATCGGGACAATGATACGGACGGGATTTTGATTCAGTTGCCCTTGCCATCGCAGGTGGATACGAAACGCGTGCTGGAGGCGGTGGATCCGGCGAAGGATGTGGATGGGTTTCACCCTGTCAATTTGGGGAGGTTGGTGAGCGGGCGGCCGGGGTTGGTGGCTTGCACTCCGGCGGGGTGCATGGAGATTTTGCGGCGCAATGATATTGCGATTGAGGGTGCGAACGCGGTGGTTTTGGGGCGGAGCGATATTGTAGGGAAGCCGATGGCTTTGCTTTTGATGCATGCGAATGCGACGGTGACGATTTGTCATTCGAAGACGAAGGATTTGGCGGGCGTGGTTCGGGGAGCGGATATCGTGGTGGCGGCGATGGGGAAGGCGGGGTTTGTGCAGGCGGATTGGATACGGGCGGGAGCTACAGTGATTGATGTGGGGACGAATCGCGTGACGGATGCTGGGGAGGCGGAGAGGTTGTTTAAGAACTTCCCTGCGCGGCTGGCGAAATTTCGCGAGAAGGGAAATGCGCTTGTTGGGGACGTGCATCCGGATGCGGTGAATACGGCGGGGGCGATTACGCCGGTGCCTGGGGGCGTGGGTCCGATGACGATTACGATGTTGATGAGCAATACGGTGAAGGCGGCGCGGATGCGGCGTGCGAAGGCGATACCGAGGACAATTTCGGCAGGCGGGTCGTCCAGTTCGGGTGTGCGTTAACAGCAGACGAATGTTACGACTCGGCCTTACCGGGGGAATCGCCAGCGGCAAGAGCGCCGTTGCGCGGATGTTGCGCGAGATGGGATTTCATGTGCTGGATGCGGATGAGCTGGGTCATACGTTGATGGAACCCGGGATGCGGGCTTATGAAGAGATTGTGCGGGAATTTGGGGCGGGCGTGACGGAGGCATCGGGAAGGATCGATCGTGGGAAGCTGGGGGCGGTGGTGTTTGCAGACCAGAGGAAATTGGAGCGGTTGAATGGCATTTTGCATCCGCGGGTGGAAGAGGAGATTGTTCGGAAATTTGGGGAATGGGAGCGGAGCGGTGTGCGCGATGCGGTGTTTGTAGAGGCGGCGTTGCTGGTGGAAGCCGGTTATCAGAAAAATTTGGATGGATTGGTGGTGGCGTGGTGCCGGCCGGAGCAGCAGTTGGAACGGTTGATGGCGCGGGGGTTGAGCGAGGTTGAGGCGCGGCGGCGGATTGCGGCGCAGATGCCTGCGGAGGAGAAGTTGAAGTACGCTACGGAGAAGATTGATTGCTCGGGGTCGCTGGAGGAGACGCGGCGGCAGGTTGGGGAGTTGGCGGAGAAGTTGAGGCGAGGAGCGGCGGGAAGCGTCTAAGAGGAAAGAAGCAGAGAGAAAACCACGGGTCTAAAGACCCGCCACTACAGATTCCGTGCGGGAATTTTGGTGTGGTATCGTTTGGGTTAGGCGGGGTCGAGGAAGGATTACGAATATGAGTGCGGGAAAAGCTTCGAATGCGGTGCGATTGGTGGTTGCGGCGGTGGTCATTATTGCGGGGGCCTATTGGGCTGGCGGGCGGTGGGGGGAACGGCAACCCCGGAAGGTGGAGGCTTTGCCGCTGACCACTGGGCTGACGGAAGTTTCTGCGCGGGATTCGGCGCTGACCGACGATGAGTCTATTAATGTTCGGGTGTATCACCAGGCGTCGGGGGCGGTGGCGAACATTCTGACGAAGGCTACGGAATATGATTTTTTTATGGACCCTGTGCCGGTGGAGGGAGCGGGTTCGGGGTTTGTGATTGATCCGCGCGGATATATTTTGACGAACTTCCATGTCGTGCAGGAAGCGCAGTCGATCGAGGTTGTGCTTGGAGACCAGACGCGGTATCCGGCGAAGTTTATCGGAGCGGACCAGCGGAACGATGTGGCGTTGATAAAAATCGAGCCGAAAGGAAAGCCGCTGGTTGCGCTGCAACTGGGAGATTCGTCGAAGTTGCAAGTCGGGCAAAAAGTTTTGGCGATTGGGAACCCGTTTGGGTTTCAGAGCACCCTGACGACGGGAGTGGTGAGTGCGCTTGGGAGGAACGTTCAGACGAGCCAGACGACATTAATCGACGAGGCGATTCAGACGGATGCGGCGATCAATCGGGGAAATTCGGGCGGGCCGTTGATTAATTCGCATGGCGAAGTGATTGGGATTAATTCGGCGATTTATACGCCTAGCGGGACTACGGCGGGGATTGGGTTTGCGATTCCGGTGAATACGGCGAAGAGGATTGCACACGATCTGATGACGGAAGGGCGAGTGCGGCAGGCGTTTCTTGGGGCGCAGACGCTGGAGGTGGGCGGATGGCTTGCGGAGGCGCTTGATCTTCCTGTGAAAGACGGATTGCTGGTCGAGGTAGTGACACGGGGCGGACCTGCGGCCGCGGCGGGATTGCACGGCGGAGATCGCGAAGCCATGGCGGGGATGAGGCGCATCGCAACGGGAGGGGATGTGATTGTGGCGATCGATGGGCAGAAGATTGCGAATCAGTTTGATTTGAACGTGGTTTTGAACAGGAAGCGGCCGGGGGATACGGTGAGTGTGACGGTGTATCGCGGCGGGAAGAAGATGGATGTGGCCGTGAAGTTGGGGGAGCGGTCTGGGAATTGAGTTGTGGTGAAAATGCTAGAAAACACACAGGAATGTCTGCCCCGCTAGTTTGAAATTAGGTGAGAAGAACAGGAGACAGACTGAAGTCTGTCCCACTATTTCGAGAACTGCGCGCGAAAGTTTTGACGGTCTGAGTCATTAAGAGAAAACCAGGATTCGGCGATGTCGCGAACGCGTTCCAGTTCGCTTTGCATTTCGGCGTGTTTAGATTCGAGGATATCGGCGTTGGCGTCGGGCGGGACGTAGATGGGCGGGGCGAATAGGATTATGACGCGGGCAAATGGGGCGGGTAGCAGGAAGTGGTCCCAGGTTCTCTCGAAAGTTTTGCCGCGGTCGACGCCGATGTGGAAGACGAGGACGGGGCAGCCGGTTTTTCTGCCTAGCATTACCGGACCGGGCTTGGCCACGTAACGAGGGCCGCGGGGTCCGTCGATGGTGAAGGCGCAATCGACGCCTTCTTCGAGGCGGCGAGCCATCACCGCCAGGCCGCGCAGGCCTCCGCGCGAGGAACTTCCCTGGGCAGTGCCGAAACCTAGCCATTCGATTACCTTGCGAGTCCATTGACCATCGAAGGCTGTTGTGTTCATGACGACTACGCCGTGATTGCGGTGCCACCAGACAATGGGAATGATTATGCGGTGCCAGAAGGCCCAGATGCAGCGTTTGCCTGCGGCATGGACGCGCTCGGCGTTTTGCCAGCCGAGGACTTCGTAGCGCAACGTGGGGCCGAGAATGCGAATCACACTGTAGACGGCGGCAGCGATGAAGGGGATTTGGATGCGACGAGACCAGGGAAGGTCGGGGAGGCGAGTGTCGTAGTGGGCGCTGATTGGTTCTGCGGGGATTTTTTTGGCGGAATCCGGGGCGGGGTCGGGGAGTGCGGGGCTGGTGGCGTCGGGCTGGGTCATGGTTTCTGGATGCGTCTGCCAAGATGGCGACGTGACGTATAGTATAGGCGAGAGTTTCTTGTCCGGCCTGCTGGAGAATCGTTGAGAGTGTGGCTCACAGTTTATTTGCGTGAATCATCGCGACGACGCGCGCGAGTTTTGGCAGGGGTGTGCGCGATGCTTTGCGCGGGGATTTTTGTCGCAGCTGCGGCTGCGCCGGACCAGCCGGTGGGTGATGCGGTGGGATTGATTGAAGGCGAAGATATTGCTGTGACGGGGCCGATGAGCGTGGAAGTTGTTGGCGGGGTGGCGAAGACGATTTTGCGGAGCGGCAGCGATGTGCGAGTGAAGTCAGGGCAGGCACGGATTAGTCTTGTGGAAGGCGGGCAGATTTCGATTTGCGGGCCGGCGCATTTTTCGGTTTTGAAATCGGGCGGAGCGGTGACGGTGGCGCTGGAAAGCGGAGCGATACATGCGCGATTGGAGCGGGAACCGGCGCTGAGTGTGTATACGGCGCAGATTCAGGGGCAGCCGGTGGCGATTGGGGACGAGCCGAGAGATTTTCTGGTGGGATTCGAGAGCGCAGGAGTGATGTGCGTGCGCACCTATCGCGGAGCGATGCGATTGGAGCAACAGTTGAGCGGGCAGAGCGTGATGGTGCCGCAGGGTGGAGATGTGACGCTGGCGAATGGGCAGATCGACACGCTGGGCAACGGCACGGGGCATTGCAAGTGCGAATTGCAGATCGCGAAATCTGCGACGGTTCCAATGCCGAGAAATGAAATGCCAGCCATGACCGTGGAGAGCGCGAAGAGCGAAACGACGCAAAAGTCTGGAGACTCGGCTGGAACTGGATCTGGTGAAAAACTTTCGAAGAAGGAAGAGCCGATTTACACCGTGAATATGCCGCCCTTGAGATTTGATGCGAGCGCGAAAGTGCAGCCGGAACCTGATCCGAGGCTGATGGTGATCGTGAGGCGAGTGCGAGTGCGGCCCACATTGATATTTCAAGGGCGGGTGGAAGGGGAACCGGTTGCTACGGCTGCCGCGACGCCGCCGCCACCCATCGCAGTTGCTCCGACGAATACTGCACCAGCACCGCAAGGCTCCGTGGTGGATCGCGTGCGGTCCTTCTTCCGAAGACTGTGGTCGCGAGGCGCGTAGCCAGACAGGCGGCGCTGGAGCCACAGCAATCGCTGTTAAATCCAAAGTGCCTGCCGGGGCCAAGGGCTCCAAATACAAAGTGCGGCCGGCGAGCGGCGCCTGTTTCAGAAGGCGGGCTCTACACTTGTGTTCTCGGTGATTAAAATTCTTTTGAGAAGCGCGGACTCAGCTACATGCCTTCGTAGTTGGGGCCGCCGCCGCCTTCGGGAACGACCCAATTTATAATTTGGTAGGGATCGGCGATGTCGCAGGTTTTGCAGTGGACACAGTTGGCGGCGTTGATTTTTAGTTTTAGAGAGTTGTCGGATTGTTTGGCCATTTCGTAGACGGCGGCGGGACAGAAATATTGGCAGGGGTTGCCGTACTCCACTACACATTTTGTTGCGCAGACGTTTAGATCGCTGACTACTAGATGGCAGGGTTGGTCTTCTTCGTGGCGCGTGCCGGAGTGGTAGACGTCGGTAAGGCGGTCGAAGATGAGTTTGCCATCGCCTTTGAAGCGGTCGGGGGCGGGCCGGCCGTTGATTTTTTTGTAGGCTTGGTAGCCGGCGTGGGCGTGCATGGGATCGATCAGGCCGCGGCCGCCGGTGATTTGTTGGAACGCGGTGTGGAAGAAACCGCGGAGCATGCCGTGTTGGAAGGACTGGTGGAAATTGCGGACTTGCCAGAGTTCTTTTTTGATGTAGCTTTGCTCGATTTTTTGCGGGAAGGCGCTGAGGGTTTTGGCGGAGGCGTCGCCGGTTTTCAGGGCGTCGAAGATGGTTTCGGCGGCTAGCATGCCGCTCTTCATGGCCACGTGGATGCCTTTTAGGCGTTGCGAATCGAGGAAGCTGGCGGAGTCGCCGATGATGAGGGCGCCGTCGACGTAAGTGCGAGGTATGGCGTACCAGCCGCCGTAGGGGAGAGATTTGGCGCCGTAGCGGACGAGTTTGCCGCCTTCGAGAATTTTTTTGAGGAACGGGTGCGTCTTCCAGGTTTGAAATGCGGCGTGGGGATCGAACTGGGGATCGGCATATTCGAGCGCGAGGACCAGGCCGATGGAGAGGCGGTTGTTGGAGAGGCCGTAAATCCAGCCGCCGCCGTACATGTCGGTTGAGACGGGCCAGCCTAACGTGTGGGCGACGTAGCCTGGCTTGATGCGGTCCGGTTGGATGTCCCAGAGTTCTTTGATGCCGATGCCGTAGCTTTGCGGATTGATGTTGTCGAGTTTTTTTGTGGCGACTAGATTTTTTGTGAGCGAGCCGCGAGGGCCTTCGGCCAGGACGGTGACTTTGGCGCGGAGTTCGTAGCCGGGAGTGAAGTTGTCTTTGGGCTTGCCGTTTTTGTCGAGGCCTTTGTCTTCGGTGATGACACCGGCGATGCCGTCGCCTTCGTAGATGAGTTGCGCGCCACCGAATTCCTTGAAGACGTTGACGCCGGCGGCTTCGACTAGGCCGCCTAGCCATTTTGTGAGCTTGCTAAGAGAGATTACGTAGTTGCCTTTATTTTGGAAGGGCGGCGGAGTGATGGGAAAGCGGAAGGAGGAGTTTTTGGTGAAGAGGAGCGCGGCGGAATCGGTGACGGGAGTGTCGAGGGGCGCGGATTTTTCGAAGTCGGGGACGAGTTCGGCTAGGGCTTTGGGATTCATGATGGCGCCGGAGAGTTGGTGGGCGCCGATTTCGCGGCCTTTTTCGAGGACGTAGATATTTTCGGCGGAGAATGAGGGCTTGGCGCCGGAGTCGTTGTGCTTTTTGATGAGATTGGCGAGATGCAGGGCGCAGGAAAGGCCTGCGGGGCCTGCGCCGACGATCAGGACGTCGGCTTCGAGTTGTTCGCGTTGGACGGTCATTGGTCGTTCAATTTTAGCAAAATTCTACCAGGGGCTTGTCAGCGAAGCTTTTGAAACTGCTCCAGACTCACTCCCAATTGGCTTAGGATTTTAAAGAAAAGCGGCGGTCCAATCTCACGTCCGCCGTGGATTGGGATGGTCACGGCACGACCGTCAGCATGTTCCCATTGCGCATGGCTACCTGTTTGTCGTTTGAGAAAGAATCCGAGGGCGATGGCAACTCTTTGAAAATCGCGCGCTTTCGCGCTAGGCATTGACGATCTCGGTCGTATCGGCGGGAAGTGGGATTCCCTTCTCGCGATAGCCCTCCGAAACCATGTTGAAAACCTGAACGAGTTCAGCGAGAGCAGCCTCGCGTGTGTCCATCAACGCATAGCAGCCGGGAATAGCGGGAATCTCGGCAACCCAAGCGCCGTCCTGACGATAGAGAACGATCTTGTAGTCTTCGAATTTCATGACGTTCCAATAGTATAGACCATGCGGCATGGGTTCGACGCATGGCTAATTATTGGGGTCATGCCCAGACTCGGCCAAGGGAATGGTGACGGGAAAATTCGAAACCTCCAAGTGCGGCCCCCTCCCCCGGGGGGTTTGCATAAGTGTTGATTTTAAAGATAGATAAAGTGCTTTGTTTTGATACACTTTTGCAAGTGTTGATTCTAAATAACTTGCGTGGGCAAATTTGCACCACAATTGTGCAAAAGGGCTGAGTATTACGTAAGTGTTGCGAACAAAGGACTTAAATTCCAAGGCAGTCCCGAAAAGCAAAAACGCCAACCGAGGAGGCGTTGGCGTTCCAAAACCGATGCGTGGTATTACTCGGGAATTATAGTACATCGAATTTAATTTCTTGTCAAGGAAAACATAAGGAAAACATGAGGAGGGGATCAGTTTGTGGAGTCGAGGTGTGACGCGGTGGTTTAGGTTCAGCCTATCCGTTGCCGACCCTTTCGTTTGTCGGTGCCTCAATAGCTGGTCCATGCTTCC
>Ga0209736_1000771_pt1 | contig 10319 bp, 11 predicted proteins | sample BlaSpr_A8_Ref_M3_FD_187992 | JGI IMG/M metagenome (GOLD analysis project Ga0209736, IMG submission 187992) | Forest soil microbial communities from Thunder Bay, Ontario, Canada - Black Spruce, Ontario site 2_A8_Ref_M3 (SPAdes) (version 2) | ecosystem: Environmental > Terrestrial > Soil > Boreal... | reverse complement strand
CCACGCTACTTCTGTTCAAGCGCGGCACCCAGAATGATCGCGGTCGAGCACGTATAGGATTGGCTCTTGGTGCCGAAGCACCAGGTGACCTCGTTGTTGTTCTGCGGGCGCACAACGGGCCGATCGCCCTGGTTGTTCTGGCATGCGCAGCGTCCCCACGCCACGCCTCCGCAGCAATCGTTGTAAGAGATGATGTAATTGCGCCGGTCCGCCGGATTGCGGCAGGTGCCGATCCACGTGATGGGCGACATTTCGGTCCCCGGCGGACACGAATTGGCGCTTCCGCCATAACATGCGCAAAGCGAGCCGTCGATGGCGCAATAGCGCCAATAATCGCACTTTGTCGGATCCCCCGGATCCTGCAGATTGCCGGTGCCTTGGGGCGGGGTCTGTCCGGAATTGGGATCAGTAGGATGGTCACCTTCCGCCGCGCGCGCCACCGGCAACAAAGGCAGCGTGGCCGCACCGGCAAGGAAGGTACCGAGCACGCTAAAGACGCTACGGCGCGAAGTACGGCTTGCAAATCCGCGCAACACTTTTTCCGCCAGGTGATCGAATTGAGCCACTCTTATTCTCCCGAAGATGCACGCCTCGGTTCTTGACTGAGGAATTGCTGAATACTGCCGACGCCCGTTTCCTTGGCGATGAAGAGACTTTCCAAATGCTCGCGCGTATTGACCAGGCCGGTCGAGGCTAACTTACCGGCTTCATCGATCAATACCGCGTACGGAAGTTTGGCAACGCCGTAGCTGCGCCCCAATTGTTCCGACACCACGTATGGAAATTTAGTCAAGCCCTTGTCGCGCACAAACGCCTCATGCGGGTCGAGTTCGCCGTCGCTGGCCAAAATGATATCCAGCCAGCGCCGCTCGGCGCCCTGGGCCGAACGCACCGCCGGCAACAAGGTCTCGCATATCGCGCAGCCGGGCGACAGGAACAACAGCAGTTGGCTGCGCCCGCCGCGCACGCCGCCGATCACAACCGGCGATCCGTCCAGGCTCGGCAGCACCAACTCGGGCGTGAGATCTCCGAGTTTCAACGGCTGGCGCAGCGACAATGCGCCCGCCGGCGCGATGCGCTGGTGCAGTACTCCGATCTGACGCGCCAACGCCATGCACACCGCACCGAGGACGAGCAGCCCGATCCAGAGCATGATTTGCGAGGCCACCAGGAAACTCATAGCAAAGCTCCGGTGCGCGGCGGCGTCAGCGACATCGCTTGATCAAGAGCGCCGTACAGCACAAGCAGGGCGAGGGCCGCCAGAATTTGTGAGGCGATGACCGGACCCGTTGCGCTCGCCGCGGAAGCCCCAGCCACCAGCAAGGCCGCGCCGGTCAATACCGCATTCCGGACTACGTGGTAGGTCCCCAGCGGGCGCCGCTCGGCACCGAAGCTGCAACCGCAATCCACATCACGCCTTCCCTGCGCAATTGCGCGCAGAATCAGCCCCAGATAGCCAAACCAAATCAGCACCGCAAGGGCGCCACCTGCCGCACGAGACGACGGTATCCATAGCAAAATGCCGGCGAGCATCTCGGTCGCCGCAACCGCAGCCGCCACGAACGGCGCGAACCGGTGCGGCACGCGTGCGAAGTCGTGAACCACGGCCCGAATATGCTCGCGAAGGATCAACTTGTGCAGGCCCGACGCCGCTAGAAGTGCGGCCAGAAACGCCGCAAGCTGAACGATGAGCAGCTCCGCCACGCCGAGATTCGACGCGCTCGTCATTACCGCACTGGCTCGATTTGCATGCGGGTATGCAAGCCCGGCAAATCCAAACTGCGCACCAGACTGCCGCCCGGCTCGTACACGTCGAGCCGCTCGCCGGCCTGCACCAACAACAGTTGCTCGGCGCCGTGAGTCAACGAAATCGAGGATCCGGGCCTCGCGAGCCGCAGGCGTTTGACGCGGGTCTTGGCGGCCGCGTTATAAACCCACACCTCAGTCGCTGGATCCTTGTGTGTGCCTTCATGGGCTTGCGGCTGCATCAGCACGTAGAGAAATTTTTGTTCATCGCCGGCCACGACCTGCCAACCGCTCGGCCGCCATTCGCCCGCTGCGTCGGCAGCCGGCACCAAGGGCCAATCCGGCAGGATCTTGACGTCATCCCCGCGCATATCGATGGGCTGAACGCGGCCGTGCAGGCTCGGGAAGTAGCGCACGCCTCCCACCACGGTCGACGCGGTGAATAGAGGATCGGTATCGAGCGGATTGAAAGCCTTGGATTCGCTGCGGCCGGCCACGGCGCCGTTGGCGTCGAGCCGCACGCTCAGCATCGTGCCGCTCGAGCAAAGGGTCGAAAACCCTCGCGTGCCCGACGGATAGACGAGTGAGCAGCCCGGAATTTCGACCTCGCCGAGCACCTGCCGCTTCAGCAGATCGACGACGGTCACGGATGAAGCGGGAGTGAAGTTGAACACCAGCGCCATGCGCTGATCATCGGTGAATGTGATCAATCCCTCCATGGGCATGATCAAGGCGCGCTTGGCGCCGGGCAACACGATCTCGCCGACCGGGTTCAGCGTATGCGTGTCGTAGACGGTGATGAAATCCGTGCGCGCGCCGCGCGAACCGCGCGACCACACGGTGTCCGCCACGTACAGTTCGGGACGCTTGTCCGGGACCAGGAGTGTCGCCGAATCATGCGCAGGCATCTGCCCTTTGACTTCGCGGCCGTCGCTGCCGACATTGCGCAGCTCGATGCGGTCGCCGGCGTAATTGAGGAAACTCCAGGTCGTCGGATACTTCGCGGGCAGCGTTTCGACTTTCGGAATGGTCTCGGCCGGCAGCGGATTGGGGAATTCCGCCGCCGCATAGGCTTCCGTCGCGCAGGCCGCGGCCGCGTAGATTCCCACGGCGGCAGCCGTAAACCACACGCAACGCTCGATCGGTGTCGCAGGCTTGATACTCGGTCTCATTGCGAATCGCTCACGCAAATAGAATTGTTTTTGATGCTGGTCATCCTCTTGCGATCCAGTGTACGTGAAGCGCTGCAAACTGAATACTGTTACCCGTTGCCCGGCATTTCTTCTCCATCAACAGGTATATTGTCCCGCATGAATGCCGCGCTGCTTGCTTTTTATGTGCTCCTCAGTCTAGCCGGCGTGGCCTTCATTGTTGGTGCACTTCGCGCGGCGCGGCGCAGCACGACGGTGCGCTGGCCGACGCCCGTCGAACTCATCATCGGTTTCGTCACCGATTTTTTCGACACCCTCGGGATCGGGTCATTTGCGCCGACCACGGCGATATACAAATTGCGCCGGATGGTGCCGGATGAATTGATTCCGGGCACGCTCAATGTGGGCCATACCCCGGCCGCCATCGCCGAAACCCTCATTTTTGTGACCGCCATTCTGGTTGACCCGCTTTTACTGGTGACCGTGGTCGGCAGCGCGGCCGCAGGCGCGTGGCTCGGTGCCGGCGTGGTGGCGCGCTTGCCGCGCCGCGCGATCCAAATCACGATGGGCGTTGCCTTGGTCATTGCCGGTACGGTTTTCACTGCCATCAATCTGGGCGCCCTTCCGGGCGGCGGCACGGCGATGGCCTTGAGCGGCTGGAAGTTCGCGCTTGCCGTGGGCATAAACTTCATACTGGGCGCACTCATGAGCGCCGGCATCGGACTATACGCACCGTGCATGATCACTCTGGCGCTGCTCGGGATGCACCCGCTCGCCGCCTTCCCCATCATGATGGGCGCATGCGCGCTGCTGCAGCCCGTGGCGAGCTTGCGCTTCTTTCAAACCGGCCGGTTTGCGTGGGGCCCTTCGCTCGGCCTTGCCTTCGGCGGAATATTCGGCGTAGTGATTGCCGCATACATCGTCAAGTCGCTGCCGCTGATCGCGCTGCGCTGGCTCGTCATCGTGGTCATCGCGTACGCGGCCTTTGCCATGCTGCGCTCGGCGGCCCGCACGGAGTAGATTCGAATGGCAATCGTCTTGCGCAAGGCCACTCTTGACGACGTCCCGCGGATCGAAGCGCTGATCGCGCGCTCTGCCCGTGGCCTGAGTACGGCAGATTACCGGCCCTCGCAAATCGAAGGCGCCCTGCGCGGCGCATTCGGAGTCGATACCCAGCTGCTGGCCGATCAGACCTATTTCGTGGCCGAGGAAGACGGCCGATTGGTCGGTTGCGGCGGCTGGAGCTACAGGTCGACCCTGTTCGGCAGCGATGCGCGAACCGATCGCGATTCTTCGACGCTCGATCCGCGAACCCAGGCGGCCAAGATCCGCGCCTTCTTTATCGATCCTGACAGCGCCCGCCGCGGGATCGGATCGCTGTTGCTCGAACACTGCGAGCAAGAAGCGCGCGCCAACGGATTTGCCCGCCTGGAACTCATGGCGACGCTCCCGGGGGTCAAGCTCTACGCCGCTCGCGGCTACATCGGAGCGGACATGGTGCGTTTCGATGTCGGAGGCGGCGAGTCCATCGAATTCATCCCCATGCAGAAGACGCTAATCGCGCCATAAGCGCTGCCAACCCTCATGACCCAGTGCGCGCAGCGTGCGAATGTTTCTGCGGTAGATCTCGTCGGTGTCCGGCACTGCGGCGATGGCGCGGTCGATGCTGGCTTCGCGCAACAAATGCAGCATGGGGTAAGGAGAGCGATTGGTGTAGTTTTCGATGTCCTCGGGTCCGGTCCCCTCGAACTGGTACCGGGGATGAAAACTTGCCACCTGCAATTCTCCTTCCAGACTCAAGTCGACAATCGCCGCCTCGCAAACGTCCAGGAATTCGTTGTACTCGATGAAATCCGCCAGAACCCATGGATGGATCAACAAAGTCGTCTCCCGCTGCAGAGGGTCCGCGGCATGCAGGCCGGTCAACTCCGAGCGAAGCTCTTCCAGCAGTCCTGATGCGGATCGAGTTTCGCTAACCCGGATGCGCACCCGGCCGCCGCGATAGACGCCCTCGGCGAAGGGACACAGGTTGAGGCCGATGACGGACCTTTCCAACCAGCGACGTGTCGCCGCAATGATTTCGTCGCTCGTCATTCGTAATCCTCCGCAACAGCGCGCAGTCTAACGGGACCCACTTCGAGTATCCTAATCACTCGCTTCACCCTTTAAGAGCCAGAGCCGATGCCACAATCAATTCCAGCCACACTGATCCCCGGCGACGGGATCGGTCCTGAAATCGTCGACTCCACCGTGGCGGTCCTGAAGGCGCTCGGTGCGCCATTCGAATGGGACACGCAGATCGCAGGTCTGGAAGGCGTCAAAACGGCGGGTGATCCCCTTCCGCCCAAGACCATCGACAGCATCAGACGAACACGACTCGCCTTGAAAGGTCCGCTCGAGACCCCGTCGGGCGGCGGGTACCGCTCCTCGAACGTGCGCCTGCGGGAGGAGTTCAAGCTCTACGCCAACCTCCGCCCCGCGCGCACTTTGATTCCCGGCGGGCGCTTCGACAAGATCGATCTGGTGGTCGTGCGCGAGAACCTGGAGGGCCTCTACATCGGTCACGAGTATTACATCCAGATCGACGATGATCCGCACGCGGTCGCCATGGCGACGGGAGTCAACACGCGCCAGGGCAGCCGCCGCCTGTTGGAATTCGCGTTCGAGCACGCCGTTGCCACCGGGCGAAAGAGGGTCGCCATTGTGCACAAGGCGAACATTATGAAGGCCCTGACCGGGATATTTTTGGAGACGGGGCAGGAGCTGTATGAGCGCAAGTACAAGGGCCGCTTTACCTTGGAGAGCGTCATCATCGACGCCTGCGCCATGAAACTGGTGCTCAACCCATGGCAATTCGACGTGTTGGTGACCACGAATTTGTTCGGCGATATCTTGTCCGACCTGGTCGCGGGCCTCGTGGGTGGATTAGGTATGACGCCCGGCGCCAACATCGGCGCCAACGCGGCGATATTCGAAGCCGTGCACGGTTCGGCTCCCGACATCGCCGGCAAGGGAGTGGCGAATCCGACCGCTCTGTTGCTCGCCGCAGCGATGATGCTGGAACATTGTCACTTGCCTCATATGGCCGCGCGTTTGCGTACCGCCATCGAACAAACACTCAATGTGGACCAGAAAAGAACGGGCGACCTCGGCGGCCAAAGCAGCACGGCCGAGTTCACCCGGGCACTCGTCAAACGCATCACCGATGCTTGAAGATCACGTTGCCGGTGCTTGAGGTCACCATGAAACCGGTCATCTCGATCCAAAACGTCGTCAAGTCTTATGCTTCGGGCCTGCAGGCCTTGCAGCCCATCAATCTGGAAATCGACAAGGGTGAAATATTTGCCCTGCTGGGCCCGAACGGCGCGGGCAAGACCACGCTGATCAATATCATCTGCGGGATCGTGACCGCGAGCGGCGGCACCGTGCTTGCCGACGGTCACGACATCGTTCGCGACTACCGGGCGGCGCGAACCCTCATTGGCCTGGTACCGCAGGAATTGAGCACCGACGCGTTCGAAACGGTATGGGCGACGGTGTCGTTCAGCCGCGGCCTATTCGGCCGCGCGCCTAATCCCCCCTTCGTCGAGCGCTTGTTGCGCGACTTGTCGCTCTCGGACAAGCGCCACAGCAAGATCATGACCCTGTCCGGCGGCATGAAGCGGCGGGTGATGATCGCCAAGGCGCTGTCCCACGAGCCGGAGATATTGTTCCTCGATGAACCGACCGCGGGCGTGGATGTGGAACTGCGACGCGACATGTGGGCCCTGGTGCGAGGTCTGCGGGACAAGGGGGTCACCATCATCCTGACCACGCACTACATCGAGGAAGCGGAGGAAATGGCCGACAGAATCGGCGTGATCAACAAGGGCGCCCTGATCCTGGTCGAGGAAAAAAGGGAACTGATGAAGAAACTCGGCAAGAAGCAGCTGACCTTGCATTTGAAGGAGCCGCTGCGGCGCATCCCGCTCGAACTCGAGCCGTGGGGTCTCGAGCTCAAAGCCGACGGTCAGGACCTGGTGTACACCGTCGACGGTGCAAACAGCATCGATATTTCCTCGTTGCTCAAGCGGATGAGCGAGTTGTCGATCGTGATCAAGGACCTGCAGACGCGCCAAAGCTCGCTCGAGGACATTTTCGTCGAGCTGGTGAGCCCGCGCCAATGAGTCAGACCATGTCGCGCTTCGCGTTCAATCGGCATGGCGTCTGGGCGATCTATAAGTTCGAGATCGCACGCTCGCTTCGCACGCTGGTCCAGAGCCTGCTGACGCCCGTGCTCACCACCTCGCTGTACTTCGTGGTCTTCGGCGCAGCGATCGGGCCGCGCCTGTCCACGCCGGGCGGCGTCAGTTACGGCGCGTTCATCGTTCCCGGATTGATCATGCTGGCGCTGTTCACCGAGAGTCTCTCGAACGCCTCATTCGGCATCTACTTCCCGAAATTCACCGGCACGATTTACGAACTGCTGTCTGCGCCTGTGTCGTACGTCGAGATCGTCATTGCCTACGTGGGTGCAGCGGCAACCAAATCGGTGGTTCTTGGCGCGACCATTCTGATCACGGCGTCGATGTTCGTGCCGATCAAAATCCTCCATCCGGTGTGGATGATCTCCTTCCTGCTGCTGACCGCCTTCACGTTCAGCCTGTTTGGATTCATCATCGGCATCATGGCCAAGGGATTCGAGCATCTGCAGTTCATTCCCATGCTGGTCATCACCCCGCTCACATTCCTCGGGGGCGCGTTTTATTCGATCGACATGTTGCCGAAGGCCTGGCGAACCTTCAGCCTGTTCAATCCGATCGTGTACCTGATCAGCGGCTTCCGCTGGAGTTTCTACGGCACCGCCGATGTGAGCGTCGGCATCAGCATGGGCATGACTGTCGGGTTTCTGATCGTGTGCTTGATCGTCGTCGCCTGGGTATTCAAAACGGGATTTCGGCTGAAGAATTAGGGTTCGCCGGGTGAGCCCGGACCCGAACCGGTACCACCGCCGCCATAAACCGATGCCACCACCGCTATAAACCGATGCCACTGCCGCTGTAAACCGATGTCACTGCCCCTGTAAAAGGACTGGCGTTTTGAACGCTATGTCGGCTGCTAAAACGTCAAAACGCCAGCGGGAATCTAAGAGAAACTTGGTGCCGGCCGGGAGCCCGATCGCCGCTGTGTTCGCGTAATATTTCATTATATGAATCAAAATGATACCCTCGCCCAAGATATCCGCACCCGCGGCCTGCTTGGCGTCGCCGTGCTCCTATGCTGCACCATCATGGCTTCGATGGCCATTGCCGCATCGGCGCCGCCAGCTCTCAAGACCGATCTCAATGCATTCGACGCGAGCAAAACTTCGGTTGCGCTGCCGGACGGCGTGTCCCTCGCATACATCGACATGGGCGAGCGGTCCGCTCCCGCGGTGGTGTTGATCCATGGCTACACCGACAGTGCGCGAGACTGGGTGCCCATGCTGCCGTATTTATCGAAGCGCTACCGGCTGATCTTGGTCGACATCCGCGGGCACGGACAATCGAGCAAGCCGGAGTGTTGTTACACCCGGCTCGACTTTGCGTATGACATCAAGCTGCTGTTGGACGCGCTCGGCGTGCAGAAGGCGGACATCGTGGGGCATTCGCTGGGCAGCATCATTGCCCAAACATTCGCCGAATACTGGCCGGAACGAACGGCGCACGTCGTGCTGATTTCCTCAACCGGCGGCTCGCCTCCCGGCCGCCCGAAGACGCCGCCGCAGTTCGATTTCGCCGCGGAGATTCGCAAGCTCAAGGAACCCATCGAAGCGGATTCACCCTTCATGATCGCCTGGTGGGATTCGCCGACGCCGGTGGATCCTGACTTCATTCGTCGACAGCGCAAGGATGCCGCCGGCATCCCGCTGCGCGTCTGGCTCGCCGTGCTTGATCAGGCACTGAGTACGGATAATACCTACGCAATCTTGCAGAGCACCCTGCCCCGCCTCAAGGCTCCCACGCTGCTCATTTGGGGCAGCAAGGACCCGATCATGGAGGAAGACATGCGTCAATCCCTGCGCAATGCCCTACCCCGCGCCAAGGTGAAAATCTTCGACGGCCTCGGTCACAACCCATTTTGGGAGGATCCGCGCGGCGTAGCCGATGTCATCAACGCGTTTCTCGAGACTCCCCAGGAGCCTGTCTGAGCATTCCACGTGAGCCGCGCGGAATACTCAGACAGGCTCCGAGGCCGCATCAGGGTCGAGGCCGACGTCCGCAGCATGAGATTGGCGGCGATCCGCCGCTACATCGAGCGAGCGGCACGCGGCGATGTACACCAGGGCCGATACCGGCAGCCCAACGAGCATTGCAATGTCGGCGCCGCCGAGCGCCTGTGCCACGGGCCCCTTGAAGTGCTCGGTGCTGAAGAATGGAATCATGGCGACGAACCCGATTCCATAGGCCCATAAGCCGCGCCAGTTCCATCGTCCGTACATACCGCGAGCATTGAATATCTCGCGCACGGAGTAATGCCCTTTGCGAATCAAATAAAAATCCACGAGGTTGATCGCCGTCCAGGGCGTGAAGAGATACAAGAGAACGGCGAGGAACTCGCTGAATTTTTCGACGAAGTTTTGCGACGACGCCAGTGCAAGGAGGGTTGCGATCACGGTCGATATGAGCAAAGTTAGAAGACGCTTGGCGAGCGTCGGGCGGCTGGGCTTGACCGAGTCCATGACGCTCAAGAGAGTCAGGGACGCGCCGTAATAATTGAGCGATGTGATCGTCACGAGCCCAAGCAGCGAGCATAGCAACAGCGGCTTGCCGAAACCCGGCAGCACCGCGTCGGCCACGGTCCGCAGCGCCGTCGCCACTTCCAGAGTCGGGTACAGCGCGGCGGACAGCGTCCCGACCAGCATCATCCAAGTCCCGCCGACGAAGGCGCCCAGATAGGTCCACCAGAATGACGCGGCCACCCCGACGTCGCGCGGCAGGTAGCGGGAATAATCGGACACATAAATGGACCAGGCGATCTGGTACGACGCGGCCGCGAAGAATTGCGCCAGAAACGGCACCATTCGAAAGTCCCGCAGCGCGATTTGCTGCGCCGGCAGCTGCACCCGCGCGATCACGGCCACCGTGAAGACCAGGAGCGCGGCAATCAACAGGTACGCCACCCAGCGCTGTGCGATATGGATCAGGTCATAGCCGATCACGGCAAGGGATACCGACAGAATCGTGAACACCAGCATCGTCAGGGTCGAATCGCCGCCGTACAGCGACAGCACCGTCTGCGCCGCCAGAATCTGATTGAAGGCGTTGAATCCGATGTAGGCAATGAGCGCCACGCCCCATACCAGCAGCGCTCCGACATAGCCGAACTGCGGCCGCGATTGGATCATCTGCGGCAATCCGAGTTGCGGACCCTGAGTCGAATGAAAAGCCATGAAGAACGTGC
>Ga0209736_1000770_pt1 | contig 10327 bp, 14 predicted proteins | sample BlaSpr_A8_Ref_M3_FD_187992 | JGI IMG/M metagenome (GOLD analysis project Ga0209736, IMG submission 187992) | Forest soil microbial communities from Thunder Bay, Ontario, Canada - Black Spruce, Ontario site 2_A8_Ref_M3 (SPAdes) (version 2) | ecosystem: Environmental > Terrestrial > Soil > Boreal... | reverse complement strand
AGCGACGCTGCGCTGACGGGGGCGCTGGAGCTGTGCTGATGCTTGAGAAGTTCAGCCGCCACGAGAAATCCGCCTCCGCCTTGACGGGGTTAGAAGTTAGTGGGAAAAATTTGCACCCCTTGCGGACTGCAAACCGCTGGGCCAGTGGGTCACGGATCGATTGAATGGTTAGAACACCCCGGGATGGAATATGAACCCCCCTCGCTGAAGATAGGCTCTACACTGGCGGTCGCGTCCCTCACGCAACTCGCCTTTCCATCCTTCCGGCTGGCATGAGTTTCATTTATACATAAGATGCGGAGTAGTTGCGGGGAATCGTGTGTGGAGTTGCTGTCGAAATTATCGCCGTTGCACACGGTGAATTATGACGGTGAATTATGAGCGAATATTGGGCGCGTTTCGCACGCGCCCGGAGTCTTGGGTTCAGAGACTGCGCACGACAAAAACAATCAACAGAACTACGACAATCGTTCCCGCCAAACCGTAACCTAACATAGTCCCTCCTTGTCCTAAAATGTGTGGGATCTAAAACAATTATGCTAGAAGATGATGAGCTTTTGCTGGTCGGTTTTGCTCACTCCTGCCGATTGGGGACTGGCTCTGAAGCTGGGGGTCATTGCTCAGTCAAATTAGGTTTGGCTCCGTAGTGCCGATGAGACGTGCGATTTCGACCACTCTAGAGGAGCTGGCGGTCGCATCCCGTGCGGAGTGACTGCACGCGGTAGCCCGAGCGGGCCCTTGCAGTTTGACCGACTTGGAATCGTTGACGTGCGGGAAATCGTTGATCATTGTTCTCTGCACTCCGCCTTTCCGTGACATGCCATGGCACTGATTTACAAGACGATCAATCCTGATCAGTTTTCCAAAGCCCACAGTTTCATACTGGCCATGCCACAAGGTTCTTAGGTCCGAGGGAACTTCGTGAACACATTTGGGCTTGTGGACATTCTTGATGTATGGAGGTTTCGATGAATTTAAGTCTGACGGATCCGAAGCTGATTGCGCTCGCCGCGGTGGTGATTCTGGTCATCGCAGTGCTTGCTTAGGTGTACGTGCGAAAACCCAGGAGTATGACGGCAGGCCTGCGGCAAAAGTTTGGGCCCGAATGTCTTGGCTCAGCGGGAAATGGAGAAGCAGCGTTCCCCGTTAGTGTAGATTCCGCCCCTTCGGGGCGGGGATTTTCAAGGCATCGGGGTCTATCGTCCGATGACTCTTGTGCTGTGCAGTGCGAACAGCGCGGGAGTCATGGGCTTGAGTGGTCACTTTAAAACCGGGCCATTCGTTTTTTTCCCCTGTCGCCCGGTTTCCCACCGAAAATTTGGCGCTAGGATCGCTTAAGAGCGACGATCGCCAAGTCGGTCGACCTACAGCATCCCCCAGTTTGTCTCTCTTGGGATGACCACCGAGGTTATGAGCTGCCGCGCTGCTGAGCATCGGCTCGATGAGCCCCGCCAAGTTATCCCTCAGCATGGTTGCGTCCCCGCAGAGCCCGCTTCCGTTTCACCTGGCGAAGTCATTGTACCTCCAGAGCTGAACCGCGCAAACCTCGATGGCGGTGCCTTCTGTCGACGAAGTTGCCTCTGCCGACGAGCTTCTTCCAACTTACAATCGCGCGCCGCATGAATCTCCGCCTGTCGTCCCGCCAGCATATCTTGCGGCGTCACGTAACCGATCGCGCTGTGCAGACGCACCGTGTTGTAAACTGGATCGACTCGAGAGAGTAGAAAGCGATATGGCGTTTCTTGAGCAACGACTCCAAGAGAAGCTCAAGCCTTATGTAGACCAACTGGCCCGATTGGACGAGATCCCTGGCGTGGATTGGACTTTGGCTGCAATCATCAATGCCGAACTGGGCGTTGACACGAGTGTGTTTCCCAGTGTTTCGCAGCTGACTTCTTGGGCGGGGGATTGCCCAGGCAACAACGAATCGGCTGGTAAACGAAAGAGCAGCCGCGTCCCCAAAGGTAATGTGTACTTGAAGACGGCCTTAGTCGAGGCTGCCAATGCGGCCGCCCAGACCTAGGATCCTGATCCAATGATCGGCCAACCCATCTCGCACTACCGCATTGTCGAGAAGCTTGGTGCTGGCGGAATGGGCGTAGTCTACAAGGCCGAGGACGCACGGCTCCATCGCTTTGTCGCGCTTAAGTTTCTGCCGGATGAAGTTGGCGGTGACGTGCAAGCACTCGCCCGATTTCAACGCGAAGCCCAAGCCGCTTCCGCATTGAATCACCCCAACATTTGCACAATCTACGACATCGGCGAGCAAGATGGCCGTGCGTTCATTGCGATGGAGTATCTGGATGGGCTAACGCTGAAGCACATGATCGCAGGCCGTGCGCTGGAAAACGAAACGCTTCTTTCACTGGCGATGGAGATTGCGGACGCGCTGGATGCGGCTCACACGGCCGGTATTGTTCATCGGGATATCAAGCCGGGGAACATCCTGGTGACGAAAGGCGGCCACGCCAAGGTGCTCGATTTCGGTCTGGCAAAAATCGATCCGCGGCAGACACCAACGGGGTCTGGTTCGGACGACTCTACGCTCGACGCGAAGGACTTGACCACCAGCGGCAGCACCATGGGTACGGTGACGTACATGTCGCCGGAACAGGTCGCAGGCAAGCCGCTGGATGGGCGCACCGACCTCTTTTCTTTGGGAGCAACACTCTACGAGATGGCAACCGGCCGGACGCCTTTTGAGCGAGAAACCACAGGAGCCACGTTTGGGGCGATCTTGCATGAAGCGCCAATTCCGGCTGCGGAGCTGAACCCTAAGGTATTCCCTCGACTGCAAGAGATCATCAACAAGTGTTTGGAGAAGGATCGGAACCTGCGATACCAGCACGCTTCGGAGATACGAAGTGACCTGCAACGGCTGAAGCGGGACAGTGAATCAGGGCATCTACCGGGCGCGGGCAGGGCGGCGGCGACACCGAAATCAAGGACAGGGTGGAGGACAATCGCGCCGGAAGTTGCAATACTCATCCTCGGCTTGGCCATTGCCATGTGGCTGACCCGCGCTCAAAAGGTGCAAGCGCTGAGTGCAACCGACACGGTCGTTCTTGGCGATTTCAACAACACGACTGGCGATGCGGTTTTTGACGACACGCTCCGGCAAGGTCTGGACGTGCAGCTTGAACAGTCGCCTTTCCTCAGCATCATCTCCAAGGAGCGCATGCGGCAGACGCTTCGCCTGATGAATCAGGCGTCTGATGCGCGGCTTACGCCCGCTATAGCGCGCGACCTTTGCCAGCGACTCGGAAGCAAAGCCTATATCGCGGGCTCGATTGCGAGTCTGGGACGTGATTACGTGGTTGCTCTGCAGGCGGTGAACTGCGCGACCGGAGATTCGCTGGCACAGGAGCAGGAGCAGGCGGCGGGGAAGGAAAAAGTGCTCGGCGCGATGAGCCGGGCGGCCACAGATTTGCGAAAGAAACTGGGCGAATCGCTCAATACGGTGCTGAAGTTTGACACGCCCATCGAGGCAACTACGTCGTCGCTTGAGGCGCTCAAGGCTTTTAGCGTAGCGAGCAAGAGTGAAGAAGCAGAAGCCGTCCCGGCACTTGAGCGTGCGGTAAGGCTGGATTCTAACTTCGCCTCGGCGTATGCAGCGTTGGGAATCTGGTATTCCAACCGCGGCGAGAACGGTTTGGCAAGAGAGGCCATCGGCAAAGCGTACGCGCTGCGGGACAAAGTGAGCGAGCGAGAAAAATACCGCATTTCTGGCGCTTACTACACGTACGTCACTGGGGAAGTAGAAAAAGCAAATCGAGCATACATAGAGTTTGCGCAGGCCTATCCTCGCGACTCGTTTTCTCGGAGCAATCTGGGAGCGAATTACGTCATGCTGGGGCAGTATGAAAATGCAATAGCGCCCATCCTGGAAACGATACGACTGCGCCCCGACGATGGCGTTGCTTACGCGAACCTCATGGTGGTCGACATGGGTCTGAATCGTCTGGACGACGCGAAGACGACCTACGAACAGGCGGTGTCGCACCAACTCGATGAGGTCTATCTGCATCAAGCGCGCTACTTACTTGCTTTTCGGCAGGGCGACACGGCAGAGATGGAGAAGCAGGCGGCGTGGGGCCAGGGGAAAGATGGGGTCGAGGATACATTTTTGTCGATGCAATCAGATACGGAGGCGTCGTTCGGGCGCCTGGGAAAAGCTCTCGAACTTTCCCGACGCGCAGTGGAATTGGCGAAGCATGCAGGTTCTAAAGAAACAGCAGCGCTCTGGCAGGTCAATGGGGCACTGCGCGAAGCGGAATTCGGCAATCTTGCAGCAGCCAGACAGGGCGTCAGAGAAGCTCTGTCATTAGCGCCGGGCCATGATATCAAGATTCTGGCAGGCCTTGTGCTGGCTCGGGTCGGCGACGAAAGCGGTGCAGAGAAACTGGCAGCGGAGTTGGAGAAGAGCGACCCATCAAGTACGGTTCTGATGAACTACTGGCTGCCCGTTATCCGATCCGCCATTCAACTGAGACAAGGACATCCAGCCCGGGCCGTGAGTGTTCTGGAAGTCGCTGCTCCCTACGAACTGGGTAATCCGAGTCCTTTCGGGAATCTTTACCCTATCTATTTGCGCGGGCAAGCTTCTCTACTGGCGCATAACGGACGCGCCGCTGCCGCCGAGTTCCAGAAGATTATCGATCATTCCGGCATCGTGCTGAACTATCCCACCGGTGCACTGGCCTTTGTGCAACTCGGGCGAGCCGAAGTGATGAGTGGCGACATAGGGAAGGCACGGACGGCTTACCAAGGTTTCTTTGCACTATGGAAGAGCGCTGACGCCGACATTCCCATCCTGAAAGAAGCCAAAGCAGAGTACGCGGAGCTGCAATAAATTAAATTGGAAAAGCCCTTCCTCGTCCCTTACCGTTTACCGATAGTTGACGTAACCAAGGGGGCGTTCATCTTGAGTCTGGACAGCTCCCCAAGTCACTTACAATCGAGCTGGGAACGAAGCGAAACGCAGTTCAGTTGAGCTTCGTTCCTTAGTTGAGGGGTTCCGCTTTTTCTCAAGCCCCCTGGTCGGCAGCGCAACTCCGCCTCACCATCTCTGCATTCTCAACCATCTTTTTCGTTTCGGTCAGAACTTCATTGATTCGCTTCCCACCAAGTCCTACGAGAAACTCTGGCCGACGCCACCCACCGTTGCCGTGCTTCTATCCGCACTCTGAATGGGCCGCTTCTGGGCCCGGTGCAATTTGGGGTTCGATCGTAAGCCCAGGTCCATCACTACCGTGACAGACCTGGGATTGTTGGGGCTGCCATCTATCGCGCGATCTTAATGGGGACCAGCACTCGTTACGCAGTCACCCGAACAAGGCGGTGGATGTCGTTGTCGGCCAAACCTTCTGGAAAGCCTTTGGTTCCCGCGCCATCAACTCCTGTCTGCTCTCTGATCCTGTCTTCCGAAACAAATCGCTTGGAATCGTCCTCTCCCTTTCGTCCTCTTCCCCTTTCTCCTGGGCCAGCTACGCAGCCGCCGCCGGCGCTATCGCCACAGCCATGGCATTGCGCAGCGGCTCATATACTTCTTCACTCACCCACATGCTCTGCAGCAAGACTGCCAGCTTCCGTGCCACCGCTACCGCCGCTCGCTTCTTCGCATTCTTCCCTCCGCGCTCGCATAGCCGCAATCCATACCGTCGTAAGTCCGTGTCCGGTCCGAACGGCCCGAAGATATACTGCGCGCTCCCCACCAGCAGCTTGCGCACCATCGTGTCCCCGGCTTTGCGGTGGGCGGTCAGCGATGATCGTGCCTACCGCGATCTAACAATCCTCAGTTGGTGTAAACGGCCTGTTTACGCCAATTAACAGAAACACCACGGCGGCACGATATAGTCCGCCTTAGCCAGTGCTCATGCGTCTGGCGACGGTGGCGCCGAAACCCCGTCCACGTCCGCCATGGCCGCAACTGGCGGCAACCCACTTATAGATGAGCGGCAACTGCGCGACATTCGTCAACTGACCACGGGCCGCGTCCTCCAGCTGGACACCTTTTGTCCATGCCTTGATGGGAACGCCAGTGTTAGTCTTATTGAAGTTGTAAGTCGTGTCCAACATGGTCTATTCCTTCTTTATCTGAACATCAGCGAGACAATGAGCAACGAGACTAGTCCTCGACAGAGCAGAGTTCTTCATCGTCGGTGTTCTCCTGTTCGTCCGAAAGGCCAATTCCCTTGAAGCCTGCGTGCTTGCGGGCTGGCCTGGTCGGGATGATCAAGGCAATGTTCTCCATTTGCTCGCGCGTGGGCACAGTCTTGTTGCTAAAGTCGGTGCAGTCCGCGACTTTGAAGGGCACGGCACGAAGCCTGCTAAAGCAGCAGAAGATCGCCTCTTCGCTTTCGCGAAAACCCTTCTGAATATGAGCCCAGTAGCATGCCCGGCACAGCGTCTCTTCGTCACGCAGCGCAGCTTTTTTCATGACAATCGTTTGCATAAGTACTTTTTCTAACCCAGAGCTAAGCCGGGTTTACTCGTTAAAGTTAGTCAGCCGGGGAACAAGCGACAAAGGCATATTAGATTGCTTTGAGCCACTCAGCGACCCGAGGATGTTTTCTCGCGACAGGATTCGAACCTGTGAATACCCGCGTTTCAAGCGAAGTAACCTTCATCTTCACCACCGCCAAGAAATCGGTCGGGGTACATGCGGACACGGAAATGCAGCTGCACGAGGGGGTTTCGAACCCCGGCGTCCCAAAGGGCGCCTGCTCCCGAAGTATCCGTGGCCTTCGCCACCGACCCTGTGAAGTTAGGGCTGGGGGGAACAGCCAATCTACCTGCGGCGTGAGCCGAAGCAGAAGGCAAGCGGCAGCGGTCTTGGTCGATCCACAGTCGAAGGAACCGTGGCCTCCGCCACCCAGCAAATTTATGGTTGAGTCTGCTTGAGGTTCGTCGTGGACTTAGTAACTGACGAAGCCGAACGACGCCCTTAGCCACATACGACCCGGTTCGAGTCGCCGTGGCATCTGCAGCACGATATGGGATGTTCTTTTATCCGGCATTTCGGAGCGTCCTTTCAAGTGAAGATGTAAGAATATGCCATGACTCTGCATCTTCCGTCAAGCGGGAACCACAAAATTTCTTCAACAGCGTTGCTAACTTCATCTCGCAAGTCGTACTCGACATCTCCTCATTCTCTACAATGTCGCTTCCAATTCCAATCCTTCAATCATCTCGGTAAGTGTCTTTTGCGCCGAGTCGCGCCTTTGTTGCAAGTCGGAGATCTCATGCTGTAAAGACTGCACCCGGTCTTCCTGATCATTCAGTTCTCGCGCATACCGTTCCACCAAAGCCTTCTCTTCAGAACTACCCTTGAGTGCCTTCAGGTTCTCGCGTACTCGCTGCTGATCTTCGGCAATTCCGGACATCCGTACTTTACGCGGGGCGATGTCAGCTTCGAAGGCGGCAATAGCGTTCTTTTGCCCCACCACCTGTCGCAATGCCTTCTCAACCTCGGCATTGACGGCGTTTTGGCTAACGAAATAATCGACTAGGCCGTCCGAGACGTTGGTCAACTGATACCGTGTTGAGATCGGCCGGTACTCTTTGACGCTCACGATAGTGGCCTTACGCAGACTGCTCCACCAAGCAGAATTGGAATCAATCAACGCTTCGGTATTATAGAGGCGTGGTTGCCCACAAGAGGTGCCCATCGGGATGACGAAGACGAGAGTTGTACTGTGTCTGCTGTGGCTCGCGGGTTCTCTGGCCGACGCTCAGAATACCACTGCGTCCGCACGCGGAAACAAGACCCTACTGATTGCGCTGGAGAATGGCTGGAACCAAGCACAGCTGCATCACGATTCGAAGGCACTGGACGAGTTGGTGGCCGATTCCTTCATCAGCACGGACAATGACGGTACCTTCATGACGAAGGCCCAGTTCCTGGATGACAATAAGGACCTCTCCTACGCTCCCAGCCTCATGACAAACAGTGACGAGCGGGTCTTCCTCTACGGAGACGCAGCCGTGGTTGCTGGAATCTATCACGCCAAGGGTCTTAACAAAGGTAAGCCCTTTGATCATTATGGGCGATTCACGGACATGTGGGCTTATTTGAGCGGCAAATGGGTGTGCGTGGCCAGTCATACAAGTGCGCTCAAGAAAAAGCCCTGAGAACAAAGGCCAGGAGACCCTCTGCCTTGACCAAATGCTTTGGCGTCACCCATCGTGTGGCTATTGAGTTCAACACCGGATCAGTCCACGCGTGCTCAGGACGCAACAACACTCCGTCGAAAGTCGCGGGGTAACTCGGTTTGGAATCAATGAACCCTGGCAACGCACTTTCATCCCTATGGGTGGGCCGCGGGCCCATGTAAACTCAAAACCCTCTATCGTGAGCGTAATGGGGACTTGCAACAGTCTTGGAGTCTTGGCAAGGCGGACCACAATCTTCGTCTATGCCATTCAAGCGCGCATTGAAATGCGAGATCCAGGTAGAGGGCGTTCGATTGCTATCGAATTGGACGGCTCCCACAGGCAGCTCGTGCTTGAATACCTCTACGGATTAACCGGCGGATTCAGCAGGTCGCAGTGCTCCACGCACTTCACCGTATTGACCTCGACGTCGGCTTTCTTGTGTCCGGAGAAGCTGATGTCGGGAAGGATGAACAGCGTTTGCGGGCCATTGGCGACATTGAAGGAGCAATTGAAGCTCATCGACTGCACGCCGCGTTCCTTGCATCCGGTTTGATCGAGTGCGTCAGTAAGGCTCACGGTCTTGTCGTAGACCTGGTCGGCCAGATGGGACGGCAGTAGCGCGACCGTCAACGGAATGGGCGACTTGATCTTGACGCTGAGTTCCTGGCCGTCGTGATCGGGCGTCATGAGGCTGTAGACCTTCGGCGCCGGCGTCACGTCATATTTTTCATTCAGGATGCGGCGCCAGTGGAATTCGGGCAGGATGCAATTGTCCACACAGCTCCAGCTGTAGTACTGGATGTGGAGGTCGTTGGGCGAAATGAATTGCTGCGTGCCGGGTCCGAGGATTGCGCGGATCGTGGAGACAACCGGCTTCTCCGGCCGGCGCTCGTCGCGGAAGGTAAGGATCATGAGCCGCTCGGACGGCAGATGACACTCGTAGATCGTGTTGGTGACATGCTCCTTCACGCATAGGAAGCTGAAATTCGCAGAGGCGTCGGGATGCTGCGTCGCGGCATTCCATTCGTCGGCCCAGGCCATGGCGATGGTGACGGGATATCGCGACTCGATGCCGATGTGCATGTTTCCACCTCCGGCTGCCGGATGGTAAACGCGACCGGCGTGTAGGCTGGCGGGCTCCATGGGGATGGTCTCGCCGTTGGCAGGGGTCCAATCGAAGATGCGATTATCTTGCGCGTTGGAGGTGTCGGCGAAGGCGCAGACGAGTACTGCGGCGAAGATAGAAAGATGCTTCATAGCAAAAGTATTTGGCGGGTCCAGGTGAAGACCTAGCTAATTCGAGATGGATGGGTTACGGAAGTACCGGGGCGGGAGATTAGATGTATCAGACTAGATGTGTCACCCGTTGACTCTTAGCGCGACTTGTTGAAATTCCGACGTGACCGACGATTGTTCGCCGGTTATTCGTCCGAACAAGACGGGCGGAGGAGCGGAGCAACTCTAACGCGATTATTGACGTAATCAGATGGCGAGTTTGGTATCTTGCGCGGGCATGGCTGGTGACGGGAAGCGCAGTCCTGAAACGTTCGCAAGGAGACTCCCTCACCTGCGAGTCGCGCAATCCCGTCCTGGGCAGAGTAGGGCGACGGGCGTCACCGGGGAAATGGCTCGTCAGAGCAAGGAGATGGCACTCTAGACTAGGGGTCAGTGGAACGGCAACGCGCCCTGGCACGATTACCTGAAGGCCAGGCCAGCTTCGTGCAGCTGGAGGGTAAATTGTTGACGGTAAACGGGCGTCACCAACTGAGGATTGTTAGTGAAATTGACGCGATATTTTAACAGTTAATGCGGAAGAGCCCGAGTTGAAGGAGGCTTACCCCTGCTGCGTGATTTCCTTCCGGCTAGTGGCTGCGAAACGCCGAATGCACGAATGGACAGGTAAATCGTTACAGCGAGGGCTAGCAACCCTGTCACTGGCCATGTGTGCCAGTGAAATCACAGCAATGAGGCACACGTATCGCTCATGGCTTGGTGCAGTGGGAACTCCGATAGCCGTTCAACAAAAGCTCATGCGGCATGCGGATATTCGCACGATGATGAACGTCTACGGCGATGTGGTCACGGACGAAATGTCCCGTGCTGCTTCGAAAGTGGCGGTACTGGCCCTTAACGGATCTCAAGCGGATCGCAAGACCAGTTGAGTCCTTTG
>Ga0209736_1000769_pt1 | contig 10348 bp, 8 predicted proteins | sample BlaSpr_A8_Ref_M3_FD_187992 | JGI IMG/M metagenome (GOLD analysis project Ga0209736, IMG submission 187992) | Forest soil microbial communities from Thunder Bay, Ontario, Canada - Black Spruce, Ontario site 2_A8_Ref_M3 (SPAdes) (version 2) | ecosystem: Environmental > Terrestrial > Soil > Boreal... | reverse complement strand
CTTGGTACTCAGGCGAGGAGGGCGGAACTGCCATTGCCCAAACGCTGGCGGGCGTGAATAATCCGGCTGGCCGGCTGCCGGTAACGTTTTACAAGAGCGTCGGGCAGTTGCCCGTCTTTGAAGACTACTCGATGAAGAACCGGACTTACCGCTATTTTGACGGCCAACCTCTTTATGCATTCGGCTATGGACTCAGTTACTCGAAATTTAGGTACAGCAATTTGAAGCTCTCTACAACGAATCTGAAGGCGGGCGATTCCCTGAACGTGGAAGCGGATGTAAGGAACGTGAGCCAGCGCGAAGGTGACGAAGTTGTGGAACTATACGTGAGTTTTCCAAAATCTCCGGGTGCGCCGATTCGCGCGCTGCGTGGGTTCACGCGGATGCCTCTCGGAGCCGGCGAAACCAAGCATGTCCACTTCACGCTGGATGCGCGTGATTTGAGCGAAGTGAACGAAAAGGGAGATCGAATTGTCGCCGAGGGGGCGTATCACATCAGCGTGGGAGGAAGCCAGCCGGGAACAGGTGCTCCACTGGCGGAAGGAGAGCTTAGGATCAAGGGCATCCAAAAACTGCCGGAGTAACAGAGTTGTTGAGCCGGTATCCATTTAGCATAAGTATGTGAGCACACAGAAACGAATTGGGCTGGCGCGAGCGCTCTCCAAGATGGGCTATTGCTCGCGATCTCAGGCGGCGGTTTTGATTCGCGCTGGACGCGTCACTGTGAATGAGCGAATCGTCCGGGATCCGGAACGCTCGGCGCGAATGCCTCAGGACCGGATTGAGGTTGACGGTTTGCCGCTCGACAAACAGCCGGCGATCTACCTCATCATGAATAAACCGCGCGGCGTAGTGACGACCGCATCCGATGAGAAAGGACGCGAGACGGTTTACGACCTGCTGGACCCGGAATTGCCGTGGGTTGGTCCCGTGGGACGGTTGGATAAGGCGAGCGAAGGGCTGCTGCTCTTGACCAATGATCCGGAGTGGGCGGCGAAGATCACTGAGCCGGCCAGTCATCTGGACAAGAAATATCATGTACAGGTGGATTGCGTTGCGGACGCCGATCTGCTGGCGAGAATCACTCGAGCTTGCGCGGTTGGGGCCTCAGTTGAGCGCGAGTCGTTTGAGCGTGAACCCGCTGAACATTTGCGCGCCAAGGGAGCACGCCTTCTGCGGCATGGCGATAAGAATAGCTGGCTGGAGATTACTCTCGACGAAGGCAAGAATCGGCAGATTCGGCGTCTGCTCGAAGCTCAAGGGGTTCGGGTATTGCGTCTGGTGCGAGTGTCGCTTGGGCCGCTCGAACTGGGCGATCTGAAAAAGGCCTCCGTGAGACGGTTGACGGCGGAGGAAAAGAAGACAATCGATCGGGCTCTGCGAGCGGTGGCGTAGGGACAGCCGCCCTCGGCCGTCCAGGCGGGCGAAGCTCGCCAGGGGTTCGTTTTTCTGTTCGCGCACTCAACAGCGCAGCCGGGCTTTGCCCGCCGGACAGCCGAGGGCGGCTGTCCCCACGTTCGCCCCGCTCAAGAGAGGCCGTGGTTTTGCAGGTAGTCCTCTGCCTGACGAAGTACCTTGCGCTCGTTGCTGTATGCAAGTTGGCTGGCCGCGTCGGTGAGGGGCACCCAGAGAGCTCGCTTGACTTCGATACGCATGTCGGAAGCGAGGTTGTCGATTTCGCCGGAGACATAGCGCATCAGGTAGAAGCTCACGATTTTGAAAACGCGTTTGCCGTCGCCCCAGGTGCGGACGTAGACATACTTGTTGTCGGCGAGCTTTGTGACCAGTGCGGCTATAAGGCCGGTCTCTTCCAGCACTTCGCGTACGGCGGCAGCCTGCGGTTTTTCGCCCGCGTCCACCAAGCCTTTGGGTAGGGTCAACCTGGCACGGCTGCGCTTGCGCGGCGTCTTTAAAGATGCGGGTTTGAGACTCTCTGTCTGCGGCTCGTTTATCTGGGGCTCGTCTTTTCGCGGCTCAATCAGGGCGACGTGCCAGACTCCCGAAATTTGCTGAAGTACGACGCCGCCGGCTGAAATTTCCCGTTCCATCACAGACACTTTATCGCGAATCCAACGTTGTAGTGACCACAGGCAGCTGCCGAGCTGCGCTCGGCTTGGACGGGCGAGGGCGCCCGTCCCCACAGGAGCTGTATGGACACAGCATCAGGAGTTCCGTAGCTTCCCCGTCTCTTCCTGAATGCGCTCCCAGGCGCGTTCCACGTGGCGAGCCTGTGTGTTGGTTTGCCCGACGCAGAATCGAAGCGTGAATTTGCCATCGAGCTTGGTATGCGTGAGGTAGAGGTCGCCGCTGCGATTCAGCCGCTCCAGCAGGAGTTGATTGGCCTGATCTTGGTACGTACGATCTCCCGCACGCAAACGGAAACAGACGAGGTTGAGCTGAGCGGGCGCGGCGAGTTCGAAGCGCGAATCGTCGCGCACCCAGGCGGCGAATCGCTGGGCCAGACGCACGTGCTCGCGAATGTGGTGCTGCAGGCCTTCGATCCCGTAATAGCGGATCACGAACCAAAGCTTGAGCGAACGGAAACGGCGCCCGAGTTGGATGTGCCAGTCGCGGTAATCAATGACGGCGCCAGATTCCGTCGCCTGGTTGCGCAGGTACTCCGGCAGGACGGAAAGCGTTTGGATTAAGTGCTTCCTGTCGGCGACGTAGAAAACGTTGCAATCGAAGTTGGTGAACATCCATTTGTGCGGGTTGAAGCAGTAACTGTCGGCGAATTCCACGCCATCGCGAACGAAGCGAAACTCCGGGCAGAGCGCGGCCGTGCCGCTCATGGCAGCATCCACGTGCAGCCAGAGATTGTGGTTGCGGCAGATGCGGGCAATTTCGCGGACGGGATCGATCGCGTTAGAAGATGTCGTCCCCACGGTTGCGCAGACAAAGCAGGGGATTGAGCCGGCCTTGATGTCTGACTCGACCTGGCGCGCCAATGCTTCGGGGAGCATGGCGAAGTTCTTGTCCACTTCGATCTGCCGCAGGTTGTCCGAGCCCATGCCGACGATCTTCATCGCCTTTTCGATAGAGGAGTGAGTCTGTGTGGAGCAGTAGGCGACCAGGCGTCGATCGCAGCCTTTGCGATTGCTGGCGAATTGGGTTGTACGCTCGCGCGCGGCTAACAGGGAGCAGAGCGAGGCGCTCGACGCCGTGTCTTGAATTACTCCCCCTCCCCCTGCGCTGCTGGTGGAAAGAAATTTTTCCGGCAGGCCCAGCATGGGGACCAGCCAATCGAGCACGTGCGTTTCAAGTTCGGTGCACGCCGGACTGGTCGACCAAAGCATCCCTTGCACGCCCAGTCCGGAAGAGAGAAGATCGCCGAGAATGGCCGGCCCGGAGGCGTTCGCCGGAAAGTAGGCGTAGAAGTTGGGCGACTGCCAGTGCGTGATGCCCGGAAGGATGACGCGTTCGATGTCGCCGAGAATCTGGTCGAAGGCTTCGCCCTGCTCCGGCGCATTTGGTGGCAGCTTCGAGCGAATTTCTCCCGGCTGCACGCGCGAGAGAACCGGGAAACTTTCGATGCGGGAATGATAGTCGGCGATCCAGTCCACAACGGCGTGGCCCTGGCGGCGGAACTCCTCGGGAGACATGTGGAACGATTTGGGTTCAGACATGGGGACCGGCAATTTGTAATTTGTAATTGGCAATTTGAAACCCAATGCTCTTAAATTACAAATGTCCGTAGAAGACGCGCGTTTTGTATTCGAAGTCAACCGTGTCATCTTTAGCATGGGCGCGAAAGATCCGCTGGAGTTCCTGCATCATGGGCACGTAGCTGGGATGACCCTCGAGCGGCGCGTATGAAGAAGACCACAGTCGTCCCGCGAGACCTTCGTAGTCAAACTGCTGGCGCAGGCCGTAGACACGCTCCTTGGACAGCGCGGGCGCAAAAAACTCATGGATCATGGCGGTCGTGCGCTCGTGGCGCACTTCTTTATAGTCTGTGCCATAAGTCAGGAGGAGCTGCTCGTAGTCACGCAGGAAAGGGGTGCTTGCGGTCTCGCGCTCGTTCCAGATCAAGATGCACCACCCGTCCGGCCTCAGAATGCGGACGAATTCCGCGCGGGCGCGCGGTAAATCAAACCAGTGTGCGGCCTGGGCGGCGGTGACGAAGTCGACGGAAGCGGAGCCGAGCGTCGTCTCCTCGGCCGTCCCGGCGACGACGGACACCGGCCGATTGGATCCGAAGGACTCGAGCTGCGCGATGCCCATTTCGCGCATTGCCGCGTTGGGTTCGACGGCAAAGACGGAATTGCCATTTTCCAAAAGGAGGCGGGTAAACGCGCCTGTGCCGGAAGCGATGTCAGCGACGGTATGACTCGGCCGCAGTCCGCATTCGGCGCGAAGAAGGTCCAGAACTTCAGGCGGATATCCGGGGCGATAGCGAACGTAGTTCTCCACCCGATCAGAAAAACGAGCCGTTGGCGACTTACTCATCGCTCTTGAGTGTAACGCGTTCAACTGGCGGCTCCCTCCGCACGGTACAATCTTGGTTTTGCCGAATTCGTCCGAAGGCTGGCGCCGGATTTTATGTCAGAGGAGCGTGTACGCGGAGTTCTCGAGAACGGAATGCCGGCGGTCGGGGATGCGGCACCGGACTTCGAGCTGCCGGCGCTGATTGCGGGCGTCAGGCAACCATTGCGTCTGAGCGCGTATCGCGGAGAGAAAAATGTGGTGCTCGCGTTCTATCCGTTTAACTGGCAGGAAATCAGCGCGAGCCAGTTGGTCAGCTACCAGGCACAACGTCCGCAAGTGCTGGCGAGCAACGCGGAAATCGTGACCATCACGGTGGATTCGGTTATGAACACTACGGCCTGGGAACGCGTGATTGGCCCCTTCGACTTTCCGATGTGCAGCGATTTCTGGCCACATGGGGAAGTCAGTGGACGTTACGGTGTTTTGCGGAAGTCGGGAGCAGGTGCGGGAGCGAGCGAACGGGCCGTGTTCGTAGTGGATCGCGGCGGCCGCGTCGTATTCCGCAAGACCTACTCCGACGATCGGTTTGCGCCCGTGGACGAAATTCTCACGGTGCTGGAAAAAATCTGAATCAGTCTTGTCTACATTTTCTTACAAGGAGCTTCATGAAAGTTCTCTCGGCTGCTTTTCTGTTCTTCGTGCTGATTGGTTCGAACCTGCAAGCGTTGGATCAGGCTGGTAAAGATAACAATAAAGATAAGAATCAAGACAAGGCTAGAGTCCAGGCAGAGAGCACCGCCATCAGTGGGTTCCGCGATGTTGCCGGCGAGCGGGAAGTCGAAAAGAAGTTTATGGCTGTGCCCGATCCGAAGCTGGCGGAGGAGCATCTGCGCATTCTGACGCAAGCGCCGCACATCGCCGGATCTCCGGAAGATAAAGCGACCGCCGAGTATGTGGCGAAGAAGTTTCGCGAGGCCGGACTGGATACTGAGATTGTCGAGTACAGAGTATGGCTCAATTATCCTGCCGAGATTCGCGTAGATCTGACCGCGCCGGACGGGGTGGAGATGCATGGGCCGCGGCGCGAGCACGTCGACGGCGATTCGTTGGCGGACGATCCGCGCGTCGTGACCGCTTACAACGGAATGTCGCCCTCAGGCGATGCCGAAGCCGAGGTTGTCTATGCGAACTACGGATCGCCCGCTGACTTTGACAAGCTGAAAGAGATGAACGTCGATGTGCGCGGCAAGATCGTTATCGTCCGTTACGGTGAGAATTTCCGTGGCGTGAAAGAGTTCGTGGCGCAGGAACACGGGGCGGCGGCAGTCATCATTTATTCCGACCCGAAAGACGATGGCTACTACCGCGGCGACGCTTATCCGAAAGGGCCATGGCGCCCGGCGAGCGGGGTGCAGCGAGGATCGGTCGGATACATGTTCCAGTTTCCCGGAGACCCGACCACACCGGGAATCGCGTCCACTCCCAACCTTCCGGACTCCAAGAGGGTATCTCCGGCTGAATCCGAGCAGTTGCCGAAGATTCCCGTGACTCCTCTTTCTTACGCCGATGCCTCGCCGATTCTCGAGCACCTCGGCGGGCCGCTCTCGCCGCGCGAATGGCAGGGAGCGCTGCCCTTTACCTACCACGTTGGTCCCGGCCCCGCGAAGGTGAAGATGCACCTTAAGCAGGATTACCAGTTTCGCACCATCTGGGATGTCATTGGCAAGGTTCGGGGAACGTCATCGCCCGACGAGTGGGTGGTAGCAGGCAATCATCGCGATGCCTGGGTATATGGAGCGGTGGATCCAAACAGCGGCACGGCGGCACTGCTGGAGACGGTGCACGGGTTGGGCGAGTTGCTGAAGTCTGGGTGGAAGCCCAAGCGGACGATTGTGTTCGGAAGCTGGGACGCGGAAGAGGAAGGGCTAATCGGTTCCACCGAGTGGGGCGAAGATCATGCGCAGGAACTGGGGACCGCTGACGCCTATTTCAACATGGACGTGGCGGTATCCGGTAAGAAGTTCGGAGCTTCAGGAGTCCCCAGTCTGAAAGAGTTTATCCGCGAGATTGCGAAGGCGGTGCCTTCGCCGCAAGGCGGAACCGTGTACGACACGTGGAAGAAGACAAGCCAGCCCGGTCCCGAAAATTCCCGGCCGCAGGAAACCAGCACCTTCCGCCCACCGCCGGCGGCAATGCACAACGATGTGCCAGTCGGAGACCTTGGCAGTGGTTCCGACTACACGGTGTTCCTGCAGCATCTGGGTGTGCCTTCCACCGACATCAGTTCGAGCGGCGATTATGGCGTGTATCACTCAGCATTCGATAACTTCAACTGGTTCAAGAAGTTCGGCGATCCTGACTTCCTCTACGAGCAGCAAATGGCCCGCATTTATGGTCTGGAGGTATTGCGCATGGCGGCCGCCGACGTGCTTCCCTACGACTACGAGAACTACGGGAAGGAAATTACGGTCTACCTCGATGCTGCCAGGAGCAAAAGTAGAGAGCGCTTCGGAGACAAGTCGCCTGACTTCTCGACGGCCCTGGACGGCGCGCGTCACCTCCAAGACGCGGGAACAAAAATGTTGGTCAAGCAACGGAAGGTGCTTGCAGCAACGGATCGCATGAACGCCAAACTCCGGGAAACGGAGCGTGCGCTATTGATTCCAGAGGGCTTACCGAACCGTCCGTGGTTTCGCCATGCCATTTACGCTCCGGGACAGTACACGGGATACGCGGCGGTGGTGATTCCGGGGGTCAACGAGGCGATCGATCGCGGGGATTTACACCGGACCGAACAGCAAATCGCCCATCTGGCGGTCGCTTTGAACCGGGCCGCTCTGGTCCTGGAGCAATATCGCTAAACCCAGACGGAGCCGTGGTGAAACTCCAATCTTCGATCTCGGCGCTCCATCGCGGCCTCATTAGCTGGTTTTCCTTGCTACAGTCCACCATCGCAGCTCTGTAGAAGTGTGCAAAACTGAACATCTTTCGCAATCATGATTTAGAGAAGATGTCTCGGCATAAGCAGTCTTGCCCCTGACACGCCTTGATACGGGCTGGTTCTGGAACAATATCGTAAACCGCAGCGAGGGTTGTCGGCATCAAAGACGCGACAAGGTAAACACCGAAGGTCGACACGAGCTTTATGGCACTGGCAAGGATCATCACCCGCTCACATTCATGTTCGCGACAGTTGGCGTTCGATCTGATTGCCCGTGGCTATGCGGTCGAAATCGTTTCTCCCGACTCGATCCCCGATAACCTTGCTGACTTGGAATTGCGGGTCGAAGAGGATCCCGGAAATCAGTTGGTCGCGAGCGTTGAAGCGCACAATGGCGAGCGTACGGCGTCGCTTGAATTTGTGCATTATTTGAAAGCACCAATGCCGGACTTCATCCGCAGGCCGCCGCCGGAGCCTCATGAAGCGGTTCCCTTTCCGGAACCGCCTGTCAGCTTCAATGCCGAGCAGAGCGATGAAGATGTGGAGCTGCCTGCGGACGCTCCGCAGCAGGTATCTACAGCCGTTTCCCCGACAGCTAAAATTCTGGACGATTCGAAACTCGACCGCAAACCAGATTCGGTAGAGGGCGCTCGGCTGATCTTGCAGCCGGATCCATTGCCATCGCTGCCGGTGGATCCACCGGGCCAAGATGCGGTAGAGGTCTCAACGACGGCTCGGCCGATGATCGCCAAACAGATGATCGCCAAGCTAGCGATTGCCAAGCTAGCGATTGCCCGCACAGTGCGAGAGTGGAAATGGCGTGATCTTCCCGCGGGATGGTCATTCTGGCGCATTGCTCTAACTGTTCTCAGCGCGGTGCTGCTGGCGCTCGTTTTCGGGTTCGGCATGCGCCGGACAGGCAGAGCTTCCGCCGCACAAAATTCCGCGGCGGCGTCGACCGATATGAATTTGGTGAACGCCACAGGTCATAATAAAGACGCGGGAAAAAATCCAGTGCCGCCGCCAGCTAATAAATCGGAACAGAATTCCAACTACATGCCGAAGGAATCGCAAGTCGCGAAGGCCGCAGCCGCGACTGCCGACAGTGGGGCCGTGGTCCCACGCAGACACGGTGACGACTTGATCGCGCGCGACACGGTCACCTATTTCCACCAGCGTACTTTCGACGAAGCGGCATCGAGAGCCAAGGCCTCGCATCCTTCCGCTACTCTGCAGCCGAGTTCGCGCAAACTTGACGGCGTGATCGCAGCGAATACCGTCACCAACAGCAATCCTGCTTCGAAAGCGGCAAAGCAGGACTCCGGCGTCAAATACTACTCGGATCTGAAGTAGCAATTCCCAAGCAAATCCTCACCACAGGGAGCACAGAGGTTCACGGGGGAAGGCGCAAATTAATGACGCTCCGCTTGCCCCTGCGGTCCTCTGTGCTCCCTGTGGGAGGATTTTGCCGCGCGCGGGTCGTGCTACGTTCTCTGTACGAGATGCTCGGCCGGTTTGGCGTCGCACGGTATACTCGAATTTCTTTCGCCGGGAGCCTTTCCAGAGAGTACAGAGTCAATGAACCCGCAGATGGCCATTCAGCACGCGCTGCACGACCTGCCCAGCGCAGCTGCGGCAACATTCTTCGCGCTTTTCCCCATCGTTAACCCGCTTGGCGGCATTCCGGTTTTCTTTACTCTTACCGCCGACTTCACGCCGGAAGAACGCCGGCGCACCGCGTTGAAAACCGCTCTCTATGTAATCGCGATCCTGGTCACCTTTATGTTCTTTGGCCGGTTCGTGCTCAACTTCTTTGGAATTTCGCTGCCCGTATTGAAAATTGCGGGCGGGCTGATCGTGGCGAATACGGCGTGGGGCATGGTGACGGGCTCCAGCCGCATGACGACGGCGGAAAGCAGCGAGGCCCTGACCAAAGAGGACATTTCGCTTACGCCGATGGCTATGCCGATGCTGTCCGGGCCGGGCTCGATCGGTGTGGTCATGGGACTTGCCGCCACCGCCGACCACTTTCTTTCTTACCTGGGCATGGTGATCGGAATCGTCGCGCTTGGCCTGACCGTCTATCTATTGCTGGTCCTGGGAGGTCCGTTCGTCAAGCGTCTTGGACCCGGCGCGGTGGGCGCGATCAACCGCATTTTCGGATTCCTGATTCTCGCGATTGCGGTGCAGTTGGTCTGGAACGGCGTGGCGGACTTTTAGAGGGTGAACTACAAGGGCTTGCCCACGCTTCCGATCATCCGGGGCTGGCCCACCCCTCGGAGTTAACCCCACGATTAGGCTGCCCAACCTTTCGGCTCCTCGGGGGCGGCTGGGCCACTTTAGCGGGGACGCACAACGGCGCATGGCCCAAGTCTCGCGCATTTCGAGATCTGTGATTCTCCCTTCACGACCTCTCCAATGGCTCCTCGGCCTGATGCTCAGATTTATACGTGGCGCTATCGCAGACTCCGTCGCGTTTATGATGGCAGCGAACGGAGATTATGATGTCAAGAACACACGACCAGAGCCTGCTCGAGGCCCTGCTGGACTCCTGGGATCGGAACAACACTATCCTGCTCAACCTGCTCCGCGCCCTGCCGGAGGGTGGACTGGCGGCCCGGGTGATGGGGGACAGCCCGTCCGTCGCGGAGCTTTTTACGCACATACACTATGTACGACTGGTGTTTATCTCCGAGGATGCCCCCGAGTTCGCCAGAGACCTGCCCGAGGAGGAGTGGATGGACGAGCGCGACCGCGATCGCCTCGCGCAAATGCTGAACGACAGCGCCAAGGCGGTGCGCGACGCGGTCAAGACCCGGGTGGAACGAGGCCAGGACATGAACCTCCACTACGACCACCCGATCCTCCTACTTCAGCACATGATCTGGCACGAGGGCTACCACCACGGCCAGATCAAGCTGGCCCTCAAGGCGACGGGCCGCCCGCTGACGGATCAGGAAGCTGGTCGAGTTACGTGGG
>Ga0209736_1000768_pt1 | contig 10349 bp, 9 predicted proteins | sample BlaSpr_A8_Ref_M3_FD_187992 | JGI IMG/M metagenome (GOLD analysis project Ga0209736, IMG submission 187992) | Forest soil microbial communities from Thunder Bay, Ontario, Canada - Black Spruce, Ontario site 2_A8_Ref_M3 (SPAdes) (version 2) | ecosystem: Environmental > Terrestrial > Soil > Boreal... | reverse complement strand
ACACATTGTCAATTTCCAGTGACTTCTGTCCCGCGGCGGGTAACGTGAACGACTTCTGTATCTTTTCCTCGTCTCGCGCATTCGAGTAGCGGTCATCGTCATCGCGACCCTTCGCGGACACGGTTTCCGGCTCCAGCACCGAATACAGCGACCTCACGATGCTTTTCCGCGAACGCGAACCGCCACCTGCCATCTTGTTCGCTGGCCTCACCGGCAAGAGAAGCATCGCCGCCACATACACCATCAAAATCGGAACAAATGTTTTTCTGCGCACGCTTTACTCCTCAATTCAATTTGCTCAAAGCCCAGTCCGCACGCTGCCGCACCGTCGGATTCAAATTCGGTGTCTGCACAAAATTACGCAACCGCTGCGCCGCATCGGGATCGCGCCACTCCACCATCAAGTCGATCAACGCCACCTGCACCAAAGGCGACTGCTGCTCCTGTAGCGCATCCACAACTCCCTTGTGCACCTGCGGCTGCGCGCCGTGCCTGCTCAGAGCATCCAGCGCCGCCAGCCGCACATCCACGCTGCCGTCGTACCGCAGCGTATGCACCAGCGCTGACATCACCTGCGGATCGAGCTGATCTTCCCGCCTGCTGTAGCTCACTCCCTGCAGCCGCTCGCTTGCGGACTGCTGCTGCAGCATCGAGAGCACCACCATCTGCCGCATGTTCGTCAACTCGGTGTGCATCGCCGCTATCTCGCCCTGGCCAGTGTTCGAGTGCATTGTCCTGTTCCCGAAATAATTGCCAGCGAAAACTCCGATCACCAGCAGAGCCGCGCTCCACGCCACCGCCCCCACCGGCGAACGCAACCAATTCCACACGGAAGCGCGTTTCGGGCGTTCGAATCCCGCCGACGCTTTATCGTTGCGCCCCGTCTGGTATGCCTGCAGCATCGCCTCGAATCGCTCGCGCGATCCCGCGCCCGGCTGCTCCACCGGGAGCAACGACAATTTCTTCCAAATCGCCACTTCCTCGCTGCAGTCCCCACACTCCGCAATGTGCTGTTCCACCAAGCCGTCCTGCTCGGCCTTCAAACTTCCCTGCAAATAATCCGGCAGGAGTTCTCCAATCTCTTCACACTTCATTTCCAAACCTCCGAGGAGGAATCGTTTTCACTACCGCAGGCCCCGCCTCCCGTGGCGCAAGCCCGCGTTCCAACTGTTTGAAATTCTGCCGCAGCTCCTGAATCGCTCGATGAATCCGCGTCTTCACGGTCCCAAGCTCGCAACCCAGCAGCCGCGCAATTTCGTCGTACTTCAATTCCTGAAACCGGCTCAAAACCAAAATTTCTCTTTTATCTTCCGGCATTTGCATCAAAGCTCTGTGCAACAATTCCGTTTCTTCCGACTGCTGTGCCGAATCTTTCGGCATCACCGGCGCCACCATTTCCGGTTCAAACGTAATGTGCCGCGGCGTCTTCCGGTAATGATCCACGCGTGCGTTCCTCGCAATCTGGTATATCCAAGCCCGAAACGGCGTCCCCGGCTGATAACTCTGCCGGTACTTCAAAATCCGCAAAAAAACTTCCTGCACCAGGTCATCGCTCAGCGTCCGGTCTCCCGTCAACTTCGAATAGAAGTTGTAAAGCGGCGCGTGATACCGGTCGAACAACACCCCTAGCGTCTCGCCCGCCCCATTGCGCACTTCGAGCATCAAATCCTCGTCCGGAGCCAACTTCATCGCCTGGTCATTTTCCGTTTCGGCCCGTTCTTGCTCTTTCATAGGTGATTACCGCCAAACCACGAAAAGGTTACACCGCATCCTACCCTTGTAGGGCACAGCATGCTGTGCCCCAGCTTGCCCAAGCGTACGGATCAGCGTGGCTTCTGCTTCGCACCTAATCCATCAGCGCTAATCGACGCCATATTTTCCAGGTTTTCTTCGAGCAAGTTGGAGAAAACGCAGCCGGATGCCTGAAGGTAAATGTGGTAGTCGCGTAAAAATGGGGATGAAAGGAAGAAACTATTCGGGGAGTCTTATTCGTTGCTTTAGCAAGACCGCAAAGCAGCCGCCAGCGCCAAATTCACCTGCAACCGCCGATCAATCTGCACCGCCGCATACCGCGCGCAAATCACCCGCTCGCGCTCGCACCACTCGGCCACCGAAGGCATGCGCACAGCAGACAGCGCGCCAAGCCCTGCAACAATCCGGTAATAAGCCCGCACCAAGCTCAACCCGCCGCCACCAGGACCCAACTCCGGCGTCAACTCGTGCAAACCAGCCAACTTCTCGAAATCCCGCCCCTGCATCCGCCCGGCTTCGAGATTAGCCGCAGCCAAAACCCGGTCAGAAACCGGCTGCGCTGCCACTCCCGCCAAGATCGCTCGCCAGTAATACAGGGCGAACTGCGAAAGCGCAACGATGGAGATCGCAAGTAGCATAGCGGCGAACATCCCTCAGGTTTGCCTCTACCCACATTCTCGCCCAAGCGACTCTCCCGCTCCAATAGCCCGCTAGTACCACGCCAATAGGACGGCGAGGATAGGTGCCTAACCTTTTTATAATCAATGCTTTAGGAGGATTTCGCAAATGCGACCTCGAAATGCCAGCACAGGAGCGCTTGATAAGAGGTACGAGCGAAATCCACATCAAACCCGGCAAGCGCGAAACGAACTGCGCAGCCGAAAATTGCAAGCCCAAAAACGGTTTAGCGATAACCCATCCAGTCGACCGGCGTTTCTTCAAATGTCTTGCCATCGAGCACAGGCTTCAGCTCCGTCTCAAATAACTGGATCAGTACTTTCAGGAAAGCAGTGGCAAAGCCGCGTACGTCGGTCTTCGGATCACGATACGTGAAAGCTCGCGTAGGCTCTTCGAGTTTGTGCCGCTTCAAATAATCTTCCACGTCGAGCTTCCGATTTCTCGGCGCTACGATCAAAACGTCAAACCCGCCGTTCAGCCCGGCTCTCGCGGCAAGAAACGAAATATCAATTCGCTGGCCGGTGCGTTTGTTGAAGAAATGAAAGATCGGAAAGCGCTGGAGCGTCGGCGACCCTCCGACAGTAAAGCCCGTTAATGCAAACCCGAGCCCCGAGAAAGTTGGAATGTGTTCGCGGACGACTTTCTCCACCACCGCATCGTCGCCTGTAAGCGTTGCTTCCACCTGATCCATCAGTTCGTTCCCCCGCTGCCGCCGCTGAATAGTGTTTGCTTTTCCACTTCATAGAAGGGGCTCGCGGCTTGTCCCCCGGGATTATCAACGTCCACCACAGTGTAGCCCTTGTCAGCCAGTTTTTGCGCCCAGGCCTCGTTGGCTTTGAGCATTTGTGAAGAGCGCACGACGTCCTCCGGAATCGGGTTGGGGGCATATTGCTTTTTCAACAAATTCCATTCCGAAACTGCATCCGGAGGGATCTGATCGCCAGAAAAGGTTTCCGGCTTGAAACCAGCCCCGTCGAGTCCCTTCGAATACGGTCCGACGGCGTTGTCCATGCTGCGGCCAATTACGGCAACTTTGCCGCTGGTTCCGGGGCGAATCCGGTCCGCTTTGACGCCATTGAATACGGAGTTTTCCAGCTTCGCTGCTATCGGATCCGGTGGTAATGGCGGTTTCTTCGGTCCAGGAAGTGGTTCGGGTTCATCGGTGAGTTTGGGCTTTGGAGGCTTCGGAGATGAAGGTGGCTTTGGCGCTGCATCTCCCGCTGCGGCCGAGCTGGAACTTCCGGCCGCGTCCTCTCCAGCGGCGCTGCCTCCTCGGGCAAACTTCCCTGCCATTTTTGCGAGCAACGCGAAAAACGTTGTGACACCGAGAATGACCACGGCCTGCGCAAGATAGTCCGCAGCCCGATCCAGATCGGGCATGCCCTGCGCGTGCAGGGTGGACACCAGGCAGTCGCCTAAATCCTCGCCTGCCTTGAAGATCCCCATGCCAATGAAGGCCGCCCCCACGACGAGCATGATGACGTCAACGACTTCTCCTACGCCGAACGCCTGCGAAACAGCCCAGACGGCAAGCGTGCCGACCGCAATGGCAATGTTTCCCGGCGTAAGCATGGCCCGAAACTGAGTCGCCAGCTCGGGCGCCATGTGCTGAGGCGCCAGCGTCAGGACCTTCTCGAAGCGCTGCGTTAGCGGCCAATCGGCAACGGAAACTGTCCCTGATTGCGCTGCCAGCTCGGGTTTGGGAGCTGAAAAGTCGTGTCTGCCGCCGGAAACCTGCGCGCCAGCGCCGACAGCCACGAGCTTGACCCACGTTTGCAAGCCGACTACGCCATCGGGAGAAAGCGACGAGAGGCGCTGGAAACCACGAAGGGCGGCGAGGGTCTTGGGCCCAAAGTCGCCGTCTGCTTTCAGCGGCGGATTCGCCGCCCCATGCTTATTGAGGAGAATCTGCGCCCAGCGAACGTGCGGGCCACTCATGCCCTGCTGAAGTATGGGAAGGCCTTTGCGTGATTGGTGCTGCCGATGGAGGGAAATCCGTTCATGCGTAACGCTATCGGTAGCCTGATGACCGCAAGGTCCGGGAAGTGGGGATAGGTTGCGAACCAACGTGCCGTCGTTGACGTCGACAACTTCTCTGTCTGTGCCAATCGGGCCGGGTTTGCGCCAAGCGGCCAAGAGTCAACTCCCGAAGCGAAGTTTCAGCAGCTTACGTTTCGGATAGGCGCGTCGTCAATGCCTCAAGTGCCGCGTGCCGCATCCCTGCAGTTTTCAGTGTGCGGGTTTGAGTTCGCTCCGCTCGGAACCTGCGGGGCTTACCCGGGCCTCACAAACCACCATTTCCGCGCACCAAATTCCCGCGCATCTCCATTCCTTTTATCAACTTACGCCCCAAGCGCATGCCATTCGAATGGTTACTACATAAGAAATAACTTGACAAGTCATCAAAAACACGGTACTATAGACCGTGAACTTTGGCTTCCAGCCCCGCCCAGCGTCCCCATCTTCTCCGCGAAACCTCCGTGTCCTTAGCGCCTCTGCGTTATCCTTTTCTTTCTCTCGCCACCCGTCATCCGTCACTCGTTTCCCAATCAAGCCGCTCGCGGCATTTAGCGTCTTTTCTCTTCAACCTTTCGACTCTAAGCTTTCAACTTTGCACCGCTCTCTCGCAACTCCTTTCCCTGCCACTCTTACAAGCTCTCTGCAAGTCGCTGAAAACACAACCACTTTAAGTCCCACATTTGCCACTCTTACCAACCACGTCAAGCATAAGTCCTCTGTTTGCCGCTCTTGCAAAAAACACTCGGGGGTGGGGTACCTCCCGCCTTCTCTCGCCTTATTCGTCCTACTGTCCTTAACTCTTTTAGAATCCGCACTTCCGAAAAACACACCCATAACCCGTTTAGAATCCGCACTTCCAAAACACAGGACTTAAAACCCTTTAGAATCCGCACTTCCGAAAAAAACCCGGGGGAAGGGGCCGCACAGATCTCCCTACCTCCTTGCTTCTTCATCTCCTTGTTTCATTCCCTCTTCACTTCTCCACGGCGCTGGTATGGTCATGAACAATCTTCCATCCCTCCGGAAACCGCTGCCACACCAGCGAGAACACTCCGCCGATATCTCCTTTGTCTCGCTTCAGATGCCAGTGTCCCAGCACCAGCGCCGCATCCGGCCCCAGGAACCGGAACTCCAGCTCCGAAAAATCAAGCTGCCCCATCGCCGCCCGGTCCGGATAATTCTTCTTGTACCGCGCCATCACTCCGTCCCACCCGCGCGAGACTCCGTTGTTTCCCGAAAACGTCAGCTCCGGCGAATGCCAGTAGCCCACCAGAAACGCGTCCACATCTCCGCGATTCCACGCTGCTTGCTGCGCATTCAACACCGCGCCAATTGCGGCCTTGTCCGCTTCGCGCCCCTCAGCCGCCTTTGTCTGCCTCCCCGTTCGCACGCCCAGTGCAAACAACAATATCAGCGCCGCGCCAGCGACTACCCACCGATAGCTCTTGTTCATCATCCCTCCTCGCCAAAATGCGCAGACCCAACACGCACGGAGCATAGGTTGCGCGCGCAAACTCCGCAAGCCCTCGATCTCCCAGCCGGAGCCGAGAACAAGAGCGGCAGAGAAATTAATGTTTCCGAATATCATGGAAGCGAGGACCCTTTGCGTGGAGCTGGATCGCGAAGTGAAAGAAGGATTTTTTCGCGGGCGCATTGCGCGGCCGATCGTGGAGTTGTTGCGCCAGGGAGCGACGCCGGAAAAGATGGCGCTGAGTCTGGCGCTCGGCGTGGCTCTGGGAATGTTTCCCGTGCTGGGGACGACGACGGCGCTTTGCGCGCTCGTGGCATTCGTCTGGCGGCTGAATTTAGCTGCGATTCAAGTCGTGAACTATTTTGTGTATCCGTTGCAGATTGCGCTGCTCGTTCCGTTTTTCCGCGCAGGCGAAAAACTGTTTGGCGCGCCGTATCTGCCGCTGTCCGTGCCGCAGATTTACGCGATGGTGCATGCAAGTTTTTGGGGCGCGATGCGCATGCTATCAACCACGATCTGGCATGCGGCTGTGGTTTGGTGTTTAGCGGCGCCAGTATTTGTGGGATTGGCGTACGTGATTCTTGTGCCGCTTTTGCGGCGCGTGGTGAGAAGGACACCAAAAGAAGGGGCGACAGACTGAAGTCTGTTCCACTGCACCAAGAAAAATCCGCTACAGGATGTCGAGGACTTCTTCGTAGCGTTTGAAGGGAGGAATTAGATAGGCACCGGCGAGTTCAGTGCGGGACCACGCGAGCATTTGGCGCGCGAGGTCGAAGCCGCGGTCGCGGGCAGCAGCGCCGGCGGATTCGAGCGAAGCAAGCACCTCCGGCGGGATGACGATGCCGGGAACTTCGTTGTTGAGGCGAAGGGCTTGCTTATAACTGTTGAGCGGCCAGATGCCGACGAGCACGGGGATGGAAGGTTTGCCGCCGAGTTTTTTCACGAATGCGTACCAGTGCTCGGGATCGAAGATCGGCTGAGTCATCGCGTAGTGCGCGCCGGCTTCGATTTTGGCGTGGAAGCGTTCGATTTCGTTGTCGAGATCGTCCGCGACGGGATTGACGGCCACGCCGATCGCGAAATTTGTGGCGCCGCCAAGAGTCTTTCCGGCCCAGTCCGTGCCCTGATTGAGGCGGCTCAGGACTTTGACGAGGCCGACGGAATCCACTTCGTAGACGCCGCTCGTTTCGGGATAATCGCCGACGGCCGGCGGATCGCCGGTGATAGCGAGGACGTTGCGAACGCCACCGACGGTCCACGCACCAAGCAAGACGGCTTGCAAGCCGATGATGTTGAAGTCGCGCGTGGTGAGATGCGGAACGGTTTCGACCCCACGTGCTTCGAGCGCGCCCGCGGTGATGAGTGCGTCCATGCCGACGCGTGCCATCGCGCCGCTATTGATGTCGATAGCATCGACTTTTTTCGAGGCCATGATTTTGTCGACTTGGTCGAAAATACGGTCGAGCGAAAGGCCCTTTGGCGGATCGATCTCCACGCAGACGGTGAATTCCTTGGCCTGGAGTTTTTTCCAGAATTTGCTTTCCGGTTCGCGTTGCAAAACAGGCGCCGGTTTTGCAATGACTTCGACAGAATGATGCGCGGCAGTCGATTTTGCGGGACGCAGCGACTTGACGGCTTCGGCCATAGCGCGAATGTGGGCGGGCGTTGTGCCGCAGCAGCCGCCCAGAATGCGCACGCCGAGCGCGGCGGCTTCACGAGCGAAGAGCGCGAAATATTCCGGCGAAGACTTGGGATAGACAATGCGGTCGCCCTCGCGCTTGGGTAAACCGGCGTTAGGCATGCCGCTGACGCGGAGGTCGTCGACTTCGGTCAGTTCACGCAAGATTTTGAGCAATGGCTGCGGGCCGAGAGTGCAGTTCGCGCCGATGACTTGGACGTTTTTTGCTTTGAGCTGCGCAGCGGCATCGGCGGGACGAAGATCGCCGTAGGTGGTGCCTTCTTCGGAATACGTGAGTTGAGCAACGATGGGCAAGCCGGAGAAAGAGCGAATCGCATCAATCGCGAGAAGAATTTCCTCGATGTAGGAAAAAGTTTCGAGAATGTAAAAGTCTACGCCGCGCTCTTCGAGCGCGAGCGCCTGCTCGTGAAAGACGTCCTGAATTTCGTCGGGAGCAGGATGACGCGATTGCACGCCGAGGCCTAGCGGACCGATGGAGCCGGCAATGAGAACTTCGCGGGAAGCGGATTCGCGTGCTTCGCGAGCGAGCTTTACGCCGCGTGAATTGAGGCGCTGCACTGCGTCGGCGAGGCCGAGTGGCGCGAGCTTGAAGCGGTTCGCGCCGAACGTGTTGGTCTCAATAATTTGCGCGCCGGCTTCGATGTACGCCTGGTGAACGCGGAAGACGGCTTCAGGCTCGATGGCGTTGAGTTCATCGAAGCAACGCTGCGTGCCCACCGCTTCGTGAAGCATCGAGCCCATCGCGCCGTCTGCGATAAGGATCGAGTCTTTCAACCGCTCATTAAAGTCAAGAATCTTCAAAAGTCTTCCGCCTTAGTTTTGTGGATCGCGTCGCGCGAGCCGGCACTCAACGTTTTTGTTCCATGAGGCTGGCGACGGTGCTCATTAAATCGTACTTGGTGAGGATTTCGAATTTAGCGCCGTCCATTTCGACGAAGACGGCGGGATTTTCGTGGCTGAGAATGTAGGTGACGCGCTCGACGGGCGAGGTGCCGGGAATGCGCGGGAGCGGTTTGCTCATGACTTCGCGGACGACGAGTTTGCGCAGGTCTTTTCCCTGGAGCGCCATGGTGAGAATTTGGTCTTCGTAAATCGTGCCGATGGGTAGATTTTCTTCGAAGACGGGAATTTGCGAGATGTCCTGCTCCTGCATGGTTTTCAAAGCGTGGAAAACGGTTTGATAGGGGCGGGCGATGACTAGCTCGCGGACTTTGCCGGCTTTGTGTTTGGCGTTGACGACTTCGGCGGCGGTGATTCGAACGGCGGCTTCGACGTAGCCGCGCTCGCGCATCCATTCGTCGTTGTAAACCTTGCTGAGGTAGCGCATGCCGGTGTCGGGGAGAAAAGCGACAATGAAGGCATCGGGACCGAGGTCTTTGGCGATGCGGAGAGTTGCGGAGATGCAGCCGCCGCCGGAGCCGCCGGTGAAAAGGCCTTCGAGTTTGACGAGGCGACGCGCGAAAACGAAGCACTCTTCGTCATTGACTTGAAGGACGTCGTCGAGAATCTTGAGGTTCATGGTGGTGGGAAAAAAGTCTTCGCCGATGCCTTCGACTACGTAGGTCTTGGGCTTGATGGTTTCGCCGCGCTTGAAGAAATCGTAGTAGAGCGAGCCGAAGGGGTCGACGCCGATAATTTTGACAGCGGGATTTTTTTCCTTGAGATATTTTCCGACGCCGCTGACGGTGCCGCCGGTGCCCATGCCGCAGACGAAATGCGTAATTTTGCCCTGGCTGTCTTCCCAGATTTCAGGACCTGTCGAGAGGTAATGAGCCTCAGGGTTCATGGGATTGTCATACTGATTGGGATAGAAGGAATTTGGAATTTCGCGGGCTAGCTTTTTGGCGACGGAATAGTAGCTGCGGGGATCATCGGGTTCGACGGCGGTGGGGCAAACGATGACTTCGGCGCCTAGCGCTTTGAGGAGATCGACTTTTTCCTTGGATTGTTTGTCCGTGATGGTGAAGACCATCTTATAGCCACGGACGGCGGCAACAAGCGCAAGGCCCATGCCGGTGTTGCCGCTCGTGCCTTCGATGATGGTGCCGCCTGGCTTAAGGAGGCCCCGTTTTTCGGCGTCGTCAATCATGGTGAGGCCGATGCGGTCTTTCACGGAGCCACCGGGATTGGTGTAATCCGCTTTGACGAAGATCTGCGGCTTGAGGCCCTGGTTGATGCGATTGAGACGCACGAGCGGCGTGCGGCCAATGGCTTCGAGAATGTTGTTGCAGAGCATGAAGTTTTCCGACGCGCGGCCCGGCGAGAACATCGCGCTGGGGCTGTGCCATAATTCTTTCAGTTTAGCATGCAGCCTCGCGGCGACACAGCAAGGTGAAGCGAAGGAGACTCATTTGGCACGGGAGAATATTTCGAGCGGGACAGCGTGGGAGCCGATTGTGGGGTACTCGAGGGCGGTGCGGATCGGAAATGTCATAGTGGTTTCGGGAACGACGGCGACGGGTCCGGACGGCAAGATTGTGGGAGTAGGCGACGCTTACGCGCAGACTATTCAGACGATTCGAAACATCGAGGCGGCGCTGGTGAAGACGGGCGCTGCGTTGAAGGACGTGGTGCGGACGAGGATTTTTGTCACTAACATTGCGGACTGGGAAAGGATTGGGCGGGCGCATGGGGAGTTTTTTGGGGCGATACGGCCAGCGACGAGCATGGTGGAAGTGAGCAAATTGATTTCGCCGGAGATGTTGGTGGAGATTGAAGCGGATGCGGTCT
>Ga0209736_1000767_pt1 | contig 10351 bp, 12 predicted proteins | sample BlaSpr_A8_Ref_M3_FD_187992 | JGI IMG/M metagenome (GOLD analysis project Ga0209736, IMG submission 187992) | Forest soil microbial communities from Thunder Bay, Ontario, Canada - Black Spruce, Ontario site 2_A8_Ref_M3 (SPAdes) (version 2) | ecosystem: Environmental > Terrestrial > Soil > Boreal... | reverse complement strand
AAGTTGCTGACAAAACTTTTACATTGGGGGCATTCAAAGAATTCATCAACGCACCGGCACTTTACACACGCGGATGCATTCCTTTACTCTGAATAGCCATGTGGAATGTCAACGAGCGGTTTTCGCAGAAGGCGATCGAGAATTTGGCGGCGCTGGGCTTTCGGGTGGGTAGCACGCGCGGAGTGGTGCGCGTAGAAAAATATGGGAGCGGCGCGGAGTTTCGCAAAGACGCCGACGGAATGTACCAGATGACGGTGCAGCCCACCATCATGCTGAATGGGAAGTTCACGCGCTTGTGGGACGCCGGCTACCAGAAATTTTTGCTGACCGACGATGGTCACAAGGTGCCAGCGCTGGCTTTGCACCTAGGGAATTTGCGGAAATTCAACGAAGAGCTGCGGACGGCGCTGGGTGTTCCGACGTTTTACAATGAAGCGCTCGGTTCGGTCAGTCAGGTCAGCGTCTACGACCGCGTCAAGGGGCGGGTTGGCGACGTTCCCGATAAGACCGTCGGAGCACACGACAGCGGCGACAACCACTAGCCACCTTCCGTCGTCACGTTTTTCGCAATCGAAGGTTTCGCCTGCATCCCAAATTCGCAAAAACAATTGGCAGCGTTGCAGGAGTGCGCGCAAAATGAAAAAGCTGCATCCAACAAACGTGGAGGCGATTTAATGGGTCGCGTCGTAGCGCTGATGGACGATCTGTTTTTTCAGATGAAAGTGGCGGAAACCGCCAAGCATCTCGGCGTCGAGCTGAAAATCGCCACCAACAACGACGCCTTCCTCACCCTGCTGGAATCCGCGCCCAAGCTGATCCTCGTCGACCTCAACGCCCGCAGCCAACCCCTGCAAGCTCTCGAGCACCTGCGCGCGAAAAAGAACGGCGTGCGCGTCGTGGCCTTTCTCTCCCATGTTCAGACGGAACTCGCCGCCCAGGCCCGCGCCGCCGGTTGCGATGATGTCCTGGCCCGCTCCACCTTCACGCAAAATCTGTCCTCCATCCTGAGTGTCGCCAAGGATTGACGTGCTTGCCGTACAAAGAATTTTCGCTAAGCGATTTCTTTTGCTGACCTTGCTTGCAACCTTCCCGGCGCAATACCTGCTCTCACAGGAATCCAGCTCGCCTCCGGCTTCCAGTTCAGGTTCAGAGGTGGCAAGTGCGCCCGGATCGCCCGCCGCTGCGCTGCGCGACGCCATTTCCGCGGCGTGCTCGCAAAGCGAACAAGCTTTCGCAAAGTTTCTGACCGCTCGCAACACGGGCACTTTCGCGCACCTCACTCCCTCCGCACGTGTTGCCTTGATGAAACGCTTCGTGCTCCTCAACGAACCCGGCAAGCCTTCGCTGCTTCCCAATCCTTCCGGCCGCCCCACGGTGCATTGCCAGACTCCTGCCGGAGCCGCCGAGCTGCAAATCGGCGGTGCGGAAACGGCCGACAATCTCGCGTTCCTGCCCGTCGAGGTGCGGAACGCCACGGACACCGTCGGCAACAGCACCGTGCGCGTCAAGATGGGCCTGGTTCGCGAAAACGGCGAATGGAAGCTTCTCTCTGTCGGCCTTCTCCTTCTCGATTTGCCCACGCTCGCTTTCGAATGGGACGCCGCAGAAATGGATTCCACTGAGCGCGCCGCCATCGACGCGCTGAAAAAGATTGCCGAAGCCATCGAGGCCTACCGCCGCACCTACGCGCGCCTTCCCGAATCGCTGGCCAAGCTCGCGCCACCCAAAACCGGCGCAGCCGCAAGCCCTGACACCGCGGGACTGCTCGACGCTGATCTCGCCTCCGCGGTCCGCAACGGCTACAAATTCCGCTACGTCATCTCCGGCGGAAGCTCCCTGGGGGCACCCGCAAAATACGAAATCGCCGCCACTCCGGAAACCTACGGCCGCACTGGCCGCCGCTCCTTTTTCCGCGATCTCAGCGGACGTCTGCATGGCGCCGACCGCCAAGGCGCCGTAGGCAACGAACTCGACCCCCACGTCGAATAAACCTTCTCGCGGTACGGGCAAAGGCGCGTAAATGCTTCTTCTCCCACCAAGAACGAAAACTGCGCCGCTTCCCCGTTAACGTTTCGGAATGCGTCCCGGCCTTCGCGCTTGCCCACGCGGACCGGTGCCTACAAAATGAATTCAAGGCCATCCATCGTCTTGCGGCGCTCCTCCAAGAAGCGTCGGCGACCCACGGTTCTCTGGAAGCACAAGGAGACCTGAGAGTGCCAGACACGACGACTGACCGGCGTGCTGCGCCCCGCTATCCGCTGATTCTTTCCGCCGAGGTGTCCGACAAAACTAGCGGCGCAAAATTTACGGCGCGCACTGCCGACGTCAGCCGCACTGGCTGCTACATCGACATGCTGAATCCCATTCCCGCAGGCTCACAAGTTGGCGTACGCCTTCAGCATGAAGACGAGTTTTTCGTGGCTGATGGTCGTGTCGTGTACATCAGCCCCGGGCTCGGTATGGGCATCGCGTTTGCGAACACTGTTCCACCCGCTCAGCAAGCAATTCTCGATCGGTGGCTCGCGACCGCCGCCGAAGCCAATTCGTAGGTCGCTGTCGCAAGCAGGAACGAGCAACCAACAACGGATTTGTGCGCCGTCCGACTTGGCGCTACCATCCCCACTTCACTATGAGATGCCGCGTCCAAGCCCTCCTTGGCTTTCTCTCGCTCTTCGCAGCATTCCTTCGCCCGCTTCCGCTTTCCGCCGGCCCGCAAGCTGATTCCCTGTATGGCCCGCTGCCCGTCTTTGAACTGCACAGCGGCTTCTGGCTGAATCTGCATCACGGTTTGTACCAGGAGGCTCGCCAGCAGCGCGGCGCGCCCCCACTCAGCAGTACTGCGAAAGCGGGCAAGTCCGCGAGGCCGACGCTGCAAACCGCGCCAGCGGTAAAAACGCCGCTAACTGCGGCCGAACAGCACGCCTGGGACGAAGCCGTCTCCTACTATGCCGCCAATTATGCCGACAAAGATTTGCTCTTCAGCACCGAACTGATCCTGCTGAAAAATCAGCTCGGCGATTTCGAGACCTGCGACGAACTCTCTGGCGCCAAGAAAAAAACCTGTGACGCCGGTTTGCCGCCCAAGCTCACGCACATCCTCGAAGCCGCCGCGCCCGTGTACCGCGCGCATTACTGGCCCGCGGACGATCGCGCCAATCGCGCGTGGGTCAAGCGCGTCGCCCCGCTGGTTACCGAGCAAGGCGTCGGCCTCTCGCACCGTCTCGCCGACATTTACCAAACGCGTTGGCCCACCGAAAAAATCCGCGTCGACGTCGTGCGCTTCGCTAATTGGGCCGGCGCTTACACCACCCTCGATCCGCTGCGCGTCACCATCTCCAGCACCGACCCCCGCAATCAGGACTCCGCGGCCCTAGAAGTTCTTTTCCACGAAGCTTCCCATGGCATCGCTCAAACCGTCGAACAAGCCATAGTCCGCGAATGCCGCCAGCGCGAAAAACCCATTCCGCGCGACCTCTGGCACGCCTTGATTTTTTACACCACCGGCGAAGTGATCAAGCCTATTGTGGACACGCACCCGGACGCGGGGGACAACGTCGCGCAGGACGGGCCCGACACCACCTCCGCCCGCGGCGGTAACGCCGACGCGCGCGCGAACTCCCAGATCCCTCGATACACTCCCTATGCCAAGCGCGAAGGCCTCTACCAGCGAGGCTGGGACAGCTATCTCCAGCTCCTCACCCTTTACTGGCAACCCTACCTCGACGGTAGCGTTACCTTCGACAACGCCATAGCCCACATCGTGTCCGCCTTGTAAAATTCCATCAGCTGGCAGACTCTTTTTTTGCGCTCAGTTGCAAGCGTTGCAACTGGGTTTTACTTGGCCGCGTTCTCAAGTCTCTTCGCTACCAGCAGGCCGTAGACGAAATTTCCGCTGGCGAAGCCCGCTCGCATCGCGGAAAAGCCCCGAAGAAATCTCACAAAATCTCTGCCCTTCCTTGCGGCCAATCGCCAGAATTCCTTTTTCTTGACGATGTCCAGGCTGATGTCCCATGTTTTGGCGCATTGCGCGCTGAGCATTTCCAGGGCCGTGATGTTGAAACCATTGGAGCGCATCCAATCCTCGTATTCTTCCATCGTGTGCAATTCCACCATCATGCTCCTTTCGATCGGCGCGATAAATTTCTTGTTTTCCACCGCGGTCAGCTTTTCTTTCTTGAACCAGTCGGTGAGAGCCAGAATTCCCGCGGGCTTGAGAACTCTTGCAGCGCTAGCAAAAAACTTTGGCACATCTTGGTAGTGCGAGACCGATTCCGTGGACCAAACGACGTCGAACTTCTGATCGAAATTCATCTCTTCGGCATCCATCAAGAAAAACTCGGCATCGGCACCCTCGCGCTCCGCGGCGCTGTTGGCCATTTCCACTTGCACTGGCGAAATCGTAATCCCCGTGACTTTGGCGCCGATTTTTTTTGCCAGGTAGATGGCCGTGCCGCCAAATCCACAACCAACGTCCACAATCGAGCACCCCTGCAGAAGTCCGGCGACTTGCGCGAGGTGCTCGATCAATTGAATTTGCGCTTGCTCTTTAGTCTCGTCGCCGCGAACCCAGTAGCCGTGATGGATGTGCTCACCCCACAGCGACTGATAGTAGGGACTCACCACGTCATAGTGTTTGCGGATGGTTTGCTTGTCGTTAGGGCGCGCCATGGCTGCGCAAGTCTATCCGAGACAGCCGGGGAGCGCACCCGTACGCGCTCCAACTCAATGGGCAGGCGCGTCCAGAAAAGCTGAGAGCGTCGCCGCAAATTCGGCCGTTTTCTCGATCGGCGGAACGTGGCCGCATTGGTCGAAACTGACCAGCCGCGCACCGGGAATTCCCGCGGCGTAGCGTTCACCGGAGGAGATTGGCAAAAGCGTGTCTTGCTTGCCCCAAACCACTAGCGTCGGCACCTTGATTTGCGCCAGCCTGCCATCTAACCGTTCCGACGCCAGTGCCGGATTGCTCAGAATGCTGTGCACCGTATAGCCGTCATGCTTGGCGAGCTTGTCGGCAAAAATCTGTTGTAGCCCCGGCTCCGTGATCCAGCTGGTGTCGAAAAAAACCGCTTCCAGTACTTTCCGCATGTCTTCGAGCGTGGCCGGGTTGAGGTTCGGTATGGGTTTGTCCTGCTGCAGCCCTGCCGCATCCACCAGCACCAGTTTCTGCACCGGAACCAAGTGTGCGCCACCCGCAGCCTCCACAACGTACAGGGCTGAAATCCAGCCGCCCAGCGATTCGCCCACCAAACTGGCTTTCTCGATCTTCAAGTCGCGCAAAAATTCATTCAGAAAATCCACATACGTCTGAATTTTGTAATCGAGCAGCGGCTTATCGGAATGCCCGAATCCGATCTGATCGGGAGCGACCACCCGATACTTCCGCGAAAGCGGCGCAATCACGCGGCCCCAGTCGCCGTCCTTCGCACTGCCCAAACCGTGCACTAGGACGACCACCGGACCAGAACCAACATCCCAATAGCGAATGGTCTGGCCGAAAACCGGAATGCTTTTCTCCTCCGGCTGCGCGGCCGGGGCGGGCGCTTGCGCAAAGCACGGCGCGGCGAACACCAGCGCCAGAACACGACTCAGATTCAAATGCTTGTGCATGGTTCCTCCAGGTTGCAGCGAGGGATTTCGCACAGCGTATTTAACACACCGCGGGGGCAAATTCGCGACACAGTTGTAAATTCTGCGTTTGGCCCTGGCGTTTGCCCGCTCTTCGGTCGTTTGATACAGTGCCAAGGACCAAAGCCCAAATCATTGTTGAAGGAATGAACATGTCGATTTCCCAGGAACTGCTCGATATTCTGGTTTGTCCGATTTGCAAAACGCCGGTGAAATTCACACCCGACAACTCCGGCTTGAAGTGCCAAACCTGCAAGCGCGTGTATCCCGTGCGCGACGAAATTCCCGTGATGCTGCCGGAAGAAGCAAAGATCGCCGCCGAATAAAGCGGCGCCACGCCCGGAGCAGACAACCAGCCCTTATGCCGCTCAATTTTGCCGAATCCATTCCTCGTTTGAAACGCCTGATCCCCCGGTTGCGAGGCAAGCGCATCGGTGTACTCGGGGACTTGATGCTGGACCGTTATTTGTGGGGCACTGCTTCGCGCCTGTCCCCGGAAGCCGCAGTTCCGGTGGTGGATTTTGTGGAGCAGAGCGAATGCTTGGGCGGCGCGGGAAACGTGTCCGCGAATCTGGCGGCCCTGGGTGCGCGCGTGGAAGCATTTGGGGCCATGGGCGACGACGAGCCGGGGCATGCGTTGCGCAATTGCTTGCGCGCGGCAAAGGCCAGCGACAAGGGAGTGCTGAGCGATGCCAAGCGAGTAACCATCGTGAAGACGCGCATCATCGCGCGGCATCAGCAGGTTGTGCGCGTGGATCGCGAGCGGCGTGAGCCATTGCGGCCCGTCACGGAAGAGCGGCTGCTACGCAACCTTTTCGCCGCATTGCGACGGCTCGATGCGCTGGTGCTTTCCGATTACGACAAAGGATTAATAACCGACGCATTTGCGGACCGCGTTCTCAGCGCGTGCCATCAACGCAAGGTACCGGTTTTTGTTAAGCCGAAGACTTCGCGCTTGTACGCTTACCGCGGCGCACGCGCCATTGTGTGCAATACCAAAGAAGCGGGATTTTTTATGACCCGTACCTTGGGCGATGAGAAATCGTTGGAAGAAGCCGGTCGCGCGCTGATGGCGCACTTCGGCTGCAGTGCCGTATTAATTACCCAGGGCGAAAAAGGTATGAGCCTGTTTGAGGAAAGCTCGCCGCGGCACCTACACATTCCGGCAACCAGTTTTGAAGTGACCTACGCGCGCGTGGGCCAGCCGGGAGTCGATCGCGGCGCGAGCGGACGTCAAGTTTTCGATGTTACCGGCGCCGGCGATACGGTGCTGAGTGTCTTGGCGCTAGCCGCTGCAGCGGGAGCAACGCTGGCGGACGCCGCGCTCTTAGCCAACACCGCCGCAGGCGTGGTTGTAGGAAAACTTGGGACAGCCACCGTCAGTCCCGAAGAGTTGTTGCGCGCCCTCAAGGATGTGCAGTCGTGACGAAGACGATCGAACGAAGCGTGGTTTCGTAGAGACGCAACACGGCTGCGCCTGCAGTTCAGCATGATTTCAAATTTCTGGCGGTGCCGTTCCGTCGAAACCAGTTCCTCGGTATCGCAAACGATTACGGCGGGAAGCTGAACGATTTATCGTTGGAGTTGAGCCACACGGTGACTACGCGAGTCCGCCGGCTTTTCTCTCCATCCGAAGGATCGGGGATGGGAGAAAATGGGCTGACCGCGACTTCGACTTCCACGTTGTTGGCGGACTCGTGCGGAGCGCGAAGGCGCACAATTTTGTAACTTTTCACCGGTCCGTAGTACCCGTGGGGACCCCAGTCCGTCGTGAAATCCTGGATGCGGTAGCTGGGCTGCGGCTTCCAAAGTTGATAGGCGGTGTTGATGTCGCCAGCAACCAGCGCATCGAAGAAACGTTGCGCAACACGCTGCTCCGGATAGAAGCGAAAGCTGTACCATGTGACGACGGCGGCGATAAGCATCAGTGCGCCGACTACGAAAATCATGTGGCGGCGTTTGTGGGAAGTTTCCGCAGGCGGTTCGAAAAGCGTCATTCCGGAATCTCCTGCCCTGCGAGAGCAAGTGGCCGCTGGAAGCGCGTTTGCAGCGCGCGCTTCTGCGGCACTCAAAACCCTAACAAACGCGCAGACCAGAGTAAATCGAGTTTTCGTCTCAAGCTCAGAGAGCGTTCGTCATGGCGACGGAGCGAATGCCGCGTCATATTGCAGAGGCAAGGGGTATCCTTCCGCGTCGGCGCGATGCTAGCGAATACAGAGAGTTCAGCCTTCGAGGGCTCCGGCCGGGCCTTCCGGAAGCTCGATCTGATACTTGGTGCGCGCCTTTTCGGCGTGCTGTTCAAATGCCAGAGTGATCAGCCGATCTATGAGGTCGCGGAAGGGGATACCCGAGGCTTCCCACATTTTGGGGTACATGCTGATAGACGTGAAGCCGGGAATCGTGTTCACTTCATTGAGAAAAATCTTGCCGCCTTTTTTCTCAACGAAAAAATCAACGCGCGCCATGCCGGACAGTTCCAGAGCGCGGAAGGCGGCGATGGCGAACGACTGAATTTTCTTCACCTGTGCGGGCTTCAGTTTCGCGGGAATCAAAAGCTGCGTGCCTTCTTCTAAGTATTTCGCGGCGTAATCGTAAAATTCGCGATGCGGAACGATTTCCCCGGGGATCGACGCCGCGGGTTCGTTGTTTCCCAGCACCGAGACTTCGATTTCGCGCGCGACCATCGCCCGCTCGACCAGAATTTTCATGGCAAACTCTGCGGCCAGATTAAGAGCCGGCGCAAGCTCTTCGCGCGAATGCACCTTCGTCATGCCCACCGAGGAACCGAGCGTGGCGGGCTTGACGAACACCGGATACTTGAATTTCCGCTCCACCTGGCGTTGAATTTCCTTGGGGTTGCGCTCCCAATCGCATCGATGCACGGTGACCCACGGCACCACGGAAATTTTCGCCACCTGCAGCAGCCGCTTGGCAACATCTTTGTCCATGCCGATGGCAGAACCGAGCACACCGGCGCCAACAAAGGGCAGACCCGCAAGATCGAGTAAGCCCTGGATGGTGCCGTCTTCGCCAAAGGTGCCGTGCATAACGGGAAAGACGACGTCGATGCGCTGCCCGCCGCCGCTGCCATCCAGGCGAACCAGCGCGGCGTCGGTGGGGTCAGCGGTCATCATGACGCGCAGCCCGCCTTTCAAGACTTCCGGCAGCATTTTTTGCGCCCCGGCACCCACTAGCCAGTGACCTTCTTTGGTGATGCCAATGGGCACCGCTTCGTATTTGTCAGGATCAAGCCCGCGAATCACGGACGCCGCGGAGGCCAGCGAAACTTCATGCTCGCCGGAACGACCGCCAAAGAGAATGCCTACTCGAAGTCGTTTTTTTTCCTGGGTCATAAGAGTTATTAATTGTCTGTTTTTAGTTATAAGTGAAAAAAGTCGGATGGTGGAGTGGTTGTTTTGGGTCACGTTCTGAACGGATACCTGCAGATTTATCGCACCATCTTGCAACTACGCCTCTGCACAGATTGCGAAATCGTTCGCCTTGCCAGTTGGACCATCGCGGACATAGTGACGTATCGACGCATCGGGGCAGTTTGGTCTAGCATAGCGTGCCGCCCTTGGGTGCTCGGGGCACATCGAACCATCGCTGGCTAGGAACCCTGTTCTGGATAAAGCTGGCGCTACCAGCGGTTACCGCCTCCGGAGGACATTGTGGAAGAACAGCTCAGCCTGGAATTTTTGCGCGTGGTGGAGAACGGGGCGATAGCCGCGGCACGCACCATGGGATTTGGCGACCGCCACAAGGCGGACGAAGTAGCGGTGGAAGCGATGCGCAAGACTATGGACGCAGTGCAGATGGACGGCACCATCGTCATCGGGGAAGGCGAACGCGACGAGGCGCCGATGCTGTACATCGGCGAAAAAGTGGGCTTGGCCACGCACGCGCCGAAGGCGCTTTTTCCGGAAGTGGATATTGCCGTCGATCCGCTCGAGGGCACGAATCTGTGCGCAACGGGCGCAGCAGGCGCGATTGCCGTGCTGGCGGCAAGCGAAAAGGGTGGATTGCTGCACGCGCCGGACATTTACATGGAAAAAATCGTGGTGGGGCCGTCGTGCAAGGGCGCGGTGGACCTCGATGCTCCAGTCGCCGACAACTTGAAATCGATCGCCAAGCGCCTGGACCGCGACGTGGAGGATCTGGTGATCATCGTCCTGGACCGTCCGCGCCACGAAAAGCTCATCGCCGACATCCGCAAAGCCGGCGCGCGCATTCGCCTGATCGGAGACGGCGATTTGTCCGCGGGAATTTCCGCGGCGGTAGTGGGCACTAGCATTCACGCGGTGATGGGCACGGGCGGCGCTCCCGAAGGCGTGCTGACTGCGGCGGCGCTGCGCTGCTTGAACGGACAAATTGTCGCGCGATTGGTGCTCACGAAAGCGCAAGACAATGATCGGCTGGCCAAGATGGGCGTGAAGGATCCCAAGCGCATTTACGATACGGAAGATTTAGCGCCGGGAAAGAAAATGATTTTCGCGTGCTGCGGAGTCACGGACGGGAATTTGCTCAAAGGTGTGCGCTTCTTCGGCGAGGGCGTGCGCACGACGTCAATGATTCTGACTCTGGACGACCGGCAAGTACGGTTTATCGATTCCGTGCACTTGGAGAAGCGTCCGGACGTGAAGGTGCGATTTTACTAGGAGGCGACCGCTGCGCGCAGTTATTGCGGGGCGGTGAGCGCGAGGAAGACTTGGTCGTCGACGACGAC
>Ga0209736_1000766_pt1 | contig 10371 bp, 9 predicted proteins | sample BlaSpr_A8_Ref_M3_FD_187992 | JGI IMG/M metagenome (GOLD analysis project Ga0209736, IMG submission 187992) | Forest soil microbial communities from Thunder Bay, Ontario, Canada - Black Spruce, Ontario site 2_A8_Ref_M3 (SPAdes) (version 2) | ecosystem: Environmental > Terrestrial > Soil > Boreal... | reverse complement strand
CACCATTGGTTTCATGATGGATTGCGACACCACCGGCATCGAGCCGGATCTCGCGCTCGTAAAATACAAAAAGCTCGTTGGCGGCGGCTTGATCAAGATCGTAAACAACACCGTTCCCACCAGCAACTCCACCAGTGAGAAACCGCCCGCGCTGTCGTATCGTTTTTTCATTTTGATCGCGCCAGCACTTACTTCTGCACCGAAGTATCCAAGGTCACCGGCAGAAACAATTGTCCGCCAACGACATTCTGATTCCTACGGCAGCCGATAACAATGCGCTTGCCCACGACGGTCCCAGCATTGTTGACCTGCGGAAACACCGCCCAGCGCAATTCAAAGCTCGAACGGCTGGGATCGTATCGGTCCACATACGAAGGAATCGAGAATCCTGCCGGAGGAGTGCCTGCGCTGAAATCGATGATCGGGGACTGGCCGCTCATTACCACTGCCGCTCCAGGCGCTCCGGCTCCACCCAAACTGATGAGATTGCCATCGTTGTCGTTGAAGTTGTTTACAGAGAGAGGCTGGCTCAGTATTTGATCTAACTCGCGCTGGGCCACCACCGTGGCCATGGTATCCATGCGGTTACCGACGCTATTCTTCAAGCTGGCCGGCACCAGTTGCACCACGGAAACAATGCCAACCATCAGAATGGCGCTGGCCACAATCATTTCCAGAACGGAAAATCCATCCTGCTTCCGCCCGCTCCCCGCATAAATGCTTTTTGCTTTGACCGCGCTCATCATGCTCCCACGACTACATCGAACTCCATGTGCCGCCCACAGGAGCCTTCCACATCTTGGCTTGCCCCATCGGTGTGACGGTGACCGCTCGATACCCATGTTGCGTTTGGATGGTGTAGCCGAGCGCCAAAAAATAGGGCCCCGTCCCGCCACCAGCCGGATAATTGAGAGTGCCGCGGTAGTCAAACATAACAGTGTCGGTAAAGTCTTGAACGTTGGGTAATCCGGTGCTTGCCGAACCCGGCGTCAGCGCCTGGCCATTCGCCACCTGCATATCATTCGGCAGCACCATTAAGGGCTCGCCGGCATCCAGTGCTCCATTGCCATTCAAGTCGATATAAAGAACCGTGCTGCCGTTTTGCACCGCTTTGTGCAAGCTTACAGTAGCGTTGCGCCGTATCGCCGTATATCGCGTGAGCTCGATTATGTCCGCCGTTTGCTGCGCTATGCTGTTGAGCCGGTAACCTTGAATCGCTCCCACTAACATCGGCAAGGCGACGCTCACCAGGATCAATCCGATGGCCAGTGTCATCACCATCTCAACTAGCGAATAGCCGAATTCTTTGCCGCGAAGTAAGGGGCGCCGTGCCGTCATGCCTGAAACTCCCAAGACTATTCCCGATTTGGTCCCACCGAAAGGTAACGTATTATCCTAAGAGCCTAACCTGAAAGCAACCGCCCACTCGTTTCGGGCGACCCAGACCCTATAGCCTAGTACTAAAGCCAGTTACGGCGCCTTCCTTACTTAGGAAACAGCCGATTCATAAACTCCTTATCCTCCAAGACCGTCTTGAATTCCCTTTCCCAGCTGACTGTGGCCTCAAATTGCTTCTTGAAGTCAGGATCGAGCTTCTTAGCCACCTGAAACTCCCTTAACGCCGCCTCTTTATTCCCGTTGATGTATTCCAGAAAGCCCAAGCTGGTGTGGGCGTCCGCTTGTTTGGGAGCGTACGCAACGGCTTTCCGTCCCGCCGATAACGCCTCCGCTTTCTTTCCCGCTGCGAGCAGGCGATCTCCTTCATCTTCATAGAGATACGCGAGATTCAGATCCAACAAGCGGCGCAATTCGGCTAGCGGCTTAGGATTATCATCCACGTTAATATAGATATACCGGTCGTTATTGAGATTGCGCCCACCCTGCTTTCGCACCACCAGCATGGACGCAGATTGGTGTCCCCGCGCGTCGCCCCCGGCGTCATCTCCTGCCTTAAGCGCGGCATAAAGTCTCTCCGCCAACTCACCCGATGTGGAATCGAACGCCTTCCCCATGGACTCCGGGACTTGCGGTCCCACCAATATGTTTCCCTGGGCGGACCAAGTCTTTCCGCGCCGGTCTCCGGCCCAATGTGGCGCATTTGGCCCTGTGTAGGTCGCAAGGTTGCCGTGCGCGTCCACAATGGCTACCTGGCGGCCGTCTTTTCCCTCCAACGTGTCTTCCGCGAGCAGGCGGTCCAGCACTTGCTTCGCGCTCAACCCCTCGCGGAGCAAGTCAATTCCCTTGGGGCCGTATCCGACATTGACATTCGCTTGCGTGGCGATGGCGCCGACTCCCGCGAGCGCCCACGGCACCACGCTTCCCACCGAAAAATACCGCGATGCCACGGCGACGCCCATATCGCCGTTTACCGGATCAATCGCCACGATCGAAAACGTGGAAACCGGCGGCAGTTTCAGAACCGCATGATCGTCAGCGAAAAGTGAGGACGCCAACAGCAACCAAACACCCGTAGCGAAAAAGCGCTTCATCATCGCTCCTGCTCTGAAAGTATTACCGCAAAGGACCGCAGAATTTTCTGTCGAACTAACCGTCACATTTTCCCCATAAGGCGGCAGCTGTTCAACAGTCGGCCGTTCTAGAACGTCTAGCTTCTCAGTTCCCCCATCGCCTCACTTTCGGTCCAATTGCCACTCGGTACCCTCGCCAAGTATCATTAGCGGTTCATGTCGCCGGCTCTGCCCCATTCCTTTGCGCGCGCGCTCCGCGCACTCCGCTTCGCAATAATCATCGCGCTCTTGCCGATCGGCGCCGCAGCCCAATCCAATGAGGTTCTCCCGCTCGATCAAGTCCGTCCGGGCATGCAGGGATACGCGTACACTATTTTCGCGGGAGACCAAGTTGAAAAATTTGATCTTGAAGTCATCGGCGTGATGCCCAATTTCCTCGGGCCGCGCCAATCCATTATTCTCGTTCAGCTTAAAGGGCCCAAAGTCGAGCGCACCGGCGTGGTCGCGGGTATGAGCGGTAGCCCGGTGTACCTTGACGGCAAACTCGCCGGCGCGCTTTCCCTCAGGCTCGGCATTTTCACAAAAGATCCCATCGCTGGCGTCACGCCCATCGAAGATGTCATGCGTCCGCCCGCACAGACCAACGTGCCATCTTCGGTAGCGGCGCTACAATTCCCGGTTGATAGATCTTCCCTGCAACAAAATGCGTCTGCTTTTGCTTTTCCCTCTAACTCCACGCTCGCGCCTATCGAAACGCCGTTGGTTTTCTCCGGCTTTCAATCCGCGACGCTGCAACAGTTCGCGCCGCAAATCCAAAATTATGGTTTCGTCGCAGCGCAAGGCGGCACCTCCGCGCCGCGTCCGGAAGACGGGCATCTTGTTCCCGGGGACATGGCCGGAATGGTCCTCGTGCAGGGCGACGCTTCTATCAACTCCGCCTGCACGGTCACGGCGGTGCAAGCCGATCGCGTATTTCTCTGCGGCCATCCTTTTCTGAATCTGGGCGACGTTCAAATTCCCATGGCGCGCAGTCGCGTGCTCACTACGCTTTCCTCTGACCTCGCCTCTACCAAAATCGTCAACGTGGGCGGCTCCATCGGCACAATCACCGGAGACCATCTCACCGCCGTCACCGGGAAGCTCGGCGCTCCTCCGCCGATGATTCCGCTGGACCTTACTGTCGCGACCAAGATCGGCGAGAAAAAGCTGCATTTCGAAATCATCAATCATCCCAAGCTAACTCCTCTGCTCGTAGCTATCACCACCTTTAACGGCCTCACACAGAACTCCATCTATGGCGAAGGCACCACGCTGCATCTCACCGGCGAGATTCGCCTGCGCGGCCACACCCCGGTGCAAATCGAGAACTCGTATGCCCCTGGCGACTCGTTCGTACCGGACGGTTTGCCCATCGCGCTTAGCGTTCAAAATATCTTCGCCCGCCTTTTTGTCAACACCTTCGAGATGCCTAACGTCGAGAGTATTGCTCTTCGGGTAGAAAGCGCTCCGGGCCGGCAATCGTTCAGCATCGATAGCGCCTGGCTCGAGAAGGGGGAAGCCGCGCCCGGCGAAACTTTGCGCGTGCGCGTCTTGCTGCATCCATATCGCGGCGCCGATCGCGTCGAGGAAACCACCGTGCACGTCCCCGATCAAATTGCGCGCGGCACGTCGCTGCGCATTCTCGCGACCGATGGCGACACCCTCAATCGTGCTTCGCGAGGCTTTGCCTTTGGCGGTTCCAGTGGACCGGCCGGCCTCGACCAGCTCATCTCGCTGCTCAATCGCGAGCGGCGCAACGACCGCCTGTACGTCGGACTCTTCATGCCCTCGCCGACCATCATTTGGGAAGACAAAGAGCTGCCCAACGTTCCGCTCTCCCAGATCAACGTGATTGACGGCAAGCCCGCGCCCGGCAGCGTGCAAGTCTTACGTGAATCCCTCGCGAGCGAATCCTCGATCCCGCTAGGCGGTCCCGTCTCCGGCGTAATCTCGTTAAACCTCCAAATTCGATAAGAGCGCTATGCCAACATTCACGAATAACGAAAAGCTGAGCCGTGATATCAATCGACAAACTTTTTGTGGTCTTCGCCGCATTTCGTTACTTCTTTACTTCGTTGCGGTCATTACCTTGCCTTGTCCTCTCTTCGCCGAGCACACGCGCACCTGGCGGCAAGCCTCCTACGAGGACTTCCTCAAAGGCACACCCCACGGAGTGGCCGTGCGCAGCGACGGCCGACTAGAGCTCGCGCCAAAGTTCACGCTCATCGCCGATGCCGACGCTTCCTATCTATGGTCGCTGCGCGTCGATCCCAAAGGCGTTCTGTACGCTGCGGGCGGCTCTCCCGCAAAAGTTTTTCGCTTTGATGGCAATGGCGGCAAGCCCGGTACTGTTTTTGAATCCACCGATCTGGTCGCCCAAGCTATCGCTTTCGACGCCAAGGGCGCGCTCTACGTGGCCACCTCTCCCGATGGCAAGGTGTACCGTGTTTCCGCTTCCGGCGAAAAAACGGTCTTCTTCGATCCCAAAACCAAATACATCTGGGATCTCGCTTTTGCTCCCGATGGAACACTCTTCGTCGCCACCGGCGATAAAGGCCAAATTTTTGCCGTGTCGCCCGATGGCAAGAGCGAACTTTTCTACGCTAGCGATGAGGCACACATCCGCGTTCTCGCCTTCGATGCGCGGAAGAATCTTCTTGCGGGCACCGAGCCCAGCGGCCGCATCTTGCGTGTCTCGCGGTCCGAAAATAAGCGCAGCAAAGAAAAAGATGCCGCTGCCGCCCAAGGCTTCGTCCTTTATGAGACCGCCAAGCGCGAAGTGACGGCTATTGCTGTTGCCCAAGACGGGACCGTGTACGCCGCAGCCATCGGCGAGAAACAGCGCCCCACTACTCCCGCACCAACAACGGTCATCACCACGCCGCAGGGCACCACCACGGTCACTGGGGGCGCCGTCGTTCTCGGCGGACAACCGCAAGGCCAAACGCCTTTCATCCCTTTTCCTCAACAGCTTTCCAGCAGCATCTATCGCCTTTCTCCTGAGGGCGCTCCCGAGGAACTTTGGAATTCCCGCGACGACGTTGTTTATTCGCTCGCGCTCAATTCTGATGGCCGTCTGCTCGCTGGCACCGGAAATAACGGCACGCTCCTGGCCATCGACGGCCGCGGCGTTTTCGCGCAGCTCGCCAAAGCGGGCTCCTCGCAAATCACGGGCATCGCTCCCGGCTCCAACGGTAAGCTCTTTCTCTGTACTGCCAATCCGGGAAAAGCATTCTCCGTAGGACCCGAGTACGAACCCGAAGGAACCTACGAATCCCACTCCTTCGACGCGCAGCTTTTTTCGCAGTGGGGGCGCATCGACTGGTGGAGTCCGTCGTCCGCGCCGGAGAAGTCCGTGGCGAAATCGGGCGGCGCGGCGCGCCTAGAGTTTTTTGTGCGCTCGGGCAACACTGAAGATCCCGGAAAAGAATGGTCGCGTTGGTTCGGTCCGTACACCAAACCCGGCAGCAGCGCGGAATGTCCCCCCGCTCGATTCGCGCAGTGGAAAGCCGTGATTCATGATGGACGCCCGGGCGACGGCATCAACTGGATTAGCGTCGCGTATCTTCCGCGCAATGTCGCGCCGGTGATCGACGCCATTGCCGTGCAAGATCCTGGTGTGCGCGCGCAATCTAACGTCATTATCCAGGGCGGCCAGCAACCCAACGTCACGCTGCGACAGCCGCAGGCTGCCAATACCAGCGGCGTGGTGATCACGCAAAGTTCTCCGCCGCGATTTGAACAGCCGCCGCAAGGGTTCCGCGAAAAAGGTTATCAGTCGGTTTTGTGGAGCGCCCACGACGACAATGAAGACGAGCTGCGCTTCGCCGTCTATTTCCGCGGAGAAAACGAAACCGGGTGGAAACTCCTGAAGGACAAACTCGAACAGAAATTTTATTCCTGGGACAGCACCGCCATGCCCGATGGCGCCTATTACCTCAAAATCGTAGCTACCGACGCCGCGTCAAATCCGCCAGCCCAAGCGCTAACCGCCGAGCGCGAGAGCGAGCGCTTCGTCGTCGACAACACACCGCCGGTAATCGAGAATTTACAGGCCGCTGGCCTCATCTCTCGAATTAACGTAGTTGTTGGGGGGGGAGTATCCGTGAAATTTACTGCGCGGGACGCGGCGAGCAGCATCGAGCGTGCTCAGTACAGCGTAGACGGCGGCGACTGGATAATTGTGACGCCGAAGAACGGAATCAGCGACGCGCCCGAAGAGCATTACGAATTTTCCGCTGTCTTGCCGGACGGCACAGCAGCCGGCAACGAGCACACCATCGCCGTTCGCGCCTACGACCATTTCGAGAACGTTGGCAGCGCTAAGACCACCGTCAGCGTGCCTGCGGTAAAACCCTAGGCCTGCCTGACTCAATTAACTTAAGGATAGATTAAAGGGATAGCGACTGGTGCTGGTCGCATAACGACTCACGGCGTGTGATATTTCTCGATCTCTGCGCCGAACCCGATCCGGCCATCGCCATACGGCTCGTTTCGCACATGAACCACGCGTGCCGTGCAGCGCGTCTCTTGCGACTGCGTTCCCGTCACTTCCGCGGGCATGCGCAGCGTGGCCTCCAGCGGCACGCCAACCTGCAGCGGCGCCGAGGAGGCAAAAAAGAAGCCTCCGCGCGAAACGTTCATCGCTTCCGTAAAATGTTCACTGAGGTCAGCAGCTACGTTCAACGCGCGAAAACGCAACGGAGAGCGGATACTATGGCGAGCAACTTGGCGTCGTTCGGAGCCCATCGTCTTTCCATCCTCGCGCGCCTGGTAGGATCGCGCGGCCTAGCTGGGTTAGGAAGTGCCATCAGGGTAGCAGAGTGAATCTGGGCGTCAAGTCACAAGGCTGCATTTCGGTTGAGTCTACCCTTGTCTGCGAGGGGACCTCGCTGTGCCATAATGCGGGTTGCGGGCTGAACCCGTGGATTCTATGAGTACAACCATTCCAGCCAAGACCTCCGCCTACTCCCATTTGACTTGGGAGGCCATTCTCGACGCCCACAACCGCATCGCACCGCGGATACATCGCACGCCGGTGTTCACTTCCGCGTCTCTCGATGCCATGACCGGCGCCCGGCTGTTCTTCAAATGTGAAAACCTGCAGAAGACCGGCTCCTTCAAGATTCGTGGCGCCACCAATGCCATTTTTTCGCTCTCCGAGGAAGAAGCGGCTCGCGGCATCGTCACGCAATCCAGCGGTAATCACGGCGCGGCTGTCGCATGCGCCGCCGCATGGCGTGGCATTCCAGCCTTCGTGGTGATGCCCAAGAACGCGCCGGGAGTAAAAGTGCGTGCGATTGAAGCCTATGGCGGAAAGATTACTTTTTGCGAGCCTAAGGTTTCTTCGCGCAACGAAGTCTGCGCCCGCGTGCAAGCCGAGACCGGCGCGGTTTTAGTGCATCCATACGACAACGATCAAATTATCGCTGGGCAAGCCACCGCCGCGAAAGAGTTTCTGGAAGATATCCCCGATCTTGATGCCGTATTTGCTCCGGTCAGCGGAGGGGGCTTGCTGAGCGGAACTTGCCTGGGCGCAAAGGGGCTGCGCCCTAACATCCTTGTTTTTGGGTGCGAGCCGGAGCGCGCGGACGACACTTACCGCTCTCTCAGTAGCGGCACGCTGCAATCACTGGAATCCAGCGACACCATCGCCGACGGTCTGCGCGCCTCACTAGCCCCAAGAACCTTCGCGATCCTGCGTGACCATGTCGAGCGCGTCCTGCTCGTCAGCGAAGCGGAAATCATCGCCGCTATGCGCACGGTGTGGGAGCGCCTGAAAATAATCATCGAGCCGTCTTCCGCGGTAGCCATCGCGCCGCTACTGAAACCGAATGCTGTGGCGACCTTAGCCCTGCCGCCGCGAGCCAACGGTAAGCCTCCAAAGCTCGGAGTAATCTTCTCGGGTGGAAACGTCGACCTCTCTTCCCTGCCGTTCTCGAAATAAAGAAATAGGTCCGACACGTCGCCCCGTCACCAATGGGTCATTCTTTCCATACACATTTTATTTTTATTCGCTTTATTTCGGAGCGGGCTTGGCGAGTTCTTCTTGGACGCGCGGTGGCAGCGATTTTATGCGTTTGATATATGCGGCAACGGTCCACAGTTTTTGGTCGGAGTCCCATTTGCCGTTGGCGAACATGCCGGAGAGGCGGATGCCATGCTTGGCAACCCAGAAAATTTGCGCCTCTGTGTAAGTGGTCCCCACCGCGGGGAGCTGCGGAATCGGCGGATACAGGCTATCACCTATTTGATCTGTTTTGCCGACAGCGCCGTGGCAACCGGAACATTCGTCGGTATATATTTTTGCTCCGGCGATGAGATTTTCATTAGTTGGGGAAACAGGATTCGGAACCTCCGGCGCCCGGCGGCGTACCGAAGCGTGCGCGGCGGAAAACATTAACGAGCTCTCCCAATTTGATGGAGGAAGATCGCCGCGCACTTCAGCGTAGCCAAGCCTCAGATACGCGAAGCCGCCAAGGAAGACAACCAGCAGCGTAAACAACACGCCAAGCAAGAAATTTTTCATTACTTTTCCTTGAGCTTGAGTTTGCCGGCGGTTTTGTTCTCCTCGAGGAATTCACGCAGCTGTGGGCTGGCATCCAGAAGCCGAGTCCACTGCTCGTAATAAAGCGTTACCGGGAAACGACCCAGGCCGTAAACGCTGACGCCTCCCTTTTCGCCGACGCGGAAGTCGAGCTGTCCGGTTTTGCGAGTGCTTCCCTGCTTTTCGAGCTCCGCCAAGCGTGCTTTCAACTCTTCGTAAGACGGCTCAGCCATAAATCCTCCTCAGTGATTTCGCAGATTTAAGGAATTCGGATTATACCCAATGGGCACCGAGATAATCGGGAACGAAGGCCCTACCCCCTCCCCCTATTTCTGGATCTGCGCATTCTAAAGGACTTAACTATTGGTCGATTTGGATCTGCGGATTCTAAAGGGGTTGCAGGCGAATTTTGCGAATGTGCGCATTCTAAAAGGCTTAGAAGATTCAGGTAATGGACGACTCGGAACGCAGGTGTCACGCATAGATGAGTTGGAACGGAGAAATCTGCCAGAAAATAGTACCACGAGTTATGTTCAGATGTCAAGCATTTAATTAATTGGTATACGTAATGGAGCGCAAACGACGGATAGGAAGGGATTTAGCGGTGGCGCCGCGGCGACCCAATTTGGAACGACCTTCGGCTATTTCGTGGAGGCCGTGGCTGTTGTGTTAAGCGAGGGCTTGGAGCAGGAACGAAAGCATCCGGTAGCCGGCGATGTGGCTGAAGGGGGGTAACTCAAGCGAATAGTGGCCGCAGTGGAGGGCCAGGGTGCGAGGGTGGGGGAGTTGGCGACGGAGGGCGGTCAGCATTTGCTCGGTTAGGGCTGGGGGGAAGGTGGGGTCGTACTTGCCATAGACCATGAAGGCGTCCTTGCCGGCGCCTAAACCGAGCTCGACGTACGGCATGGGGCTTACGGGCGCCCAGTATTCGCGAAGTTCGTTCACGGTGACATGCTGGCGCAGGGACTCCCAGACGTGGACGGTGGTCATGCCCTGGCTGACTACGTCGGCAAAGTAGGTGGAAACGTGGAAAAAGCCGCCGGCGCGAACAGCGGGGTCATGAACCAGGGTGATATAACCGACGGAGGAGCCAATGCTGGTACCGAGAATGCCCAGACGCGTAAAGCCTTGCTGCTCAAGCCAGCGGAGGCAGCGGCGGGCGTCCTGGACGGCTTGGCGATTGGCTTGGAGGGTTAGGCCGATGTTAGGGCCGACCAGCTGATCGGCACGCTCGTGGCCTTGGGCCATCCGGCGGTCGTGGTATGGGAGGCTCATTTTGAGGGCGGAGATGCCGATGCGTTGAAGCCATTCCCCTAA
>Ga0209736_1000765_pt1 | contig 10374 bp, 8 predicted proteins | sample BlaSpr_A8_Ref_M3_FD_187992 | JGI IMG/M metagenome (GOLD analysis project Ga0209736, IMG submission 187992) | Forest soil microbial communities from Thunder Bay, Ontario, Canada - Black Spruce, Ontario site 2_A8_Ref_M3 (SPAdes) (version 2) | ecosystem: Environmental > Terrestrial > Soil > Boreal... | reverse complement strand
ATTATTTTCAAGGAGCATGGGGGTGATGTAGTCAGGCTTCCGTGTGTCAGCCAGGGTGAGCAGCGGGCGCGAACCCGGAACCATGCGATGGCGCTGGTCCTGGCTATCGGCGGTGTGGCTGATTTTTTTGGCGAAGGTGTAATTGGCATGCTGGAGAGCGCGCATGATGGGCGCGTGGACGCCAACATTCAGCGTTTCGAGTCGATAGAGATTGCGCGCGGGATTGAGAAGGCGGTCGATGGCTTCGGTGTCGCTGCACTGCGATTCGGTCTGGCCGAGGACAGCGCGATAGGCCTCGGCCATTACACGGGGAGCGTTAGGGGAGTAGTCGACCAGCTTGGAGGTCTTTCCCGCTAGCTTGTTGTCGAATTCTTCCGCGAACGCTTCGCCCGCAGAATTGCCGCCGTTGCCATTTTGTATTGTTGACGGCTGAGCGGCCCATTCGGGCATTTCTTCGAGCGGCTGAGTGCCGAAGCGGTCGAAAAATTGCGGGTCAATAGTGCGGACTTGCGCAACCATTTCGCCGACGATGGCGCGGGCTTCGCTGGGCGTGTCGGAGGCGGCGCTCATGCGCCATAGACGATGGAGGACGATGCCGGAAACGGTGTGCACCATGGTGGTGAACGCGGCGATTGGGAGAACGTATCGGGCGATTTCGATGGCGCGCTTTTCAGCGGAACGCTCAATTTTCTGGATGCGCTTGGGATGGGACATGGGGCTGACGTGCCAGATGTCGCTGAGAATGTCGCGCGCGTCGGTGACCAGAACGGACGAAAGTTCGCGGTAATACTGCCAGGCGCGGGCGATGGCTTGTTCGTAGATGGTGCGGCTGGTGGCGTCGAAAAAGAGAGATTCGGGGGGGACGTACGCTTGCGCGCGGTCGAGGCGTACGTAGCGTTGGCTTTGCTGCTCGGAATTGTAGAAGGGATGCGCGTGGAGGAAGGACCAGACGAATTGACGGGAAATGTTTTCCAGGCCGAATTCAAAATGGGCGTGCTGGTAGACGGTGTGATGACCGCTGTAGAAGGTGGCGGCGCCGATGTTGAGGCGCTGCTTGTCAGTGATTTCTTCGGGGCCGATCAGGCGGGGAGCGTAGCAGGTGCGGGCGGCGGCGATGGCGGAGTCAAAGGGATGGGCCCAGGCGTTGCGGAGGGTGACGCGAGGAGGAGCAGTTTCGACGAGTTCGCCCGGGAGGGGATTTTCGAACATTCGGGATTGGGCGGCCACTGTGAGAAAGAATTTAACACAGAGAGCGCAGGGGACACAGAGGGGAGAAAAATAGCAACGCGAAAGGAAGGAACAGGCGAGAAAACGTTTGTTCGATCAAATTTGCGCCGCAGTAAGGATTAAGATCCTTGAAAGCATCCTGTTCGGATGCCTTCAGGACGAAACGCGCGTTTGGATACTAGGGAGAAACTACTTCTTGGCGGCGCTGGATTTAGCGGCGGCGTCGGCGTATTTCTTCTGGAAGCGTTCGACGCGACCCGCGGTGTCGACGAGTTTTTGCTTGCCGGTGAAGAAGGGGTGGCAATTCGAGCAGATTTCAACGCGCAGCATTTCGCCTTTGATGGTCGAGCGCGTTTGAAAGGTATGGCCGCAGGCGCAGTGTACTGTTACCGGATGATAGTCGGGGTGAATACCGGGTTTCATGAGACTCCATTCTGTCGCGGCCGGTCTGCACGGCTGTGGTGGGCTACAGTCGCGTCGCTAGGTCGCGAAGCATCCTCTATGATACGCAAAGCTGAAGGGATTGCCAAATCACGCGATAGGGACTGGACTAGCTGAAAGTCCAGCGTGTGACGGATTCCACGAAGTTTTCGGCGTGTTCATCCTGACCGAAGGCTGTGCGCGGCTGGACGCGATACACATTACCACCAGACGATTCGAGCAACGGCAGGACATTGCCACCGTATTTGCGATCGTATTCTTGGCAGACCGTCTGCCATACCGCGCGGTCTTTGATTTCCTCTGCAGTACCTTCGAGAATCACCGCCTCGTCGGCTTTTTCCGTGCCAATCGCGCACCACGAATTCGCGGCTATATTCTTCGCCTTGCGGGCGCGCGGGCCAGTGCTAAACCAAAACGTATCTTGCCACCAGATGCCCCAAACGAGCATTAGATGCGGACGGCCGTCCGGACGGGACGTGGCGATCCAATAATTGTGGGATTTTTCGAGGCGCTCAAGCGCCCAACTCCATGGCTTGAGACCAGCACTAGCGTCCTTTGGACTTTCCAGCGCATCCGGCCAATACGGCCGACTCGCTTTCGGTTCAATCATCGGTTATGTCTCCGAGAGATGTGGGTTTAGGCCGGAATCTTAGCAAGCCGCAGCGACAGTTGATTATTTATTTCGGGCGCAGGAAGGGTCAGGAAATAAAGGAGCAGCCAACGCGGACACCTTGCGTAGTTCGTTGAGACCAGACGGGCTTCAAGTTTACGCGGACTGGCGGAAGAATCGGAACATGCAAGACCGCGAGAATGTTGTCGGGGAGCTCTTCGTCCGTATCGAGCTCAATGGCGACACCGCCAAAGCCTAGATCCAATACGCGAGCGCGACGGGAGCCCAGTTCGCCGAGTGCCGCGTACGCGTTTGTGCCGACCATTGACACTCGCTCAGCCTTGCGCTGCATGGTGTAAACAGGAGGGTTCGGAGGCGCGGGCGGGTGAGAGTTGATTTCGACGGGGCGCGGGGGGGCAGCGGCTTCCGAGCTGGCCTCCGGGCGTTCCAGAGCGCGTTTCGACTCGATGGAGATTGGTTTTGGCGGAGGTGTCGCACGTTCCGGCGCGTTTGCTGCTGGAGATTGAGGAGCAGCAGTGTCTGGGCGGGTTCCGCCGTTTGCAGTCTTGCCATGATTGGCATGCTTTAGGCGATAGAGACGTTCATCGGCGACGCGGATCAGTTGCTCGGGTTGCTCGCCATCCTGCGGGAAGGTGGCCACGCCGTGATCCATGCTCACGCCTACGCTGAGTTGAAGGGGATGGATCATCTCGACAAAGACCGTTTCAACTCGGCGACTCAGCGCCAGCGCTTGCTCGGCATCCGTTTGCGGCAAAAGGAGAGCGAATTCATCGCCGCCTATACGGAAAGCGGAGTCAGAAGTTCGCAGGGCTTTCTTCAGTGTCGCGGCGGCAGCGCGGAGGACATCGTCTCCGCGGGGGTGCCCATGCTTGTCGTTGACTTCTTTGAAGCGATGCAGATCCAGGATGACCAGGCCGAGAGGCGAACTGTAGCGGCGGGCGCGATTGAGTTCCTTTTCGAAAGTTTCAGCGAAAACGCGGCGATTGTACAAGCTGGTCAAGGGATCGGTGACAGCGTTTAATTGTAGTGTTTTGAGTTCGTCGTACTCGATGACGATGGGCACGCGAAACAGACCGGCAGAGGACAGCACGTCCATCAAAGCGGTCTTCAGAGCGATTGGGCGGCCGAGGTTTTCACTTAGTTCGCGACGGCGAACCAACATTTCGTCCCACAGCTGGACGCATTGATTCTCGCGCAGATCGAGATGAGCGATGGCGCGAAAATAGCGCTGCAGAAATTGACCGCGCGCCGGAAGGTCGAGCCCTTCGAGCGTTTCAGCAAGCAGCTCGAGATAAGAGTCCTCGATGGGCAGACGTGAGGGCACAGGGGCACCAAGGCTCGGCATAGCTGGGTAGATACCTAACCTTTGCCTATCCCCGCGGGGTGTGGGGAGAAAATAGCCTACTATCAGACGGGTGCAGGAGCAAGTGACGGACCATCCGTACCATGACCGGACCCCGAAGGCACTCGCCGATCATGCAAATTCTCGCCGCCACTATGCCTAATAAACACAAGGAGATGCGGGAACACCGTGCGTTCCATGTCGAGTCTTACCTCTCCTCAGTCTAGCCTTATCCCCAACGTCTCAAATCACTCGGAGCCAGGTTATTCTCCGAAAAAGGATATAACTTTACTCAAGAGGTCGCACGAATTCCAAACCGAACAGTCGCGCGTCACCGGCAACGTCGTGGCGTAAGACCTTCGCCAAAATGGGCGGGGTCTCATTTGGCACGACGCTGGAAGAGGTAGGGGACGGAGCTGGAACGGTGAGGTGGACGACCTGACCGGGTCGGAGCAGGTGAGCGGAGGTGATGCAGGCACCGGTAGCGCTGATATTCAGGGTCTTAGTGAGTTCAATGAACTCGGTTCCGGAAGCGTCCATGGCGCGCAGGAATACCGGCACTTGGAGCCGGATACGGGGTGACTGACGCCGTTCGGCGGAGTCCACGCGCTGACCTCCTCTAAGAGTGCTTATTTCCAAAGAATCCACCCATTGGTACTAGTCACCTAGTACGAACAAGCTAGCAGATAGCATGCCACCCGGAGGGCAATGACAAGGGCAGCTAACTCCCTCACTTGGCGAGGCTTAATCTCGGGCGGAACCGGGCATCCAGTGGTGCTGGCGGGTAGCTTGACGAAGAAGACCACTTTGCTTCCCCAAATGTGCAAATGGAACGCTTTTACCATTGACAGTAGTTGCAGCCGTTTGCAACCATGGCGGCACATGAGAAAGGGAAAAGTTTTTCCCACGGTGAACAGGGAGCACCGGGATTATCCATGAGCGGAACAATAGTCTCACCACCAACAGATACGCAGGGAACACCGGCAGGCTTTTCCCACGCTAACGTAAAGGGACTTCTAGACGCGGTGGAAACACCGCTCTTTGTCGCGGAACGAAATGGTCGAGTGTTGCTAATGAACGGACGAGCGCGAAAATACGTGCAAGCGGACGTAATTTCGGATGCTGAGACAAATCTGTTTGTCGATTTCTTGGGTGTGGATTCCCGGGAGATTTTTCGGGAGCTCGGGAGTGGCAAACATGAAGTGAAAGTGGAAGTGGTGCGCGCCGGGAACAAGGTGGTGGCAAGTGTTAAATGGTTACCCGAGCCCGATTGGATTGTCGTGCAACTGGAACCGCAACCGGAACTCGACGGGCCCGCGGATCGCGGAACGCAAATCATGGTGCAGGAGCTTCTGCAGGAACGAGAAATAACTTACCGAAACTTGCTGGCGGCATATTTGAAGCTACAGGAAGTCAATCGGCAAAAGACGGTGTTCCTGGCGTCGGCGGCGCACGAATTGAAAACGCCGCTCGCGGTAATCAAGGGATATTACGATTTGCTGCTAACGAATTCGATGGGGCGTTTGACGGACAAGCAAAGAGACATCCTGGAAGAATCGAAAGAAAGCTGCGAACGATTGGTCCGTTTGGTTTCGATGTTCTTGAATTATTCAGCGCTAGAGAGCGGAAAGTTGGTCTTGCAGCTTCGTGAAAACGATCTGCGCGATTGCCTGGACGAGTTGGCGAAACGCTGGTCCGAGGCATTTCAAAGGAAAGGCGTGAAGCTGGACACGGCGTTCGATCCCTCGATACCGAATTTCAAATTTGACTATCAAAAAGTGCAGCAGGCCGCGGCGAACCTTCTAGATAACGCACTAAAGCATACCCCGGTCGGGGGCACGGTCACGTTTCGGGCCGCTCCGCACTTTTGGGAGAGGCGCGTAGCCGAGGTGGCGCCGATCCAAGAGCGGCGCAGGTTCCGTTTGCCGCGTCCGAACAGCGTCGAAGTTTATGTTGCCGACAGCGGTGCGGGAATTCCCGCGGAACACCACCAGGAGATTTTTGAGGATTTTGTGCGTGTAGACCGCAATACAACAGGCATGGGCTTAGGGTTGGCGATTGCCAAGCGGCTCATTCAAGCGCACCGCGGCAAGATCTGGGTGGAAAGCGAACCCGTTACCGGAAGCAGATTTTCGTTCTTGTTGCCGATGGACCAGAGTTAGGAAGTTTTTATTGGATTTGAGATTGGTGATTCAGGGAGAAGGTCAATGGCTTCGAAAGAAAAGATCCTGGTGGTTGATGACGAACCGAGCATACGGAAATATTTGCAGACTCTACTCGAGGTGGATGGCTTTGAGGTAGAGGCGGTCAGCTCTGGCAGAGAAGCTATTGCCAAGGTGAGTGTGGGACAACGGCCGGACTTCATCATTTTGGATGTGCTGATGCCGGAGCTCAATGGGCTCGACACGCTCAAGGAGCTGATGCAACTGGATCGCAGCCTGAACGTGATCATGCTGAGTTGCTCGAACGAGGTAGGCACAGTGGTCGAAGCCATTCGACTGGGCGCCCACGATTATTTGACGAAGCCGTTTGAGAAGACGGAGCTGGACGCGGCGATGCTGAAATCGCGACAGAAAAAACAACTGACACAGGAGAATCAAGCGTTGCGCGACTACTGCGATCAGGTAACAGAGGATCTCAGTTTCCTGGCAGCCAGTCCGCAAATGGTGCGTATTCGCCAGCAAATTCTACAGATTGCCCCGGTGGACGTACCGGTCTTTATTTGCGGCGAGAGCGGGGTGGGAAAAGAAGTGGTAGCGCGGATGATTCATCTGCGTTCGAAGCGGCGCAATCAGGCGTTCGTGAAGGTTAATTGCGCGGCGTTGCCCGGGGAGTTGCTGGAATCAGAGCTTTTCGGATTCGAGCAGGGCGCGTTTACGGGAGCAGTGCGCGCCAAGCCCGGGAAATTCGAGATGGCGAACAAAGGGACGATCTTCCTGGATGAAATCGCGGAGATGACCACGCACTTGCAAGCCAAACTGCTGCATGTGCTGCAGGACCATCAGTATTCGCGCCTGGGCGGGCGGCACATGATTGATACCGACGTTCGGGTACTGGCTGCCACGAATGTGGATGTTCAAGAGGCGATGAGGACTGGGAGATTTCGCGAGGATCTCTATTACCGGTTAAATGTGTTGTCGATTGTGGTGCCGCCCCTGCGTGAGAGAACGGCGGAGATCCCGCTGCTGTTCCGGCATTTCCTTGAAAAATACAGCGAGAAGTTCGGAAAACCGTCGCCTGGGCCGTCAAAGCATTTATTGGATGCGGCGGTGAATTATCCCTGGCCTGGAAATTTGCGTGAGCTCGAAAATTTCGTTAAGCGCTACGTGATTTTGGAAGATGACGAAGGCAGTTTGCGGGAGTTGGTAGAAATGTCGTCGGCGCGGCAACGGACATCGCCGCGGCAGGAGCCAACGCTTCCCCGCGAGCAGGGATTGAAAGCCCTGGTGCGGGGATTGAAGGACGAGGCGGAAATGGAGGCGATTGCGGACGCGCTCGAAAAGACGCGTTGGTGTCGCAAAGACGCCGCGAAAATGCTGGGCATCAGTTACAAGGCATTGTTGTACAAGATGCGGCAATTCAATTTGGATACGCCGCGCACGAGGCGGACAGCGGGGGTTGCGTCTGCGGATGAGCCCGCAATTGTTGGAGCCATGCGGAACGAATAACGCCCCAAAAGCCTTGAAGAAGTTGCAAGGGCCAAGCAGGAAGTGATTGATGCGAATTGGGCAGGACCGGCCGGGCTATAGGTACCGGGCCATTTTTCCCATAGCGCAGGGGAAGGGAATCAGGTATTGTCGCGAAAGGTAACAAAGAATTAGCGTGAAGAAATAGGGCAAGGTATTGGATGTTTTTTTGGGGCAGGGCTTCCAGGCTCAAACATATCCAGCATAAATTGTTCGAGCGCTCGAAGAGGGGCCGCGGCTCGGCGTGGTCTTTAGCCGCGAGAAGGGTGGAGGATGGGGATAATGACGGAACGCCGCACCGCTCGACGCTATGATTTGTCATTGCCCGTAATAATTCGGGTCCCGACCGAGCGTGTTGCGGAAATGCAAAAAGGAAAAACCCGAGATATCTCCACTCGCGGAGTCTATTTTGTGCTGGATCAGGACTTAGAGGCGGGCTCCGAGTTGGACATTACCTTGACGTTGCCGGCCGAAATTACGCAAGGCTCAGAAGTGTTTGTCCGTGCCCTCGGGAAAGTGGTTCGGGTCGAGAGGCGTCTCGAAGACGGCAGCACGCGCATGGGTGTGGCGGCGGTGATCGAGCGTTACGATATCATCCGCGGAGAAAATGGGCGAGCTTGAGGCCGTCCGTCCGCGCCCCCGCTGGGGAAAAGACATGCAAATTGGATTTTGCGCGACATGGCTGGCTCCTTACTGTTGGGCCGCGCCCTCCTGGACGCTGACTCCAGTTGCTCGGCGCGCGATGCCGTACGTCAAGTATGAAAATTGTATGAATTCCCAAGATATCCGGGCAGGTCTGGGACTCTTCTAGCTAAAAGAGGCCACGGCCAGTCGCAAGTCCTCAAAAACCTCGAAAAGGCTCAGCACCCGCACCAGCTTGAGAGTTTGTAGGACAAATTTGGAAGGGTTCAGCAGCTTCAAAGAGCCTCCGCGCTGCTTGGCGGCCGTGAGGTAGCGCACGAAAAGGCCAATTGCGCTGGAATCGATCATCGGCACCTCCTGTAAATCCAACAGAAACCGTACCTCACCCGCGCTGATCAAATCCGTCAAAGTTGCGCTGGTCCGATCCAGAGATTCCCCCAAACACAATCGCCCCCGCAGCTTGATGATCTTCACGACCGATTGCGTCCGAACCTCAATGTCCACGGATGATCTTTCCATAGCTACAGGAGCCCGGCATTTCAACGCGTCATGCCACTTGCGCTTGACACGGATCGCCTGCTACAGTGCGCGCTCAACTTAGAAGAACGGTCACGAATTTGCAAGCAAGGAAAGTTTCGTCGCCGTCCTGTCCCCAATTCGTGGCCGTTGGGACCCGCTATGGTAAGCCAGAGTCTCAATTTAAGAATTGACCTTGTCGACCTTCCCGCTCGCTTGCTTGCCGTCCAAGAACTCATTCCGCGAGCCCGGATTATCGCGCGTACCATTGCCGAGCAGTTGCCCGGTACAGCTGTCAACGTCTATGTCCTTTCTTCTCAGGATAATGACGAGGTCTGGGTGGCCAAGGCCACCATTGGCGACGTTTCCGCGCAGGCGGAAAACCTGCCCGCCGAATCGGGAATCCTGGGCGAGTTGTTGGCTCAGAAGAAAGTTCTGCTCCTGTCCGGCAAAAATTTGTCGCGAGAAAAATACGCTCATCTCGACATTCGACGCACGCTTCTCTCGCTGGCCTACTTGCCTTTGCCCAAAGGCGAAGTGCTGGCCGGTGCGGTTGAAATACTGAGCTTTGAGAAAGAGCTTACCCAGGAACAACTCCGTGCCTTGGGCCCCGTTGCGGATGTCGGCGCGGCCGCGCTGATGGCGGCCCAGAGCTACGAGAATGAACGCCATGACGCGCTTGTTTCCATTAGCCGTCTCACGCAACTCTACGACCTCGAAAAAGTTTTTGCTTCCACTCTGGAAATGGACGAGCTCCTCCCGATCATCGGCTCCAAATTCCGGGACGTCATGGAATGCGAAGGTGTGAATCTGTGGCTCCTGCAACCAGACGAAACTGTGGAGTTGATGTACCAGCATGGCTTGGATGCGACGACACACCTGGGTAGCAGGCAAAAACCGGGCGAGGGTCTGGCCGGCGCGGTTTCCGATACCGGAGAGGCGGTGCTGATCGACCGAGAAGAGGACGAACGCCTAACTACGCGAAACGCCGAGATTACGGAGGGCCGCGTTGTCTCGCTTCTCGTAGTACCCATTATGGACAGGGACTCGCTGGTCGGCGTCGTCGAAGCAGTGAACAAGCTCGACACCACTCCCTTCGATGAAGACGATCTATTTGCCCTGACGAACCTGACAGAAACCGCCTCTAGCGCCTTACACAATTCCAGTTTGCTGATGGCCGAGCGTAAAGTCGAAATTCTAGAAGCACTGGTCAAGGTGAGCAATGAAATTACTTCCACGCTCGACCTGGAACGCGTGCTGCAGGCTGTGGTCAATAATCCAGCCACCGTAATTCCCTACGAGCGCGCGGTTGTCGCTCTGCAACGCCACGGCCGCGTGCAGGTGAAGGCCATTTCTGGTACCACCCAGAACTCATCAGCCCCGGAGTTCGCTGGCGTACGCGAGATGATGGAGTGGGCTTCCGCTCTCAACCGGGAAATATATTTTTGTCAGCATGGCGAGGAAATTAACAGCGACCGAGAAGATACGCGGATGCGCGTGCGAGCCTACTTCGAGCAAAGCGGCATGCGTGGCTTCTACGTGTTTCCCCTTGCCGATGACCAGGGACGCATCGGCACATTCGCCTGTGAGAGCAGTGACCCCGATTTCCTGAGTGCCGCGCATCTCGAGATGATAAAGATCGTCGCTACTCAGGCAACGGTGGCCTTGCGTAACGCGTCGCTGTATCAAGAGGTCCCTTTCATTACGGTGTTGCAACCGCTCCTCCGGCACCGGCAGCGGTTTCGCCAGCTTGGACGCCGTGGCCAGATCGCCCTGATCGCGGCCACAATCGCAGTTGTAGCTGCGCTTGCCATCGTTCCGATCCCCCTGCGGGTGGAGGGTGGCGCTGTAGTAACGCCCACGGTCAGTTCGCAGGTGCAGGCGCGGGT
>Ga0209736_1000763_pt1 | contig 10383 bp, 11 predicted proteins | sample BlaSpr_A8_Ref_M3_FD_187992 | JGI IMG/M metagenome (GOLD analysis project Ga0209736, IMG submission 187992) | Forest soil microbial communities from Thunder Bay, Ontario, Canada - Black Spruce, Ontario site 2_A8_Ref_M3 (SPAdes) (version 2) | ecosystem: Environmental > Terrestrial > Soil > Boreal... | reverse complement strand
CTGACCTGCCCCTCCAAAATCGGGGACATGCTCGGCGGCCTTTCGATACCAGCTGGCGGCTAGCGTGTAATCTTGCTTCACGCCCTCCCCATCCTCATACATTTGTCCCAAGCCGTTTTGCGCATCAGGGTCGCCCTGAGCGGCTGCTTTTTTGAACCACTTCAGTGCTTCCTGAAAATTGGTTTTTCCGAACCAACCCTGTTCGTAGGCAGAACCGAGCCAGAATTGTGCCCTCCCCGTCTCCTCGCCGCGCCTTAAACAGCCACGCCTTCCTATCGGTCTCGGTCCATTTGGGGGAAGATAACTGTGTCGGGGCGGTTTGCGTAGATTGAGGTGTCTGCGGAGCTACCGGAGAGATCGATGCAACCAGCGGCGAGATAACGAAGAGACACAGAAGACGCCGTTTCATATCGCCTCCTGAGATCTATACTACAACTAACGGCGACTAATTATTTAAGATGACAAGCGGGGGACCGCACCCTCTATTCCTTCGCTTTGCTCTTCGTATACGCCTTCGGGATTTCGTTCGCGTAGATCAGGCGCAGTGTTATCGACTTCGTGTGCCCCGAGCGCACCGCCACATTCTTCTCCCATTCGCTGAAAACGCCCTTCCCCGAAGCGCGCAAATCGTAAATATCAGAATGCAATTTCGTAATCGTAAAACGCCCTTGCGCGTCGGTGTGAACCGCGTGCGGCGCCATTCCTGCGGACGATTGATACGTCACGCTGGCGTGCGGCACCGGCTTGTCGTCCGGTCCCAGCACGACGCCGGTCAAAACGCCGCCGCCCTTGTGTTGCGCCGCCAAATTCTGCGCCGCCAGCAGCGCTACCATCACCACCGCCATTGAAAACAAAGCTCTTCTCATACTCTCCGACCTCGTCTCCCGCCAGTGTAGACCCGCGGCCTCACCGCGCGGCATTGCCGCATGCTGTTGTGCGCCACTATCAACCTGCCTGCAGGTACAGGTTCGGGTGACGCTTGAAAACAATGCGATTCATGGCCCAACGCTACTTGATTGCGAAGTTACGGGCTTTTCAGCGTTATCCGCGGACAGTATACTCGCGGCAACAAATCCTTCCCCAAGGGGCATTCGATGGCAGCAAGGAAGAGCGCGGGCGCGGCGACCTCGGCCGCGCCGGAACGGGCGGACGATTTCTACAAGACGTTTTACGCACTAAAGCGGATCTTCGCGCCCTATGAAAGCCGCCTGCACGTCACCGCCAACAGCCGCGAAAAGTATTATCTGGAGACAAAGTCGCGGAGCTACAATGGCCGCCCGCTTTTCTTTGGCGCCGCCATTCTCGGGCGTTCCTATGTGAGCTTCCACTTGATGCCGCTGTACTGGGATCCGTCTCTGGCTAAAGGTATATCGTCCGAGCTGCAGAAACGCATGCAAGGCAAATCCTGTTTTAACTTTACTGCCCCGGACCCTGCGCTCTTCCGTGAACTAGCGAAGCTCACGACGCGAGGCTTCGCCCTCTATAACCGCAAGAACCTTCTTTGATTTCCGCGTTTGTGTCGGCGGCGAATGCGATAATCGAATGTTGATTCGCACCAGGAGTGTCGATGCCCCGTTATCTCACGCAGCACACGCTTGCTTGCCTCACCCGCCAGGGCGCCGAAAACCTCGCGCAACGCATGCAAGGTGGCGGCCCGGCGCACGCTGAGCGCGTGCTCGTCAATATGCTCGAGGGCAAAATGTTTGTGGAATTTCGCGCAGAATCTCGCGAAGTTCTGGAAAGCTGGCTGAAAACGGAAGGCATGCACTTCGACTGGCTTGTGCGCATCGAGTGGGAGACGCGCGCCGAAGATGGCAAGCTCCATGTGGCCGATTGACGCCCAATGCACCCTTCCACAAGTCGCCCTTCATTGACACCAAGGCCACTCCGAGCTAGCTTCGTCGTTCGACGAAGTCTTAGGTCGTGAAGAACCGCACCCGCGTATGGAGGAGAGCAACATGAGGCGAACCATAGCCCTGGCCGTTGTCGTCAGTACGATTCTGGTGGCTGCCGTCGCTGCGTCCATGACTCCAAAATCGGATGCGCGTCTGAAAGGCGCATTTCGCCGCTCCGCGGTGAACGGATGGACCTTCGTGCATCTGGAGGGCACGCCCGCGGAGATCGGCTACCAGCACGGCTATCTTCTCGCGCCGGAGATTCAGGATCTCTACAAGGTCTACGCGCTTGAGCTGACCCACGACAACGGCAAAGATTGGAATTTCTTCCGCGACGCCGCTAAAAACGTTTTGTGGCCCCACGTCGAGCAGGAATATCGCGAGGAAATGCAGGGAATTGTGGACGGTGTAAACGCGCAAGGCGCCAAGCTCGATATTTGGGACGTGATGGCGCTGAACGCCGCCATGGAGTGGAGTTATTACGTCGCCGAATACGACAAGGCGCACAAGATTGCTTCACTGCCTACAGTCACTGCCGGGGACCACTGCAGCGCGTTTGTGGCCGTTGGCAGCTACACAAAGGATGGCCGCGCGGTGATCGCCCACAATAATTGGAGCAGTTACCTTGATGGCGCGCGCTGGACCATGGCCTTCGACATTGCCCCCGCGCGCGGCTTTCACTTCATTATGGATGGCTTGCCTGGCTTCATCCACAGCGGAGACGACTTCGGCATCAATTCCACCGGCATCGTCATTACCGAAACCACCATCACTGGTTTTCACGGTTTCGACACCGAGGGCGTGCCCGAATTCGTCCGCGCCCGTAAGGCCATGCAGTATTCCGCTTCCATCGACGACGTCGCGCATATTTTCAAGGAGGGCAACAACGGGGGCTATGCCAATGATTGGCTAATCGCTGATACCCACAAAGGCGAAATCGCCAGTCTCGAGCTGGGCTTGAAAAATGTCACGCTCGACCGCAAAACCGACGGATATTTTGTGGGCTCCAATTTCCCCATCAACCCGAAGCTGACGGCCGAGGAAACCAATTTCCGGGCCGATGATCCAGGCGTCAGCGGCAACGCGCGCCACCGCCGTTGGGATCAATTGATGGCGGAAAATAGAGGCAAGATTGACGTGAGCCTGGCCGAACAATTTCTCGCCGATCACGTCGACAGTTTCTCTGGAAAAACCGAGCCTAGCGAGCGCACGCTCTGCGGGCACGTTGATCTCTCCCCGCGCGGCATGGGTTCCTGGCAGTCCCCGTTCGGTACCGCTGGCGCGGTGCAGAACAAGGTCACGGACACGCAGCTCGCAGCAAGAATGGAGTTCGCCGCCGCTGCGGGTCACGCTTGCGGCATGGATTTCCTCGCGGCCAAGCACCTGCAGCGTCATCCGGAACAATCCTGGGAAAAGCCCGTGCTCCGCGATATGAAAGCGTATCCCTGGATCACGATCGCCGCCCAAAAGTAGTCGGCAACCGGTAGGGGCGATGACTACGGTAGCTACTGCGGTTTTGCATTGGGCTCTTGATTCAATTGCTGCAGGTTGCCTCGCGCGAGCTCATTTTTGGGATCAAGCCGCAGCGCGCGTTCAAAGTGCAGTCGGGCAGCTTTGATGTTGCCGGATTCCGCAAATGCGCTGCCCAAATTTGCTTCCGCATTCGCATCGTCCGGATTCAAGCGCACCGCGGTCTGAAACTCCGCGAGCGCGCCCTTGAAATCGCTCAGGGATGCCAGCGCATTGCCCAAATTGTAGTGCGCGTCGAAATAGTCCGGCCGGGCATTCAGTGCCGCCGTGAGGTGTGAGATAGCTTCTTCGGGCTGTCCTACGGCCAGCAGTGCCGCGCCGAACGCATTGTTCAGCGCCGGCTCATTCGGGCGAATGCGGCTCGCTTCCGAAAAATGCCGGATGGCCTCAGGGAGTTCTCCGCGTCCCATCAGCAAAGCGGCCAGATTGTAATGGGCCTCGAAATCGTCGGGATTCTTTTGCAAATTATGGCGGGCCATTGCTTCTTGTATCAGCAGGCGAGAATCGACGGCATCGTTGCCCGATGCTCGCGGAAGAACTTGCAGCCACAGATGCGCCATTTCATCCACCGCGCGATTGCCCCCGACAACGCGCTGCGGAGGATCATTCGGATTGCGCACATTATTTTCGGAATTATCGTAGCGGAACTTCATCGAAATCGTAGTGCCCTTCGGCAAGGGAACCGGCTGCGCATAGCGATAGACCGCTTGCCAATTCAGGTTCCAGTCCGGAATGTGAATGAGGGTCTTGGACGTGCCGTTGGGCAGCGCCGCGATCGCCTGCATGTCTTTCCCCACATAATGAGCGTGAGGATAGATCGCAAGGACGTCCACATCGACGGGTAGTGTGAATTCGTCAGTCACCAGAAAATCTTTCGTCCCCGCTGGAATGTCGAGCATGCGATCGTTTTCCATTTGTAACAAAATTGGATGAAGCGTTGCAGGCTTGTCCGTGAAATAGAGACCGAGTGTCGGCTGAATGCTTTCCGGCTTTCCGGAAGGCTGCAAATGCGTGTTGAGAATTAAATCTGTGTTTTTGTCGAGCCGCAGCGCCATGCCGTCCGGCTCTACATACGGGACCGAACCGGGCTTCCAGAATAAAAAGTGGCTGTCGGGGTCGAAGACTTCAGACTCGATGGTCAGCTCCATCCCAGCGAAACCCGCGCCCGGCTCCTTCTCCTGATGCCGTGCAGTCTGTTCGCGATCCACCAAAACATTCGCGTGATGCACAAGGCGCTTATCTCCGGGGCGAATCTCCATCGCTTTGAGCCAGCGCGTGCGATCCACCGGAGTGCGGAACACAAAATTCCAATAATTATCCGTGCCGCTTGCCGGCAATGTGTAGGCCTTGATCGCTTTGACGATCACGTCTGGTTTGCCCAACTGCCAGCCTTCCGCCAGCCACGGTTGGGCCGGCAGATCGGCGGGATTGCCCTCCGTCGCTCCTTGTTCGACCCATTCCTGAATGCGCGCGATCTCGTCATCCGACAAACGCAGCTCATCGGCGAATTTCAACTCTCCCGGCGATGGTAGCCAGGGCGGCATAAAGCGGCTTCTCGTTACGGCGGAAATCTGGCGCGCATGCGATTTCGCGTCGCTGTACGTCAGCAGCGGAAAAGGTGCGGCCTCGCCAGGCCGATGGCACTGCGTGCAGGAGCGATAAAGGATCGGAGCAATATCGCGATCAAAGGTTACCTGCGGCTTGGTCTCTACGGGCGCCGCGTCACTGCGGCCCGCCCTCGCAAAAGTTGTCTTTTCTTGCCGCGCATTCCCAACGGCGACCACCGCAAGCCAGGCGACAAACGCGAAAAACGCAAGGCTGCAACGCCTGAATTGCTGCGTTAAGAAACTCATTCCAGGTCCGAGATGTAGCAGCCCACCGCAGGTGTTGCCTGCGCGTTCATCGATTTTCCATTGATCGCGGCTTGGATAGCATCGTCCAATTCGTGAGTGGTGGCGGTCTTACGCGCGTGCCCGAAATCCTCGTATAGATTGTCGATCCGCCCGTGATAAACCAAGCGGCGTTCAGCGTCAAAAACGGCCGCTTCCGGAGTGATCTGCGCCTGGCTCTGCTTCACTAGGGTGTGTTGCGGATCGCGCAGCGCGGCAAAGGCATATTTGAACTCGCGATCATGCTTGCGAATCGAATCGGCGGTTTCCTTTTTATCGGGATATACCAGAAAGAATGCCGCCTTGGTTCCGTGCTGCACGCGGAGCTTCTGAATCGTGGGGGCATAGCGGTTTGATATCGGACAATCCGTCCGCACGAAAATCAGGACGACCACTTTGCCTTGCGCGGCACGAAATGGATCAAGGGCTTTGCCCTCGAGATCGCTGGCGAGATTCTGTGAATTCGCCGGAATAAGCGATGCTGAGCCAATGCATAACAGCAAAAGGGCGACAAGGAAGCGAGACAAAGACCGCGGAGTCGGAAGCCTATCGCCCATGGAGTTCACAAATCGCAATGCAGAAATATTACTGCGCGGAAAAACCGATGTCCATTTGTTACGGAAAGCAAAGCGAGAGCGGTCAACCGCACGAAACAGTTCGCTAGCGCAATTGTCCTGGTTCAATGCCCCGCTTACGGGCGGCGTCAAAAACAGCGTCCATCTGTGCCGCGAGCGATTTTCTCTTCTCTTCGAGTTTTCGCACCTGCTCGTCGACCGGCTCCGTGCTGTATCTTTTGTGCAACTGCATGCCGCTCGCGCCGGACGTTTGGCCCTTACTGAAATTCGTCAGGTCAACGATCTGTTTTTCGACGCTGGCCAATTGGGTCTGCAGGGTCGCGAGTTGCTTTCGGAAGCTGGCGACCTCCGAAGAATTGGCCGGCTTCGCGGCAGCGATCTTGCCGGAGGGATTGTCCTTTGCATCGCCGACTAGCGAAATCGGGCTCGCGCTTACCGCTCCCAAGTTGTCGTTAGTCCAAACCTTCTTGGCCTTCTTGGGTTGCGCTGTAGCTGGAGCGGCGGCTTGCGATTGCTGATTTGGTGACGGCGATGACGACGAATCCTGCAAAGACAAGGCGGGCCACGAAAATGAAGCAGCGGCGAGAAAAGCCATCGTCAAAGCCGCAGCAGCAAGAATAGCCCAGCGGATCATGAAGCCAGAATATCAGGGATCGGCTTTTGCGGAATCCGTCTTGCCCAATTCGGCACGAATGGCTTGCAGCGCCTCCCTCGGCGGGCCGATTCGCCGGTACCGCGAATACGCTGTGCGCTCGTGAAGGCCGAAACTGACAAACAAGCGGCGCCCGTCAAAGTCGTATTGAGAATACGTTGCGAACCACAAACCGGGAGCCATTTCGTAGCGTTCCTGCATGAAGTGGCTGCCCTTGTAGACTTTCGCGAGAAAACCCCCGATGGAGATATCTTCAGTGACTTCCATCTCCGCGCGTGCCACCTGCGCGGCTTCTTCGTCAATCCAGACATAGCCGCGAACCTTCGCAAACATGGAGGTTGCCCGCGAGGTTGCGTGGTATACGGGATTTGGCGCTAATTGATATTTTTCGAGAATACGGTCGCCGCGATTTTCGCGTGCGATAAACGTATAGAGAAATGCCGCACGCGTTGCGTCAATCAAGTCCGAACGTTCTTTCTGCTTTTTCGCAATTTTTTCGTATGCGTCGCGCTGCGTGCGTCCCTCTTGCGCGGCCCAGGACAGCGCGCGTTCCAACTTTTCCAGCTCCGCGCGATATGCCGCGGCATCCAGCGGTTGGCCATCGGGTCCGACAGGAATCCGGTCAATTCCGGTCCCTGCGGGAATCACCCGCGAAGTCCGCACTTCCGGAGATTGCGCAGCCGTCGAGCCTTTCTGAACTTCCAGCCGCTCCAGCCGTTCGTACGTGTATTGCTCCAAATCGTCATTCTTCTGATTGGCGATGACCCGCTCGAGAAGCGCGCGTCTAGCTTCCTCAGTGGGAGCTGTCGATTCCGGCGAAGCGTTGCCCGTTGACTGCGGCACCCGCTGCGGCTGAGAAGCATTTGGCGCCGGCGACGAATCTTGCGTTGCGGGCACTTGAGCGAGCAATGCCGCACCCCAAATAGCAAACAGCACGCCGAATGGGAAGAGTGTAGATGGCCGCATGGTCAGAGAATAGCGAAGCTCCGTCAACCGCTTTACATTGGATTCAGATCCGGGACGGATTGTTGCACCGTCGCATCTGGGAGTTGCCCGGTGCACCATGATTAGTATCGCGCCCCGGCAGGTGGAAGAAAAATTTCGGATCCGCAGGGTGCCCTAATTAGAAACCTAGATGGCTCTAGAGCTTCTTCCCGTCAGCGCCGGTATTCGGTCGATCCCCAGGTACGGCCGCAGCGCTTCGGGAATCACGATCGACCCGTCAGCTTGCTGGTAATTCTCCACGACAGCAATCCACGTCCGCCCCACCGCCAGCCCCGAGCCATTCAGCGTGTGCACAAATTCGCTCTTGCCGCCGCCCTTGGGCTTGAAACGGATGCCCGCGCGTCGCGCCTGAAACTCTTCGCAATTCGAGCACGAAGAAATCTCGCGGAATTCCCCGCTTGCGGGCAGCCACACCTCGATATCGTATGTCTTCGCCGACGCAAAACCCATATCACCCGTGCACAGCAGCATCACACGATAGTGCAGACCGAGTTTTTGCAGAATGGCCTCCGCATTGCGCGTCAGGGCTTCGTGTTCTTCGTAGCTCTTTTCCGGGTGCGTGAACTTGAACAGCTCTACTTTCTGAAACTGGTGCTGCCGCAAAATTCCACGCGTATCTTTTCCCGCGGCGCCGGCCTCACTGCGGAAGCACGCCGTCCACGCGGTTACATTGACGGGCAACTTCTCTTCCGGCAGCGTTTCTTCGCGATGCAGGTTGTGGAGCTCGACTTCGCTGGTGGGCGTCAGCCAAAAGTCCGTGTCCTGCACCCGAAACAGGTCCGCCGCAAATTTCGGCAATTGTCCCGCGGCCACTAGCGACGCGGTGTTCACCAAAAACGGCGGCAGAATCTCCGTGTAGCCGTGCTCACGTGTGTGCAAATCCAGGAAAAAATTCGCCAGCGCGCGCTCCAGCCGCGCTCCCCATCCTTTGTAAACGGCGAACCGCGCCCCCGTCATTTTTGTCGCCGCCGCTAAGTCCAGGATTCCGGCCTGCTCGCCCACGTCCCAGTGCGGCTTGGGGACGAAATCGAATTTCGCCTGGGCGCCCCAGCGGCGAACCTCCACATTTTCAGCTGCGCTGTGCCCCACCGGCACCGAAGCGTGGGGAATGTTTGGAATAGTCAGCAGCAACTCGCGCTGCGTGGCATCGAGCTGCGCGATGCGCTCGTCCGCGGCCTTCACGCGCTCGGAGACCTGTTTCATCTCCCCGATTAACTTATCCGCGTTCTGTTTTTCCTTCTTAAGCCGTGCAATTTCATCGCTGGCTTTGTTGCGCTGAGCCTTGAGCTGCTCGGTCGCAGTGATGAGCTCGCGCCGCTCCCTGTCTAGCGCTCGGAATCCATCTAGATCGAGCGCCGCGCCGCGCCGCCGCGCCATTTCGGCGAATAAATCAAGGTGGTCGCGAAAATAATTGAGGTCGTGCATGCGGTAGGAAAGGATAGCAGATTAGCGAGGAATGACCCGAGGCTGGCGTTTCGCGGTGGGATTCTTCAGCGAGCAGTAAGGAAAAAGCGCACGTGGAAGCGTGCGCTCACCGCCAAAAATCGGACTGGTCCCGCTCGCGCTTAGGCGCCGGCACCCTTGGAGAAGCTGCCGACTGCGGCCGCTTCGGTGTCGTACACGTCAAAGACCGTGAGCAGCTTGGTGATTTGCAGCACTTCCTGGAACTTGCTACCCAGATGGCAGAGCTTGAGTGCGGCCCCTTGCGACTTGGCACTATGATGCGCGGCCACCAGCGTTCCCAGCCCAGCGCTGTCGATAAACGTCACGTTGTCCATATTGAGCACGATTTTCTTCTTACCGCCCGCGATCAGGCTTTTCACTTTTTCGCGAAGTGCGTTGCTCTCTTCGCCAAGCACAATGCGTCCATCCAGCGCCACCACTGCCACGCCGTCCACTTCGCGGTTCGTCATCTTAAGTGCCATGTTCTCATCTCCTCGTCAAACCACTTCCGGCGCAACCGGTGGCCGGATTTCACAGCATATCAGTAATAGTCTGCGCAAGACATGTAATACCCGCAGACCGGGCAAACCAGCTTGCAGCGCCGCGATTCCAGCCGCTGGGAACAGACTGGGCAATATCGCGAAGCATCTTCCTGCGGAACCGCGTTTTGATGCGTTGGCGCGGCAGCCTGCGGTAAGGCGGAACCCGCGCCGTCCAGCGGAACCGGAGCGGGCTCCGGCTGGAGCGGCGCAAACCCTGGTTTCACGGCATGTTCCACGGCGGCACGGTTATAGCACATCCCCTAGCAAGGGAAAAGCGTCAGTAGCGCTAGCTTCCGGCTGCGCGGCTTGAGAGCGAACTGGTATTGCGAAGACTGAAGCTCATGTTAGAGAGAGCATTGTAACCAATGGCTTGTAGGGCGCATCTTTGTTAGTAGAGTCAAATAGAATTTCGGCGATGCAAGAGATTCGGTCATGAGACGATTTTCGATAACGGCGGTGATGGTACTGGCGATTCCGGCGTTTGCCGTGGCGCAGCATCCTGGAGCCGCGGGGGCAGTTGCGTCTACCGGTGTGCATGCGCCTGCTACGCCAAGCCGCCCCACAACAGCAATTCCTCGCGCGGCTCCGGCGCATGGGAACGCGCACGTGCAATCGGGAGCGCAAAGCGCCGTACGAGTTAGCCCATCGGGCGTGCGCGGCCAGAATACGGGCCGCGGAGACCGCCGCGGCAACAGCGCGCAATTCGGATCTGGCGGCACGGACTTCCAGAATGTGCCGGGGTTGGGATTTGATTATCCGCATTTGGCGGCGATCAGTGGCAACCGCCACGTGCACGACGGTAGGTTTGACGGAGGATCCCCATTTGGATTCAGCGGCTTTCTATTGACCTCG
>Ga0209736_1000762_pt1 | contig 10385 bp, 9 predicted proteins | sample BlaSpr_A8_Ref_M3_FD_187992 | JGI IMG/M metagenome (GOLD analysis project Ga0209736, IMG submission 187992) | Forest soil microbial communities from Thunder Bay, Ontario, Canada - Black Spruce, Ontario site 2_A8_Ref_M3 (SPAdes) (version 2) | ecosystem: Environmental > Terrestrial > Soil > Boreal... | reverse complement strand
CGTCGGCACGATCCGTGGGACGGTCAAGACGTTCTCGCGAACTGCCCCGGATATCGCCGCCGAGAATACCGACAATGTGGTGCTGTTTTGGAATGCCGGGGCATGCCCAATTCGCATAGAGCAGGGCGGCCGTAGCGCGGAGCTGGCGCAGGGATCGTCGGTGCTGATCGAGCAATGCGAGCCCTCCTGGGTCAAGGTGGCGGCGGCAACCTGCAATCTTTTGGCGGTGCAGGCGCCGAGGCGGCGCGTCCGCTCGCGTTTCCCGGGTCTTGAAGACCGCTTTATGACGGCGATCTTCGAGAGCTCCGCCACCATGCTGCTGCTGCGCGCTTACGCCAACGTGTTGCTGGAGCAGAGCCCGGCCAGCAACGCATTGCTGGAGCGATTCGCGCCGGAGCACATCATCGATCTGATCGCCGCGGCGGTCGATACAACCCGCACAGATGACGGTAAAGATAAAGGTAGCGTATGCGCCGAAACCCCCCAGCGCCGCGTCGCCGCAGCCGCACGATTGCACGCCATCAAAACCGATATCCGCAAGCATCTCGACAATTGTGACTTGTCGGTTTCCCTGCTCGCCGCCCGGCATGGAATATCACCGCGCACCATCAGATCCTTGTTCGAGAGGGATCACACCACGTTCACCGACTACGTGCTGAAGCAGCGGCTCGCGCAGGTGCATAGGTGCCTGGTCGATCCGCGTTTTGCCGGCCGCATGATCAGCACGATTGCCTTCGAGGCCGGCTTCGGCGACCTATCCTATTTCAATCATGCGTTTCGGCGCCGTTATGGCGCCACACCCTCCGACATCCGCGCCGCCGCGCGCCAGAATTAGCGGGTTTGATTTAGGGTTGGATCGGCGTCGCCGCTCCGTCATTCCTAGGAGCGCAGCGACAAAGCAATCCAGCCTTGCCTGCGGCTCTGAATTGCTTCGCGGAGCCAGTCATCGGGCGCGCGTTCGCGCGACCCGTTGGCTCGCAAATGACGATGATATCTGGCCCAAGCTCAATGCATCCGGGCCCGGGCGCCGCGGAGATCGTTGCCAAGCAGCAACACGGGCGCGCCATCTTGTTTCCTTGCCGCCTGGCCCCAGCCATTGCGTCAGCCAGCCCAAGCGGATTGCGGCGAATTCCCTCTAGGTGGTGGGTATATCGCGGCACTTTTGTCCTGAAAGCACACATCACCCATGATGACGACATCCGTAAAATTCCGCCGCCAGCTGTCCTGCACGAGCAGCGTCACGGCGCTGCTGCTCGCCGGGGCCGTCATCGCCGGCGGGATTTCGCCGGCCGAGGCGGCGACTCCGGCCTGGACCGGTGCGGCCTCCGGCAACTGGTTTGCCAATGGCAACTGGAGCACGAACCTGGCTCCGACCGCGGCGGATGGCGTCACCATCGACACGGCGGCGCCGAATGCGGCCACCATCAATGGCGGAACGGCAAACGCTAGCGCCATCAACGTCGGGACGGGCCTAGGTACGGGAGCCCTGACGATCCTGAACGGTGGAGCGCTGGTTGACCAAAATAACTTTATTGGCGTCAGCAGTGATGGAACTCTGACGGTTTCAGGCGGAGCAACCATCACCGACATCCATGCCTTTATTGGTGTCTTCGCCCATGAAACAGGAACCGCGACGGTTGATGGCCCCAATTCGTCCTGGAGCTCGGCACTCAATCTCACCGTCGGCCAGATGGGAACGGGCGTCCTGACGATCAGCAACGGCGGGCAAGTCAGCTTCCTCAATGCGCGAATTGGCGATCTGACGGGGGGCGTCGGCACCGTGACGGTCACCGGCGCAGGCTCAGCGCTGGCTGGAATCAACGGCGGAGTGACGATCGGTGGAAACGGTACCGGAACTCTAACGATTTCAGGCGGGGGCACCGCAACCGACAACAACGCCACAATCGGTGCCTTCGCCAATTCAACCGGAACCGCGACAGTTGATGCCAGCGGTTCATCCTGGACGACGCAAACCCAACTCAACGTCGGCGACAGTGGAACGGGCAGCCTGACGATCAGCAGTGGCGGGCAAGTCAGCTTTGGAAATGCGACGCTTGGCTTCTCGACGGGGGGCGTCGGCACCGTAACGGTCACCGGCGCGGGCTCGATCTTGAACGGCAGCCCAAGCGCCAGCGGATTAGCGATCGGCGGATCGGGTACCGGCACGTTGAAAGTCCTGAACGGAGGTCAAGTCAACGACGGCTTTGGATATGTGGGTGGGTACACGCCAGGTTCGATCGGCAGCGTCGTCGTCGATGGAAGCGGATCCGCCTGGATCAACAATACCCTACGTGTCGGCGATAATGGGAGCGGATCGTTGAGCGTCTCCAACGGCGGCTTGGTCAGCGCCCTGAACGCTACTACGATCGGCAATGTGGCAGGTAGCACCGGCACAGTAACTGTCGACGGGGCGAACTCGATCATCAGCAGTTCCCAGTTGATCGTAGGCGCCAATGGCAGCGGCACGCTGACCATCAGCAACGGAGGCCTCGTGTCGACGACGGGCGTCGGCCTCTCGATCGCGGTTCAACCGGGTTCCACCGGCGTGCTCAATATCGGTGCGGCGGCGGGAGCGACGCCGGTGGCGCCCGGCACGCTCAATGCGTCGGGCGTGCAGTTCGGCGCTGGCACCGGCACGATCAACTTCAACCATACCGCTTCGGGCTACGTCTTCTCACGGCCTATCTTCGGCTCGGGTACGATCAACCAACTCGCGGGTGAGACCATCCTGACCAACAATTTCAGTACCTTCGCTGGTCCGACCAACGTGACCGGCGGCCGCCTTGCGGTGAACGGTTCGATCTCTGGCTCGCTGGTGACGGTGTCCGGCGGCGGCATTTTGGGTGGCATCGGGACGGTGGGCGCCATCGCCGCGAATAGCGGCGGCATCGTTGCGCCCGGCAATTCCATCGGCACGCTGAACGTCGCCGGCAATGTCGTCTTCGCGTCCGGCTCGATCTATCAGGTCGAGGTCAACGCAGCCGGACAGAGCGACAAGCTGCTGGCAGGCGGTACCGCGACCATCAGCGGTGCCACGGTGCAGGTGTTGGGGGCAGCCGGCAATTATTCGTCGAGCACGAGTTATACGATACTCAGCGCGACCGGGGGCGTCACCGGCATCTTTGCCGGGGTCACCTCGAACCTTGCCTTCCTCAATCCGTCGCTCACCTACGATGCCAACAACGTGAACCTGCTGCTTACGCGCAACAGCACGAGTTTCTCCTCGGTCGGCATCACGCCGAACCAGATCGCCGCCGGCGGCGGCGTCGAGAGCCTCGGCGCGGGCAATGCCGTCAAGAATGCCGTGCTCAATCTGTCGGCGCCGCAAGCCCGATACGCCTTCGATCACCTCTCAGGCGAGGTCCATGCCTCGGTCAAGACCGCGCTGATCGAGGACAGCCGCTTCCCGCGCGATGCGGGCATCAACCGTCTGCGTTCCGCCTTCGGCGGGGTCGGCGCGTCGTCCGGGCCGCTTGCGGCCTATGCCGCGGACGGCACGCCGGTGGCGGTCGCTGCCACTACCGATGGCCTCGCGTTCTGGGGACAGGCCTTCGGCTCGTTCGGCTCGACCGATGGCGATGGCAATGCCGCAAGGCTCAGCCGCTCCACCGGCGGCTTTCTGACCGGCGGCGACGCTGTTGCTTTCGATGGCGTGCGCATCGGCGCACTGGGCGGCTATAGCCGCACCTCTTTCGATGTGAAGGACCGCGCTTCATCGGGTTCCAGCGACAACTATCATGTTGGCCTCTATGCTGGCTCGCAGTGGGGAGCGCTCGGCTTGCGCACCGGCGCGGCCTATACGTGGCACGAGATAGCTACCTCGCGCTCCGTGGCCTTTGCCGGCTTCAGCGCGCAGGATTCCTCCCGCTACCACGCCGGCACGGCGCAGGTGTTCGGCGATCTCGGCTACCGCATCGACGCCGGCCACACCGCGGTCGGCGCGCTGGCCTTCGAGCCGTTCGCCAATCTGGCTTATGTGAACCTCAGCACGGGGGGCTTCGGCGAGACCGGTGCGGCGGCGCTGACCGGACGGAGCGCCTCGACCGGCGACACCTTCTCGACGCTCGGTCTGCGCGCCTCGACCGACTTCCGCCTCAACGGCATGGCGGCGACGGCGCGTGGCAGCCTGGGCTGGCGCCACGCCTATGGCGACGTGACGCCGACGTCGCTGCTGGCGTTCGCCGGTGGCGGCAGTTCGTTCAGCATCCAGGGTGTTGCGATTGCAAAGGACAGTGCCGTGGTGGATGCGGGCTTCGATGTCGTCGTCGCCCGCAACGTCAGCGTCGGCTTCGCCTATGTCGGACAGGCGGCGTCCCATGCCCAGGATCACGACTTCAAGGCCAACCTGAACTGGAAGTTCTGACCTGCAGAGAATCCGAAGGGCGATCCGGAAAAGTGGATGCCGGTTTTCCAAAAAGGAACCCACGCCTCGAAAGCGTCACCGCGTCGCGCGGCGAACCGGGATTACGCATCGACAAATCATATGCACTGACGGATTCGATCCTCAGCTTGCATGGCCGCTTCGCCTGGGCGCATGACTTCGATCCAGGTAGCAGCATCGCCGCCACATTCCATGCGCTGCCCTGGTGCAGCGTTCGTCGTCAACGGCGCGGCGCAGGCTCGCGACGCTGCATTGACCACGACCTACGCCGCGGTGAAAGGGCTGAACGGCGTCTCGCTCGCCGCCCCTTCATGCGGTTCGACCACCGTCGTGGGCGCCCTCAGGCTAACTGCAGGGGCCCATGATCATCGCAATGATCACCGTGCGGATGGTGCAGCCGGCCGTCTACGAGATAGTCGACATGGTCGCCATGCGGCACCTCTTCGTGTCCGCAGTTTGGACCGTGTGCGTGTGAGCAGTGGACCTGGGGTGTGCATTTCACGGGATTTGTGGTGTCGACCGCGATGGCATGTTCGTCGACGTGATCCCCGTGCATATGGTGGAGATGGCCGTCGTGAAGATAATCCACATGGCCGTCATGGCTGACCGCGGTGTGCCCGCATTTCGGGCCGTGGTTATGCGTGTGGTTGGCATGGTGTTTCTCGGTGCATGTGGCCATTGGTGCCGCTCCTTCCGAACGCTCGGTTGCCCGTCGAGCCCCATCATTCCAGCCTTTAAAATGAGTTAGGGAGCCTGCCAGCAATACCCAAGACGATCGAACAAGCTGATTGATCCATCCAAATGTTATGTTATAACATAACATCCTTTTGATTTAGGTTCTTCAGGCCTGGTGTTGCAGATGGCAGTTGTTTTCTTCCCAAGGAAAACGTCGAACCACCGATGGAACGCGGTGCTCAAATTGAAAGAGCATGCCCGGACGGCCATCAACGCCGATGAGGAAACTATAGTCACAATCAGCGAACGCGATTGCGGCGATCCGGGTTGCGGGGGCGCCCGAACCATCGTGCTCATCATGCATCCGGGAAGGCCAACCGAGGCCGTCGGAATCGACAAGCCGATCGAGCAGATCACCCAGACAGACCTTTCCGATGCGCTTGCGCCATTGGCCGCACGAACCGGCCTGTCTGAGGCCTCCGGCGAAACCGAAATGACCTTCGCTCCCGCTCGCGCATCGACGTTGGTTGAGCCGCACTAATTTCAACTTCAGCAAAAGGACAATTCCATGCAGGCGGCGCCGAACCAGACCCCCGTCACGGTAATCACCGGCTACCTCGGTTCCGGAAAAACCACGCTGCTCAACCGAATCCTCACGGAGACGCATGGCAAGCGCTATGCCGTCATTGTCAATGAATTCGGCGAGGTCGGAATCGACAATGACCTCATCGTCAATGCGGAAGAAGAAATTTTCGAAATGAACAACGGCTGCATCTGCTGTACGGTGCGCGGCGATCTAATACGAATTCTGGGCGGCCTAATGCGGAGCAGCGCCCGCATGGACGGCATCATCGTTGAAACGACCGGGCTCGCCGATCCCGCGCCGGTTGCGCAGACCTTCTTTGTGGACGAAGACGTGCGCCGCAAGACCAAACTCGATGCGATCGTGACCGTGGTGGACGCCAAGCACCTGCTTGGCGAGATCGATCGAGCCCCGGAGGCGCAGGAGCAGCTTGGTTTCGCCGATATCGTGCTGCTCAACAAGACCGATTTGGTCACCGGGGATGATCTCGCCTCGGTCGAAGCGCGCATTCGCCGAATCAATCCTTATGCCGGCATCCATCGCACCGAACGCTGCGGCGTTGATCTCGCCGAAGTGCTCGGCCGCGATGCCTTTAATCTCGGCCGCGTTCTCGAGATCGAACCGGGGTTTCTCACCGAAACACACGACCATGAACACGATGAGGGGATCAGCAGTCTGTCCCTTACCGCCGACCGCCCGCTCGATCCTGAGCGGTTCGTTCCCTGGATTCAGAAGGTCACGCAGGATCTCGGAACAGACATCCTTCGAATGAAGGGCATCATCGCGATGAAGGACGACGACCAGCGCTTCGTGGTCCAAGGCGTGCACATGCTTCTCGAAGGCGGTTCCCAGCGTCCGTGGAAATCGGACGAAAAGCGCGACAGCCGTCTCGTGTTCATCGGAAGGGGGCTGCCCAAGGACCGGCTCAAACAGGAATTTGAGTCTTGCCGCGTCTGATCGCAGTCGCCGGTGTGACCGGGGGGCGCGATCCGATCGACACACGCGAGGCTCTGGCGCGACAGGCGGCGATCCCCATGATGACGGTCTATGGGGATCAGACCTCGCCACGATCGCGTGCCGAAATGGAAGCACTCGCAGCGATTTCCGGTATGCGAAGCGTCTGTATTCCGCGGGGCAAGCTCTCTCTGCATGAGGCGTTCGCCGCTCAAGTCGCGCAAGTCGTCGCGCCGTTGCTCGCGTGCAACCCATAACGCGGTTCGCACGCTTCAGAATCCGTATGGCAGCCCATTCAGAGTCCGTGAGTTCATACCGCATGATTCGAGGCTGCGGTTTGGGGGCTTGAATCACGTCCAGACCGGTGCCTTCAACCGAAAAAACTGACACCGGCAGAGATTACCCCCTAACCGGACATGCCGCGGACATACCAAAATCGACGCGGTTGCCCCATGGCGGGCTTCGAATCAGTCGAACATTTACTCGCTTGGCTGCGATCATTATGCTGAAGCCATGGCCCCGCCTTGCTCTGTTCTTCTCGATCTCGACGGCACCCTGATTGATTCGCAGCCCGGCATTTTGGCAAGTTGCCTCGCGGCGCTGCGCACTCTTGGACACGAGCCGAACGAAATCCTCGACATCAAGCGGGTCATCGGGCCGCCGCTCGAGGACGTGATGCAATTCTTGCTGCAGCCATATGGGGACGACAGGATTGCTGAGGCGGTATTGGCCTTTCGTCAGCACTACGGTGAAAGCGGCCTTCTCGGAAGCGAGCCCTACCCGGGAATAGGCAATTCTCTAAGCGAGATGCAGCAAGGAGGATTGCGATTATATTTGGCAACATCGAAGCGGGAGGCATTCGCGCGTCGTATCCTGGAGCATTTGGAGCTTGCGGCATATTTCGATGGCATCCACGGCTCGGTGCCGGGCGGAGAGCTGGACCACAAGCCTGAGCTGCTCGCCCATATCTTGTCGGAGCATAATATTACACCCACGCGCAGTTTGATGGTCGGGGACCGCAACTACGACATCTCCGGCGCCCATGCGGTTGGAATGCGCGGTCTTGGAGTACTCTGGGGCTATGGTACCCGAGATGAACTAGAAGGCGCTGGCGCAGATCAATTGGTGGAATCAACTGTTGATCTCGCTTGCACAGTTCTCGCGATGGTTAGTGGAAAGCGGCCCTTGACCTAGGCCTCCCAATTGCAATCGAGACGATCGCTATTGGCAGTTTGAGACATGCCGATGGACAGTGAGCATGTCTGGTAGCGGGGGTAGACCGGAAGTGGCATCCCCCAAGCGGATCCCGGAGGAAGGGTCCCCCCGGTTTTGACATCGTCTAATCCGCTTTCGACACTTCATCGGCGGTTTGCTTACGCTCGCCTCTCTCAACCTTGCCGGCAGGAATCTCGTCCCGGCGTTTCCGCAACGTTCACCACCATCGCTTTTGACGACAGCAGCTTGCGGTGGCTTGAGATCAACACCTGATTGCCGACCTCGAAGAGCCCTCCTTCATCTCTCGTACAGTTGCGTACCGCCGTGTGGGCCGCCAGCACTCGTGACACAAGACCCTTCTCGGACATTGGCAACCCTGATTAAGCGGGCATTTGGAGCGATTTTTTGCCTCAGGAAGCCGCAATCTCGAATTTGGGTATGTGATGCTTTTCGGTCACAGACAAATTATTGCAGATCGATAAGGATGCCCCTTTCGATTAGGGGGCTTTTTTGAAGAAATTTGTTGCCGCTGTAGGATTCTTGGCCATTAGCGCGGCTACCGCATTTTCCGCCGATCTTCCTGTGCGGCCCACCTTTAAAGCGCCTCCACCGGTAGCGATTTGGTCGTGGACCGGCTTTTACGCGGGTGTAAACGGAGGCTACAGCGTCGGTACCGACCGCTTGTCGCAGTCAGCCGCCGGAGTTCTCGCAGGCTCCACGACCCAGTTCCGGGACGTAACGAGTCTCAGTCCCACCATCGCGCCGAAGGGCGGTCTTTTGGGCCTCCAGGGCGGGTACAACTACCAGACCGGTTCGGTAGTTGTTGGCGTTGAAGGGGATTGGCAGTGGGTCAACCAGACAGCGACGGCCTGTGGCCTATACTGCGCTTTCTCTACAAACCCTCTCAGCGTCTCGCAAACTTTTTCTGTCGATCAAAAAGTCAAGTGGTTAGCCACCGCGCGCGGTCGCGTCGGCTGGACGCCGGTCGACGGTGCGATGATCTACGCCACCGGCGGCGGTGCCTGGATGGGTGTCGACGAAGCCGATGCCTACGCGCTCAAATTTAACAGTGGGGTTTTGCCGAACGCGGCGACAGCCGCAAGCTTCGGCAACACCGTGAGCGGCTATGTCGTGGGGGGCTGGCGCAGAGCTTCGCCTTTGGGGCAACTGGACGGGGAAGCTGGAATATCTTCATGTCGATGTTGGCGGCACTACGAACGTCTCTCAGCAGTCGGCCCCCCCTTCATTCGGCCCGATCGCTCTCACCACGACGACAAGTCGGATCAAGGATGACATCGTCAGACTCGGACTGAACTACAGGCTCGGTCCGACCGGTGCGGTGATGGCCTCGACGCCCACTATCGGATTTCCGGTGAAGGCTCCAGTGTCGCGGACGACTTCAGGCTGGAATTGGACCGGACCCTATCTCGGCATCAACGCCGGTTATGGCGTCGCGACCGATCAATTCCGCCAGACTTTTACCTATGTCACAAGCCCCTTCCCAAATCCTTTGGTGGGAGGGAATACTATGGACAGCACCATCGCGCCGAAGGGCGGTCTTTTGGGCTTCCAGGGCGGGTACAACTACCAGACCGGTTCGGTAGTGGTTGGCGTTGAAGGGGATTGGCAGTGGGCCGACCAGACCGCGACGTCTTGCGGCGTTTCCTGCTCTTCCCGTACTGGACCCGGCCTGTTAGGCAGTGCCTCCAACACGTTTTCTCGCTATGAAAAGGTCAAGTGGTTAGCCACCGCGCGCGGACGCGTCGGCTGGACGCCGCTCGACGGTGCGATGATCTACGCCACCGGCGGCGGTGCCTGGATGGGTGTCGACGAAGCCGATGCCCTTTCCGCTACCAACACCCCCTTCTTCCCGGATGCGGCGACAGCCGCAAGCTTCCGCGGCACCGTGAGCGGCTACGTCGTGGGGGCTGGCGCAGAGCTTCGCCTTTGGGGCAACTGGACGGGAAAGCTGGAATACCTACATGTCGATGTTGGTGGCACCGCGACCTCAGCTCTCCATTCAATGCCGCCCTTAATCCCTCCTCTCGTATTGGCCACCACAACAGGGCGGATCAGGGATGACATCGTCCGGCTCGGGCTGAATTACAAGCTCGCCAACGGGCTGCCCTGAACTCATGCGAGATTGAATCTCGCTCGTTTAAGAAGGAACGTCCCTGAAGGCTTGGCCAGAGAGCGCAGATGCGGACGGCATCAATAGGCACCCGCTCGTACTCTGGTCTGCCGGTACTGCGGCCGACCAAGATCGAGGTCATCAACCTCAAGACCGCCAAGGCGCTCGGCATCGAGGTGATCGAATAGAGATGTAATATGCTGCGCCTGCCATGCCTGCGCATCAAACACGCCGTGATTGCCTGACGGGCAAATCAGTGAATGTCTTGTCCAGCCTTGTCGCAAAAAAAATTCGCTTCACCCGTCGGGCAAATCATCTCTACAAGCTCGCGCCATCTCACCCGAAAGAGGGGCGCTCGCGATCGTCACGAAACGCGCGGTGGGATGCGGTGGACGCGGCAGCGCCGGCGCGCAACAGGAGATCGCAGGGCGGGACACCCCGTGAGC
>Ga0209736_1000761_pt1 | contig 10389 bp, 5 predicted proteins | sample BlaSpr_A8_Ref_M3_FD_187992 | JGI IMG/M metagenome (GOLD analysis project Ga0209736, IMG submission 187992) | Forest soil microbial communities from Thunder Bay, Ontario, Canada - Black Spruce, Ontario site 2_A8_Ref_M3 (SPAdes) (version 2) | ecosystem: Environmental > Terrestrial > Soil > Boreal... | reverse complement strand
ATCCCTCTTGCAACCCCAATCATGATTAACGAGACCGTCGCTCACTACAGGATTCTCCGAAAACTCGGCTCCGGCGGCATGGGTGTCGTCTATGAAGCCGAAGACACCAAGCTAGGCCGCCGCGTTGCTCTAAAATTCATTCCGGAAGCGAACGAGCGCGACTCGCAAACCCTCGAACGTTTCCTCCGAGAAGCCCGCGCCGCCTCCGCTCTAAACCATTCCGCCATCTGCACCATCCACGCCATCGAAGAGCACGACGGCCGCACCTTCATCGCCATGGAACTCCTCGTCGGCGATTCCCTCGACAAAGTCCTCGCAGCCGGCCTACTACCCATCAATCGCACCGTCGAGATCGGCATTCAACTCGCCGATGCCCTCGACGCTGCCCACAAAAAAGGCATCGTCCACCGCGACATCAAGCCCGCCAACATCTTCGTCACGGAAACCGGCGCCATAAAAATTCTCGATTTTGGCCTCGCCAAGCTCCTCCCACGCACCGACGGCGATCTCGCCGACCACACTCTAGACTCTCCCGCCAACACGCTCCTCACCAGTCCCGGCATGGCGGTCGGCACCATCCAGTACATGTCCCCCGAGCAAGCCCGCGGCGAAGAAATCGACGCCCGCAGCGATCTCTTCTCCCTCGGCGCCGTCCTCTACCAGATGTTGACCGGCAAACAAGCCTTCCCCGGCTCCACCAGCGCCGTCGTTTTCGACAATATCCTGCACAATGCCCCCGTCGCCCCAGTCACCCTCAATCCCGATGTTCCCCCTGAACTCGAGCGCATTCTCAACAAAGCGCTCGAAAAAGATCGCGACATGCGCTATCAGGTCGCCGCCGAATTGCGTGCCGACCTCAAGCGTCTCCAGCGCGAAATCGATTCCGGCAGCCGCCCCGCGAGCACGCAGAGGTCGGCCGCCCGCGTCTCAGCCGTCTCCGAAGCGCCCTCCTCCAGACCAAAAGTTTCGCCCTCTGGCAGTTCCGTCATCGTCGATACCGCCAGAAAACACAAGTTCGGCACCGGCCTGACGCTTCTTGGCGTTCTCATCGTCGCCGCCGCCGCTGCCTTCGGCATCTACTCGATTTTTCTCCGCACTCGCCACGTGCCCTTTGAGAATTTCACCATCGAGAACCTCACCAACAACGGCCACGTCGCTCACGCAGCCATTTCCCCCGACGGCAAGTATCTCCTCAACGTGCATGACGAAAACGGTTTGCAATCTCTTTGGCTCCGCCACATCGCCACGGGAAGCAACACGCAGATTCTGCCGCCCACCGCCACGCGGTACTTTGGCCTCACTTTTTCGCCCGACGCCAACTACATCTACTGCGTTCGGCGAGACGAGGAGGAGCACACACTCTCTTCTCTTTATTCCGCTCCCGTTCTGGGCGGCACTCCCCACCTGATCATCAAAGATGTCGATAGTCCCATCACTTTTTCACCTGATGGCCAGCGCTTCGCCTACCTTCGCCAGGATCACGACTCGCCCAGCTTCGACTTGCTCCTCGTCCGCACCGACGGTTCGCAAGACCGCGCCCTCTTCAAAGAAAAAATCCTTCCGGGTGGCAACAACCAGTACACGCCGGCGTGGTCGCCGGATGGTAAAACGATTGTGATTGCCGTGCCTCAATTCGATAAGGGCTTCAGCGGTGCTTTCCTTGCCGTAGATGTCGCCACTGGTCAACAACACCTCGAAGCGGCTTCGCTCGCCCACGCCTATCGCTTTCCCGCCTGGATGCCCGACGGCAAATCCCTGCTGGTCTCTGAATACTCCGCCGTTGCCACCTTGAATATTCAGCTCGGCCTGGTCAGCTATCCCGACGGTCAATACCGCCGGCTGACCACGGACACGAATGCTTATCTGTACCCCTCCGTCGCCGGGGACGGCCGCACGCTCGTCGCCAGCCAGATACAGTCGAAGTACGAGATTGAAATCGCCGACTTCTCGCGGCCCGATGACGTTCATCCTCTTCCGCTTTCCTCTCGAGGCATATTTTGGAATTGGGATTGGACCGACGACGGCCGCATCGTGCTCGCACAACCGCCCGACATCCGCATCGTTAAGCCCGAAGGCGGCGAAACGGTCATCTACTCCGACGCGAGCCACGTTTCCGACCAAGTCGTTTCCTGCGGAAACGGACGATATTTCGTGTATCGCGCGCCTGGCCGCTCAGGCAAATCCACTTTCAATCTTTGGCGGATGACCACTACGGGAACGGATCCCAAGCAACTCACATCCGGTTCGGCGGACGCGGATCCGTTCTGCTCCCAAGATGGCAAGTGGCTCTATTACGTGGACAACGCCGACAACCAGGCGCTGAAACGTGTCTCCCTCGACGGCGGTTCTCCGGAAAACATTCTCAGCCCCGCCAACGGCATCACTCAGCTGTCGCCCGACGGCAAGACTCTCGTCGGTTTTGAAGTTCGCGAACTCGATCACAAACTGATTCTCAATATGTATTCCATCGACGACAAAAAATCCACCTACCATGACATAGACCAGAACGCCATTTGGCCTCTCGAATTTGCCCCTGACGGCAAAGGCGTTGTCTACTCGGTCCGCCAGAAAGGTATCAGCAACTTGTGGCTGCAGCCGCTCGATAATTCGCCCAGCCGTCAACTCACGCACTTTACTTCCGAAAACATCGAAAAGATCGCCTTTTCCAAGGACGGCACAAAAATCGCCATCGAGCGCGGCCACAACGAATCCGACGCCGTCCTCCTTCGCGACGCGGCCCGCTAACACCGTGGCAGGGTCAACTTCTTCAGTGGGACAGACATTCTTCTCTGTCTCGTCGGATATCTTGGTGCATAAAGCACGGCGCATTTTTGGAGGAAAACAGCTGCTATGCGGAATCGGCGTCAGACCAGAGTGGACCGTTTAGGACCCGCACAGACACACGTGTAGCGCCGCTCCGAGACGTGCTTCAAGTGAGAATTGTGAGGTTACAGCACTCAAGGATTCGCAGGCCCAGAGGGACTAGGCTGCTGGCTATTATTTTCTCGATTCGCCCGCGCAAAATACCCGCGCCGCGCCCGCACCTGATATCCCTTGTGCTCGGGCACTTCGATGCGAATCCTGTGGTAGCGTCCATCCAGAACGTAGTTCGTCGGCATGTACGCAATCGAATACTGATTCCGCAATTCGTCGCCGATATCCTGGAACGACTGATCCAAATCGTCTACGTGATAAGGAAAAAACGCGCGACCGCCAGTTTCATCTGCCAGGTCCTGCAGAATCTTGTCGCCTTCCGTCAAGTGCGTCTTGCGATTGGCCAGTTTGTCGGGATCCGTCTGCGATAGTTGGATCCACTGCGTACTCGTGCTGATCGTGTAGATCACCACGCTGGTCCGTTGCGCCATCTCGATGGCCTCGCCCCGGGTGTGCGTCGAAAGATTGTCGTCCCCGTCGCTAATCAAAATCATGACGCGCCTAACGATGTCCGGCTGATCCCCCGGCGGACGCGGCGGATGGCTCAACTGGTTTTGGCAGGCATCGTAAATCGCGTCGTAAATCGCCGTCCCGCCTCCGGCCCGCATCTGCATAATCTGATCGCGCAGCAGGCCCGCATCGCCGGTGAACGCCTGCACCACTTGAGGCTCATCATCAAACGTCATCACAAACGATTCATCTCTGCCGCGCCGCAATACGCTGAACAGAAAATTGATCGAAGCATCCTGCTCGAACTTGATTCGGTCGCGGATGCTGTTCGACGTGTCCACGAGCATCCCGATGCGCAGCGGCAAATCCGTCTGTTTGCTGAAGTAACGAATCTCTTGCGGAGACTTTTCATCAAAAATATGGAAGTCTTCTTTTTGCAGATCGGGTACCAGCTTGTTTCGCCGGTTGAGCACTGTGAACAACACGTCCACCAAGTTTACGACTTGAATGATTTTTTGCGGAGTCTGCGGAGTCGCCGCCTTTTCGCCCTGCTGTGGCGCCGCCGCAGGTGGCGTGGATTGCGCCGGAGGCGCAGGTTTCGTCGGTGCCTGCTGCGCGCGGTCGCTGACCGCCGCCGTCAGCAAAACCGCTCCGAGAAGAAAGGAAATCAGTGCCCTGGACATGTCAGTTGATTATAGGTAGGGAGCAAGCGCAGCGTCAATTCGCTTCGAATCCTCGTCCGCAGCTTCCGAAAGCTTTCTGACGAACTCGTGTAATTCCCGCGGCAGCGGCGCTCGCACTTCGATCCACGCCCCCGTTCGCGGCTGCGAAAATCCAAGCCGCGCCGCATGCAAAAAATTCCGTCCCAGCGACAGCATGGTAACTCTCTCCCGCTCATTAGACGCACCGCGCCCGGTTCCCGCGCCCACACGAATTTGCGAAGCCGCTCCGTACAGCGTGTCTCCAACAACAGGATGCGCAATGGCCGAAAAATGCACGCGAATCTGATGCGTGCGCCCGGTATGCAACTGCACCTCGACGAGCGTCGTCCCACCCACTTCCGCCAGCGTCCGCCAGTCCGTCCGCGCCTCCCGCGCATTGCCCGCCAGTCCGCTGCTGCGAACCTCCTTACCCGCAAGCGCATTGGCACGCAGTGCGCTATCCGGCTTCTCCCGGTGCACCGCCATTCGCGTGCGCCGGTGCAAATCGCGCCCAATCGCCAGCTCGATGCGCCCCTGCTTTTCCTTCAGCCGCCCTTCAACCAGCGCGATATAGGTCTTCTTCACCAAACGTTGCTGAAACGCCTCGGAAATCTTCGCGTGCGCGAAATCATTCTTCGCTACGAGAATGACCCCAGACGTTTCCTTATCCAGCCGGTGCACAATCCCTGGCCGCAAAGCATCCCCACCCCGCGAAAGTGTCTGCCCCAGTCCTAGCAGCGCGTTCACCAAAGTCCCCCGCGTGTTCCCTGCCCCGGCGTGCACCGTCATCCCCGCCGCTTTGTTCACCACAATCACGTCGTCATCCTCATAAAGAATATCCAGCGGAATAGCCTCCGCCTCCGCGCGCATCGGAGGACGAGCCTGTGCATCCACGGCAATCTTCTCGCCCGCACGCAAACGGTGCGCGCCCTTCGACGGCTTGCCGTCGACAAGCGTCAGCCCCAACTCAATTAATTCTTGAATCCGCGTCCGGCTAAGCTCAGGTAGTCGCGCCGCCAGATAGCGATCCAGCCGCTGGCCAGCATCGCTCTCTTCAACCTTAAGTTTGTGTTTGATGGACGAAGACACGGAAGGATTCTAGCAGTTTGCCTGCGCCACAAACCAAGACGGTCCCAACGCCAAGCTCTCGCGAGACAACTCAGCGGACAAATTTCACTTCGTTGCTTGGTCTGGCGATGACGCGCTTTCCTTTGAGCTGAACAGGAGATCGAGGATCAACAAAATAGCGCCGACGGTAATCGCGGAATCCGCGACATTGAAGGCCGGCCAGCGGTAGCTCCCAATCCACACTTCAAAAAAATCCGTCACCGCCCCGTGGATAATCCGGTCGGTGACGTTTCCTGTGGCACCACCCAGCAAAAGCGCAAGCCCCGCGCACGTTACAGCCCCGCCTTGCCCGGCCACGAGCAGCCACGCCAGCGCGCAAATTACTACGAGCGCGCCGCCGATTAGCAAGATGCGCAGCCACGGCGAATGCGAATCTGCAAAAAAGCTGAACGCGATCCCCGGATTGCGGCTATGGACCAGATAAATGAAATGCCGCACCACTTCGTGCCGCCAGCTTTCGTCCGTTTGCGTTTCAAACCACGCTTTCGTCGCGCGATCCAAAATCACAATCCCCAGAGTGAGCCACAGCCACCGCAAGCGCGAAGGCAATTTCATGAACGGGCAAGCTCCGATCCTTCGATTTCGGCAAGCGCTTCGCTGCACCGCTCGCAAACGCCAGGGTAGCGCGTATTCTCTCCCACGTGCGTCGAGTAGTTCCAGCATCGTTCGCACTTCTCGCCCGCCGCCGCGATCACGCGCAAAGCCAGCCCTGGAAAAACCTCAGAACGGAAAGAATCCCCATGAAGTACGCGCGTGTGGATCTGGCCCGATGGATCGGCAGGAATTCCCACCTGCGACACAATCAGCAACCCAGGAAGCCACTGCGCATATTTTCGCAGAATCCCGAGGAGCTGTGTTTCCGCGTTCCAGGTGAACAATTCGAAGATCACCTTGGCTTCAAGACTGGAATTGATTCGCTTCGCGATCCGCGCGGCTTCGAGCGCCTTTAGCGCTTCGCCGCGAATCTTCGCCAGAAGCTCCCAATCCGCGGCCGCCGATGCCGCGAGGCCGGCCTGGAAATCCTGCACTTCCGGAAAACGCGCGATGTGCACGCTCTCCGGAGCGCCGGAGGCTTTCGGCAAATGCTTCCAAATTTCTTCTGTGGTGAAAACCAAAATAGGTGCAGCGAGACACACCAGCGCGGTGGTGATTTTCCAAACGACTGTTTGCGCCGAACGACGCGAATGGTTTCGCGCGGCCTTGGTGTACAGCCGGTCCTTCAGCACGTCAAAATAAAACGCGCTCAAATCTACAACGCAATAATCGTGAATCGCGTGATATACACGATGAAATTCGTACCCCGCATACCACTCGCGGCATTTCCTGACCAGCTCCGCTGTCCGCTCCAGCATCCACAGGTCAATTTCGTCCAGCCGCTCGTTGACAAGAGCGTCTCGCCCAGGCTCGAAATCAAACAAATTCCCTAGCGCAAATCGAAACGTGTTGCGAATCTTGCGGTATGCTTCGCTGAGCTGCGTCATCACGCACTCGCTCATTTTCACGTCAGCTTGATACTCCTGCGACGCGACCCACAATCGCAGCAGGTCCGCGCCCCATTTTTCGCAAATGTCGCTGGGTAAAACGACGTTTCCGAGCGACTTGGACATGGGACGCCCGTGTTCATCGAGCGTCCACCCGTGCGTGACCACGTTGCGATACGGTGCATGCTCCCGCAGTCCGGTGGCGATCAGCAGCGAACTTTGAAACCAACCGCGATACTGGTCAGGGCCTTCGAGATAGACATCGGCAGGCCACTCATCACTTTTCAAAACCGCAAGATTCGAAGACCCCGCATCAAACCACACATCCAGAATGTCATTTTCTTTCCGCCACGCACCCGTGCCGCAAGCACATTTCGTTCCGGCAGGCAGTAACTCTTCCGCCGTGTGCTTGTACCATGCGTCTGCGCCCTCCTGTTCGAACCACTTCACCACATTGCGCAGCGCCGCATAATCTTCCAGCCGCGCGCCACAGCCCTCGCAATAAAAAACAATAATCGGCACACCCCAGAACCGCTGCCGCGACACGCACCAGTCCGGCCGCTTCTCGATCATTTCGTAAATCCGCTCTTCTCCCCACGCTGGAATCCACTTCACGCCATGAACTTCCTCGAGCGCCTCCGCGCGCAAAGTTTTTTCTTTTCCACGCGCCGCTTGGTCCATCTTGATGAACCATTGCTCGGTCGCTCGGAAAATCACCGGATTGTGGCAACGCCAGCAATGCGGATAGCTGTGCGTGTAACTGTGATTTCCGAGAAGCGCGCCGCGATCCTCGAGCAGCTTCAGGATGACCGGATTCGCCTCAAACACGTTCTTGCCCTTGTATTCCGGCAATCCTTCGAGGTACACGCCCTTGTCGTCGATCGGCGCATAAATCTCTAAGCCATATTTTTGCCCTGAAAGAAAATCATCCGAACCATGCCCCGGCGCCGTGTGCACGATGCCGCTACCCTGATCCAGCGTCACGTAATCCGCCAGAATTCCCGGCACTTGCATCGGCAAAAATGGATGTTGAAATTTCGCGCCCTCAAAATCCCGCCCCTTCCAATTCGAACGCACGCGCGCCTGTTTGATCCCACACTCCGCCTGCAACGCCGCCACGCGCTCCGCAGCAAGCAGCAGCGATCCCTTCTCCGTTTCCACAACCACATATTCGTAATCAGGATGAAAAGCCAAAGCCCGATTGTGCGGCAGGGTCCACGGCGTAGTCGTCCAGATCACCGCGCTCACGTCGCTCATCCCGGCCCGCTCGCTGTTCCTGGCGCCTACCACGCCAAACTTCACCCAAACCGAAGGACTCGTGTGATCCTCATATTCGACCTCGGCTTCAGCCAAAGCCGTCGTGTCGTAGATACACCAATAAACTGGCTTCCGCCCGCGATACGCGTAGCCCTTCTCCATAAAATCCAGAAGCGCCCCCGCGACAATGGCTTCGTAATCGTGGTTCATCGTCAGATAAGGTTCATCCCAGCGCCCTAACACGCCCAGGCGCTGGAAGTCCCTTTTGTGCTGCTCCACGTAACGCGTGGCAAACTCCCGGCAAAGTCTACGAAACTCCGCCGGCGAAACTTTGCCCTTTCCGCCAAGCTCCTTTTCCACCTGGGTCTCGATCGGCAAGCCATGGCAATCCCAGCCAGGCACGTACGGGGCGTAATGCCCGGCCATGCTTTTGGATTTGACGATCACATCTTTCAAGATCTTGTTGAGGCCCGTGCCCAGATGAATCGTCCCCGTGGGATAAGGTGGCCCATCGTGCAAGACAAATAGTGGCTGGCCCTTGCGTGCATCAAGAATTCGCTCGTAAAGATGCGATTCATGCCAGGCCGCAAGCTGTTTCGGCTCATTTTGCGGAAGCCCGGCCCTCATCGGGAAATCGGTCTTAGGCAGGTTCAGTGTTTTCTTGAGTTCCAAAGGTTCGGCCATGGATGTGTGCGCCCGCAGATCAACTCGCTCGATTCAAATGCCGTCGCTTGGTTGCCGTCCCTTGGTTCAGGTATTCAGCCAGAAACTTCGGAAAGCGGTGTAATCGCGTATGTTACAATGATTGGGAGTTGGTGTCAGCGGCTGGGGTCGCGCAACCTTTCCCGGCTCTGTCGAATCATATCGATTTAGGACACCCAACGCAGGCAAACTGCGTCTAATCAGGGGGAAGATGGTGCCGGACCTTATCGTCAATCTCGTTCCGCCTGAATTAACAAAACCCGGCGTGTCTGCCTCCGGCAACCAAGCGGTTCCAGTACCCGCAGGGGCGGTTCCCAAGTTTGGCGCACCTGCGCTCCTCATTCCCGATAATTTTTGGTCCAACCTCAAACAGTTTTTGACAGAGCGTCCCGTCAAAGTGAGGGAGCGCGCCGACGCGCCCTTTACGAAGACTGCGTTTGGGGCCGGCGTTTTTGACAATTTCAAAGATTTCTTTAGCTCGCGTCCGGTGCCGAAAGGCCCCGTTAACAGCCGCCTCGCGGTTTCCTGGGGCACGAATTTCGGTGGGTTTGGCTTCCGGATCAAAGAGGCTTTCTTCCCCACCAAACTCCCGCCCGCGCATTTCACCAGCAAGCCAGTGAAAGTGAAGGACATCTGGACGAAAGACGAAAACTTTGGCTGGACACAGATTATTTCCTTTGCAATTCACGGCAGCGTTTTCGCACTGGTCATACTGATTCCTTTGTTTTGGCATTTCGGGTCGGCAACCCAGGCGAAAAACAAGATCGTCGACGTGACGCCGCTCGATATTTCTCCCTACATGTCCAAGCTTCCGGCGGGCGCGAAGAAGGCCGGCGGTGGCGGCGGCGCCAATGACCACACTCTGACGCCCGTCAACAAGGGCAAGATACCCAAGTTCCAGTGGACACAGTTCACTCCGCCTCAAGTGAAGATTCAAAATCTCGATCCCAAGCTGGCGATGGACCCGTCGTTGCTTGGTCCGCCGGATCTAAAAGCGCCTAATCTTAACGCGGCAAACTTTGGCGATCCGCTGGCCAATGGGGTGAGCGATTCTCTCGGTCATGGCAATGGCACCGGCATTGGCAGCGGCACGGGCGGTGGCCTGGGTCCCGGCGAAGGCGGAGGCACCGGCGGCGGCGCATTTCGCGCTGGCGTCAATGGCGTGGGCGTGCCGGAGTGCATCTATTGCCCGCCGCCACTGTATTCGGATGACGCGCGCAAAGCGAAATACATGGGCACGGTGGTGTTGCAGGTGACCATTACGGCGGATGGCCGCGCCGTGAACATTTCCATCCTGAAGGATCCCGGAATGGGGCTTGGGGAAAAAGCGGTCGAGTCCGTGCGCACCTGGAAGTTCCGGCCAGCGGCCGGACCGAGCGGCAAGATTGTGCCGGTGCAAGTGCCGATCGAAGTGACTTTCCGGTTGTATTAGTTCCCGCTGTTCAAGCTGATTGTTCATTTTCCGATTTGCTTTTCGCTGAACGTTCAAAATCTTCCACGCAGGCAACCAAACTTCGTTTCGAGACTTCTGACTAGCCGACTGGTGCCCGCCTCCAGATGTTGTCGGGCCGAACCGTGAGGCGGAGACGGAGGCCTGCGCATGCGCGATCCATTTCTGCGCTCTTTTTCCGGCAGCGATCTCACAACGGAATCCCCTTCGACAGAATCCTGGCTGAACCGCGTTCGAGAGAATCTGGGCCAGCTTCTCATTCCTTCGCATTTCAAACCTTCGTCGG
>Ga0209736_1000759_pt1 | contig 10398 bp, 6 predicted proteins | sample BlaSpr_A8_Ref_M3_FD_187992 | JGI IMG/M metagenome (GOLD analysis project Ga0209736, IMG submission 187992) | Forest soil microbial communities from Thunder Bay, Ontario, Canada - Black Spruce, Ontario site 2_A8_Ref_M3 (SPAdes) (version 2) | ecosystem: Environmental > Terrestrial > Soil > Boreal... | reverse complement strand
TCCCGACAGATTCTGCGTCGTCGGCGTCGCCCGCAACGGCATGTCGAACGAGGAGTTGCGCGACAGCCTGATGCAGGGCCTGCGCCAATTCGCCACCCGCCCGGTGGATGACGCGATCGCCAAACGCCTGCTGCAATGCGTCACCAGCATCGAAGCCGATCCGGGCGACCCGGCCTCGTTCGATGCGATGCGGGCGCAGCTCGAAGAGCTCGAACTGGCGCGGAAAACCGGCGGCAACCGGCTGTTCTACCTGGCAACGCCGCCCAATGCGTTCGCGCCGATCAGCCGCGAGCTCGGCCGCACCGGCCTGTTGAAAGAACAAGAAAACGGCCCCTGGCGGCGGCTGGTGGTCGAAAAACCGTTTGGCACCGACCTCGCCTCGGCCAAGGCCCTCAATGCCGAATTGCTCAAAATCGTCGATGAACACCAGATTTACCGGATCGATCACTACCTCGGCAAGGAGACGGTCCAGAACATCCTGGTGCTGCGCTTCGCCAACGGCATGTTTGAGCCGATCTGGAACCGCAACCACATCGACCACATTCAGATCACCGTCGACGAAAAGCTCGGCGTCGGCCACCGCGGCAGTTTTTACGATGCGACCGGCGCCTTGCGCGACATGGTGCCGAACCATCTGTTTCAGCTGTTGTCGCTGGTCGCGATGGAGCCCCCCATCCGTTTCGACGCGAATTCGGTGCGGACGGAAAAAGCCGACGTGCTGGCGGCGATCCAGACCCAGAGCGAGGAAGAGGCGTTGCGGAATTCGGTGCGCGGCCAGTATCTGGGCGGCGTCATCGACGGCGTCGATATCCCGGACTATCGCAAGACCGAGGACGTCAACCCGGACAGTGCCACCGAGACCTACGTCGCACTCAAACTGACCATCGACAACTGGCGCTGGGCCGGCGTGCCGTTTTACCTGCGTACCGGCAAGGCGCTCGGCCTCAAGCGCACCGAAGTCGCGATCAAGTTCAAAGAGGCGCCGTTTTCGATGTTCAGCTGCACCGCTGCGGACAAGCTGGCCGAGAACTACCTTGTGATCGGCGTCGAACCGACCGAAGGCATCGCGTTGCAATTCAACACCAAGGTGCCCGGCCCCTCGATCCATATCAACGGCGTCGAGATGAAATTCCGCTACAAGGATTACTTCAAGGCCGAACCGTCCACCGGGTATGAAACGCTGATCTACGACTGCATGATCGGCGACAACATCCTGTTTCAGCGCGCCGACAGCGTGGAGGCCGGCTGGACGGCGGTGCAGCCATTCCTCGATGCGTGGAAGAAGGCAGGCGCCAGGGGCCTGGAGTTCTACAAAGCCGGCAGCGAAGGTCCGCTCGGCGCTGAGCACCTACTCAAGCGTGACGGCCGCAGCTGGCGCAAGCTCGGTTGAGAGACGGATGGCCACCAACGACAATCACCGTGTGATTGCGGTCTCCGATCCGGCCGCGCTGGCCAAGGCCGCCGCGGAGCGTGTGCTGGCACGGATCGCCGCCAATGGCGACCGCGTGGCGATTTGCCTGACCGGCGGATCGAGCCCAAAACAACTTTATCAATTGCTCGCGACCGACCCGTATCGAAGCCGAATCCCCTGGGAGCGCGTGCATTGGTTCATCGGCGACGAGCGGTTTGTCGCGCCCGAAGACCCACTCAACAATATGAACATGGCACGGCAGATCTTCCTGGACGCTTGCGCGCCGAAAGCCAACATCCATCCGATTCCGACCGACGCCGCCGATCCCGGCGAGGCCGCGCTCCGTTACGAGAACGAGCTGCAATCGTTCTACGGCGCTGAGACGCTCGATTCCAGCCGGCCGTTGTTCGATGTGGTGCTGATGGGGGTCGGGCCCGACGGCCATACCGCATCGCTATTTCCCGGCTATCCGGCCGTCGAAGAGACCCAACGCTGGGTGGTCGGCGTGCCGAAGGCCAATGTCGAGCCGTTCGTACCGCGGGTCACGCTGACCTTGCCGGCGCTCGGCTCCTGCCGCGAAATGCTGTTCGAGGTCGCCGGCTCGGACAAGCGCGCGATCTTGACGCGCGTGCTCGAGAGCGAGAACCTGCCCGCGCACCGCGCCCATTCGATCGGCGAGACGATCTGGCTGGTAGATCAGGCCGCGCTGCCGGAGGATTTTCGTGGCCGATGATACGGACAAGATGCCCTGCGCGCTGGTCGTGATGGGCGTGTCGGGCTCCGGCAAAAGCACCATCGCAGATAAATTGGCCGAACGCTTGAACTGGACTTTCGAGGACGGCGACCGGTTTCATCCCGCCAGCAACGTCGCCAAGATGAGTGCGGGCGTGCCCCTGACCGATGAGGATCGCTGGCCCTGGCTGCAGGCGATCGCCGACGAGATCGACCGGGTCTGCAAGGCCGGCCAGCAGGCCGTGATCGCCTGCTCCGCGCTGAAGCGCGCCTATCGCGATATCCTGGTGCATGGACGAAATGACGTTCGCATCATCTATCTCAAGGGAAACCAGGAATTGATCGCAAGCCGGCTCATGCGGCGGAAAGGCCATTTCATGCCGCCGGGACTTTTGGCCAGCCAGTTCAAGACGCTGGAGCCACCGGATGAAAGCGAACATCCCGTGACCGCGTCGATCGACGCTGCGGTCGAGACCATCGTCGACGACATCGTCCGCCAACTCGGGCTACACCCCGCCGACAATCGCGCGCCGCGCAGGAACCGCACATGACCCGCATCGCTCTCGTTGTGTCGGATGTCGACGGCACGCTTCTGACCAAAGACAAGACCCTGACCGACGCCGCCAAGGCGGCGGTGCGGCGGCTGCACCAATCCGGCATCGGCTTCACCATCACCTCTAGCCGCCCGAGCATCGGCATGCGCTTTCTGATCGAGCCGCTTGAAATCACGCTGCCGGTCGGGGCCTTCAACGGCAGTTCGATCGTCGATCCCAAACTGAACCCGATCGAGCAGCATCTGATCCCCGCCGAGGCGGCGCAGCGCAGCCTCGACGTGCTCAACCAATTCGGCGTCGATATCTGGCTGTTCACCAACGATCTCTGGCTCACGCGCAACCCCGACGGCGAATACGTCCCGCATGAAAAGCGCGCGATCCGGGCCGATCCGACCATCGTCACGGACTTTGCGCCGTATCTGTCGGCCGCCTGCAAGATCGTCGGCGCCAGTTCGGATGCGGCGCTGCTGCAGGCCTGCGAAGTCGCGATGCAAAAGGCGGTGGGCGCAGAGGCGACCGCGGTCCGTTCGCAAAGCTATTATCTCGACGTCACCCCGCCGGGCTGCGACAAGGGCACCTTCGTGCAGACCATCGCCAGGCGTCTGGGGATTTCCAGCGACGCGGTCGCGACCATCGGCGACATGCAGAACGACCTTGCGATGTTCAGGAAGAGCGGCCTGTCGATTGCGATGGGCAACGCCACCGACGACGTCAAGAAGGTCGCGACCCATGTCACGGCGTCGAATGAGGACGAGGGTTTTGCCAAGGCGATGGATATGATTTTGAAGAAGAACGAAGCGGGCAATTAACACGGCACGGCTCTTTCAGCGAGTCGTCCCGGCGAACGCCGGGACCCATACGCCGTGTCCTCTCGTTAGCGCGCTGTGGTAGCAGCCTTTGCTAACCACGGACATCGGTGGTTATGGATCCCGGCGTTCGCCGGGACGACGTTGATTGGCTTTCGCCCCTCATGCCGACCACTGCATCCGCTCAACTCTTTCGGTCGCCCTGCGGCGCATCGACGAACACCACGGGTGTTCCCTTTTTGACATTGCTGCCGAGCAGGCCGACGTCCCAATTCGTCAGCCGCACGCAACCGTGGGATTCGGTCTTGCTGACCTTTGAAGGGTTGGGCGTACCGTGGATACCGTATCCCTCGGCCGAGAGCCCGATCCAATACGAGCCCGCCGGATTATTCGGCCCCGGCCGAATCGTGAACGCCTGTTTGGATTTGACGCCCTTGAATTTATAATCCGGGTTATAGCGGTAATTCGGGTTGGCATCGGTGGAGACGACCTTGAAACTGCCGTTGGGAGTCGGCTTCTCCTCGCTGCCCACGGTCGCCGGAAAGAAGGCGACCAGCGCCCCCGACGGGTCGAACGCCCTGACGGTCTGCCGCGACTTGTCGACCTCGATCCGGCCAACGGTCAGTTTGGCTTGCTTGTTGAGCACGTTGGCAACGAGAATGACTTCGCCGGCGCGATCGAATTTCTTGCCGGAGTTCAGCGCCTCCAGCAGCCCTTCGCTCATGTGAAACTTTTCGGCCAGGGCTTCGCGCGGGCTGGTATAACTGAGCGCCTTGAGGCCCTTCATCTCCTCCATCTTCGCCGGCAGTTTTTCCAGGAATGGTCCCTTCACGTCGTTTTCGGAGATCGTGTATTCGACGATGACGGGATCCTTGCTGGTCGGCGCCAACGCCGACCAGATCTCCGGCGTGAGCGCCTTGCCGGTGGCCAGGCCCTTCGCCTCGGCGAAGGCCCTCAGGGCCTTTTGGGCGTTTTCGCCGAGCTTGCCGTCGATTTCCCCGGGAGAGAACCGGGCCCGGTCCAGAAGAACCTGGGCCTTGACGACGACAGGCTCGACCTTGTCGTCGCTGGGAGGTTTTGAGCCGAATTCGGCATTGTTGATGGCTGCCGCGTCAAGGCCGGCCGCCGCCGCCGCCGCCGGCAACACCAGCCAGCCCCAAAAAATGGTCGCGACGAGCAAGCGGATCATTCGACAACCCTCAGCAGAAGTCACGACAACAATGAAGATTGGGTTGGCAAGTTCCGCGGCTGTGAATTGAATTTGCGGCGGGAAGCACGATTTCTCCCCGAGTCGTCCCGGCGAACGCCGGGACCTATACGCCGTGTCGTCTCGTTAAGGCGCTGTGGTGGCCGCCTTTGCTAACAGCTGTGGCGGCTGCCTTTGCTAACAATTGACTGCGGTGGCTGGGTCCCGGCGTTCGCCGGGACGACGTAAGATGGTTTTACCCCCTCACGTCGACCGCTGCATGGCCGGCTTTTCCTCCGGCTTCATCGCGACGCTGAGATTATGCGCGGTGTTGATCAGCGCGATATGCGTCAGCGCCTGCGGGAAGTTGCCGGTCTGACGTCCTGCGCCAGAATCGAATTCCTCCGCCAGCAGGCCGAGATCGTTGGCCACCGCAACCACGCGGTCGAACAGCGCCTGCGCCTTCGCAAGGTCGCCTGTCAGCACATGGGCGTCGGCGAGCCAAAGGCTGCAGGCGAGAAAGGCGCCCTCGATGGGCTGTTGTTCATCGGTCACCTCGCGGGGATCGTGCCGCAGCACAAAGCCATCCCGCATCATGTATTTTTCGATTCCTTCGATGGTGCCGCGAACGCGCGGGTCGGAAGCCGGCAGGAAGCCGACCGCGGGCAGCAGCAGGATGCTGGCATCGAGCAATTGCGAGCCATAGGATTCGACGAAGGCATTTTGCACCGGATCAAAGCCCCGCGCGCAGACATCGCGACAGATTTCGTCGCGCAACATCCGCCAGCGGTCGAGCGGCGCGTCAAACCCGAATTTCTCGGCGCTCTTGATGCCGCGATCGAACGCGACCCAGGTCATCACTTTCGAGGAAACATAGTGCCTGGGCTCGCCGCGTCGCTCCCAGACGCCGTGATCCGGCTGGTCCCACACATCCGCCAGATGCTCGATCACGGCGCACCCCAGCGCCCATGATTCTCTGTCGAGTTCCAGCGCCGCCGTCCGCGACTGGTGAAAGGCGTCGATCAACTCGCCGTAGACATCGAGCTGCAACTGGGCATGCGCGGCATTGCCGACCCGAACCGGTTGCGCCCCTTCATAACCGGGCAGCCAGCCGGCCTCCCATTCCAGCAGGCGCCGCTGTCCCATGATGCCGTACATGATCTGCATGTCCGCCGGCGACCCGGCCGCGGCGCGCAGCAGCCAATTGTACCAGGCGGTGGCTTCCTCGGTGTAGCCGGAGTTCATCAGCGCCAGCAGCGTAAAGGTGGCGTCGCGCAGCCAGCAAAAGCGATAATCCCAGTTTCGCTGGCCGCCGAGTTTTTCCGGCAGCGAAGCGGTCGGTGCGGCGACGATGCCGCCGGTCGGCTCATAGGTCAGCGCCTTTAGCGTGATCAGTGATCGCATCACCAGATCGCGGTGCTCGCCCTGATAGGTGCAGCGGCTGCACCAGTCGGTCCAGAAGGCCTCGGTGTCCTGCAAGGCCTGCGCAGGGTTGATCGGCTTGGGTAATGGCAGATGCGACGGCCCGTAGGTCAGCACGAAGGGAATGGTTTCGCCTTCGCTCACCTCGAAACCAGCGACCGTGGTCAGGTCCTCGCCGCGGGTCTCGACCTGCGTTCGCAGCACCGCCATGTCCTGTCCGGAGATCGCCAGCAGCGCGCCGTTGTCGGTTCGCCTGACCCAGGGAATGTCGGCGCCGAAGCCGAAGCGGATCACCAGCTGCATCTGCAGCTTGACCTTGCCCGCAACACCGCGCACCAGCCGAACGACGTCGGAGGCGTTGCCGCGCGGCGGCATGAAATCGATCAGCGCGACGACGCCGTTGGCCGTCTCAAAGCGCGTCTCCAGGATCAGCGTATTGTCCCAGTAGCGGCGCGAGGATCCCGTGACCTCCTCCGCGGGTTCGATCAGCCAGCGGCCGTGCCGGTGGGTGCCGAGCAGGCTGGCGAAACAGGCATCGGAATCAAACGCGGGCCAGCACAGCCAGTCGATCGAGCCGTCGCGGCCGACCAATGCCGCGGTCTCGCAGTCGCCAATCAATCCGTAATCTTCGATCCTGGAGGGCAAGTTCTCTATCACCGTTGAAAGGTTGCGTCGACCGCCGCGCGGGTCCGCGGCCCCGTCGCACCGCGCAGCGCGGGGAGATCGATCGCGGATGCAATCCGGCCAAGCGCAAGCGGCAGCCGCCGTCGCCAGTTCGGGTGCTCGTTGACGGTGCCGGGAATATTGGCTTGGTCGATCACCCCGAGCAGATCCTCCAGCGATATCGCCAGCAGGCGGGATTTGGTCTGGGCCAGAAAACCCGCGACCGCATAGAGATCGTCCTGGTGGATGGCTTGATGACGCAGCACATCGGTCAGCATCGCCAAGGCATGCCATCGCGCGTCATCGCTTTCGCCGGGATCGATCCCGAGCGAGCGTTTCAGCGCCAGATCGCTGAACGAGCGCCAGCCGGCATAGGTCGACAGATCGTGGGTATTGAACGTGACCAGCGCGTTGGACGCATAATGGTCGAGGTCGCGAAACTGGCCGCGATCGTCGCGCTCGAACATCATCACCTGATAGGACCAGATCCCCCAGTCGGCCATCTGCTCGCGAAAGCCCTCCGGCACCGTGCCGAGGTCTTCCCCGATCACCACGCAGCGATGCGCCACGCTTTCCTGCGCGGTCGCCGCCAGCAGCGCCTCGAACGGCATTTGCACATAGACGCCGTTATTGGCGGCAAAGCCGTGCGGCACCAGATAGAGCCGCTTCAAGCCCAGCACGTGATCGAGCCGGATCGCGCCGGCATAACGCATCGAAGCCCGAAGCATCTCGCGATAGGGCTCAAAGGACTGGATTTCCAGGCCGGCGGCATTGAAGCCGGCAAGACCCCAGTTCTGGCCCGCCGTGTTCAGGGCATCCGGCGGCGCCCCGACCGCGAGGTGGCGCGAAATCGCGACCTGCTCGTTCCAGGCATCGAAACCATCGCATTGCACGCCGACCGCGACATCGAGATAAAGGCCGACATTCATGCCAAGCCCGGCCGCAAGATCCCGGCACGCCCGCAGCTGCCGGTCGGCGATCCACTGCACGAATTCGACGAATTCGATCGCCGCGGCATCCGGACCCGCACGCAACGCGGCGCATTTGGCGTCGTCAGGCTGCCGCCATTGTTCGGGCCATTCCCACCACGGTTTGTTGAATTTGTGCCGGAGCACCTCAAAGCAGGCGAAGCGCGTCAATAGCGGTGCGCGCTCGGCGCGGAATTCTTCGAAATCCTGCCGGCGTTCGCTTGTGGGGTTGGCTTTGAAGGCAACAAACGCCGATCGCAGCACCCGCCATTTCAGCTCGGCCACGGCGGCATAATCGACGATCTCGCTCTCCCGCAGCCGGGCGACCGTGCCGCGGTTGGCGCGGGGCTGAAATTCGGGGAGTTTTTCGACGTCGATATAGAGGGCGTTGAGAAACAGCCGGCTGTTCGGCGAATAGGGACTGCAATCGTCGGGCCGGTCATCGAACAGCGCATGCAGCGGATTGAGACCGACACCGTCCGCTCCGAGCTGATCGGCGAGTTCGATCAGCCCTTCGAGGTCGGTGAAATCCCCAATCCCCCAGTTGCGCGCCGACCGGATCCCATAGAGCTGGACCGCCAACAGCCAGCAGCGATCGAAATCGCCCCCGAAGGCCCTTGCCGGCGCCACGATCATCGGCGCCTCCTCCGCGAAGGACGCGGCATCGGTCAAATGCAGCCGGTAGGAGCCGACCGGCAAATCCTGCGGCCAGGCGATGGCGCCATCCCGGGCCTCGCCTTCGGCGATAACCTCAAGGCCGGCAACGATTTTCCAGCGCAACGGAAACGTCGCCGCCTGGCTGAGTTCGGTCCGCGAGGGCCGGCCGGAGCGAACCACAACCGCCCGGTCGAGAAACCGGGACGGGTGCCGGGCCGGCAGGGCATCGAGGATGATCCGCAATGCGGCTTCGTCCGTCACATGCCGGTGACCCTGACCGTCGATAAATTCGGTCTGGATTCCCAGCTGCTTAGCTCTGGTGAAAAGGTTCATTCGGCACGCCGTTTGCACGCAACGGTCGGAGACGTCGCGAAATTCTGTAGAAAAGGGAAGAGGATAGCCGTGTTTAACTCCAAGGCACCCCCGGCGTTCCCCGGGAACCAATGCCCGCCGAGCGGCTTTCTATATATGTTCGGAACGTCTCCTTTCCCGCAATCGAATCGGGACGTCCCCTCTATGTCAATGGCATCACCGTGAACAAAACAACTCAAACTGTCGAGAGCGCCGCAGCCGGCGGCGCTTTCCATATCGAAGACGTTTACCCGCGCATCGATGGCGGCCGCTATCCCGTGAAGCGGATCGTCGGCGAACGCGTCGAGGTGTGGGCGGATATCTATCGCGACGGACACGATGTGGTCAGCGCGGCACTGGTCTGGCGCCGCGAGCGGGACCGGGAATGGCGCCGCGCGCCGATGACCCATCACAGCAACGACCGCTGGGGCGGGTCGTTCGTGCCGGATCAGCCGGGACGCTACGTCTATGCCATCGAGGCCTGGACCGACGAATTCGCGACCTGGCGGCACGGCTTCGAGCTTAAGCAAAAGGCCGGCGTCGATCTGACCCTGGATGCGATCGAGGGAGCCGGCATGCTGACCAAGGCGCAGGCCGGCGGACACGCCGCGGCTGCCGTAATCCTGCGGCAATGCGAGGACTATCTTCAGACCGGCGAGGCCGCGCCGCTCTTGACCGACGAATTGAAGGACGCCATGGCCGAGAGCCAGTTGCGGCCCGACCTGATGCGATCGCAGCTGTTTCCGTTTGTGGCGGACAGGCCGCGGGCGCGAGCCGGCGCCTGGTACGAGATGGTGCCGCGCAGCCAGGGCAAGATACCGGGCCAGCACGGCACGTTCGAGGATTGCATCGCGCGCCTGCCGGATATCGCGGCAATGGGCTTCGACGTGGTCTATCTGACGCCGATTCACCCGATCGGCCGGATCAACCGCAAGGGCCGCAACAATGCGGTGACGGCGCTCGAAGGCGATCCCGGCAGTCCCTACGCCATCGGCTCGGCCGAGGGCGGCCACGACGCGGTGCATCCGGAATTGGGCACGCTGGAGGATTTCCGCGCGTTCGTCGCGGCCTGCAAGCGGCACGAGATGGAGGTCGCGCTCGACTTCGCGGTGCAGTGTTCGCCCGACCATCCCTGGCTCAAAGCGCATCCGCAGTGGTTCAAGCGCCGCCCCGACGGTTCGATGCGCTATGCGGAGAACCCGCCCAAGAAATATGAGGACATCGTCAACCCCGATTTTGCATCGGAAGACGCCGGCGCGCTGTGGAATGCCTTGCGCGACGTGGTGCTGTTCTGGATCGAACAGGGGGTCAATATCTTCCGGGTCGACAACCCCCACACCAAGCCGTTCAGCTTTTGGGAATGGCTGATCCACGACATCCAGCTTCGCCATCCCGATGTCATCTTTCTCGCCGAAGCCTTTACCCGGCCGAAACTGATGAAGGGTCTTGCCAAGCTCGGCTTCACGCAATCCTACACCTATTTCACCTGGCGGACCCAAAAGTGGGAGCTGGAGCAATATCTCACCGAATTGACGGCCTATCCGGAGCGCGAGTTCTATCGCCCGAATTTCTTCGTCAATACGCCCGATATCCTGCCCTGGCATCTGCAGAGCGGCGAGACCTGGATGTTCAAATCCCGCGCGGCGCT
>Ga0209736_1000758_pt1 | contig 10439 bp, 6 predicted proteins | sample BlaSpr_A8_Ref_M3_FD_187992 | JGI IMG/M metagenome (GOLD analysis project Ga0209736, IMG submission 187992) | Forest soil microbial communities from Thunder Bay, Ontario, Canada - Black Spruce, Ontario site 2_A8_Ref_M3 (SPAdes) (version 2) | ecosystem: Environmental > Terrestrial > Soil > Boreal... | reverse complement strand
AGGTTATCGAAGCCGGCATCTACGATGTCAGCTAGGGTGTTCTAACAGATTTTGGAAGACCTGCGACAGCGCCGGCGCCTGCGACTTATTCCACCGTTACCGATTTCGCCAGATTTCGCGGCTGGTCGACGTCGGTGCCCATGATTACGGCAGTGTGATAGGCCAAAAGCTGCACCGGAATGGCGTAAACCAGGGGCGTGAAGGTCGCGGCCATGTCGGGAAGCACGATCGTCACCAGCGATTCGATGGTGGCTTCGGCGGCGCCTTTGGCATCGGTCATCAAAATGATATTGCCGCCGCGGGCAGCCACTTCCTGCATGTTGGAGACAGTCTTCTCGAACACCCGGTCGAACGGCGCGATCACCACCACCGGCATGTTCTCATCGATCAGCGCGATCGGCCCATGCTTGAGTTCGCCGGCGGCGTAGCCTTCGGCGTGGATGTAGGAAATTTCCTTCAATTTTAGCGCGCCCTCCAGCGCCAGCGGATAGCTGGTGCCGCGGCCGAGATAGAGCACGTCCTTGGATTTCGAGATGTCGCGGGCGAGCTTTTCGATCTGCGGCTCGGTGGCGAGCGCCGCCGCCATCAGCCGCGGGATTTCGACGAGGCCATGCACCAGCCTGGTTTCATCGGCATCGGACAATTCGCCGCGCGCCTTGCCGGCGGCAACCGCGATCGCGGCCAGCACCATCAGCTGGCAGGTAAAAGCCTTGGTCGAGGCAACGCCGATTTCCGGGCCGGCCAGCGTCGGCAACACGGTCTCGCTTTCGCGCGCGATGGTCGAGCCCTGCACGTTGACGACCGAGAGCGTATGCACGCCCTGCGCCTTGGCGTAGCGCAACGCCGCCAGCGTGTCGGCGGTCTCGCCGGATTGCGAGATGAAGATCGCAAGATCGCCCAGGCGCAACGGCGCCTCGCGGTAGCGGAATTCGGAAGCGACATCGAGTTCGACCGGCACGCGGCTGAAGCGTTCGAACCAGTATTTGGCGATCAAGCCGGCATAGCTTGCGGTGCCGCAGGCGACGATCGAGATGCGCTGGATATCGCTGAACTCGAATGGCAGTTTTAACGGCAGTGACACCCGCTCGGTCGCCATATCGACATAGCGCGCCAGCGTATGGCCGACCACTTCGGGCTGCTCGTGAATTTCCTTGGCCATGAAGTGGCGGTAATTGGCCTTGTCGACCAGCGAGGTCGCCGCGGTGTGTTTTATGGCGTCGCGATGAACGATCGCGTTGCTCTTGTCATAGATCACTACACTGCTGCGGGTCAGCACGACCCAGTCGCCATCCTCCAGATAAGCGACGGTGTCGGTAAACGGGCCGAGCGCGATGGCATCCGAGCCCAGATACATTTCGCCGTCGCCATAGCCGATCGCGAGCGGCGGCCCGTTGCGCGCACCGATCATCAGATCCTTGTCGCCGGCGAAGATGAAACCGAGCGCGAAGGCGCCGCGCAGTTGCGACAAGGTCGCTCTGACCGCCTCGACCGGCTTGAAACCCTGGCCCAGCAAATCATCGACCAGATGCAGAACGATCTCGGTGTCGGTTTCGGTGTTGAAATGCGTGCCCTTCTCCTGCAGGGCTTCGCGCAATTCGCGGAAATTCTCGATGATGCCGTTATGGACGACGGCGACGCGCGCGGTGGCATGCGGATGCGCGTTGTTCTCGGTCGGTTTGCCGTGGGTGGCCCAGCGGGTGTGTCCGATGCCGGTATGGCCGGCGAGCGGCTCGGCCTTCAATCGCGCCTCGAGATTTTTCAGTTTGCCCTCGGCGCGGCGGCGCTCCAGATGATCGCCTTCCAGCGTGGCGACGCCTGCGGAATCGTAGCCGCGATATTCCAGCCGCTTCAGCGAATCCACCAGTTGCTCCGCGACCGGACCGCGCCCCAGAATGCCGACAATGCCGCACATAAGGGTCAATATCTCCAAATCGACGAAAAATCGCCAAACCGGCGCCCACTTCTCTTAACGAAAATCGCCATAGCCCAGATAGTCAATAATTATTGCGGATTGAAACAGCGTTAAGCCGAAAGCTTAACAAGGCCGGTCATCCCTCGCTCTTCGGCGTCTTGCCGCGCGTTTTCATCTCGCGGTACCGCTTGGCGCCGCCCTCGCGGTTGACCTGCGGGCTGCGCTCTACCGCCAGCGCATCGGCAGGCACTTCTTTCGTGATCACCGAGCCCGAACCGATATAGGCGCCGTTGCCGATTTTCACCGGCGCCACCAGCGACGAATTGGTGCCAATGAACGCGCCGGTGCCGATCTCGGTCTTGTGTTTGCCAAAGCCGTCATAGTTGCAGGTGATGGTGCCGGCGCCGATGTTGGCATTGGCGCCGACATGCGCATCGCCGATATAGCTGAGATGATTGACCTTGACGCCGGCCTCCAGCGTTGCGGCCTTGGTCTCGACGAAGTTGCCGATTTTGGCGCCCTCGCCGAGCGAGGTCCCCGGCCGTAGCCGCGCATAGGGTCCGACCGACGCGTTCTTGCCGATCGCGGCCTGCACGATGTGGGAAAACGAATGGATCACCGCGCCGTCGGCAATCGCAACGCCGGGCCCGATCACGACAAACGGCTCGATCGTGACGTCGTTGCCGAAGGTGGTATCGGCGGCGAGGAAAACCGTCTCCGGTGCGATCATGGTCACGCCGGCCTCGAGTGCCGCCTTGCGCAGGCGCGCCTGCATGACCTGCTCGGCCTCGGCGAGTTGGGCCTTGGTATTGATGCCGCGCACTTCATCCTCGCTGGTTTCGATCACAACGACCTCCAATCCCAAATCTCGGGCGATGGCAACCGCGTCGACCAGATAGTACTCGCCCTTGCTGTTGGCGTTACCGATTTTTTCGATGATTTCGAGCGCCCTGCGGCCATCGAACGCCATCACGCCGGCATTGCAGAGCGCAATCTTGCGCTCCTCGGCGCTGGCGTCGGCGTGTTCGCGGATTGCCGTCAGCCGGTCGCCCTCGACAACGAGCCGGCCATAGCCGGTCGGATCGGCGGCGCGAAAGCCGAGGACGGCCAGGCTTGCGCCTTTTTGCAAGGGCGCGCGCAGCCGCGCGAAGGTCGCAGCCGAAATCAGCGGCGTATCGCCGAACGCGACCAGCAGATCGTCGGCGCCGCGGGCGAGGCCCTGGCGGGCCGCCAGCACCGCATGCGCGGTGCCGAGGCGCTCGCGCTGGATGAACGTCGCAGCGTCGGGGCGGATCCGTCTGGTCTCCTGCGCGACGGCCTCGTGATTGGGCCCGATTACCACGGCGAGTTCCGCGCCCGGTCCTTTCGGGGCGGCGCGGAGCACATGCCCCAGCAGCGTCTGGCCGGCCACCGGATGCAGCACTTTTGGCATGGCCGAGCGCATCCGCGTGCCCTCACCGGCCGCGAGCACGACGGTGAGGCTGGATCGAGCGGTCATCCTGGTCCTTCGATTGTCACGGCGCGAGTTGCGCCGCCGCCGTCATAAAGCGTTTTTGCTTGCGATGGAAACCCTTCCCGCCACCCCGGAATACCTCCCGGATTCAGGCGGGGAGCGCATTTCTGTTAATGTTTGCCGTCTGATTCGGTGGGCCTGAGGAGGGCCGGAGACGTCGTATGGCTAGGGATACCGACCATCTGGCTGGCAGCCTTGAAAACCAGAATACCGGCGGCATCCTGACCGGGTTTCTGGCCGAGGAGGATGAGTTCGACCGGCGTTCGCTGTGGCGGCTCGGGTCGTGGGGTGTGGCCTCGGTCGGCGCCGTCATCGTCGCCCTGCTCGCCAACCAGTCCTCGATCGGATCGCGGCGCGAGCAGGTCGCGGCCGCCGATCTGGCGCGCCAGTCGCAGCAGATCCAGGCGGTCGCCAAGGAAAGCCAGAATGAGACGCGGCGGCTGGCGTCGGCGATCGATACGCTGAGCGGCGATCGCGACCGGCTGTACTCCCGCGTCACGGTTCTCGAACAAGGGCTGGATTCGGTGACCGGCGCGATTGCGCGGCAAAACTCGGCGGCGGCTTCACCACCGCCGGTTACGACCGCTTCCGCGAGGGTAGAGCCGCAGCCGGCGGCGCAAAATCCGCCTCCTGCTCCGGTGATATCCCCTGCGGCGACGATGGTTGCGGCCGCGGCGACGGTCGCGGCCGATGGGCAGGCCTCTGCAAATCCGCCATCAGCAACGCCGGCAACCGCGTTGATGGCATCGAAGTCACTGATGGCGCCGCCGGATTCCGGGGCTGCAAAACTGATCGAACCGGAAAAGCCCGCCAAAACCTCGCCCGTGGCGCCCAAGACCGACACGGTGGCGCCCACCCTCACGGCTGACGAGCCGGGGCCGGATGCATCCGAAGCGGCCCCCGCCAAGGTCGCAACGGTCCTGCGCACCGAGTTTGGCGTCGACGTCGGAGGCGCCAATTCGGTCGGCGGCTTGCGCGCCTTGTGGCGCGGATTGCTGAAATCCCGCTCGAACGCGGCGCTGACGACGTTGCGCCCGATCATGGTGATCAAGGAAGGCAATAACGGCCTCGGCATGCAGCTGCGGCTGGTAGCCGGACCGCTCAGCGACGCGGCGGCGGCAGCAAAGATCTGTGCCGGCCTGATCGAAAACGAGCGGCCCTGCGAGACCACGGTGTTCGACGGTCAACGCCTTGCCATGAAGGCGGACGAGCCCTCAGTCGTCGCCAACAGACCGGACGCGGCCAAGCCGGAGATGGCAAAACCTGCCAACACCCGGCCGGTTTCGCGCCGCCGCAGCCCTTCAAAACGGGTGGTGAACGAGGAGCCGGACAAAAAGCCCGAGAGCTCGACATTTTCGTCGCTGTTCAACAGACACTAACGCAGTCCGAAAGGCTCATTATCGCAATGCCTTAGGGACGGCTTCTCGTGCATTCTCGCAGGACCAACAGGCTTGATGCGCGCTCCGGGTTGTCCCGCCCGGCATTCCCGACCATATTCGCGGCATGAAGAAAACTCCGTTTCGGCTGACGCCCTATCAGGTGCAGTGGTTGTTGATCGTCGGCTTCGTCACCGTCGGCTATGCGCTCTATCTGCGCTATCTCGCGGTCGAATTCTCGACGGTGGCGCTGGCGTGCGATGCCGGGCTGCAGAGCATGCTGTGCAAGACCCGCCTGCTGGCGACCTACCTGTTCAAGAATTCGGTGTTCGGCGTGGTCGCGCTGATCATCGCGACGCTGCATTTGATCCGGCCGTCGATCGTGCTGCTGACCGGCGGGCTGATCGCCGCCGGATTCGGCATCGTGCTCTACAATATCGGCCTGTCGGGTCTCGCGATCGGCCTGCTTATTTTGGGATTTGCACGGCCCGCGCCCGCCACAGCGTGACCGCGAACAGGAAATACACCGCACAGGTCCAGAGCGATTGCCAGTTTTCGGCGCCCTCGTTGAACACCGTGTAGAAGGCGGCTGCGGCAAAAAGCCCGGCAAATACCGCCTCGGCAATCGGGCGTACGCCGTCCGGCGGCCGGTTGAGCAGCATCAGGGTCGAGAACGGCACCACCGCCATGGTCAGCGCGGCAAACGGAAAGTCGCGGTAGCGCGGATCGAACACGAAGCCGAGCGCGGTCTCGGCACCGATCAGCGTGGTCACCAGCAGCGCGGCCCCCAGGACCAACGTCGGGACCGATCGGGCCCTGCCATCGCGCGGGCCGAGCAGTTCCAGGAAGGTCGGCAGCGCGCGGCCCGACATCATGGCGTTGGCGCACAGCATGGGCGAAGCGATCGCAGCCGCCAGCAACGCGCCCCATCCTAGCCAGCCGCCGATGCCGTAACTCTCATAGAACATCTTGTCGCTCGCAATGCCGAACAGGATTCCGGCCGTGGTCGCCGAAATTCCGACCGCCACCCAGGACGCAAGTCGTGGCGTCCAGGGCCGGCGGCGCAGGGTCAGCCAGGCCGCACCGAACACGAACAGGCTCAGGGCCATGCCGCATGCCATGTGCAGCTTCCAGAACGGAAAGTTGCTGATGGCCTCACCCGGAGGGTATTTCACCGCGCGCTGCACCGAATCCAGCAGCCCCCAATAGCCGCCGACGGTGCCTTCGAGCTGGCGCTTCCACGGCTGGTCGTAGGCTTCGATCAGGTTGACGCGAAAATTTTCCCGCTTCGCCAAATCGAGGATTTCCGAGACCACGCGGGCCTGATTGGTGCGCGACGGCAGCGCGCCGGCGCGCATCCGCCCTTCGCTCGGCCAGCCGGTCTCGCCGATCAGGATTTCCTTGCCCGGAAACGCCACCGCCATCCGCTTGCGGATGGCATCGACATGGGCCGCGGCGTATTTCGCGCGCACCGGCAGGTCTTCCCAGTACGGCAGGATGTGGATGGTAACGAAATCGACCGCCTCATAGACTTCCCGGTTGCGCAGCCAGTATTCCCAGACATCGGCGTAGGTGACGGGCACCGCGACCTGCGATTTGACCGAGCGGATGATGGCGGCGAGATCGGCGGTCGTCATCTCGCCGCGCAACAGCACCTCGTTGCCGACCACCAGAGCACTAATGACCCCGGGATAGTCCTTGGCCAGGCGCACCGCGGTCGAAATCTGCGTCAGGTTCTTCAGCCGGTTGCTGCCGAGCCAGATGCCCTGGATCACCTTCAGACCGACCTTGGCGGCGAGAGCGGGAACCTGATCGAGGCCGTTTTCGATCGAATAGGTGCGCACGCAATCCGATATTTTGGCAAGCTGCGCCAGATCCTGGGCGATTTGTTCGGCCGATATCTGCGTGGTCGCCACCAGCGGCGTCTGGTCGCCGCGGAACGGCGCATAGGACACGCATTGCAATTTGGCGTTGGGGTCGATCGGGGCGCGCGGCAGCGTGATGGGCGTGGCCAACCACCACCACACGGCAGCAATCGCACTCAGGGATATGAGTAGAAGCGCCAGTGGCGTACGAAGCGAAATCGGATCCATCCTCCGGGCGGGGGACCGTCGATTAGCCGGTCACCAGCCGTCTGCCAAGAGCCGGATCTGCGCAATCCAAGGCCGTGCCTGCGCCAGCTTTACCACAACGCGATAAAGTTGTGAGGTTGCTGGACAAAATCCGAAATGTCCGTCATGGGAATCCACCGGTGTCTCCGCCGCATTGGGGACCCATTTGAACGGCATCAAACCAGCGGTCCATGCTGGCCGCGGGCAGGAAACAATCGGGGAATTTATGCGTCGAAGTGTGTTTCAGCTTAAGAATGCGGTTTTGCGCCACTTCGCCGTTCCCGGGCTTGCATTGCTGATCGGTATTGGAAGCGCGATCGCCCAGAGCGGCGACCTCAAGGCCCAGGATCAATCGGGCAAGCCCGCGGCGGCCCCGTCGGCCGATGCGGCCAAGGAAACCCAGCGCAAAACCGACGAATTCGTCGAGGCGCAGCAGGTGATCAACGGCCCGGCCGGAAACCCCGAATGCGTCTGGCTCGGTCGCCGGGTGGTGGTTCTGATGTATCGCGACGACCTCGACACGGCGTTTCGGCATCTCGACCTTTACGACCGGTTCGGCTGCCCGGGCGGCCACGTCCAGGCTGCCTTTCGCTGCCTGGTGCGTTTCTTCAGCGTGATTGATCCCAAGGTGCCGGATAGCCTGAGCGGGCACGTCCATGCCTGCTGGATCAACCCGGCTGCGCAGCCGCAGGCGGCCGCCGCCGCTCAGCCTGCCGTCGGCGCCACGTCAGGCGCCTCCGCACCGCCGGCCGCTGCTGCGCCTCCCGCTGCCGCCGCACCCGCCGCAGCGCCTGCGAAATAATTTCGACCGCCACCGGAACGATCGAAAATTTCCGCCGGTTTGGATTACTCGCGCCCTCAAAACGCCACGGCGTCATAAGAGTTGTTAAATCGCGTGGCAGAGTTATGCTCGATTTGCCGCTGACTTGGTCGGATCTCGGGGACGGATCCGCTTCCCTGCCATTTTGGCCCCTTATGGTTTAGCGATGCGCGCCGTGGTCGCCGTTCTGTTGTTTGTGACCGGTATTCACGCGGCTATGTGGGGCGTATTGCGCGAAAGGCACGAGGCGCCCGACTTCAAGGGCATCCTGCCGAGCGTGTCCTATGCGCCGTTCGAACGGGGTCACATCGTTGCCGACAGCGTCGCCGACTCTGAGAAGGTTCGCGCCGATCTGAAGAAACTCTCCACCCTGACGCGAGCGGTCCGCCTCTACTCGTCGACGGAAGGCAGCGAACTGGTGCCGCCGATCGCCAACGAGTTTGGCCTCAAGGTCATGGTGGGAGCCTGGATCGACAAGAATACCGAGCGCAACGAGCGCGAAATCAGCGCTGCGATCGACCTCGCCAAGCACAACGGCAACGTCAACGGCATCGTGGTCGGCAACGAAACCATCTACCGCGGCGACCAGAAGATCGACGACCTGATCAAATTGATCCAGCGCGTCAAGGGATCGGTCAATGTTCCGGTGACCACAGGCGAAATCTGGAACATCTGGCAAGACGATTCAATCGAAGCGGCCCAGAACAACCGACAAAGCCTGGCCTCCTCGGTCGATTTCATCGCCGCCCACATTCTTCCCTACTGGGAGGGTTTTTCCGACAAGCAGGCGGTCGACCAGGCGCTGATCATCTACCAGAAACTGCGCGACACCTTCCCGGGCAAGCGCATCGTGATCGCGGAATTCGGCTGGCCCAGCGCCGGCTATAACCTGCAGCAGGCGGTGCCCGGCCCGTTCGAGCAGGCGGTGACGCTGCGCAATTTCGTCAGCCGCGCCGAAGCGATCGGGATGGAATACAACATCGTCGAGGCGATCGATCAGCCCTGGAAATTCTTCGAGGGCGGCGTTGGTCCGTATTGGGGAGTTTTAAATGCGGCACGCGAGCCGAAATTTGCCTGGACCGGGCCAGTCGTAAACCCGGACTACTGGAAACTCGCGACCATAGCACTTCTGGTCGGCATCCTGATGTCACTGCCGATCCTGCGGCTCACGGAAGCCACCGCGATGCAGTCGCTGATGTTGTCGGCGGCGGCGCACGGCGTCGGCGCCTGGGTCGCCACCGTGTTCGCCTACTGGACCGGCCATTACTTTGTCTTTGGTTCAGCGTTTGCGCTGACTCTGGGATTGACCCTGCTGGTTCCGCTGGTGCTGATCGCGATGGCGCGGATCGAGGAAATCGCCGCCGTTGCCTTCGGCAAAGCCCCGCTCCGGTTGATCGTCAAGGGAGCGCCGGTGGCGCCCGCCACCATCGGCGACAGCGTGACCTTCCCAAAGGTCTCGATCCACGTGCCGGCCTATTTCGAGCCGCCGGAGATGCTCAAGCAGACGCTCGATGCGGTGGCGCGGCTGGACTATCCGAATTTCGAATGCGTCGTGATCATCAACAACACCCCTGATCCGGAGTTCTGGCAGCCGATCCAGGACCATTGCCGCGCGCTCGGCGAACGTTTTGTCTTTATCAACGCCGAGAAGGTCCAGGGTTTCAAGGCCGGCGCGCTGCGCATCGCCATGGAGCGCACGGCCGTGGATGCCGAGATCATCGGCGTCATCGACGCCGACTATGTGGTGCAGCCGGACTGGCTGAAGGATCTGGTGCCGGTGTTCGCCGATCCGCGCGTCGGCCTCGTACAGGCGCCGCAGGACCATCGCGACGGCGACCGCTCGCTGATGCACTACGTCATGAACGGCGAATATGCCGGGTTCTTCGATATCGGCATGGTCCAGCGCAACGAGGCCAACGCCATCATCGTCCACGGCACCATGTGCCTGATCCGCCGCGCCGCCATGGACATGGCCGGCGGCTGGGCCGGCGACACCATCTGCGAGGACACCGATCTTGGCCTCGAGATCATCGAGCATGGCTGGCTGACCCACTACACCAACCACCGCTACGGCCATGGCCTGCTGCCGGACACCTATGAGGCCTTCAAGAAGCAGCGCCACCGCTGGGCCTATGGCGGATTCCAGATCGTCAAGAAGCACTGGCGGCGTTTCCTCCCCGGCGCCAGCCGGCTGTCGCCGGATCAGCGCCGCGAATTCGCGCTGGGCTGGCTGAACTGGTTGGGGGCCGAAAGCCTCGGCGTGCTGGTCGCCATCCTCAACCTGATCTGGGTGCCGATCGTGGCGTTTGCCGACATCGCCATCCCCGACAAGATCCTGACGCTTCCAATCGTCGCCGCCTTTGTGGTCTCGCTGGTGCATTTTGTGGTGCTGTACCGGCTGCGCGTGCCCGTCAAATGGGGACAGATGCTGGGTGCCATGATCACCGCGATGTCGGTGCAGTGGACGGTGTCGCGCGCGGTCGCCAACGGGTTGATCACCGAGCATCTGGCATTCGCGCGGACGTCCAAGGGCGGATTCTCGCTGATGTCGGTCGAATTCCAGGCGTTCTGGGAAGCCGTGATCGGCGTCCTGCTGCTGGTCGGCGCCACGGTGCTGGTCGTCACCAACAATTTCAAGGAAGTCCGCGAGATCTATGTATTCGCAGCCGTCCTGGTGCTCGAAAGCCTGCCGTTCCTGTCGGCGGTC